>Ga0180220_1000817_pt1 | contig 27890 bp, 22 predicted proteins | sample eDN5th37CBELigBY_FD_151335 | JGI IMG/M metagenome (GOLD analysis project Ga0180220, IMG submission 151335) | Enriched backyard soil microbial communities from Emeryville, California, USA - eDNA 5th pass 37_C BE-Lig BY (version 2) (version 2) | ecosystem: Environmental > Terrestrial > Soil >... | reverse complement strand
CAAGTTCGTTGTTCGTCGCCAAAATCTCAGCGCGGCGTGCCTCGGTGAGTGGCTGCATACCGTCGTCCACCAGTTCATGCGAGCAACGGCCGAGCAGAACATCCGGCGCACCCTTCGTCATTACGACAAGGCCGCCCGGATTTTCCCGATCGGCGTGGACGGTGCTCATCAATTTGCGTTCGGAGGAGAATGGGATCTCAGCAATCCGGGGATAGCGTGCGTTGAGATCGGCGGCATCGAGACCCGCCTTGCGAGCGGCGACGATCAAGGCGCCTTCCGTCGGATCGCCTTGAATGGTCCAGCGGTTATCGATTTGCTCGAGAACGGCGTTGTTCACACGGTCGGCTATGGTCAGCGCCTGTTCGAGCTCGCACTGCAACGCCCCTTCAATTGTCCCGTGTCCCTCCGCGCATACGTCGCCGCTCGGCGCGTAACCTGTACCGGAAAAGCTCACGCGACCACTCGACGTGACGACGGTCCGAACCGTCATTTCATTCCTGGTCAGCGTCCCCGTCTTGTCGGATGCGATCACATTGGCCGAGCCGAGCGTTTCGACAGCTGCCAAACGCCGGACGATGGCATATCGCTTGGCCATGCGCTGAACGCCGATCGATAGCACGGCGGTGACGACAGCTGGCAGCCCCTCAGGAACAGCGGCGACGGCAAGCGCCACACCGAGGATCAGCACGTCGAAGATCCCGGCTCCCTCGACATTTTCGACAAGGAGCACCGTTGCAATGATCACGATCGCAATGGCGACGACGATCGCGCCGAGGATTTTGCCCACGCGATCAAGCTCCCGCTGGAGCGGTGTGGTCTCCTCGGGAGATTTTTCGAGCATCCCGGCAATGCGCCCCATTTGCGTTTGCATGCCGGTAGCCGTAACGACGGCGCGGCCGCGCCCGAACGTGACGACTGTTCCGCTGAACACCATGTTCCGCTGATCGCCGACGCTTTCGGCTCCATCGAGCGGATCAAGGTCTTTTTCGACCGGTACGCTTTCGCCCGTCAGCGCTGCTTCCATTGTGTGGAGCGATATCGATTGAATGATCCGGGCATCGGCAGGAATGCGATCACCCTCTCCGAGCAGGATGATGTCGCCGGGAACGAGCTCTGCAGCTGCGATGATCTGCTGCGTGCCATCGCGTATGACGGTCGCCTGGGCTGCCAGCGTACGCCTTAGCGACGCCAGAGCCTCCTCGGCCCGTTCCTGCTGCACATAGCCCATCGCAGCGTTGAGAAGCACGATGGTGATGATTGCGATCGCTTCGTAGGGGAGGGGCGAGTCGAACTGGTAGAGCCACACCGCTGCCGAGATCGCCGCGGCGATGATGAGGAGGATGATCAGGACGTCGGTGAATTGCGCCAGAAACTTCCGCCATCTCGGGATCGGCTGCTCCGTTTCGAGTTCGTTACGGCCGAAGCGAGCAAGCCGCGCTCGTGCTTCCCGACTGCTCAAACCCTTCTCGACGTCGGTTTCGAGCGCCGCAACCACCCCGCGCACGTCCCTCCGATAAGGCTCGATCGTTTCGACGTCGCTCGAATCGATGCTCATGCGATCTCGTTCCCTGTTCTGCTCGTCTATCGACCGTGATCGTGCTCCGGCGTTTCCGGTTCCTCGCAATGCACCGAGTGGTTGCGTGTTTCGTTGATGCAGATCAGATCTTGCGGCTAACGTCGCAGATTTGGGCCAGGGTGTCCGGTTATTGGGAAACTTCTCTTCCGCTTTGCAGGTTGGTGCTAAGCTGCAAGAGATGGAAGCATCCTATCAGCGGGGGCAGTACGGAGCATCCGCCCTGCCAATGCAACACACGAGGGTCGACATGTCCGAGCCGTTGCGCCCGATGCCGAGTGAACTCCAACCGCAAGATCCCATCCATCCAGGGACCCGTATCGGGCATGTCCACCTGAAGGTCGCCGACCTTGATCGGGCGCTCGGCTTCTACTGTGGTGTGCTCGGCTTTCAGCTGATGCAGCGCTACGGCACCCAGGCGGCGTTCATCTCAGCCGGCGGCTATCACCATCACATTGGGCTCAATACGTGGGAAAGCCTCGGCGGCTCACCTCCGCCCCACGGCAGCACCGGTCTCTATCACCTCGCCATCCTCTACCCCAAGCGCTCTGCGCTCGCCGATGCCTTAAGGCGACTGATGGCGGCAGGCATTCCGCTCGACGGCGCCTCCGACCACGGCGTAAGCGAGGCCCTGTACCTCCGCGACCCGGATCAGAATGGCGTCGAACTTTACTGGGACAGGCCGACTGACCAGTGGCCGAGGACCCCGGAAGGGCATCTCGCTATGGTGACAAAGCGGCTCGACCTCGATGACCTGCTCAGCGAGTCGGAAACATAAGACTCTCTTTCCAAAAAGGAAAACTGCCTTTCGTTTCGGCAAAGTGCTCTCTATTCGGTATTGACATTTCCCACCGGGATCGGTGGACTTACCGCAGGGCAACGCCAGGAGCATAAGGGGAAAAATGCTTCTCGGTCCAAACAGCAACTGCGAATTCTGCTGCGAGGAGCTGGCGAAGAGCAGCCCAGTCGATTTTTCTTCCTACAGCTGCGCCAGGAACTGAACGTGAATCGTGAACGCGCACTCATTCGTGTTGGTATCGATATCGGCGGAACGTTCACAGACCTTCAAATTCACGATCCAAGACAGCGCGTCATCCGATCCTACAAGGTGGCGACCACGCCGGAGGATCCCTCGATAGGCTTGATCAAGGGTTTGACCGAGGCAAGCCAGCGTTACCGGTTCGCACTACAGGACATTGGCTACATTCTTCATGGGACGACGATCGCCACAAACGCCGTGCTCGAGCGGAAATTTCCGCGGGGTGCGCTAGTGACGACCGCTGGTTTCGAGGACATCCTCGAGATCGGTCGGCATAGTCGCCGGGAGATTTATTCCGTCAGACCACAACCGGCCCAGCCGCTCATCGAGCGCAGGTTGCGGTTCGGCGTCGTGGAACGGATGACGGCAAGCGGACATCCTGAAATCCCGCTGACTGATGCCGCCGTTTCGGATCTCGTCGAGCGGCTGCGTCGCGCCGACGTCGTCACTGTGGCTGTCTGCCTGCTGAACGCCTACCTCAATCCGGATCACGAGAAGAGGGTGGCCGAGCGGCTTGCGCGTGATCTGCCTTCAATTGCGGTTTCGCTTTCGTCCGAGGTCAGCCCCGAAATCCGCGAGTACGAACGCTCGAATACGACTGCCCTCAACGCGCTGCTGATCCCGGTCGTCAGGCGCTACCTGGAGCGTCTCGAGGGGCGGCTGAGAGAAGCCGGGATCGGCGGCCGACTGTTGATCGTGCAATCGAACGGCGGCGTGTGCAGCCCGGAGACTGCGGCGCGAGAGCCAGTGCGCCTGCTGCTTTCCGGCCCAAGCGGCGGAGCTCTGGGAGCGCTTGCGTTGGCGCGCGAGGTCGGTGCCGCATCGCTGGTCGGCGTCGATATGGGCGGCACCAGCTTTGATGTCTCGGTCGTGCACAATGACCGGATCGAGGTCATCACCCAGGGCGAAATCGACCGGCTCCCTGTTCGCGTGCCGATGATCGAAATACGAACTATCGGGGCTGGTGGCGGGTCGATTGCACGTGTCGATGCGGCGAAGCGCGTGACGGTCGGGCCGGAGAGTGCGGGGGCCAATCCTGGTCCCGTGTGCTACGGCCGCGGAGGGACCGAGCCGACGGTAACGGATGCCAATCTGGTGCTTGGGCGGCTCGACCCTGAATACTTCCTGGGCGGGGCCATGCCCTTGGATCTCGCTGGGGCGCAACGCAGTATCTATGAGAAGTTCGCTCAACCACTCGATCTGGCACTCGAGCCCGCAGCTAACGGCATCATCGCCATCACGAACACCAGCCTCGCGGCGGCTATTCGGTTGAGCCTTTTCGAGAAGGGCCTCGATCCGCGCGATTTCGCCATACTATCCTTCGGTGGTGCCGGTTCGCTTCACGCGTGTGCCGTCGCCGACGAGCTCGGCATCAAGCGCATTATTTTCTCGGCAAATGCCAGCACGTTCTCTGCCTGGGGCATTCTCCATTCGGACATCGCGCACGATTTCTCCCGCAGCCGCGTGGTGCCTTTCGACGAGGCGGCTCTCTCGCCGCTACGGGAAATCGTGGAGACCTTGCGTGAGCAGGGCGAAGCGCAGCTAAATGCGGATGCAATTCCAGAGGGAGATCGCGAATACAAACTTGCCGTCGATCTCCGCTACAAGGGGCAAGCGTTCGAGCTGACCATTCCCTGGTCGGGCGATCGTGTGGATGTGGCGGCGATCCAGGCAACATGCAACGCATTCCATGCCGCCCACAAACAAAGGTTCTCCTACTGCAATCCCCACGACACCATCGAGCTCGTCACCGTGCGGCTGACAGCCATTGGGCGGCTCGCGCGGGAACACGCCGATGGCGACGACGCACCTGCGTCCGAAACCGCCCTGCGGCACAGACGCGTTTGGATTGGTGATGCTTGGCGCGAGCTGCCCGTCTGGAAACGTGACGGGCTGGGGCAGGGCGCGCGGATCGATGGTCCGGCCATCGTCGAGGAAGATTACACGACCGTGCTGATCGGGCCGGGATGGCAGGCGACTTGCGGTCCGCACCGGCACCTCGTCGCGGTGAACAACGGAGCAGCCCGATGACCGGCCTGGACCCCATCGAGCTCGAGATCCTGCAGAACGCGCTCACCGCTGCGGCGGCTGAAATGGACGTCACCATGTGGCGCACGAGCCGCTCCACCATCGTGCGCGAGATGCTCGATTATTCGACGGCGATTTTCGATGCCGACGGATTCAATGTCGCGCAATCCGCTCGCATTCCGCAGCATTTGAACTCGATGGGCTTCTGCCTGCGGACGTTGATCGACCGCTTCATTCCGCTGGAGCAATGGGAAGACGGCGACGTGGTCATCACCAATGACCCCTATTGCGGGGGGCAGCATCTGCCCGATATCGCCGCGTTCCGCCCCGTGTTCCACGAAGGTCGCCGGGTCGCCATTGTCGGCACACTCTGCCACCACCTGGACGTCGGTGGCATGTCGCCGGGGAGCTACAGCGCCAACGCGACGGAAGTCTATCAGGAAGGCCTGCGCATCCCGCCGCTCAAGCTTTTCAAGCGCGGCGTTCGTGTCGAGGAAGTCTGGGCACTGATCGGCCAGAACGTGCGCCAGCCGGCCACCGTTCTCGGGGACCTGCAATCTCAAATCGCGTCCCTAGAAGTTGGGGCCGCGAGCATCGCCAAATTGGCCGCGAAATACGGTGCCGACGTGCTCACGACGGCGTGCCGGCAACTGCTCGACAGTTCCGAGGCCAGCATGCGGGACGTGATCGCGCGCATGCCGGACGGTACGTATGAATTCGAGGACTTCCTCGACGACGACGGCATCAACACAGATCGCCCTGTGCGCATCCACGCGATCGTGTCGATAAAGGGCGATGAGCTTACGGTCGATCTTTCCGGATCGAGCCCGGAGGTGCCCGGGCCGATCAACGCCACCCTCGGTTCATCTTCTTCGGCCATCCACTTCGCCGTAATGGCCTGCTCTGACCGGCCGATCGTGCCGAATGCAGGCTGCTACCGGCCGGTGAAGATCATTGCCCCCGAGGGCCTCATCATCAATGCGCGGCATCCGGCACCCGTCGCCCATCGCATCGCGCCCTGCCACGTGCTGCTCAACGTGCTTTTCGGCGCGTTGGCGCAGGCAGTCCCGGATCGCATTCCGGCGGCCTACTACGGTGTGAGCTATGTCTGCTCGTTCCAGACGGTCGCTGCCGACAACAGCCGTCGTGTTCTAGTTGAGATTGAGGTCGGCGGCTGTGGGGGACATCCGGCCGGTGATGGAGCGAGCGCCTATTCCTTCGGCATGCACAACAACGCTTCCATTCCGATGGAAATGATCGAGAGCGATATGCCGCTTTCGTTCACGCGGTATGGGCTATTGCCGGACTCGGGTGGCCCCGGAAAACATCGGGGTGGCCTCGGGCTTGTCCGTGAATGGCGCGTAGATGCCGATCGGGCGACGTTCACCGCACAGATGGACCGCTTCCGATACCGGCCCTACGGGCTCCAGGGCGGCGAATCCGGTGCCGCGGGCCGGCTCACGCTTATTCGGGACGGCAAGGAAATCGCACTCCACTCGAAGGTCGGCAATATGCCTCTGCAAAAAGGTGACATCATTCGCTTGGAAACATCAGGTGGGGGTGGACACGGGAGTCCCAAGCAGCGCGTACGCGAAGCCGTCCAGCGCGACTTGGAACAGGGCTACGTCAGCCCAGAGAGCGCTAAATCCAATTACGAGTTTCTATGAATAGGAGCTTCGACAGCACATATGCCTAATTTGCTGACAGCTGATTGGTGAAAAGATAAGCATAAACGGCATTGTCAATGGCGTCGCCTTGATGTGACAATAGCGCCGTAAATGATTTCAAAGGGAGGCAATGCCCCGCGCAAAACGCGATGGCCAAAATCGGAGGAAGTGACCCGATGTCGAAACGCCTGCTTACCGGATTGCTTGCAGCCGTAACGCTCGCGCTGCCGGTCGCAGCCCAGGAACTGCAGAAATCCCACTTCAAAGTCATTGGGCTCAACAGCCCGACACCAGCTTCGATTTATGATGAGGTGCCGTTCTGGCGAGAGACGCTTCCTCAAGTCTCCAAAGGAGCACTTACCGCGGAAATAACGCCTCTCGATCAGATGGGCATCGACGACAAGACCATGTTGCGTCTGCTCAAGTTGGGCGTCATGGACTTCGCCGGGATGGATATCTCGAAGATGGCCGGGGACGACCCGCGCTTCGAGGCTTGTGACTTGGCAGGTTTGACGCTTGAGCCCGATAAGGCGCGCGAGGCTTGCAGCGCTTACCGCCATATCATCGATCGTCAAATGCAGAAGAATTGGAACGCCAAGCTTCTGGCGTTTGGCGCCAACACGCCCCAGGTGTTCTGGTGTCGCGATGAGGTCAAAGGGTTGAGTGACCTGAAGGGCAAGAAAATTCGCGTTTTCAACAATACGATGCGCGATTTTCTTTCGGGCCTCGGGACGACAGCGGTCAGCATGGCCATGGCCGAGGTCGTGCCGGCGCTGAACAACGGAGTCGTCGATTGCGCCGTAACCGGCAGTCTCTCGGGCAATACGGCCGGTTGGGGAGAGGTTGCGAAGTCCCTTTACAATATGTCGCTCGGCTGGAGCATCAACGTATTGGCCGTCAATCTGAATACTTGGAACCGTCTCGACGAGAAAACCAAGGCGTTCATCGAAGAGCAGATGAAGGCCTACGAGAACAAGATGTGGGAGACGGTGAAAGCGTCGACTGCCGAAGCGGCCAACTGCAATACGAACAAGCAGCCATGCAAGCTCGGCAAACTCGCGAACGTCAAGCTGGTCGAGGTTTCCCCGGAGGACGCCGCGACTCATAAAAAGCTGGTCGAAAGCGCCGTGCTCGCCGGCTGGGCAAAGCGTTGCGGAGCCGAGTGCGCCAAGGAATGGAATGAAACAGTCGGAAAAACACTCGGGCTGACGGCACCAATTCCCTAACAATCTGCAAGGAGACCCCTCTCGCTGCCGCGATGCCCAGGGCAGGCGGCAGCTTCTCCCGAATTTGCTCAGGCCGGATAGAGGACTGCCAAGCACATGGAAGTGCTCATGAGAGGCATCCGCCGAGCCTCACAGGTGGGGCTCTGGTTGGGCGGAGCCCTGGTGCTACTCGCTGCCATCCTGATCGCTATCGACGTCACCTTGCGCGCGGGTTTCCACACCTCCATCGGGGGTGCAGATGAGCTTTCCGGATACGCACTGGCAATTGGAACGGCCTGGGCTTTGGGCGCGGCGCTGCTCGATCGGGCTCATATCCGCATCGACAGTCTCTACATCTACTTCCCGCTGGGTGTGAGACTGGCGCTCGACGTGCTCGCGCTCATACTGTTCGTCGCTTTCTTCGGCCTGGTCGGCTGGCACGGAATCGGGGTGCTGACACAATCTTGGACGGCGGGTTCGCGGAGCCAGTCGGCTCTCGAGATCCCCTTGGTCATCCCCCAATCCCTATGGCTCATTGGATTGGCCGTTTCCCTCATCACCGGTGTGGCCCTTCTGATTTTCGCCCTTGTGCTTGCCGCCCGCGGCGAACTCATTCAGCTCTCGCGCCTCATCAGCACGCGATCGGCAGCGGAAGAGGTCGATGATGAGGTGAGAGGGCTGGCCGAGCTTCGAGCCCGAGAGGAGAGGCGAGGATGATCGGCGTCACGCTCATCATCCTCCTGGGCCTGTTGGCGATTGCGATTCCGGTCGCCGCCGCGCTCGGTATTCTGGGACTATCGCTATCGGCCATTTATTCGCCTTTGCCGCTGACGCTCGCAATGGGCGAAATGGCTTGGTCGACATCCAACAATTTCCTCCTCGTCGCCATCCCGTTCTTTGTCCTGCTCGGCGAAATTCTCCTGAGGTCGGGAATTGCAGAGCGGATGTACAACGCACTGGTGCTGTGGATGCCTTGGCTGCCGGGCGGGCTCATGCATTCGAATATCGCCGCCTGCGCCATGTTCGCCGCGACCTCCGGCTCGAGTGTCGCGACCGCAGCAACGATCGGCACCGTTGCGACGGCGGAAATTGAAAAACATGGATATTCGGAACGGCTGTTTCTCGGCACGATCGCCGCAGGCGGGACTCTCGGAATTCTGATCCCGCCCTCCATCAACATGATCGTCTATGGCGTGCTGACGGATACGTCGATCCCAAAGCTCTATCTGGCGGGAATCATTCCTGGCCTCATTCTGGCGGGCCTCTTCAGCCTCACGGTCCTTGTGATCTGTCTCATGCGGCCCGAATTGGGAGGAGTTCCGAAGCGCGCAAGTTGGGACCAGCGAATAAAAGCGCTTCCCGATCTCATCCCGCCGCTCGTGATCTTTTTGGCCGTGATCGGCTCGATCTACGCGGGCCTGGCGACGGCGACGGAATCGGCAGCCCTCGGTGTCATCGCGGCTCTCGGCGTAGCGGCCTGGCACAAGAAGCTGTCGCTTGGAATGCTGAAGCTGGCATTCGAAGGCACGATGCGGACGACGGCGATGATCATGGCCATTCTGATCGCCGCCTATTTTCTGAACTTTGTCATCACGGCCATTGGGCTCACAGCGCAGGTCAATAGTGCCATTACCGAGCTGCAACTCAGCCCCATGCAGCTTCTGATGGTCGTGATCGCGTTTTATGTGGTCTTGGGCATGTTCATGGAAACTCTGTCCATGATGGTCGCGACGGTGCCGATCATCGCGCCCGTGGTGGTCGGGGCTGGTTTCGATCCGGTTTGGTTCGGTGTGATGATCGTCATTCTCCTGGAAATGGCCATGATCACGCCGCCGGTGGGCATCAATCTCTATGTTGTCCAGGGTCTGCGGAAACGCGGAAATATCAACGACCTCATCATCGGCGCGGCACCCTTTGTCATCGCCATGTTTGTAATGCTTATCGCCTTAACGGTCTGGCCCCAACTCGCCCTTTGGCTGCCCACCGCCGCTTCGAATTGAGGCGCCAAACCGGTTCGCGCGCGAATGCGATTTGTGCGTTTGAACGATCAGCTCGCCGAGGCGTTGGAATGCCGACTTCCGCCCCGACGTCTTGCGCCAGGCGAGGCCTATAGTGCGGAAAGGGGCTGCCCCGCGGAAGGGAACGACACGAACGCGGCTGTCGCCCTTGATGGACGGCAAGCATAGCTCCGGCAGCAACGTTACGCCCATTCCGGCTGCGACGAGCTCGATCAGGGTGGCGAGGCTTGTCGCGCCGAGGCTCGCCAGCATTTCCTTGTCGGCCATGCTGCAGACGCTGAGCGCCTGTTCTCTCAGGCAATGGCCCTCCTCAAGCAGCAACAGCCGGTGAGATCGAATGGCCGCGATGCTGTCGACCTTCGGGCCAATCCGGGAGCTCGCCGGAACGACAAGAAAAAAGCGGTCGTGGAATAGCGGCCGCACGTCGATCACCGGGCTATCGATCGGCAAGGCCGCAAGCATGAGCTCGATGCTGCCCTGCTCCAATTCCTCGACGAGGCGCTGCGTTTGGGTTTCCCGCACTTGAAGCTGGGCTGTAGCGCTCTGCTTCCGGAACGCTTCCAAAATCGCCGGCATAAGATACGGCGCAACTGTCGGGATGACGCCGAGCCGGACTGTGCCGATTGCTTCACTCTGAGCACAGTCCATGAGGTCCTGCACCTCGCCGAGGATGCGGCGGACCCGCTGCAAGACGTACTCGCCCTGCGGCGTCAGCGCGACGCCGCCGCGGTTCCGCTCGACGAGGGCGACACCCAGCTCCCGCTCCAGCTCCTGGATCTGAACCGAAAGTGCTGGTTGCGAGACGGCGCACGCCTCGGCCGCGCGGCCGAAGTGCCGGTGGCGAGCAACTGCTTCGAAGTAGGCGAGCTGGCGCAAAGTCAGACGGGTCAGGCGCAGGGGCTGCACGATAAGATAATCCTATTGAATAATTGGAAAGCGATATTTGCGTTTATCGTATCCCTGGTCCATTTTCCAGCGGACAACTGAGTTAGGAGGAATGGCATGAGCGAGCAGAAACGACCCGTTCTGACCACATCAGCCGGCGCGCCGATCGCCGATAACCAGAATTCGATGACGGCTGGTGCGCGCGGGCCGCTGCTGCTTCAGGATTATCAGCTCATCGAAAAGCTCGCCCATCAGAACCGCGAGCGGATTCCTGAGCGGACCGTGCACGCCAAGGGCTGGGGCGCCTACGGCACGCTGACGATTACGGGCGACATCTCGAAGTACACCAAGGCGAAGTGCCTGCAGCCGGGCGCCAAGACCGAGATGATTGCGCGCTTTTCCACGGTGGCGGGCGAGCTCGGCGCGGCCGACGCGGAGCGCGACGTACGCGGCTTCGCGCTCAAGTTCTACACCGAGGAGGGCAACTGGGATCTCGTCGGCAACAACACCCCCGTGTTCTTCGTCCGTGATCCCTACAAGTTCCCGGACTTCATCCACACGCAGAAGCGGCATCCAAAAACGAACCTGCGCTCGCCGACGGCGATGTGGGATTTCTGGTCGCTGTCGCCCGAGAGCCTGCATCAGGTGACGATCCTGTTCTCGGACCGCGGCCTGCCGCAGACCGTACGTCACATGAACGGCTACGGCTCGCATACCTTCTCGTTCATCAGCCCGGACAACAAGCGCTACTGGGTCAAGTTCCACTTCAAGACCCTGCAGGGTCACAAGTACTGGACCAACGCTGAGGCACGAGAGGTCGTCGGCCGCACCCGCGATTCGACGCAGGAGGACCTGTTCTTCTCCATCGAGCGGGGCGACTTCCCGAAGTGGAAGATGCAGGTCCAGATCATGCCCGAGGAGGACGCCGGCAAACACTGGTACAACCCGTTCGACCTGACCAAGGTCTGGCCGCACGGCGACTACCCGCCGATCGACGTCGGCATCCTGGAGCTGAACCGGAACCCCGAGAACTACTTCGCCGAAATCGAGCAAGTAGCCTTCTCGCCATCGAACATCGTGCCGGGTATTGGCTTCTCGCCGGACAAGATGCTGCAGGCGCGCGTGTTCTCGTATGCGGACGCCCACCGTTACCGGCTCGGCACGCATTATGAGATGCTGCCCGTAAATCGGCCCCGCTGCCCGATGCACCACTACCACAAGGACGGGCCGATGCGCTTCTTCGAGCAGATGACGGGCAACACGGACGCCTACTACGAGCCGAACTCGTTCAGCGGCGCAGCCCAGGACGAGCGTTTCCGCGAGCCGCCGCTCAAGATCTCAGGCGACGCGGACCGGTACAATCACCGCGACGGCAACGACGACTACCGCCAGCCGCGGACGCTGTTCGAGCTCTTCGACGACGGCCAGAAGCAGCGGCTCTTCATGAACATCGCCGAGGCGATGGTCGGTGTTCCCGAGTTCATCATTGAGCGGCAGCTTGGCCATTTCGAAAAGGTGCACCCGGACTATGCGGCAGGTGTGCGCAAGGCGCTTGCCGAGGTGAACGGGCGCGCCGCAACCGAAAGCGCACGGCCACAGGCGGCGGAATAACCGTCGTCCACAGCGGTAGCAAAGCTAGGAAGCCGGGCCCAGTGTCCGGCTTCCTTGTTTCTCGAAGGGATCTTGTGTTCTCGACAGAATGCCTGCGAGTGAGGCTTCCGGGACATAGCGCGCCGGTTTTTTCGATGCGCATACTACTGAGTCATTTGGATCTCAGGAGGTTCTTCCATGAGCCGTAAGCTGGCAGCGCTTGCTGTTGCCGTTTCACTGGTCTTTGCCCCGTCCGTCGTGACAGCGCAAAGCGCACAACCGAAAGCGCCCGCGAAGAGCGCTTCGACTGCTGCTACCGTCAAGGCGGGCAAAGGAGAGAAGGTTTGCCGCTACCGTTTCTCCACAGGCGAGCTCAGGTCGTGGGTCTGCAAGAAAGAGGAGCCCTGCTGCGCTTGGGATCTGATCTCTTATGTGAAGTGCGGATCGACCATCACGGGGTGCCTCTAAGAGGAGCCAGATAGCTCCTCCGTTCACCTCCCGTGCTCCGCATTCGGGTAGCAAGTTCGCCGGAAGTCCTATGCTCCCGCGTCGGGGAGGGAGGTGTGTGGCGGTGCGGCAGCACAGGCCTCCCGGCGAGTTTGACGCCCGTGCCGCTGTCGCAGCCACGAGCAGATGAAGGGCCGGGCGGCGAAGAAGCGGGGTTTCCCCGCCGCCCGACTCGGGAGCCGGCAGTTGCGGCCGAATCCCGAGTCCCTTATGCGAGCCCGCTGCAACTTGCGCCGACGACTTGCGCGAATGCCGCGTCCAGGCTCACTTTGGCCGCCTTTGCCCGTAGACGGTGCATGGGGCGGCTGGCAATTGTCTCCGGGGAGTAAACGCCTTTGGAGATGGGGCGCTGTCGAATGGACCCGGCTTCCGATCGACGAACTGAATAACGCCCTCTGAAAATGGGCTGAGCATGGCCACCCCGAGGCGTAATTGTGGCTGGTCTGATCAACTTGCCTGTAACATGCCGAAATAATGTGAGTTGGCGAAAAGACCGCTATTGTTCATCCGTTGCGAAACTGCGGCAGAACCGTGTCGCATGATCCGTCGGCGCGACTAAGGGTTAACGCCTGCGGGTCAGCGCCCGTGCATCCACGGGCAATCTTCCGACGAACAAATCGGGCTTGGAAGCTTTGCTCGCCTGAGCCAATTTGGGCGCAGGAGAAACGAGCCCCATCAGCCTATGCAACTTCTCTTTCACACTTTGGACGTGTTCACGGACACGCCCCTCAGCGGAAACCCGCTTGCCGTCGTGAGCGGGGCCGATGAGCTCAGCACCGAGCAGATGCAAGCCATCGCACGTGAGTTCAACCTGTCGGAAACGGTGTTCCTTCAGAAGCCCGCGAACCCGGCCCATACGGCCAAGGCTCGCATCTTCACGCCCGGCGCCGAAATCCCGTTCGCGGGCCATCCGACAGTCGGAACGGCAATTCTGATCGCCGGAATGAATGCGCCCGATCCGACGGGCGATCACGATTGCATCGTCGCCCTCGAGGAAAAGATCGGTACGGTGAGAGTGGGCGTCAGGCTCAGGCGCGGGCAGGCCGCCTATGCGGAGTTCGATGCACCCGTGCTCCCGTCGGAAGCTGGGGACTTGCCGCCGGCCGAATTGCTGGCCGCAGCCGTCGGTCTGCTGCCGCGGGAGATCGGCTTCGCCAACCATCGGCCAACCCAATTCCAGGCCGGCAACGGCTTTGCCTTTGTCCCGGTAGCTTCGCTGGAGGCTATGTCGCGGGCCGGCGTAAACGGGCAACACTGGCAATCAGCCGTCGCAGAGAGAGGGCTCGTTGGCGTTTATCTCTATTGCCGCGAGACGGTTCATACGACCTCGCAATTTCACGCGCGGATGTTCGCACCTGATGTCGGCATTCCGGAGGACCCGGCGACAGGCTCCGCCGCGGTCACGTTCGCAGGTGTCATCCAGAAGTTCGATGCGCTCCCCGACGGGATGCATAAGCGGGTGATCGAGCAGGGGTTCGAAATGGGGCGGCCCAGCATCATTTCGCTGACGCTCGAGGTCACAGGCGGTCAGCTACATAACGTCCGAATCGGCGGTCATGCGGTGCAGGTCACGGAAGGGCGGATTACGGTCTGAAACTGATGGAACAAATCCCCATGCATAAGACGCTCATGGCCGTGGCTGCCCTTGCCGTTCTGATCTGCCTCATTGCGATCAGGTCGGCTCCTTCGGCCGAGGCCGAACAGGTCGCCTGGTTCGGCAATCGCAGCGAGGACGGAGCTTCGCTGATCTACGGCACCCCTGACAGCGATCACGCAAAGATCGCTTTCAACTGTCAGGCCGGGCAGGACGATCTGGTTTTTGTTTACGAACACAAGCCGATCGAAGCGAAAGACGGGGTCAAGGTCGATGTCATCCTTGCGGCAGACGGTATCGAGGTAACGATCCCTACCACCGGCCTCCAACTCGAGCTCGACGACGCCTTCCTCCTCGAGGGGCAGGTGAAGCTCGATGCGCGTGTTCGCAAGCTCCTCACGTCGCAAGGAACGCTCGTCGTAACGGTCGAGGACGGCGCCGACGAGTTCCCGCTGGACGGCATTGCAACGGCGGCGAAACATGTGATCGAGACTTGCTCTCCGAACGGCTGAAGGTCGGGCGAGATGGCAACACCAGCTTCACCCTGCTGAAAGATAGGGTTGCAATGGCCTGGTACATCCGTTACTCACGACGGTGCTCGTGCCGATTGCCGGGCCACAAGACTGGATTACGCAGACCGCCAATGCCCACGACCAATAGTGGACCTGCCAGAACGATGGACGCGGCCGTTGCCGCGCCGGCAGGTGGCTTTCGTCTGCACGCACTCCTTCGCGATCTGCTCCTTATTAGCCCCTGAGCCTCGGCGGTCTCGGAACGATCCGGGACGGGCGCTCAGGGGGACCATGATGAAGCAAGACGGATCGTGTATTACTACCGGCAGCAAGTAGAGCCGGCACCGCGAAGGAAAATCTACCAATGTCTCAGACGACCGATTCCGGCGATCAGGTATTGATCTTCGACACCACGCTGCGCGACGGCGAGCAGTGCCCGGGCGCGACCATGACCTTCGAGGAGAAGCTCGAAGTCGCTGATCTGCTCGACGAAATGGGTGTCGACATCATCGAAGCCGGTTTCCCGATCGCCTCCGAGGGGGACTTCGAGGCCGTCGCAGCCATCGCCAAGCGGGTCAAGCGCGCCGTTGTCGCCGGCCTCTCCCGCGCCGGTTTCAAGGACATCGACCGCTGCGCGGAGGCCGTACGGCACGCCCGCCGCCCGCGTATTCACACGTTCATCTCCACTTCGCCCATTCACATGAAGTACAAGCTCCAGAAGGAGCCGGACGAGGTGCTGGAGATGGTGCGCGCCTCCGTGGAGCGCGCCCGCAATTACGTCGAGGACGTGGAATGGTCGGCGGAGGACGGGACCCGGACGGAGATCGACTTCCTGTGCCGCTGTGTGGAGACCGCCATCAAGGCGGGGGCGACCACCATCAATATCCCCGATACGGTGGGCTACACGGTCCCCGAGGAGTACTTCAATCTGTTCAAGACGGTGCGTGAGCGGGTCCCGAACTCCGATAAAGCCGTCTTCTCTGTCCACTGCCACAACGACCTCGGCATGGCGGTGGCCAACTCCCTCGCCGGCGTCAAGGCCGGTGCGCGGCAGGTCGAATGCACTATCAACGGGATCGGCGAGCGCGCAGGCAACGCGGCGCTCGAGGAGCTCGTGATGGCCATCAAGACCCGCAACGACGTGCTGCCGTTCTGGACCGGTATCGAAACCAAGATGCTGACCCGCGCGTCGAAGCTGGTCGCAGCTGCAACGTCGTTCCCCGTGCAGTACAACAAGGCCATCGTCGGCCGGAACGCCTTCGCGCACGAGAGCGGCATCCACCAGGATGGCATGCTGAAGCACACCCAGACCTACGAGATCATGACGCCGGAGTCGGTCGGCGTCAGCAAGACCTCGCTCGTCATGGGCAAGCACTCGGGCCGCAACGCGTTCCGCACCAAGCTGAAGGAGTTGGGCTACGACCTCGGCGAGAACGCGCTGGAGGATGCGTTCAATCGCTTCAAGGCGCTCGCGGACCGCAAGAAGGTGGTCTACGACGAGGACATCGAAGCCCTGGTCGACGAGGAGATCGCCACCGCGACGGACCGCATCAAGGTCGTGGCTCTGACGGTGATCGCGGGCACGTCAGGGCCGCAGTCGGCAACGCTGACGCTCGACATCGACGGCAAGCACCAGACGGTGCAGGCGACCGGAAACGGCCCGGTCGACGCCACGTTCAACGCGATCAAGTCCCTGGTGCCCCATACTGCGATCCTGGAGCTCTATCAGGTGCACGCCGTCACCGAGGGGACGGACGCTCAGGCCGAGGTCTCCGTGCGGCTCCAGGAGAATGGACGCACGGCGAGCGCCAAGGCAGCCGATCCCGACACTCTGGTCGCCTCTGGGAAGGCCTATGTGGCAGCGCTCAACAAACTGCTCATCAAGCGGCAGCGCGGCGCACCCGCCCAGCACTTCGTCGAGGCGCCTGCCAAAATGACCGGCGTTTGACGCCGCAGACCCCGTTCAGTCGCCTAGGTCCATCGGGCAATCCACGGCGTTGGCGGCTGGCGGGGTTTAGCCTATTCTTGATTGAGAGATATTCCCTCGAGCCCTCGCAGCTCGGGGCCGACTCCATTTATGCAGCGTCCAACGGCTAACGAGGGGGCGGGAGTAGCCGAGCCGCGGCTGCTTCTCGTGTGCGATCCGACAGACGCTGAGATGAATGCGCGATGCTGCCGAAACTTGCAGGAGTGTTTTCCGACGATATCGCCATAGACCTTGGTACGGCGAACACTCTCGTCCATGTGGCAGGCCGCGGCACCGTCATCGAGGAGCCGTCCATGGTGGCGGTTCGCGCGACCGGTGGTGAGCGCCAGATTGTTGCTGTCGGCAGCGAGGCCCAGCGGATCATTGGCATCGCGCCAGAACCGCTCGAAGCGCTTTTTCCGCTCCGCGAGGGCGTGATCGCCGACTTCATCGCGACCGGGGTCATGCTGCGCGAGTTCATTCGGCGGGTGCGAACAGCGCTCCACTTCCGCCGGCCGCGCATTCTCATTTCCGTTCCGGCAAGCGCAACCCCTGTCGAGCGGCGGGCCGTGGTCGACACGGCGCGTGAGGCGGGCGCCCGGTCCGTACATCTCATCGCCGAGCCCGTCGCCGCATTGCTGGGGGCCGGCGTTCCGGTGCAGGAGGCGCCCGGCACCATGGTGGTGGACATCGGCGGTGGGACGACCGACATCGCCATCATCTCGCACGGCAAGGTGATCACGGCCCGTTCGCTACGCTGCGCCGGCCATGCCATGGACGAGGCGATCATCCGCTACGTACGTCGGCGCCACCATCTCGTGATCGGCCAGTCGAGCGCCGAGCGCATCAAGATCGAGGCCGGCACTGCAAGTGCCGCCGCCAACGGGCGTGATGCCGATATCCACATCCGTGGCCGCGATTTGCGTCGGGGTCGGTTCAAGAGTGTCGTCCTCGGCCCGCCACACGTCGCGGAAGCCCTCGATGCGCCGATCAGCGAGATCGTCGAGTTCGCTCAGCGCGCACTCGAGGAGGTGCCGGCCGAGGTGGCCGCCGATATCAACGAGCGCGGAATCGTGCTCACCGGCGGCGGTGCGATGCTGGACAAGCTCGATGAGGAATTGACGCGTCGCCTGGGCATAGAATGCACTCTGGCCGAAGACCCGATGCGCTGCGTCATCAGGGGCGCGGCACTGGTTCTTGAAGGGCTCGCCGACAACAGTCATCTCTTCTTGTCGCCAGATTACTAGAGCCGGCTATCTCTTGCGGGGAGCCTCTGTTCACGCGTTGCTAAGGTCTGGACAGACCCGGGTAACAGTGTTAATTGAGCGTCGTTCCGGGGCCCCAGCAGGGCCCCTTTGCCGTCGTGGCTTCGGGTGTATAGCTCAGTTGGTAGAGCAGCTGACTCTTAATCAGCGGGTCCAAGGTTCGAGTCCTTGTACACCCACCACTTCATCCCTTCGAAAATCCCGGGTTATCAGTAGCGCTGAAACGCGTTCGGTTCCGTAGTTCCCCACCTCTGCCCATTATCGTTGGCCTGGGCCTTCCTCGCGCTGCATTCCATTCAGCGTGACGGCCGCACCGCACAACGCCTCCGCAAGTTGACAGCTAAGTGACGCCATGGCCCACGTGTCGCACAGAGCTGGGTAATCGGGGGAAGGCCAGGGATGAACCGGAGAACTGGGCGGCACGCAAAAGTCGTTTTCTGGCTCGCCATTGCGACAGGCGTCGTCCTGAGCCTGATCGGGGTGCGGTTTTTGCTGCAACCCGAATCGGCTGCCAGCTTCTTCGGCATCGATCCCCGCAATCCCGGCTTCGCGCCGCATGCGGCAATCGCCTTGCGTGACCTCTGGCTCGGGTTGCTGCTCGTCGCCTTCACCGTTCTGAGAGATTGGCGGGCCGTGGCCCTGTGGTTGGGGCTCGCAACCCTGGTCTGCTTCGGAGACGCGGCAATCGCGGCAAGCTCCAGTGGGCGAGCGTTGTCGATCGCGTTCCACAGCGGATCTGGCCTCTTCTGTGGCATTCTTGCGCCACTCGCATGGCGACTGTCGCGCTCGTCAGCCCGCTGACGCGACGGGCATGCGGGCAAAAGCCCGGTTGAGCGCATTGCTGCAAATAGTCGTAGGACGCGGAGTTATCTTGCGAGCCGAGGTTGCCTGGGCCATAAGAGCACCGCTTGCGGGGTGGGACGACGCGTCACCGGAAATGCCAGATCCTGCGGGGGAGGGTGCCTCCCGCGGCGCGCGGTCTCAGCAATCGTGAGCGAAGTCCTGCCGATCCCCTTGGAACCGAGTTGCCATGGCCGTCAGACGTTTCGATCCGAACCAGCCTGCCAGTTTCGAATTCACGCCCGAGAATCTGGCCTGGGCTGAGGCGACGATCGCCAAGTATCCGCCGGGCAAGCAGGCATCGGCTGTCATCCCGCTTCTATGGCGCGCCCAAGAGCAGCATGGCTGGCTGCCGGAGCCGGCGGTGCGGTATGTCGCCGACATGCTGGGCATGGCCTACATCCGGGTCTATGAAGTCGCCACCTTCTACACCATGTTCCAGTTGTCCCCGGTCGGCCGCAAAGCTCACGTCCAGGTGTGCGGCACGACGCCGTGCATGTTGCGAGGCTCCGAGGCGCTGATCGAAGTCTGCAAGCGGCGCATCCATCCGGAGCAGCATCACTTGTCGGACAATGGCGACTTCTCCTGGGAAGAGGTCGAATGCATCGCCTGCTGTGCCAATGCCCCCGTGGTGCAAATCGGCAAAGACACCTACGAGGATCTAACGCCCGAGCTCTTCGAGAAAGTGCTCGATGGTTTCGTTAAGGGCGAGCCGTCCAAGCCGGGCTCGCAGATCGGCCGTCAGGCTTCCTGCCCCGAAGGCGGGCCGACGACGCTAAAAGACTTCATCAAGGCGGAAGACTGACGCCGCAGACGGAAGGCACGCGATGCTCGCGGATAAGGATCGCATCTTCACAAACATTTACGGCTTCAACGACTGGCGCCTTGCCGGGGCACGCTCGCGCGGCACCTGGGACAACACCAAGGCGCTTCTCGAGATGGGCCACGAAGGCATCATCGACGAGGTGAAGAAGTCGGGGCTCAGGGGCCGTGGCGGCGCCGGCTTCCCCACAGGGCTCAAGTGGTCGTTCATGCCGAAGAACGACCCGCGTCCCAGCTATCTCGTCGTCAATGCCGACGAGTCGGAGCCCGGCTCCTGCAAGGACCGCGAGATTCTCCGTCACGAGCCGCACGTCCTCATCGAGGGCTGCCTCGTGGCAAGCTTTGCTATGCGGGCGCACACATGCTTCATCTACCTTCGCGGCGAATTCATTCGCGAGCGCGAGCGGCTGCAGGCAGCGGTCGACGAGGCCTATGAGGCCAAGCTCATCGGCAAGAACAATATCCACGGCTGGGATCTCGACATCGTCATCCACCACGGCGCGGGTGCGTACATCTGCGGTGAGGAGACGGCCCTGCTCGAAAGCCTCGAAGGCAAGAAGGGCCAGCCGCGCCTGAAGCCGCCGTTCCCGGCCAATGTGGGCCTCTACGGTGCACCGACGACGATCAACAATGTCGAGTCGATCGCCGTCGTGCCGACGATCTTGCGCCGCGGCGCCACCTGGTTCGCGGGGCTGGGCAAGCCGAACAACACGGGCACCAAGCTCTTCCAGATCTCCGGCCACGTCGAACGGCCGTGCGTGGTCGAGGAGGAGATGGGTATTCCGCTGCGTCAGCTCCTTGAGGAGCACGCGGGCGGTGTGCGTGGGGGCTGGAACAACCTGCTCGCTGTCATTCCCGGCGGCTCGTCCATGCCGCTGCTGCCGGCCTCCATGTGTGATGACCTGACGATGGACTTCGACACGCTGCAGAAGCTGAAGTCCGGTCTCGGCACGGCCGCGATCATCGTCATGGACAAGTCGACCGACATCGTGAAGGCGATCACCCGCATCGCGTACTTCTACCGTCACGAGAGCTGCGGCCAGTGCACGCCATGCCGCGAAGGCACGGGTTGGATGTGGCGCGTGCTCGAGCGCATGTCGCGGGGCGAGGCGCAGAAGCGTGAGATCGACCTGCTGTTCGACGTCACGAAGCAGATCGAAGGGCACACCATCTGCGCATTTGGCGATGCAGCCGCATGGCCGGTGCAGGGCCTGATCCGGCATTTCCGGCACGAGATCGAAGCCCGTATCGACCGCTACCAGGCGGCGAACCAGCAGCGGGTCGCGGCGGAGTAATAATAGATGCCGAAACAACTCATTATCGACGGGCAGCTCATCGAGGTCGAGGACGGCCTCACCCTGATTCAGGCTTGTGAGCAGGCCGGCGTCGCTATCCCGCGCTTCTGCTACCACGAGCGCTTGTCGATTGCGGGCAACTGCCGCATGTGCCTCGTGGAGGTCGTCGGCATGCCGAAGCCTGTCGCCTCCTGCGCGATGGGCGTCAACGACCTGCCACCGAACAAGGACGGCAGCCCGAAGGAGATCAAGACCAACTCGCCGATGATCAAGAAGGCGCGCGAGGGGGTTTTGGAGTTCCTGCTCATCAATCACCCGCTCGACTGCCCCATATGCGACCAGGGTGGTGAGTGCGACCTGCAGGACCAGACGCTCATCTACGGGCCGGGCGGCTCGCGTTTTCAGGAGAACAAGCGTGCGGTTGAGGAGAAATACCTCGGCCCGCTCATCCGTACCTTCATGAACCGCTGCATCCACTGCACGCGGTGTGTTCGTTTCATGACCGAAGTTGCGGGTGTCCCGGAGCTCGGCGCCATCGGGCGCGGCGAGGACATGGAGATCACCACCTACCTCCAGAAGGGCATTCTTTCGGAGGTCTCCGCCAACGTCAACGACCTGTGCCCGGTAGGCGCGCTGACGCATAGGCCCTGGTCATTCACCGCGCGCCCCTGGGAGCTTCGCCACACCGAGTCCATCGACGTGATGGACGCGCTGGGCTCGGCGATCCGGGTGGATGCGCGCGGCCGGGACGTGATGCGTATTCTGCCGCGCAACAACGACGACGTGAACGAGGAGTGGATCTCCGACAAGTCGCGACACGTCGCAGATGGGCTGCGCACCCAGCGTCTCGATCAGCCCTACGCGCGGAAGAACGGCCGCTTCGAGCCCGTGACCTGGGACGAGGCGCTCCGGATCGCCGCCGAGAGACTGACGACCGCCAGGCCTGAGCGTATCGGAGCCATCGCTGGCGACTTGACGGCCGCCGAGGAGATGTTTGCGCTGAAGGACCTGATGCGCAGACTCGGCGTGGTCAATCTCGACTGCCGTCAGTACGGCGAGCATCTCGATCCGGCGCTCGGCCGCAGCAGCTACATCTTCAACTCGACCGTCAACGGCATCGAGGATGCCGACGCCCTGCTGATCGTGGGCTCCAATCCGCGTATCGAGGCTGCGGTTCTCAACACCCGCATATTGAAGCGCTGGCGTCGCGGCGACCTGAAGGTCGGGCTGATCGGCGAGCAAATCGATCTGACCTATCCCTATGAGCATCTCGGTGCCGGCGCGCAGACACTGGCCGAGGTGGCATCGGGCCGGCATTCCTTCATGCAGGTCCTGGCCGACGCTCGGCGGCCGATGGTGATCGTGGGCAGTGGCGCGATCTCACGCTCGGACGGCGCGGCGGTGCTCGCGCTTGCCGCTCAGATCGCGCTCAATGCGATGGAGAACAAGGCTCCGGAGTGGAACGGCTTCAACGTCCTCCATGCGGCAGCGGGGCGGGTCGCAGGGCTCGACCTCGGCTTTGTGCCGGGCGAGGGCGGCCGCGGCGTTCTCGACATGCTGAAGGGCGACATGGAGGTCGTCTATCTGCTCGGCGCGGACGAGCTCGATTTCGACGGGCTCGGGGACGCCTTCGTCATCTATCAAGGCTCGCACGGCGATAAAGGTGCGCATCGCGCGGATCTCATTCTCCCGGCGGCAGCCTATACGGAGAAGGGCGGCACGTACGTGAACCTGGAAGGCCGGGCGCAGATGACGTGCCGGTCCGTGTTCCCGCCTGGCGAAGCGAAAGAGGATTGGACGATCCTCCGCGCGCTTTCACCGCTGGTCGGCCACAAGCTGCCCTACGACGACATACAGGCCCTGAGGGCAGCGATGTACCAGGAAGCGCCGGCGCTAATGCGCATCGGCACTGTGAAGCCGGAGGGCCTCGAGGGTGTGAAGGCTCTCGCGAAGCGGACCGGCTCGACAGGCACTGCGCCGTTCAAGTCGATCGTGAAAGATTTCTATCTCACAAACCCCATTGCCCGCGCATCCGCGATCATGGCGGAGCTGAGCCGACTGAAGGCGCTCGCCGAGTCGGGACGTGAGGTCGAGGCGGCGGAATAGGACGCTAATCTGATGTCGGCAACGCAACTCTGGTGGGATTACGGCTGGCCGGTGGCCCTTATTCTGGTGCAGAGCCTCGTGCTGCTCGTCGGCCTGCTGATCGTGATCGCCTACCTGCTGCTCATGGACCGTAAGGTCTGGGCGGCCGTCCAGATTCGTCGCGGTCCGAACGTGGTCGGCCCGTTCGGCCTGCTTCAGTCCTTTGCCGACCTGCTCAAGTTCGTACTCAAGGAGCCTGTCATCCCGGCTGGTTCCGAAAAAGCCGTGTTCCTGCTGGCCCCGCTGGCAACGGCCACATTCGCACTTGCGGCTTGGGCCGTCATTCCGATCACAGAGGATGGCTGGGGCCGCTGGGTCATCTCCGACCTCAACGTCGGAATTCTCTACATCCTCGCGATCTCCTCGCTCGGCGTCTACGGCATCATCATGGGCGGCTGGGCGTCGAACTCCAAGTATCCGTTCATGGGTTCGCTGCGTTCGGCGGCACAGATGATCTCCTACGAGGTCTCGATTGGCTTCGTGCTCATCACCGTGCTGCTGGTGGTTGGGTCATTGAACCTGACTGATATCGTCAACTCGCAACGCAGCGGCATCGGATCGGCCATCGGGTTGCCGAACACGTTCCTCGACTGGAACTGGCTCGTGCTCTTCCCGATGTTCGTCGTCTTCTTCATCTCGGCCCTGGCGGAAACGAACCGTCCGCCGTTCGACCTGCCGGAAGCCGAGTCGGAGCTGGTGGCTGGGTACATGGTCGAGTACTCCTCGACCCCGTACCTCCTGTTCATGCTCGGCGAGTACGTGGCGATCACGACCATGTGCGCGCTGACGACGATCCTGTTCCTCGGCGGCTGGCTTCCTCCGATCGACGTGGCGCCGTTTACCTGGGTGCCGGGGATCGTCTGGTTCCTGATCAAGCTCGTTTTCGTGTTCTTCATGTTCGCCATGGTGAAGGCGATGGTCCCGCGCTACCGCTACGACCAACTGATGCGCCTCGGCTGGAAGGTGTTCCTGCCGCTGTCGCTGGTGATGGTGGTGCTGGTCGCCGGCGTCCTTCACTTTGGCGGGCTCGCGCCGTAAGGCCGGAGTGACTGGAATGGCATCACTAACGCAAGCGATCCGGGCAGGCTTTCTGGCAGAGTTCGTCTCGGCCTTCTTCCTGTCCATGCGCTACTTCTTCGCCCCGAAGGCGACGGTGAATTACCCCTACGAGAAAGGGCCGGTCAGTCCGCGCTTTCGCGGTGAGCACGCATTGCGCCGTTATCCCAACGGCGAGGAGCGCTGCATTGCCTGCAAGCTCTGCGAGGCGATCTGCCCGGCCTACGCCATCACGATCGAGGCAGGGCCGCGCCGCAACGACGGCACGCGCCGCACGACGCGCTACGACATCGATATGGTGAAGTGCATCTACTGCGGCCTTTGCCAGGAAGCCTGCCCGGTCGATGCGATCGTGGAAGGACCGAACTTCGAATTCGCCACCGAAACCCGCGAAGAGCTCCTCTACCAGAAGGAGCGCCTGCTCGATAACGGCGATCGTTGGGAGCGCGTGCTGGCGAAGAACATCGCGCTCGACGCGAAATATCGTTGAGGCTGCGTGAGCGGCAAGGGGCAGGGGGCATGCAGCCGGTTCCGGAGAATGCGCCTTTTCGGCCTTGGTTTATGGCGCCGGTTGGGCTAATTGCCCCTGCGGAATCAATTGGCTCGCTGTGTGGCGGCGCAAGAGATTGGGACACCGGCAGCTCCGGGCGGAGCTGCTGAGGATCGGACGGAAAGCACATGGGCGTCTCGGCTTTCTTCTTTTACATCTTCGCGATCCTGAGCGTCCTCGCCGGCGCCATGGTCATCATCGCCAAGAACCCCGTTCATGCGGTGCTGTTCCTGATCCTCGTGTTCTTCAACGCGGCGGGTCTGTTCATCCTGCTCGGCGCCGAGTTCCTGGCGATGGTGCTGGTGATCGTCTACGTCGGCGCAGTGGCGGTGCTGTTCCTGTTCGTCGTCATGATGCTCGATGTGGACTTCGCCGCGCTCAGGGCGGGCTTCATCCGCAATGCTCCGCTCGCGGCCCTCATCGGCGGCATCGTGCTGGTCGAGCTCGTGATGGTGGTGGGCTTCGCCTACATCCAGCCGGAAGTTGCCGGAGTGGCTGCAGCGCCATTCCCGTCGCTCGGTTCGGGTATCACCAACACTGAGGCGCTGGGCCGCCTCATCTACACCCGCTACGTCTTCTTCTTCCAAGGAGCGGGCCTCATCCTGCTCGTCGCGATGATCGGCGCCATCGTTCTGACGCTGCGGCACAAGCCGGGCGTGAAGCGCCAGTCCATCGCCGCTCAGAATGCACGCTCACCGCAGACCGCCATCGAGATCGTGAAGGTCGAGCCCGGCCAAGCCATCGTGCCGTCGGGGGAGACACGGGGCTGAACCAGGGGATCGGGACACAATGGAACTCGCCGCGGTCGGACTCGGCCACTACCTCACAGTCGCAGCGATCCTGTTCACGCTCGGCATTTTCGGCATTTTCCTGAACCGGAAGAACGTCATCATCATGCTGATGTCGATCGAGCTGATGCTGCTCTCGGTCAACATCAATCTGGTGTCGTTCTCCTACTTCCTTTCCGATCTGGTCGGGCAGGTTTTTGCGCTGTTCGTGCTGACCGTGGCGGCAGCCGAGGCAGCGATCGGTCTCGCCATCGTCGTCGTCTTCTTCCGTAACCGCGGGTCGATCGCGGTCGACGACGTCAACATGATGAAGGGCTGAGGGGAGCGCAAATGGATCGCAGCCGACGCTATCGGGCAACTCTCTCCAGCTTTCAGAAGGTGATCGGGAAGGTGGCGCGATGATCTATCAGGCCATCGTCTTTCTGCCGCTCATCGGCGCCATCATCGCCGGCTTCTTCGGCCGCGCTCTGGGGCCGCGGCCGAGCGAGATCATCACGACCGCGCTGGTCGGCATTGCGGCCCTGCTGTCGTGGGTAGCCTTCGTTCAGATCGGGTTCGGCGGCGCCGTCGTGAAGGTGCCGGTCGCCCGCTGGATCACGTCCGGCACGCTCGACGCCTCCTGGGCGCTCCACATCGACACGCTCACCGCCGTCATGCTGGTCGTCGTCACGACGGTGTCGTCGCTCGTCCATCTCTACTCGATCGGCTACATGCACGAGGACGACAGCCGCGAGCGGTTCTTCTCGTACCTGTCGCTCTTCACATTCGCCATGCTGATGCTTGTGACGAGCGACAACCTCGTGCAGATGTTCTTCGGCTGGGAAGGGGTGGGCCTCGCGAGCTATCTGCTCATCGGCTTCTGGTACACCCGGCCGTCGGCCAACGCCGCAGCGATCAAGGCATTCGTCGTCAACCGCGTCGGCGATTTCGGCTTTGCCCTCGGCATCTTCGGCACCTTCTACGTGTTCCAGACGGTGCAGCTCGACGCCATCTTCGCTGCCGCGCCGGCCTTTGCCGGGAAGACGATGGAGTTTCTGGGCACCCACTACGACATTCTGACGGTGCTCTGCTTCCTGCTGTTCATCGGCGCCATGGGCAAGTCGGCGCAGTTCCTGCTGCACACCTGGTTGCCCGACGCGATGGAAGGCCCGACGCCCGTCTCCGCCCTCATTCACGCGGCGACCATGGTGACGGCCGGCGTGTTCATGGTGGCGCGGCTGTCGCCGATGTTCGAGTTCGCGCCGACGACCTTGCAGTTCGTGACGCTGATCGGTGCGATAACGGCTTTCTTCGCCGCCACCGTTGGCCTCGTGCAGAACGACATCAAGCGGGTGATCGCGTATTCGACCTGCTCCCAGCTCGGCTACATGTTCGTGGCCTGCGGAATCGGCGCTTATTCCGCTGGTATCTTCCACCTGTTCACGCACGCCTTCTTCAAGGCGCTGCTGTTCCTCGGCGCGGGCTCGGTCATCCACGCGATGCACCACGAGCAGGACATGCGCCGCATGGGCGGGCTGGCGAACCGCATTCCGATCACCTGGGCGATGATGTTGATCGGTACGCTCGCGCTCACCGGGGTCGGCATTCCGCACTTCATCGGATTTGCCGGTTTCCATTCGAAAGACGCGATCGTGGAAGCGGCATGGGCTGCAGGCACGCCCGGCAATTTCGCCTTCTGGCTTCTGGTGATCGCGGCCCTGATGACGTCGTTCTATTCGTGGCGGCTGTTCTTCCTCACCTTCTACGGCCAGCCCCGCTGGAACGTGCCCGGCCATAGCGCGGGTGTGGTCGGCAGCGAACCGGATCTGGAGCACGGCCATGATCACGAGCCGCACGAGAGCCCGCCGGTCATGCTGGCGCCGCTCGTCGTGCTTGCGATCGGGTCAGTCGTCGCGGGTTTCGCATTCAGCTCCTACTTCATCGGCGAGGGCTATACGGAGTTCTGGGGCCGGTCTCTCTTCACCGCGCCTGACAACCACATCCTCGAGGAAATGCATCACGTTCCGCTCTGGGTCGCTTGGTCGGCGACCATCGCGATGCTGATCGGCTTCGGCATCGCCTGGCTCTACTACATGTCGGCCACCTGGCTGCCCGCGGCCACGGCGCAGGCATTCCGCCCCCTCTACAACTTCCTGCTCAATGCCTGGTACTTCGACGCGCTCTATGACCGTCTGTTCGTGCGGCCCGCGTTCTGGATCGGCCGGGCGTTCTGGAAAGGCGGTGACGGCGCCATCATCGACGGTCTGGGGCCGAATGGGATTTCTGCCCGCGTGCTCGACACGACGGCGCGGGTCGTTCGCCTGCAGACCGGGTATCTCTACCACTACGCCTTCGTGATGCTGATCGGCGTCGCGATCATCCTAACAGTCTTCATGTTCACGGGCGGGCAGCCGCTATGAACGTCGCCAACGCACCTCTTCTTTCGCTCGTCACCTTCCTGCCCCTCGTCGGCGTGGCGTTCATCGCCTTCCTGCCGCGCGATGCGGTTCAGAATGCACGCTACGTCGCGTTGTGGACGACGCTCGTCACGTTCGCGGTATCGTTG
>Ga0180220_1000816_pt1 | contig 27891 bp, 29 predicted proteins | sample eDN5th37CBELigBY_FD_151335 | JGI IMG/M metagenome (GOLD analysis project Ga0180220, IMG submission 151335) | Enriched backyard soil microbial communities from Emeryville, California, USA - eDNA 5th pass 37_C BE-Lig BY (version 2) (version 2) | ecosystem: Environmental > Terrestrial > Soil >... | reverse complement strand
CGCGCCCAACGCTTCCCGGCGGAATGCGTCCTGCGCACTCCAGCACAATGTCCGGCGTATGGACGATCACGAGCACTTCGCCCCAGGTCTCGAGGTCCGCCATGATCTCCTGGAACCGGCCCCCTGGAATAACGGTTCGATACTCCGCAGGAAGCGCTTTGACGACATCTAGCGTGCTCACGCCGCACTCGGCAGCGATACGCTCGAGCACGCCGTCCGGATTCGCGGCGAGCTTTTCGGCCAGCAGTTGCTGCTTCGACATTGCGATTTGTTCCGCTTCTGATGGCTGCTCGATTACGCAGCGGCCTGCGCGGGAGCCTTGACCTCCTGAAGGACGTGGAAGCCTTCGAACTCCGGATGGCCGAGATAAAGCGGCTTGATCGTTCCTTCGCCAGCCTTGGCGTGCGCTCTGCGGAATTGCTCTGATTTCGTCCAATTCTCAAAATCGGCATAGGAGCGCCAGACCGTGTGAGAAGAGTAGAGGGTATGATCCTCGCGCTCAGGCCCCTTGAGCAGATGGAAGACGATGAAGCCCGGCAGCTCATGCAAGTAGCTTTCCCGGCTTAGCCAGAGCTTCTCAAATGCCTCTTCAGAACCCTTCGCGACCTTGAAGCGGTTCATGGCGATGTACATGACTCAATCCCTCTTATGTTGCCGTCACTAAAGCCAAACGCCGGTCCGGCTCATCTGTGCCGGACCGGCCCTTGTTGCTGCTATCCCGCTTCCATCACTGCACCCCAAGCCGCATCGTTAACCCAACGCGAGCGCTGAAGCCGGGGCTGTTTTCGAGGTCCAGATATTGGCGGTACTCTTTATCGAACAGATTGTCGATGTTCAGGTTGATGGTTGTGTTTTCGTTCATCGCGTATTCGCCGAAGAGGTCGACTACTGTGTAGCCGCCTGTCGGATCAACTATCGGATCTCCTTCGTCATCGAGCGGCACCCTATTTTGAGCTGCAACGAACCTGGTTCGAGCGCCAGCCACGAGCTTTTCATCAAAGGCGCGAAACCCAACGGTTAGCGTGACTTGGTCGGCCGGGATCGTGGCCAAAGGAGCGCCGGTATCGTCGTTCGTGCCGCGGATTCGGTGTGCTCCAACACCGATGAACCACTTCCGCGCATCGTAGATTGCCTCGAACTCGACGCCTTCTATCGTTGCCTTCGAGATATTGTCATACTGTAGACCAAAGTTAAATGGTGGGGGCGCACTGTCGATATCGACATAGACGGCATCTATGTAGTCATCCACCTTGTTTTGGAATACAACGAGCTTCGCTCTCAAGGAGTCATTCGACGAGATTACATTCTCCCGCTTCAGATTTATGCCACCTTCCAAGTTATGCGCCACCTCGGGCCTGAGGTTTGGATTTGGCAATAGAGGAAAGGTGGCCGGCGGGGAGTGCGTGCCCTGAATCAAGGTTTCCGTGATCGCCGGAGCGCGATAGCCCTCTGCGTATGTCGCAAAAAAAGTGACTCCGTTGAACGGAGTGAGGCCAGCTGTAATCTTGGGAGAAACGCGTTCACCTTCCGAATGGACATCACCGCCCTTGAGCTCATAGTGGTCGTAGCGGAGGGCTGCGATGATGTCGAGCGTGTCAAAAAACGTTACTTTGCCTTGTGCGAAAGCGCCCGACGCCGTCCGTCTGCCACTGGGCGTGAGCTCCGTGCCATATCCTGAAGTGACGACCTGGTCCTCGAAGGCATCACCACCATAAGTGAACGCCACCTTCGTGTTCCCGAAATCAAAACGCGAGGTGTTGAAAACATCAAAGCCGGTCGTCTCAACTTCAAAGCTTCGGCGTGATCCCGCTGGGTCGTACGGAGAAGCATTAATCCTGATTTGTTTAAGGTTCGTGGTGTTCTTGTAGGCTTTTGCGCTGAAATCGACGAGAGGTGTATCCGGCCGAGAGAAGGTGTAGCCTAAAGTATACTGCTGGTTCTCTAGAGTGGTGTCACGCTCGGCGCCATCAACGTTGTCCACGAAGTCCGAACGATAATCGATAAACGTGCCGGCTAGCTTGTGACCCGGCGCCAATTCCCAGCGCGCCTTAACGAGCCCGGACTTTGTCGTGTCGCCTGTGTCAGATATCGTAACACCCGCGCCGTCCTCATAGTCATCGGACCAGCGGCCATTCAATTGGCCGAGGACATCAAAGTTGCCAACGCGGACCGCGCCTGTAGCGCTGCCGAGCTTGGAATTATCGTTCGTGCTATATCTGGTGCGCGTACGAACGGCGGCGTACTCGCCCGGTTGCAAAATGTCATCGGCATCGAGCAGCTCGAATGCGGCGACACCTCCGATCGCACCAGAGCCATAGATTGTAGATGTCGGCCCGCGCGTTACGTCGACGCTCTTCAGCATTTCCGGCTCAAGATAAAACGCACCATTAGCGCCATGGCCGCTACGCGCGAAATTCTGGCGTGCGCCTTCGACCAGCACATTGACGCGACCGAAATCCTGTAGGCCGCGAATGTTGATGGATTGCGCCGGGTCTGATGCCCCCGACTGCGTGGTGGCCACCCCCGGAATCGTATTCATGAACTGCGACACGCTATCAGCCTGGAACTGCTGATCCAGCTGCTCGTTATCGATGGCGCTGGAGCCGGCCAGGGCTTCAATAGCGCTTTCACCGATCTTGGAGAACGTCAAAACGATACCGTCGAGCTGGACCGTCTGAGCGGCCGCGCTCGCGCTGGCGATGGCCAGTGCCGAAGCCGAGATGGATAGACGCAGCGCCCACGACTTCGCTGTGACGCGCCCCCGCTGCTGCAACATGCTCTCCCCCTACCACGTCCGAGAACAATGCCCGATGCGAACATTGGCTGGCTGGCGGCAGGTTGCACGCTGGCTTGCTGGTGTCGCGAACCTGAAGCCCAGTGTGGCGACCGGGTGGCGGCCACGTGGCTTCATCGAGAGCGACTTATGCAATATTGACTTCTACAGTCAAGATTGAACATGCTAAGCGCAACTGGGTTGAGCGGGGGCGATGCATCGTTGCCACGCACAAGGTCATCAAGCCATCGGCAGCAATCATGGACGGCGCAGGTCAGATCAAAAGGACGAAGACGCCAGCAACGGACAACACTCGTCAGTCTGCCAAAGCCGTGCGCGTGCGGGTGAGCGACCTGCTTACCGATGCGCGCGAGGCCATTCTGGAGCACAACGGTCAGGAATACCGGCTGCGCATTACGGCGAACGGCAAGCTGATCCTGACGAAATAAGAGAGATGGATGTCATGAGCCGTTTCATTGCAGGGTTCGCCGCGCTGGCCATCGGGGCCGCGGGGTTGGCAGCAAGCACCAGCCTGGCGGCGGAGGTCAAGGATGCAACGGGTGAAATCATCAAAGCCGCCGATACGTCACGGCTCCTCAGCATCGGCGGGGACACGACTGAAATCCTTTACGCCCTGGGCTTCGGCGACAAGGTCGTTGCCGTCGACACCACGAGCCAGTTCCCGCCTGAAGTTTTGAATAAGAAAAAGGTCGGCTACATGCGGGCGCTTTCGACGGAGGGGGTTTTATCGACGGGCGCCACGCTGATACTGGCTAACTCGCACGCGGGGCCGCCCGATGTGGTTCGGGCGCTGAGGACGTCTTCCGTCCCTCTTGTCATTCTCCCCGAAAACGAAGGACCGGCGAGCCTGATCGAAAAGGTCCGACTCGTCGGGCGAGCGATCGATGCGGAGACAGAGGCCAACGAGCTGGCGTCTCGGCTCGAGAGCCAATTCAGCGCTCTGGAAGATGCCCGATCGAAGATCAGCCAGCCGGTCAAGGCTCTTTTGGTGCTCAGCGTCAGCTCCGGTCGAGCCTTGGTTGGGGGCAGGGGCACGACGGCCGACGTGATGTTGGAGCTGGCAGGAACAGCCAACGCTGCTGCGAGCCTCAACGGCTACAAGCCGGTCAGCGACGAAGCTCTGATCGAGATGGCGCCTCAGGTCGTCATCGCCGCACGGCGTTCACCGGAGGAGAATGTTGCGGCGGACATCGCAGCGCTTCCCGGCTTCAAGGCAATCGGCGCTGGTGAGAAAGTCCCCATCATCATCATGGATGCAACCTATCTGCTGGGGTTTGGACCGCGCGCACCAAAAGCGGCTGGCGAACTCATGGCGCAGCTTTATCCCGAATTGCCGCAGTAGGCAGCCAATGGCCACCCAATCCTTGAGCCTGCCGCACGCGAACGTCAGCAGCCTTGATCGCCATACGCTTGGCCGGCGCCTCGTGTGGGTGGGCTGGGTGGCACTTGTTCTCGTGGCGATCATCTCGGTCAGTGTCGGACCTACGGGACTCACGCTTTCTTCTCTGCCCCAGGCTTTCTCGGCCGCGCTTTCGGGCAGCGACTCGGCTGCCGATGCGCATGCGCGCCTCGTACTGTTGGAGGTGCGGTTGCCACGGATGATTCTGGGCGCGTTCGTCGGTGCCTCGCTCGCCGTGGCGGGCGCTATGATGCAGGGCCTTTTCCGCAACCCGCTGGCCGATCCGGGACTGATTGGCGTTTCTTCCGGCGCAGCATTGGCGGCGGTGGCAACGATCGCGTTGGGCAGCAGCTTCGCAGGCCCGTGGGTTCGTGCACTGGGAGCCTGGGCCTTGCCAATCGCTGCCTTCCTGGGCGGCTTCGTGACCACGATGATGCTCATGCTCATTGCGCGAAGACACGGCACGACGGCGATTGCGACGCTTCTGCTGGCTGGTATCGCGCTCGCCGCCATTGCAGGTGCACTGACGGGGTTGCTGGCTTACGTTACGGATGATCGCGAGCTCCGGGATCTGACGCTCTGGTCAATGGGCTCGCTCGCGGGCGCAAGCTGGCAGAAAGTGCTCGGCATCCTGCCATTTGCACTGCTCCTTCTGTTGGCAATTCCCCGCTTCATTCGCGCTCTGAATGGCCTTCTGCTCGGCGAGGCGGAAGCCTTTTACCTGGGCATTGACGTTGAGCGTGCCAAGCTGTGGATCGTGACGTTGACCGCCGCCGCGGTTGGCGCAGCGGTGGCAGTAGCTGGAACGATCGGCTTCGTCGGCATCGTCGTCCCGCATCTCGTGCGGCTCATTGCCGGACCGGACCATCGCATCGTGCTGCCTGGATCGGCGCTCCTCGGCGCGGTGCTGGTGGTCGTAGCCGATGTCGTGGCGCGGATGATCGTCGCCCCGGCTGAACTGCCGATCGGCATCATCATGGCCATTGTCGGTGCGCCGGTGTTTCTGCACCTCGTCATATGGCGAGGAGGAGCACTGTCAGCACCATGATCCGTGCTCAATCCGTCACGTATGTCGCCGGCAACCGCGCCCTGATCCGCGACATCGACCTCGAGCTACGGCCAGGCCGGCTCGTTGCCATCATCGGACCCAACGGCGCAGGCAAGTCCACGCTCCTCCGCCTTCTGACGGGCGAGCTGAAGCCGACCGCCGGCCGGGTTCTGATCGATTCCCGCGATATGGCGATGTTGGCAGCCGATCATCTGTCCCGGCGACGAGCTGTCGTTTCGCAGCACACGGCGCTCGCCTTTCCCTTCACGGCTCTGGAGGTGGTGCTCCTCGGGATCTCGGTGCCCGGGCTCGACGTCGGCAACCCCGGTGCGCACCGGCTGGCTCGAACCATGCTGGATCGGCTGGGGCTCGGGCAAATCGCGCATCAGACGTATACGACCCTGTCCGGCGGTGAGCGCCAGCGCGTTCATCTGGCGCGGGCGTTATGCCAGCTCGAGTGCGGGCGCGTTCCGCCTGAGGAGACGGCGATTTTGGCCGATGAGCCGACGTCCAGCCTGGACATTGGCCACCAACTCCTCGTTCTCGACGAATTGGCCCGTCAAAAAGAAAACGGGCGGGCTGTGCTGGCTGTGCTTCACGATCTCAATCTCGCGTCGGCCTATGCGGACGAGCTGCTGCTCCTTTCGAGCGGGACAGTCCTTGCCCGCGGACCAGCGGCCGAGGTCATGAAAGACGACCGGCTTTCGATGGCCTTCGGCTGCGAAGTGCGCACAAATCACATTCCGCAAAACGGGGCACCATTCCTGCTTCCCCAATCCTGTGCGGCAGCAAGCGCCGACACTGGAGCATATTCTTGACAACTTTAGTATAGAAGTGGCATTGCCTGAGCAGCTGAACACGGCTGGACGACTGCGTGCCGGATTCGGATGACCAGGGGTGCTTGATGCGGAAACGCTGGCGAGGACGACTTTTTCGCGCTGCAGGTACAGCGCTGGTGATGATTGCGTTATCCGCGCCCATTGCATTCGCCGAGGAACCCCTTGGGATCGAGCTGAATTCGGCAGAGCAGGTCGAGGGCAAATGCCGGCTCACATTCGTAATGAAAAATCCGGCCCAATCTTCAGTCGATAGCCTCAAGGCTGACACGGCGCTCTTCGGCACTGACGGCGTCATCAAGCGCCGTCTGGTCGTCGAGTTTGGGCCACTTAAGCCGCGCAAAACGAGCCTTCGGGCCTTCGACCTTGATGTGAGCTGCGACTCTCTTGGTTCGCTTTTGGTCAATGACGTGATCGCGTGCCGACCGGAGGGCTTGGGCGACTGCCTTTCGCGCCTTGAGCTCTCGTCGCGCACTTCGATCAAGCTGTTCAAGTAGATCGGAGAATGGACGTGGAGCACTCGATGACACCGATCGGCCTGTTCATGCAGGCAGGTCTGGTCGGCAAGGCAGTGATCATCATTTTACTGGCCATGTCGGTCTGGTGCTGGGTTCTGATCCTGGAGGGATGGGTCGGATTGATGCGGCTTCGGCGCGCCGTCCGCCGTGTGCACGGCGGAGGGCGCGATTGGCTTTCGCCGCTCTTGCTGCCGATTATTGAAGCCGGCGAGACCGCTCGGCGCATCCAGGTTTCCATGGAAACGGCTGGCGAGACGCGGCAGCGGATCGGCGAAGCCATGCGACGCGCCGCGCAAGTCTTGCTCGGCCGGCTCGACCGTGGACTGCCCAGCCTGGCCGTCATTTCCTCCGTGGCGCCGTTCATTGGTCTGTTCGGCACGGTGTGGGGCATCATGACGAGCTTTGCCAGTATCGCAGATGCCAACGACACGAGCCTTGCCGTCGTGGCTCCGGGTATTGCTGAAGCTCTCGCGGCCACTGCTATCGGACTCGCAGCCGCCATCCCGGCGTCGATGGGTTACAACCGGCTTTCGAGTGCAATTGGCCGGATCGCGCAGTCACTCGATCATTTGATCGAAGATCAGGCTGTCGCTTTGATGGTCAGATCGGCGCCCGTTCATGAGCTTCATCGTGAGAGGGAGCCGCATAATGGCCATGTCGCCGCGCAATAACTCGGGTGGCTCGCTTTATCAGCCGATGCCCGAAATCAACGTGACGCCGCTGGTGGACGTCATGCTGGTGCTCCTCATCGTCTTCATGATCACCGCGCCGATGCTTTCGGCTGGCCTGAAAGTGGATCTGCCGCAGGCAAAAACGGCGGAACCGCTCGATCCGAAGCAGCCGGTCGTCATAACGCTCACGAAGGAAGGCGAGTTGACCGTCGGCGATCAGACGGTTCCGCGGGAAGAAATTTCCGCGGAAGTGCGCCGATTGCTCAACGGTGAGGATCGCCACGTACACGTCCGCGGAGACAAGGAAGTGGCCTATGGCGAGATCGTCGCGGTGATGGATCACCTGGCCGCGAACGGCATCGTGAAGATTGCGTTGCTCGCGACCGGGCGCAGCCATAGCGCCGCTTCGTCAGAAGCTGCTGAGAGCGGGACACCTGCGCAATGATGCTGGGGTGATGGACCCGGTGCCAACTTCGTTGGAAGTTTCTATACCCAGGCTTGTGCCTATAGGGTTCCGACCACTGGCGATGCTCCTGGTGTCGGCCGGCTACGGACTCATTTTGGTGCGTATGCCGGCGCCGACTCCGACTGCCGTTTCACTCGAACACGCTGAGATCATGATTCTTCCGCCGGGCGATCCCACTCAGGAACTCGCCTCGGTGGGAAGTCCCGACTCGGCGGCAGCACAGGCAAGTAATGCCCTCGAAACGGCGCAAGTTGCGAAGCCGACGGAGGTGCCGGTTGTCGAGGAATTGAAACCGGCACTGGAGCCGATCCGCGAGGCAAATCCCGATGTGGCGACGCGGCAGATGGCAATGCTGGAAATCGAGCCGCCATTGGAGGTGGTGGAGAGTGCCGTCGCCATTCCAATTCAAGCAGAGCCGGTCGAAAAGACCGACGAAATCGAGCCGCTGAAGGATCCGCCGACCAAACGCGAAACCGTCAGGACCAAAGAGATAGAAAAGAAAAAAAAGGAGAAAGTCACCGAGCGCAAAAAAGAACCGCCGAAACCGAAGTCTGCCTCGAGCCCGGCCAGTCGCGGTCAGGCCGGCTCCGGGGGCGGACGGTCGAATGCCACCAGCCAAAGTGTTGCCGCCTACGCCTCGAGTGTCCGGTCGATCCTCGTCTCGCGGACTCAGCGGATCAAAAATCTCCGATCGACGGGCAAAGTCGGGCTGGTATTCAGAATCAATTCAGCGGGTCAATTGGCTTCGCTCGACTTGCGGTCATCAGGCAGCGCTGAAATAGACCGGGCCGTCCGTGCGGCTCTTCAGGGGATTTCGTTTCCGCCGCCGCCCAATGGCGCTTTCTCGGGCAGCATAACCATTACGGTCAGGTGAGCGCTCGAACGGCTAACCAGCCCCACGCGCGAGTGACTGTTAAGGCTTCAGGAACTGCTTTAGCAGGTCGCGAGCCTTTCTCTTTGCTTCCTTTCGCTTCTCCTCGTCACCCAATAATTCCTGAACCGCCTCTTCCAGTTTCTTACCCTTGAACTGCTTTCCAATCTCCTTGGCGGTTTCGACAACGTCGTCCGGATTCTTCAGAACAGCGTCAAAATCAGCAGCGTATTTCGGGTGGTTCCACGGGCCTGTGATGCGGATTGGCAGCTCGAGTCCGCCTGATTTACCGTCGTCGGCACCAGCCGCCGAAGCGACCAGCTTGGGCCTGATCGTGTAATCAAGCGTCCGTCGCGGCAGATCTGCGCTGCCTGAGCCGGTGACCTGGGCAATTTGACTCACCATGCGCAGATCGCGGTTCGTGGCCATCCCATCTTTGATGTCGAAAGATGCGGTGAGCACGCTGAAGTTGGTTTTCTTCGCACCATTCCGCTCCAGTTCTGGAATGCGTCCTTTCTGCAGCCCCTCGATCGCGCCTGGTATATCGAAGCCGACCAGCGCGCCATCGCGGAAGTCGAAATTGGCCTTGCCGTTCAGGGTTTCGACGACCTCTCGCTCGGTTCGTCCCTTGCCCGTAAAGGCGAGCGAAATACGCCCTTCACCTGCGATCCAATCGAATTCAGCGGCATCCCGCAGCAGGTCGAACGCGGAGATGTTTTGGAGTTCAAGATTCACCTGGACGGAAGGGGTCAGCTCTGCAGCGTCGAGCTGAACAGTGCCATGCCCGAAGCCGCCGTAGAGCTGCATCTCGTTGATGCTTGCATCGATTACTCGGTCAGTGAGCGTTGCTGTGATCCGCGTCGTGCCGGCCTTCATTTCGCGGTAACGGACCTCGTCGATGTGCAGCCTCACATCGGCATCGAGGAGCCCAAGCTTGTCGAACTCGAAGGGCGTGTCGCTCCAACCGTCTCGGGCAATGAACCCGCGGACCTGTGGCTTCTCGACATCGGTCCCCCGCAGCAGATCCTCTATGGATCGGGGCGGTGTCCGTTCACCGCGTCTAGCCCCAGCTTCAACAGCGGCGTCGCCACTGGCGGGCGTTTCTTTCACCCTCAACCAGTGCCCAAGGTCGAGTGAGCTGAGCTGCAGGTCGGCGGTGAGGCGGGGACGGCTTCCGGGCCTGTCTTCAATGACGGCGAGCCCACTGACGGTCCGCGATCCAATCTGGGCCTTGGCGTCCAACAGGGAAATCGCAGCCTCGGTGGCTTCCAAGGTGCCCGAAAGGGAGAAGCTGCCGTCCTTGTCTTCGCGAACATCGGTGCCGAGCCAAGCGGCAAGTCCGTGCAGTGATGCTGAATCCGCCTTCAGCCTACCGATCGCTTTCAGCGCAGGAGAAACCTCAAGCTTCCCCTCGTAGCTCGCGGTGATCGGCGCGCTGTTCACGCGAACGGCGAAGTTCGACGCTTCGCCCGCTATCAAGGCTGCAGGGCTTTCGACGCTGGCGAGCAGATTCAGCTTCTCTCCGCGCAGCTGCAACTCACCCTTCGCTGCGAGTGAGCTCTGCATGGAGGCCAAGTCGACCTGAAGGTGCAATCCGGTGATTTCCTCTTTCACCTGTCGCCGTTCGTCAGAGTAATGGATGACACCATCCTCGACGCGCAGGTTCACCGCTGCCATGGCTGCCAGAGCGGTGATCGGCTCACTAACATCTGCCGTGCTGTCCGCTTTACGCTCGGCGGATCGCCCGATCTGCCCCGGCTTGCCAAAGCGCCAGCTGCGCCGGCCGTTTGCATCAACGAGCAGGTGAATTTCCGGCCGGCGGAGCAGGATCTGCTCGACAGCCAGCTCACCACGGAGCAGCCGTGAGAACGGCATGCGTACGTCGATCTGTTCCACGCGCGCCATCGGCCCGCCCCGCATCTCGCGTGGCGGGGACAATGAAACGCTGTGCAGGCTGATCCCCACGTAGGGGAAGAACGTGAGCGAAGTACCTCCCGCAACCGCAAGATCGCGGCCGGTACGCTCGCGCACTTCCTGGATGATACGGTCGCGCAAAATGTCTGTGGGTGCGGCGATCGCGAGGAACGTCGCAGTAGCTACGGCCAGCGCCGCAATGCTGACGGCTGCCCAAAGAAGCGCTGTCAGAGCCGGGTTCGTGCGTTTCGGCCGAATTCTGCCGCGTGGTGTGACGTGTCCCCGGTTGCTCGCCGCGCCGTGGCCGGGCGTGCGGCGTGGTTGCCCGCTGTCGTAGTCAGATGCTGGAGATCGTGTCATGGATCAGGTACAGCCTCTTGGTGCACGATCGCCAATCGGCATATCTTTCGCGCGCAATTGTGTCACCCCCAGTTCAAGGTCATCGACGGCATTCCGCCGGCCGAGCCCTTTCGTTAGCCGGAGAGTCGATTCGTGCCGTCCGTTCAAGGAGTTAGCTCGCATGCAGGAGAGGCCGCTCGACGAGGCAGCCAAGTGCGCCGCTGACAAGTCCCAGCCGCCTCACGGCTTCACCTCGCGCGGCAAACTGCTGCGAATCGTTCTCGGCTATCTCGTGGGGGGTCTCGGCGCGCTCGTTTTCCTCACCCTCAAGCTTCCATTGCCCTGGTTCCTTGGAGCGCTGTCATTCTGTCTCGTTGCGGCCGTGCTCCATGCGCCGATCGAGAGGCCCCGGGCCATGTCGATCCCGGTCCGTGCGGTGCTCGGCGTGGCAATCGGCGCTGCGTTCTCACCGACGCTGCTATCCATGCTGGGCAGCATGGCGGGAAGTTTGCTGCTTGTCGTGCCATTCATGCTGTTCATCATGGTCACCGGGCTGCTCTTCTTTGAGCGGCTGGCGAAGTTCGATCGGCCGACCGCCTTTTTCTGCGCCGTGCCCGGCGGCCTCACCGACATGGTCTCCATGTCAGCTGACGCCGGAGCCAATGTGCGCGCCGTCACTCTGATCCAGGCCACCCGCATTTTGATGATCGTGGCTCTCCTGCCATTCTGGCTGCAGTTGAGCGGCCAACAGGGTATCGGCGGGGCGATGCCCCCCGGTGTGCACCTTCTGGACTTCAGCCTTCAGGATGCCCTGGTTCTGGTGGGGCTCGGTTGGGCGGGTTGGCTGGCCGCGCGCAAGATTGGACTCGCTGGGGCGCCACTGGTGGGACCGATGATCCTGAGCGGGCTCGCGCACGCCGGCGGTTTGACCTCCGCAAAGGTCCCCGTTGAGGTCATGATTTTCGCCCAAGTCACGCTCGGCATCATGCTCGGTGCGCAGTTTCGCGGGCTCACCTGGCGCGAGTTCTCGGCCACGATGACCTGGGGAATCGCGTTTGCTTTGGTTCTCGTCGTGCTGACAGGCTTCGTCGCGCTGGGCGTTTCGGAGCTCACCGGCTTCGACAGCACCAGCGTGTTGCTGGCGTTCGCACCGGGAGGCCAGACCGAATTGAACCTGCTCGCTTACATCCTTGGCCTGGACGTTGCCTACACGGCGCTCCATCACCTCGTGCGATTGGCCGTCGTCATCCTCGGCGCGCAGCTCGTCTTCGTAGCGAACAGGGCCTGGCGCGGGAGCGGCGATTTGTAATCGCCCGATCGGTCGCCGCTCCGCCGTGTGTCAGTCGTGCTCCTCATCTGTCTCGTGCGCGACCGAGGAGACTTGTCGGGCGACGTAGAACTGCTCGCCCATCAGCTCCATGAGGTCGAACTGCTCTTCGATGAAGTCGATGTGCTCTTCCTCATCCTTCAGGATCGACATGAACAGCTCGAAGGTGCCGCCGTCGCCGGCTTCCTGGCATTCGCGGGCTGCGTTGTCGTAGTAGGCCCTGGCTTCCAGCTCCATCTTGTGTTGGGTTTCGAAGATCTGGCGAATGCTGTCGGATTTAGACATCTCGTCGAGATCGCGCACGTTGGGATCGCCCTCGAGAAAGATCATCCGATCGATGAACCTGCTGGCGTGCCCACGCTCTTCCTCGATCTCCTCGAACATCCGCGTTGCCAGCCGATCGACTCCCCATCCCGAGAGCTTATGGGCTTGCAGCAGATACTGGTTGACCGTGGTCAGCTCCATCGTGATGGCACGCTGAAGGTGCTTGAGCGAAACCTCGGACCCTTTCATTGGCACGTTCTCCTCAGGTGAGTGGCTGGGGATGGACCGCCTCGTATAGGGAGAGGCGGTGGTCGGCCGGGTACGGCCACCCTTCGAACGCGCCCTGCGTGCACAGGTTCCTGAGCGCGATAGCAGGCGCTCGGGAGGATGCAGATGGTGAGAGAGGCTACTTCTTGCTCAGATGCAAGTCATCGATTGTAGAGCCGTCAGGCGAGCTGGTGAGCTTGGCTATGAAAGCGTCGATTTCAGGCTGACTCATGCCGGCGACGCGCCGCTCCAGCAGCGACATCAGATAGGCGCGTGAAGCCATCAGAACCTTATGGCTGAGCTCCTCGGGAGTGCGGTCCACCTGAAACCGTGAGCTTTCCTCTTGGAAACCGGAAGGTTCTGACCGGCTCGCTCCCTCAATCGAGTGGTGGCCAGCATCCCGCCCGACCAGAGGAGGAGGCAGGTTTGCCGCCACGTCCCCGCCGCTGACAAGAATGTCCACCGGCAGGTTCAGCACCTCGGCCATCTTGGCGAGCATGGCGACGCTGGGCTCGACCTCGCCCCGTTCCCACCGAGTGTAGCGGTTCTCGTCGATATCCAGAGCCTGAGCGAAAGCGCGCGCGGTACGGAAGCCGCGCAGCACTCTGAGCTGCTTCAGCCGGGTGGCAAATGCAGTTGAGTTCTGGCGCTCAGGCATCTCTTAACGACCGCTTTCCGACCTCGTCCGGACGGTGCGAGAGTTGCGGAATCGGTTGCAGAAATCACGGGAATTTATTGGCGATATTTAACGTTTCCCGCAGATCGACATACAATTTTGTAGAATTTGAGGCGGTTCGTTACGACCTCTCTTACCAAATCGGCGAGACGCCTAGGCGCTTCCTATGAGAACGCCCGCTGCAAAGACGATCAGACCTCCGACGACAACTTCGAAAGCGGCTTGCAGAAACTTCGTGTCCATGTAGCGGGCCCGGATCCAGGCGATTGCCCAAAGCTCCACGAGGACGATCGCGATGGCCAGTGTCGTGGCTGACCAGAAGTCCTGGATGAGATACGGCAATGTGTGTCCGACGCCGCCGAGTGTCGTCATGATCCCCGTGATGGTGCCGCGGATCCACGGCCGCCCTCGGCCCGTCATGGAGCCGTCGTCCGACAGAGCCTCGGCGAAGCCCATGGAAATGCCGGCACCAACGGACGCCGCCATGCCGACCAGGAACGTCTCCCACGTATTTTGCGTCGCGAAGGCCGCAGCGAAGAGCGGTGCGAGCGTGGAAACAGATCCGTCCATGAGCCCGGCCAGGCCGGGCTGCACCACCTGCAGCACGAACATGCGCCGCGCCGTCTCGGCCTCCTGGGCCCTGGCATCGGCCGTCAGGTGGGTTTCGCCGAGCTGCTGGGCGAGCGAGATGTGATCCCGCTCGGCGGCTGCCAGGTCGCCGAGGAGCTTGCGGACCGAGGCGTCGGAGGTGCGCTCGAGCGCCCGCTCGTAGAAGCGCCGCGTCTCGTACTCGATAGCCTCGACCTGTGCGCGCACCTTGTCGATCCCGAGCGGTCTCACGAGCCAAATGGGCTGATGACGGACGAACCCCTTCACGTCCTGGCTGCGGATCAGCGGAATGTGATCGCCGAATTTCTGGCGAAAAAGGTCGATGAGCCAGCGACGATGTTCATCCTCCTCCTCCGCCATTTCCTTGAAGACCTTCGCTGAGGCCGGGAAGTTGTCGGCCAGTGCATGGGCATACTCGTCGTAGATGCGCCCATGCTCCTCTTCGAGCGAGATGGCCAGGGCCAGAATTTCCTTCTCGGTCAACTCAGCGAATGTCCTCAACCGACCCTCCCGGTGCGCCTTTGCAAGCTAATAATTAGAACGGTTCTAATATAGCGACTCGCTCGCGTTTGTCAGCCGCGGATCTGGTCGGTTGACGAGCCGTAACGGTTGCGGCTGATGCAGCGCATGCAATTCGATACCCCATTGCCGATCGATGTCGTCCTGGGCGACCTCGCCGATGCCCTCGCGCGGAGCACTGAAGCTGTGCTCGTCGCGCCGCCGGGTGCCGGCAAGACCACCCGTGTTCCGCTCGCACTGTTGGAGGCGGGCTGGTTGCAGGGCCGGAAGATCCTGGTGCTCGAGCCGCGCAGGCTCGCGGCCCGTGGCGCGGCCGAGAGGATGGCACGAACGCTGGGCGAAGCCGTAGGGGAGACGGTCGGCCTGCGGGCACGCCTCAGCTCAAAGGTCGGGCCGCGAACGCGCATCGAAGTCATCACCGAGGGGGTCTTCACGCGTATGATCCTCGACGATCCCGCGCTCGAGGATGTCGGGGCCGTGCTCTTCGACGAGTTCCACGAACGCTCCCTTGATGCCGACCTCGGACTGGCGCTGGCACTCGACGCTAAAGGTGCGCTGCGCGAGGACTTACGGCTGCTGGTCATGTCGGCAACGCTCGACGAGGCGCGAGTGGCTCACTTGCTCGGCGGCGCTCCCATCATCCAGAGCGAGGGCAGGACCTTCCCGGTCGAGACCCGCTATCTCGGCCGCCGTCCGCAGCAGTCCATCGAAGACCAGATGACCTCCGCGATTCTCGAGGCGTTGCGGAGCGAAAGTGGATCCATTCTGGCGTTTCTCCCAGGCCAGCGCGAGATCCGGCGCGTCGAGGAGCGTCTGCGCGAGGGGCTGCATGGCTTGACAGTCGAGATAAGGCCTCTCCACGGCGGACTCGACTTGCGGGCACAGGATGAAGCTGTTGCGCCTGCCCTGCCGGGCCACCGGAAGGTCGTGCTTGCGACTGCCATCGCGGAGACTTCTCTGACGATCGAGGGAGTTCGGATCGTCATCGACAGCGGGCTTGCGCGCGTGCCGCGATACGAGCCCGGTGTCGGTATTACGCGGCTTGTCACAGTCCGTGCGTCGAGGGCCTCGGTCGATCAGCGGCGGGGTCGCGCTGGTCGGACTGAGCCCGGCGTCTGCTACCGTTTGTGGGATGAGCCGACCACGGCCAGTCTGCCAGCTCACGCCGAACCGGAGATCCGCAATAGTGATCTGTCCGAACTGCTTCTCGACTGCGCGGCCTGGGGTGTGACCGACCCGAGACAGCTCCGCTGGCTCGATCCGCCATCTGAAGCCGCATTGGCAAGCGCGCGAGAGGAGCTTGAGGCGCTAGGAGCCCTCGATCCGCACGGTCGGCTCACGGATGTAGGGCGGAGGCTCCGCGCGCTTCCCCTGCCGCCGCGGCTTGCGCACATGCTCGTGGTTGGAGCGGATCTTGGCGCGGCACAGGAGGCCGCCGAGATCGCAGCTGTGCTCGTCGAACGCGGGTTGGGCGGTAATGATACGGACCTCGACCACCGCTTGGCGTCATTTCGCCGTGATCGCTCGCGCCGGGCACAGGACGCACGTGGACTTGCCCAAAGCTGGGCACGTGCGGCAGAGGAGGGGCGTTCCGGTTCCCCAGCCGTTGCCGATGCCAAGCCCTCCGTGGCCGCGCTACTCTCGTTCGCCTATCCGGACCGCATTGCCAAATCACGAGGGTCATCGGGGCAATATTTGCTCGCCAACGGACGCGGGGCCGTGCTCGATTCAGCAGATCCGCTCGCACGGTCACCGCTTCTCGTGGTCGGTGAACTGCAGGGGGCTGCTGCTTCGAGCCGGATTCTTCTCGCGGCGGCGATCGATGAAGCCGAGCTCATCGCGGTGGCGGGCGTGCGGATCACTGAGGCTGATGAAGTCTCGTTCGATCGCGAGGCAGCAGCTTTGCGCGCCCGGCGTGTTCGCCGTCTGGGCGCCATCGTGCTGAGCAGTGAGCCGCGTCCGGTGTCGCCGGAGATTGCGGCTGAGAAACTCGCTGATGGCATCGCTCAGATTGGCATCCCCCGCCTACCTTGGACCAAAGCTCTGGATCAGCTCCGCGACCGCGTGAGCTTCTTGCGGGCTGTCGATCCCGAAACGTGGCCGGATCTGTCGGACGAGGCGCTGAGGGCAACGGTTCGAGAATGGCTTGCGCCTTTCATTTCCGGCAAGACGCGTCTGGACGAGATGACGCCGGAAGATCTCACCGATGCTCTCGATGCCCTAATCCCCTGGAACCTCCGCCGTCGCCTCGACGAGGACGCGCCCACACATTTCGTGGCTCCAACGGGTCGGAGCCATCTCATTCACTACGATGGCCCGGATGCGCCATCGCTGCATATCCGCGTCCAGGAGCTGTTCGGTCTCGACGTTCACCCCGCAATTGCAGGCGGGCGGCTTCCGCTCACGCTGCACCTGCTGTCGCCGGCGAGCAGACCGATCCAGATCACGCGCGATCTTCCCGGCTTCTGGCGCGGGTCTTGGGCGGCGGTGAAAGCGGAGATGAAGGGCCGCTATCCCAAGCATCCATGGCCCGATGATCCGCGCTCAGCACTTCCAACGACACGGGCAAAGCCACGGGCACCGTAACGCGCGACTTCTCCATGATCGTCCACTCTTTCAACGGCTGTCATCAGCGGGTAATAGTGGCTGGCTAACGGAGGCTCGGATCCAACCTTGTCCTTTCGAGGAGGTGCCCAAATGCGAACGCTTCTGAAGCGAGGCTTTGCCCTCGCGGCGGCTCTGACTTTCGCGGCCGTCACTCTCTCACCGGCATCTGCGCTTGATTCGCGCTACAAGGATGAAGACGGTGACCTCATCGCCGATATCCCGACCGATCCGAGCCAGCTCATCGATCCGCCGACCCTGATCTTCGCATACACCCCGGTCGAGGATCCCGCCGTGTACGCCAAGGTGTGGGAAGGCTTCCTCAAGCACATGGAGAAGGTGACGGGCAAAAGAATCCAGTTCTTCCCCGTTCAGTCCAATGCTGCGCAGATCGAAGCCATGCGCGCCGGGCGGCTTCATATCGCGGGGTTCAATACAGGCTCCAATCCGCTGGCCGTGGCCTGCGCAGGCTTCCGCCCGTTCGCGATGATGGCGAGCGCGGACAACTCTTACGGATATGAGATGGAGATCATCACCTATCCGGGCTCGGGCATCGAGAAGGTCGAGGACATCAAGGGGAAGAAGATGGCCTTTACCGCCGAGACCTCGAACTCGGGCTACAAGGCGCCCTCGGCCCTCCTCAAAACTGAATTTGGGTTGGAAGCTGGCCGGGATTACGAGGCGGTGTTCTCAGGGAAACACGACAACTCGATTCTCGGCGTCGCCAATAAGGATTACCCGGCCGCGGCCATCGCGAACTCGGTCTTGCGCCGCATGATCGATCGCGATGTTGTGAAGGCTGATCAGATCAAGTCGATCTACAAGTCTCAGACCTTCCCGACGACCGGCTATGGCGTCGTCTACAACTTGAAGCCGGAGCTGCAGGAGAAAATCAAGGAGGCTTTCTTCAGCTTCCCGTGGGAAGGCTCCGAGCTGCAAAAGGAGTTCTCGAAGTCCGGCGAGGCCAAGTTCGTCGAGATCACGCACAAGGAGCATTGGGACGTGGTACGCAAGATCGACGCCGCCATGGGCGTTGAGTACACTTGCAAATGAGCGATGCTGCAGATTGACGGGACATTCTGATGCTGCGCATCGAGGCGCTTCACAAACGCTATAAGACCGGAGATGCCGCCCTTCGCGGCGTCTCATTTTCCGTGGATTCCGGGGAAATCATCGGCCTGATCGGGCCCTCGGGGGCCGGCAAGTCGACGCTGATCCGGTGCGTCAACCGCCTTGTCGAACCCACGTCCGGCAAGATTTACCTCGGCGATGTTGAGCTGACCGCTCTCGGCAAGTCGGCCTTGCGTCAGGCCCGCCGGCGCATCGGGATGATTTTCCAGGAGTATGCGCTGGTCGAGCGGCTGACGGTGATGGAGAACGTGCTCTCCGGACGGCTCGGATATACAGGCTTCTGGGCCAGCTACTTTCGTCGGTTTCCGCAAGCCGACATCGAGCGCGCTTTCGCCGTTCTGGAAAGGGTGGGGCTGCTCGATCACGTCGATAAGCGGGCCGACGCCCTCTCAGGCGGTCAGCGGCAGCGGGTCGGCATTGCGCGCGCTCTTGTTCAGGAACCGGAGCTCCTGCTTGTCGACGAGCCGACGGCCAGCCTCGATCCCAAGACGTCCCGTCAGGTCATGCGGCTCATCACTGAGCTTTGCGCCGAGCGGCGATTGGCGGCCATCGTCAACATCCACGACGTTGCTCTGGCGCAGATGTTCCTGCCTCGGATCGTCGGGTTGCGCGCGGGCGAAATCGTTTATGACGGCCCGGCCAGCGGCCTCACGCCCGAGGTGCTGACGCGGATTTATGGTGAGGAGGATTGGTCGAAGACCTCAGCCGCCGCCGGTGAAGGTGCAGACGAGGAGGCGGCCCAAGATCGCGGTCACCACGCTCACGACCACCATCACGACCGCGACTTGAGCGCTGCGGTGCGCTGACATGGACGCTGAGACGCTCCCGGCAAACGCCGTTCCCCGCACCTGGCGCCCCCCGCGCATGATCGAGACCGCCTGGGTGCGCTGGGCGGTGGTGGTCGGCGTTCTCGTCTATTTCGTCCTGGCTTTTGGCTCGGTCGAGGTGAACTGGACGCGTGTGGTCGAAGGCTTATCTCGCGCGGGCCGCTTGTTCGCAGGCTTCCTGACGCCGGATTTCGTGTCCCGCTGGGAGGACATCCAGATCGGCATGATCGAAAGCTTGACGATGACCGTCACCGCGACGGTTGCGGGCATAGCGCTTTCGATCCCGGTGGCGCTTGGAGCGGCGCGGAACATCGCGCCGTTATGGCTCTATGGCCTCTGCCGCGCGATCATTGCGCTCTCGCGTACCTTCCAGGAAGTCATCATTGCGATCTTCTTCGTCGCGATGTTCGGGTTCGGTCCGCTCGCCGGATTTCTCACGTTGTCCGTTGCGACTGTCGGGTTTCTCGCCAAGCTCCTTGCCGATGATATCGAGGAGATCGATCCTGTTCAGGTGGAGGCGATCCGGGCAAGCGGCGCGAGCTTTTGGCAGGTGATCGACTACGCTGTCTCCAGCCAGGTGATGCCGCGGCTCATCGGCCTCTCGATTTACCGCGTGGACATCAACTTCCGCGAGTCCGCCGTAGTGGGCATCGTGGGAGCGGGCGGGATCGGCGCCACGCTCAACACGGCCCTCGACCGCTACGAGTTCGACAGCGCAGCCGCCATCCTCATTCTCATCATCGCCATTGTCATGGCGTGCGAGTACTTCTCCAGCTTCATCCGGAAGTGGACGCAATAGATGCCGGTGGTCACCACATCTGCCGGTAAACCGGCGACATGGCGGCTCAGGACGGGGCCGCAGCAACTCGCCGTTTGGTTCGGCTGGCTGGCGCTCGTCGCCCTGACGGTCTTCTGCTGGCGGATCATGACGGCTGATACGATCTGGGCCTTCGTCGAGGATGCGCCCCGGCAGGCCGCGGACATCTTCGGGCGCATGCTGCCGCCCCGGTGGTCCTATGCCAACAATCTTTGGCTCCCCCTCTGGGATACCCTCAACATCGCCACTCTCGGTACCGGGTTGGCGATCTTGCTCGGCACGCCGCTGGCCTTTCTCGCCGCCCGCAACACCACGCCGAGCGTGCTCTTCGTGCGCCCGATCGCACTACTCATCATCGTCTCTTCGCGCTCGATCAATTCGCTCATCTGGGGGCTGCTACTGGTGGCGGTTCTCGGACCGGGCGTGTTTGCCGGCATTCTCGCCATCGCGCTGCGGTCGATCGGCTTCATCGGCAAGTTGCTTTACGAGGCCATCGAGGAGATCGATGAGAGCCAAGTGGAAGCCGTGCGGGCAACGGGTGCGAGCCCCGCCCAGGTCATGACCTATGGCATGGTGCCGCAGCTCCTTCCGGCGTTTGCCACCATCTGCGTCTTCCGCTGGGACATCAACATCCGCGAATCGACCGTGCTGGGGCTTGTTGGGGCCGGAGGGCTGGGGCTGGCGCTCGAAGCCTCGCTCAACGTACTCGCATGGCCGCAGGTGACCGTCATCCTGCTCATGATCCTGGCGACGGTCGTTCTCAGCGAGTGGATCACGGCGCGGGTGCGTGCGGCCATTATCTGACAGGGCGCCGGGCCCCTTTTGCGGCTGCAGGCCGGGTGCTATCTAGCCCCGCATGACCGACACATCTCTTATCCGAAACTTTTCGATCATCGCCCACATCGACCACGGGAAGTCGACGCTGTCCGACCGGCTGATCCAGCTTTGCGGCAACGTCACCGACCGGGAGATGAAAGAGCAGATCCTCGACTCGATGGACATCGAGCGCGAGCGCGGCATCACGATCAAGGCCCAGACGGTTCGCCTCGACTATCGGCACAAGAACGGCAAGACCTATCAGCTCAACCTGATGGATACACCAGGTCACGTGGACTTCACCTACGAGGTCTCACGGTGTCTGGCTGCGTGCGAAGGCGCGATCCTCGTAGTGGATGCTTCCCAGGGCGTGGAGGCTCAGACGCTCGCCAACGTCTATCAGGCGATTGAGAACGACCTCGAGATTCTTCCGGTCCTCAACAAGGTCGACCTGCCGGCCGCCGAGCCGGACCGCGTCAAACAGCAGATCGAAGATGTGATCGGTATTGACGCCTCCGAGGCGATCCCGATTTCGGCCAAGACCGGCTTGAATGTCGAGGCTGTCCTCGAAGCCATCGTCGAAAAACTGCCTCCGCCCAAGGGGGAGCGTAACAAGCCGCTGAAAGCGCTGCTCGTCGACAGCTGGTACGACGCTTACCTCGGCGTCATCGTCCTCGTGCGCGTCATGGAGGGTGTGCTCAAGAAAGGGCAGCGCATCAAGCTGATGGCTTCCGGCGGCAGCTACCAGATCGAGCGGGTCGGCGTATTCCGGCCCAAGCAGGAGATGCTGGCTGAGCTGGGGCCGGGTGAGATCGGCTTCTTCACCGCGGCCATCAAAGAGGTTGCCGACACGCGCGTCGGCGACACGATCACGGACGAGAAGAATCCGACAGCTGAGCCGTTGCCCGGCTTCAAGCCCGTGCAGCCAGTGGTGTTCTGCGGCCTGTTCCCGGTCGACGCCGCGGATTTCGAGGACCTGCGCGAGGCGATGGCCAAGCTCAGGCTCAATGACGCGAGCTTCACCTACGAGATGGAGACCTCGGCAGCGCTGGGATTTGGCTTCCGCTGCGGATTCCTCGGGCTGTTGCACCTCGAGATCATCACCGAACGGCTCGAGCGCGAGTTCGGCATGGATCTCATCACCACGGCGCCGAGCGTCATCTATCACATCCATCTGACCGACGGCAGCATGGTCGAGCTGCACAATCCGGCGGATATGCCGGACCCGGTTCGGATCGATCACATTGAGGAGCCGTGGATCCAGGCAACGATCCTGGTGCCTGACGAATATCTCGGCGGCGTGCTCAAGCTGTGCCAGGACCGCCGCGGCCGGCAGAAGAATCTCACCTACGCCGGCACCAGGGCGATGCTCGTCTATGAGCTGCCGCTCAACGAGGTGGTGTTCGACTTTTACGATCGACTCAAGTCGGTGAGCCGCGGCTACGCCTCCTTCGACTACCAGATGATCGGCTACGAGGAGGGCGATCTCGTCAAAATGTCGATCCTGGTCAACGGCGAGCCGGTCGACGCGCTGTCCATCATCGTCCATCGCTCACGCGCTGAGCAGCGCGGCCGGGCCATGTGCGAGAAGCTCAAGGAGCTCATCCCGCCGCATCTCTTCCAGATCCCGATCCAGGCGGCCATCGGGGGCCGTATCATCGCCCGCGAAACCATCCGTGCCTTGCGCAAGGACGTCCTCGCCAAATGCTACGGCGGTGACATCACCCGCAAGCGCAAGCTGCTAGAGAAGCAGAAAGCAGGCAAGAAGAAGATGCGGGAATTCGGAAAGGTCGAGATCCCGCAGGAAGCCTTCATCGCCGCACTGAAGATGGACGAGAACTGATGTTGGCGCTGGCTCCGGCTGAGGCGGAGCAGGGCCGACAACCTAGCTCGACATCGCCAAGTAAATGGTCCGGACACTCAGGACCATGACAACGGCCGCTACGATAATCATCAGCACCCGTGCCGGCAGGGATTTGACCGCCAGTGCCGCAAACGGTGCGGCTATGACGCCGCCGATGATCAACCCTACGATGATCGGGAAGAGCGACAGGCCGATGGTGAACAGGAATGTGATCGAGATCGTTAGTGTTACGAAGAACTCGGTTGCGTTCACCGAACCGATGACCTTGCGCGGCGCGGCGCCGTAGCCCAGCAGCGTCGATGTGACGAGAGGACCCCAGCCGCCGCCCCCCATTGCGTCCAGCAGTCCACCGAAGAAGCCGAGCGGCCCGACGCGCTTCGGCGTGACGTACTCGGATGGCGGCGCTTTCAGCGCTTTCCAAAGGATGATTACGCCGATTGCCAGCAGATAGACACTTATCCAAGGTCTGATCAATTCGCCGGGTATGTTCGTGAGTGCATACGCGCCCAGCGCTCCGCCGATCATGCCCGGGACCACAAGTCGAACCATCAAGCGGCGGTCGCAATTGTTGTGCCACCAGTGGGCGAGGCCCGACGCGCCGGTCGTAACCACCTCGGCCGCATGCACGCATGCACTCGTGACGGCAGGGGGCACTCCAGTGCTCAGGAGCACGGATGAAACCGTGACGCCGTAAGCCATGCCGAGCGCGCCATCGATGGCTTGGCCGACGAAGCCGACTGCGACGTAGAAGAGTATTTCGTGCCACATAAACCCATCGAAGCTCGTTGAAGCTGGCCTCCGCCACACCGGCAAAGGCTGGAGCGTCGTGAGCGCGGTGCAGTTTTCCTCCGTCGAGCCTCAACGCCCGAAAGATTAACGCCCGATGCGGGCGCGATCGACAGCGCTGGGCGCGCGACAGAAAGCTGCAAACAACTGCAGTCCCGCACGTTCCGGGTGTTTCAGAAAGCTGGTCTGGAAGGGGTCCCGCTCTCAACCCCGCCACAAGCGGAAAACTCCGATGCGGCGGGGCGGATCTGGTCTCAGATCTGGGTCAGCTGGGGCTCAAGTGCCACTCACCGGCTCTGCGGGATCCAAGCTTTGCTGTTCGTCGTTGAGGTGCTCAGGCGTGCCTTCGCTTGCGACGGCCTGCTGGGTCTGCCCGATACCGCCAAGGTGCTCCGGCTCGCGCATGGGAGCCCGCTTCTGCGAGGTGGCGGCACCACCTTTGCGTCCCAACTCACGATATCCTTCCGAACCCAGCTTGCCGCGCCGGGCCTCGCCGCCTTTGCGACCGATCTCCTTATAGAATTCCCGGCCTCGTGCTTGCGCTGTGGCAGCACCACCTCTGCGGCCAGCCTCTTCCACGGTCATCTTGCCGCCGTCCGACCTGCTCTTAGCCATGACACACCCAATTTATTGTTACGCAATACGGAGTGAGATGTTGGCGCCGCTCATGCCCGCATCAGGTGATGTCGCCATAGGCTCTCTGCACCTCCTGAGGCCCACCGAATTCCTCATCGGGTAACCGCTCGATCATGCCCATGACTTCATCCGGCGCCTTGTTCCGTCGCGCCGTCGAAACGAGATCCTGTTTGCTGGCAGGGTAGGACACGCCTGCCAGATACTTCTGCAAGTTGGCGGGCGATACGCCGCCGACGCCCCTGGCCATGCTGCTCTCCTTGGCTAATGGCGCTCGCGAGTGCGTTGCTCCGCGCCTTTCTCGGCGCGAGCCTCGCCTCCTTTGCGCCCGATCTGGCTCATGTGCTCGCGGTCGCGGCTGACTGTTTCGCCGCCTTTCCTGCCGATTTCGGCATAGAACCCGGAGCCGTGCTTCGTGCTGGTTGCCTCGCCGCCTTTGCGGCCCAGCGCCGAATAGCCCTCACGGCCAAGCTGGCCCCTGCGGGCCGCTCCGCCTTTTTGGCCGATTTCCTCGTAAAATCCGCGGCCATGAATGTTGGAAGTTGCCACGCCGCCTTTGCGTCCGGCCTCTTCGACCGTCATTTTGCCGGCTTTTCTGGCTGTCATTGAAGGCTTACTCCAGCAACCGCGGACCGCATCTGCAACTCCCTCAATTGGCGAAGGTTCCGGGCGCCGAAGCGGCGAGCTGCAAGGCCGGATTGACAGGGAGCAAGCCGTTACTTGCCTGGGTTGCAGCCGACAAAGAAGGGCTTGGGCTCGGGTGCACGTACTTGAGACGACAAGGGACGACTGCGTCGTTCTTGCGTTTAGCGCGCCGTGGGTTCATATACCTACATCGAATTCGCTTGGAGCCAGGCTAAGGCGGCAGCAGAGGCCGCACGAACTAAGTCCCCAAAGCGTTATTTGATGGTCTCGGGGACTGGGCCTCGAGGTCGGCTTGAAGTCTGCGAGAAGTGATATGGCGACAGGAACGGTGAAGTGGTTCAACGGCCAGAAGGGCTATGGTTTCATTCAGCCCGAGGAAGGTGGAGCAGACGTGTTTGTGCACATCTCGGCCGTTGAGCGGGCAGGTCTGTCGACCTTAAGGGAAGGTCAGCGTATCTCATACGAATTGGAGCGCGGCAGGAACGGCAAGACGTCTGCCGTCAATCTGCGCGTATCCTGATCTACGCGAAGGTCGAATATTGCCCCGGCGCTCCTGAGCGCCGGGGTTGTGCATCGCTTGTCGGTGCCGAAAGGAGAAGTATGGCGAAGGAAGAGGTTCTGGAGTTCGAAGGAGTCGTCTCGGAGGTGCTGCCGGACGCGCGTTGTCGCGTCATGCTCGACAACGGTCACGAAGTGGTCGCCTACACGTCGGGACGTATGAAGAAGAACCGGATACGCATCCTCGCGGGGGATCGCGTGACGGTCGAGATGACACCTTATGATCTCACGAAGGGCCGCATCAATTTCCGGCACAAGGATACCCGGTCCGCGCCACCGCCCCCCTCTGGCGGCTATCGCCCGCAGGGCCGGCGTCGCTGAACAAGGCCCGCACAAGCTTTTTCGACAACGATCCCCTCTCGGCCGTTCTCGGTTCTGGTTCGCTCTGCATCTCAACTGCGGTGCGAGCAAAAATAGCTTTTCACAACTATAAGTAGAGTGGAACCAAGGACATTACACGCATTGCGCGAATCACGTAGTCTAACCTCATCCGGGGGCCGGGACGTGCGCCCATGAGGCACGGCTGGGGGGGTCGGGATGCCGGTTACCAGACGCGCAATGCTGGGCATGAGCCTTGCCGCGGTGCTGTGTCCGATACCACAGCCCGCCGAGGCGATGCGCTTCGTCAACCGTACAGGGCTCAGAGCTGGCCAGTTCGTTTGGGAGCCGTCGCAACCGTCGAGCGGGCCGGTTACGATCGTTGTCGCCCTGCGGCATCGGATTGTGCACGTCTATAAGGCTGGCGTACTCGTCGGTATCTCGACCTGCCAGGTCGGACGCAGCGGGCGGTCTACACCAACAGGCGTTTTCACGATCCTGGATTCCGAGCCCAACCAAGGCGCGAGCGGGCGTTTCGCCTGGACGGGTGTCGGGTTGCACGCCCGGAACATGCAACGTTATCCCGCCTCACTCGGGTGCATTCAGGTTCCGCCGGCATTTGCGCGACTTCTCGGCGGGATCGTCACCACCGGCACAGTGGTCATCCTGGCCGATCAGCGCACGGAGGCCATGGACGTGGTGCAGTCCGGGTCCCTGTTCCCGCTCGTCCCGGTCCATGAAGCGCGCAATCCGCTGCTGCGGCCCGTCGTCCAGCGCACCACACATCTCCTCGCGAGCAACCCCGAGGCAGGGCAAGTCGCTATCATCTTTTCGCGCCGGAGCCGCAACGCCGTGCTCCTGCGCAACGGTGTGCGTGAGCAGATCGCCCGCGTGAACTTCCTGCAGCCGAATTCCCGCATCGGCACGCATGTCTACACGCTCACGGGCACATTGCCTGGAGGCGATGGCTTGGTATGGCTCGGGTTCGGCATCGGCCGCTCCCGCCGGGAGCAACACCTCGTGTCATGGCAGGGCGACGAGGTGCTCGATCAGATTTCGTTCGAGAATCGCCCCAGCGCACTCGCAATGGGTCGCGCGCTCCACCTTGGGGCTACGGTCATCGTGACCGACGAACCTTCAACGCCTGAGCGACGCCAAACGCCGCCAGATTTCACGATCATCACGAGTGCCGAACCGGAACCTCGCCGACAGAAAGCGTCACGGCGGCGCTCGCGGCGGCATGTCCGGCGTATGCGGCGGCAGAGATCGTCGAACTGGTCGACTGGACTTCTGAACAGCTGGCGCTAGGCAAACCTGCTGACCGGCCATCATCCTCCAGGCAGCACGAGCACCTGCGGTTTTTTCGGCAGCGTCGTTCGCGAGACCACAACTGTCGGCACCTCGTTTCTCACGACATCGAAACTCGTCTCAACGCGCGCCAGGAAGCGGTTCAGCGTGAACGTCGAGAAGTAATGCATCGGGATCATCAAAGGCGCTTTCAACGCCTGGAGCACCTCCAGCATGCCGTCGAGGTCCAGCGTATAGCTGCCGTCCACAGGCACCAGAACGACATCCATCTGCCCGATCTGGGCGAGCTGCTGCGTCGTGAGCGTGTGATGCAGGTGTCCCAGATGCGCGATGCACAGCCCGGCGATTTCGAAGACGAATACCGAATTACCGTAAGGCATCGTGCCGCCATCCCAAGTGCGGATGTTCGTCGGCACGTTGCGCACGCGCACGTCGCTTAGGGTGAGATCGTGAAGCGCCGCGTTGCCCGTGTCGCTCCAGCCTCGGAGGACGTGAGCGATCGCGGGGTCCGGAAAGTTCGTGTAGTGGGTGTTATGCGCTCGGTTCATCGTCGCGATGTCCGGCACCGCGGCCGGCCGAACGTAGTCGTTGTAATCCGTTGCGATCTTCACCCCGGAGGCGCTCTCGATCAGAAATGTCGAGTGCCCGATGTAGGACAGCCGCACCTCTGATGGCTCGAGCTGCGCTACTTTCCATGATGCTCGCTGGACGAGGGAGTTCGTGTTCTGCGCGAGGGCAAGGCATTGGTCCGGCGCCGCAGCGGTGGCTTGAGCAGCGAGGAGTATCTGGGCCAAAAGCGTAAGCAAGGCAGACAGGAACAGTTTGAGAGCCAAATGCATACGGTCCTCCTGCTGTCCGTTTGCAGGCATCCTAAGTCACTCTTTCGACGAGAGCCAATCACTGGCCGATTACCGCCGGGAGCTGTTCCCTGCAGAACAGCCGTCTGCGAAACGATCTGCCAAGTTCGGTGACGGTCCGGCCGGCGGAGGTCCCACCCGTCCCCCGGTCAACAACTCAGGGTGGAGTTGATCATGAGCACCCCAGCCCGACGCGTCGGCCGGACCAC
>Ga0180220_1000815_pt1 | contig 27903 bp, 25 predicted proteins | sample eDN5th37CBELigBY_FD_151335 | JGI IMG/M metagenome (GOLD analysis project Ga0180220, IMG submission 151335) | Enriched backyard soil microbial communities from Emeryville, California, USA - eDNA 5th pass 37_C BE-Lig BY (version 2) (version 2) | ecosystem: Environmental > Terrestrial > Soil >... | reverse complement strand
GTCCGCCATGCTAATCCTCCCCTAGAATAAACTTTTGCGGCCTCCAGGCAGTTTCTCCTAAACTTCTGGTGTGCCATCATAGATACCTTTTTATGGGATGCGGCGTTCTATGATCTCTTCATCTTGCAATAAATCGCGAATATACCATGCATCGCATGCAAAATGGTCGGAACCGGCAAGCGGCCCTTCCAAGCGCCGAAAACCGTATTTCGTGTAAAATCGGTTCGCCGCCTTCATATTTTGCAGCGTTTCCAGATAACAAGCTTGGTAATGCTGCTTTGCAAATCGCAGCGCGGTGTCCAGCAACTCCGCCCCAATTCCTGTTCCCCTGGCTTCCTGAAGCAAATACATCTTCTGCAATTCGCAAATCTTTTCCTCAGGAGAGCCGAATTCCGCGATTCCGCAACCCCCGATCATCTTATCGTTTGCATCGAACGCAACCCAATATGCCCTTCCTTCCCGGCTATAATAATCGGACATATGGCTTAAACTTTCGTCTTCCCAAGCTAACCCTGCGCGATTCCCTCCAAACTCCGTCAAGCATTGCCGGATAATCGCTTCTATAGCACTGTTATGTTCTGCTTGAATTGTTCTGATGTTCATCTGCTGCCTGCCTCCATAAAAAATAAACGCTCCCCCGAACTCTGATGCCTGGGACCGTCCGAAACGTCATTTTACTGCTGGATAAGCCAGTCACAAAGCGGAGCCAAGAAGTCCTCTGGCATCGGTTGGCTGACCGACGGCTCTAATTGCCAGCACATAGAGATGTTTTAATAACGAAATTGTAGCTTAAGAGAAGGGTGAACGCAACGACTAAACGAAAACAAAAGTGTGATTAAGTGTCTAAGTTTTAATCATAAGGGAGGCTACCGCTTCTTTGATTCTGAATAGACCTTTACGTTTTCGCCTTCGACCGTTGCGATCGCCACGTCACGGATGTTCGCAATGGGCGCTATTTTTGCATGAAGCCAATCCAGATCCTTTCCGATGTCCTGTAGTAGCTCCATGTCGATTTTCCCATCTAAGATGATCGGTCTTGAAATCGTAAACGGTTGGGTGCCTAATTTCATATCCGACTTCGTTACCGGCTGGTGCGGAGTATCCATAAAAACGGATATCGTGCCACCCGGTTCCCATATTGCCAAAGCTACTTTTTGTATATCCTCTACCTTTTCTTTTCTAAGCTCGGAAAATAGGTAATCGATCGAAATTCTTGCTTTGGACAAGTTTTCAAATTGAATGAGTCCCTTTTTAATGAGCGTCAGCGGCGGAGGATCTAAATATCGCATGAGAAACGGCCATTTCAGGCTTGACCACGTCGCTGCAACGTATAAAGCAATGAATACAATGGTGGTGATCATCGATCCTTTTAATCCCAATTTCTCGTCCGAAAGCGGATGGGCGATGATATTGCCCAGGGTAAGAGCAATGATGAAATCGAGAAACCTCAACTGGGAAATGGAACGCTGCCCCATGAATTTCGCTACCACAAGCAAAAAAATAAAGCTAACAACCCCTCTTAAGATCCATTCCATGGCCGTCAACGATTCTTTGCTTTCAAAAAAATCCAATCCATTCAGCCCTTTCCCCTAATTCAAAGTCATAAATCAGCGCTCGAGTGAAAGTTTTAAGCCAGATCTCTGTGTCGAATAGGTACCGATGTGCCCTTCGCGTATAGCTTGTCTTCATTTGGTCGAAATCATTCCCATGCCTTCCGAGATTCCCCATAAGCGCAAAAAGAAGACTGCCGGCAATTTTTCCGACAGTCCCTTTTTTCCATGTAGTATGCTTCTCAGCCTATTCGTTGGACAATTCCTTAAGGGATTTGACTTTACCATGGGGATGCTGTTCTTGCTTTCGTGACTTCCAGGCCGCTTCTTTTCTTCTCTTCTGGTGAGTCATAACAAGTATCCTCCTTTGGGAATCGTGATGTATACTACTTCCTTATGTTTTCATTGCCGGGCTGCCTTCATTCATGCGATTCGTTAGGCGAAAATCACAGCGTTTTTCGGATGAATTCCGTAACATGCTTTTCTTTGAATCCAAGGCTGTCATACAGGTTTCTCGCATGATTCCCGACAACGCACCAAAGGTCGACGTTTGCATGTCCACGCTGATAGATTTTGTTGCATAAAAACTTCACGAATTTTCTTCCGATCCCAAGCCCTTGCAGATCTGACCGAACGGAAATGCTGCCGAGTTCATTCCCTGGAATATGGCTATAAGCGGCGATCTCCCCATTTATCTCATAGACGAAACGGTTTTCCGCCTTCTCTTTCCATGTTCTGCGTTCCCTTTCGCTTGGTTGGGCCATCACGGAATCCGGAAAACACCCGACCCGAACGCGCATCTCATGAAAAGCCGCGGCATACAGCGATTGACAAGCCGAATAATCTTCGTCCGCATACTGCCTCACCGGAAGCTCCTCCAGTGGAAATGGATCTCCTGAGCGCTGCATGAACGCCGATGAAAAGTATGGAACATAACCGAGCTTACGCGCAAATGCCAGAGACGATGGATGACCGGCACGGAAGGAACTCCTGACTTTTTGGGTCCCGCCGGCCTGCAACTCGGATTCCGCATGCTTTACCAATGCGGTGCCGATTCCTTGCCTGCGATACGCCGGGGCGACAAACACCCTTAAATAGGACTGGGGTACAGGCTCGTTCACTTGGGCAAGTCCGACGAGCTTATCCTCAATAATCGCGGCAATAAACAATTCCGGTTCTTCGGCAAACACCCGAAGGAAATCTTCCCCTGCGTCGATGTCGGAGCTTAACAATTCTTTCACTGCTTGATCATATTTTTCATGGAAGCGTTCGTACCGGATCGCGGATTTATTCATCAGTTTTCGATTCCTCCGTTTTTTAGTGGGAGATTGTCCATATTCATTCTGGCGTTTTTCACGCCAGCGGCTCCAGCCTCAAGCCGTCATCGCAACGTTTCGCGGAGGCTCTTAGGCAGTTTTTTGACGACCATGTCGTAAGAATGGTCAATCATATCGAAGATATCCGACAATGGCAAGGAACCGTCGATCGTAACGGTATTCCAGTGATTTTTGTTCATGTGGTACCCAGGCCGAACCGCCGTATGCTGCTCCCTCAAATTTCCGGCAATCATCGGGTCGCATTTGAGGTTCATGTCAAAATAATCCCCTCTGTCAAAAATCAGGGCGAACATTTTGTCTGCAACTTTGATGACCAAGGGTTCCGGGCCGAAGGGATATTGCTTGGTCGCTCCTTTTTTCTTCAAACAATAATCGACGATGCTCTTTTTCAAAACGCTTCTCCCCTTTGCAAAAATGACGGAAAACAGCAAATTCCTATGTCCTAATGATAATGTTGCAATGTTCCCTAATCCATAGGGGCGAGACTTCGGAATGGGTGTTCGCTTTATGTATAAATTGTCGATTCCCGGCCAGGATCGATAAATGATCGAGGAAGCCATCGAAGGTCTGGACAAATATGGGGTCCATTATTCGGAGGAGTTGGGGTTTGCAGAGAACTTCAAACGAAATTCAAAGCGCCGCGGAAGCCCTAATCCGATTACGGAACAGGGCTTTTTTGCTCGTGGAACTATACGATATCGCATGAACAGCCGTCTAATCAAAAAAAACCACTTTAATCATTTCCTTTGCTTTCTGCAAGTCCCGTTCATCCAGTTGCTGAAGCATGCCGATAATGTCGCCCATAGAGCCTGTTTCCTGCAGGCTGTTGAGCGAAGACCCTGATGCTCCTTCCTCCGCGGTATCCCCGCTTCCTTTTTCAATTTCCACAAAGGACGTGGTAAGCGTATCTTTCATGCTGGAGGCCAAAAACTTCAGCTCGGGAAGACTGTATTTATGCATAAACCGCTTCGTGTTGCCGACGATTTCGCGATGCAGCGCCTCATGCAAATCAAAAATTTCCCTGCCGAGCGGCGTAAGACGAAACAGCACCTCTTTTTTATTATCAGGCAGCGAACCCGTCTCAATCACGCCTTGTTCCTTTAATTTTCGGGTGATTTTGGACACGCTGCCTCGGGGAATGTCGTACTGTTTGGAAATGGTGATGCCGTTGACCGGCTCCAGATGGCCGACTGCGTCAATGACATGAAGCATCACGACCGTTGAGTCTTCCAAAATGGCCTTCACCTTCGGGTTATCGGTGCGGGAAATCATCCACCGTCTCTCTTCATCGTTGCCTTCGGCTTGAAACCTGCGCTGGATTTGGGCAATGCTGTTCATCATCTCCTGAATGACCAGCTCTTTATACGGCCACTCTTGGGATGAATCATCCGGGTGCTGAGATAGGCTCATATCGCCCGGCTCCTTTCCCTCATTGAGATTCATTCTGAAATTTTTTCGTACGCCCAGTATAACAAATTTCCAGCACCAAATAAAGATTCCGAGAAACAATATTGACAATAAAGAAACAAAGTCATATGATTGATTCCATGAATCTTTATTGTTTCCTAGAATCATTAATGTGGAGGGACTAATCATGAATGTTGTTATCGTTTTTGATCATCCTTATGGGGCATCTGCTTCGGAAAATATTCCGCACCGGCGAAGCTTCTCGGCCGCCTTGCTTGCGGCCGTTACCCGCGGATTGCTCGCAGGCGGGCACACGGTGGATTTGATCGACCTGCAGGCAGACGGCTTTAACCCGGTGACCACTGCCGAAGACCTTGCCGCCTGGAGACAAAAAATGACCCGTGATCCTGTGGCGGCGGGGTATCAGAAGAGATTGATGAAGGCGGACCATCTTATTTTCATTTTCCCGATCTGGTGGGAGACGATGCCTGCGCTGACCAAAGGGTTTCTAGACAAAGTTTTCGTCAAAGGCATTGTTTTTGATGAGGTGAAGCCCGGTCGCCCCTTTCTCTGCCAGCTCCCCCGACTGAAGGGAGTGACCCTGCTGACCGTGATGAGCACGCCCGGATTCGTGTATCGCTGGATTTTGGGCAACCCGGTCACAAAAATTTTGTTCCGCGGAACGTTTCGAAAAATGGGAATTCATAACCTCCGATGGTTCAATTTTTCCGGGATGGAGAATCTCAGCCTGGAAAAAAGGCGGCACCGCCTGGATTTGACGGAGGAAAGGTTCAGCAGGATATAGGAACGCTGCCCATCAACCACCTTCGAAACAAAAAGAAACCGACCTTATGGCGGCTTCTTTTGCTTGTTACTCCGGGAAATTACCCGTACCGGTTCCTACCTCGAAAGGAGTATTTACATGTTCATAAGCCAAGTGCATCGACATCCCATTTAACGCATGATCCAGATTGTGGCAATGATCCATCCATAGGCCCGGGTTATTGGCAACGAAAGCCACTTCGTATGTCTCGCCTGGCGCTATGGTTAACGTATCCAGAACAAGCGGACTTCCGCTGGGCGGTTTGCCGTTTTTGCTTACGACTTGGACATGGTGCCCGTGAAGGTGCATCGGATGATCGACGAAACTTCGGTTTACGAATTTCGTTTTAACGACGTCTCCTTCCCTGACCATAAGGGTTGGCGTTTCAGGGAACGCTTTTCCGTTAATGATCCACTGTTGCCCCGCTTTTCCGTTATAAGTGCCGAAGTAAGTCTGATCCAGAATCAGGGTAAACGTCCTGTCGAATACGGTTGAGGCGTCAAAAGAAGCCTGCGCGGGCGCGCCGTACTTGGTAAGATCCAAAATTGGACCGTGCTCGAGCATTGCAGGCTCTCCAAGTCCGTCTTTGCTGTACACAATGCCGATCGGTTTTCCCTCCTCGAACATCGACAAGGTGACGGGAACATCAGGCATGTTAAAAACGACGTCATAACGCCCCCCTCCTCCAATCCGCAATAGGCTATCCGTCAGCGCTCCAGGCTCGTTCAGTTCATAACCGTCAACGGCCGCGACCTTGAATGGAACGCCATGCAGCGAAAACGTCTTGGTCAAATTATCCGCATTAACGAGGCGCAGCCGCACCGGTGTTCCGGGGGCAACCGCCTTCCTCTGGAACATGTCTTCCGTATCGAGTGCCGGAATGCTTTTGCCTTCAGGAGTCAACCAATTATGAGCCATGATCGTGGCGTCCAGCGTTTCTGTCTCCTGTTGACCGGACGGGCGGATGACGAAAGATCCGAAAAGTCCCTTTTGCACTTGTACGGAAGACTGTTGATGGGAGTGATACCAATGGGTACCCGTCTCTTTTACGACAAAACGGTAGGTGTACGACTCGCCGGGCATCACGGCGTCTTGCGTCATGCCGGCGACGCCGTCCTCCCCATTGGGAACATCGACTCCGTGCCAATGGATCGTGACGCCGCTTGCGATGTCCTTGTTCACTAACCGCACTTCGACCAGGTCCCCTTCGTCGGCGACAAGCTCCGGACCCGGAGTCTGCCCATTAAACGTCCATGCCTCGATCCGTTCGCCGGAAGCAAGGCGGATCGTCTTCGTCTCGGCGTAGAGGACATACTTTTTATCCGGATTGCCGGTTTGAGGTCCTTTCAACTCCGAAACGCTAATCGATTGGCCTGAAGCGTTGGGATCATGTCCGTTATGGTGGGCGTGCATGTTCTCCGCCTGGATGGGGTCGCCTCCGCCGAAATCGGCGGTATCGTGATGGACCATGTTCATCGAAGCGGGAAATTCGCTCTGCTTCAGCGAAATCACGAACCATGCACCCGTTAACCCGAGAAGCAGGACTGAGAAAAGCGTTCCCCTGGCGATTCTAACGATTCGTCCGGGGGTACGGTGTTCCAGATTTCGCAGCCTTTTGCCATGGTAAAGCCAAAGCAAAATGGCTGAAATGCCCAATGCTCCATCGTAAATCAACAAATCCTTCGCATGAGGAATCGCCGGCACATCGACTGCGACAAGAAAAAAGGCCAGCACGGCTCCTACAAACATCACATGGACCGGGACGATGGCGGACAACAAAGAACGTCCGTTCATCGTTTGACGGGACAGGTTAGGCAGCGTAAACATCAGTACGGCCGCAGCGGGCAGCCCCAGCAGCGGTAACGTGACGATAACCCGGTCCATAACAAATAGCCAGCCGAAGCCCAACAGCATCAGAACGATCGTCAAAGCCCAAAAAATGAAAAGGACCATGCCGATGCGAACTCCAATCTTTGATGCTTTAAGCCAACGCCGGAAGCTTGTTTCCCGTCCCCTCGCATATTTCAGGTGATTCACGGCAAATCCGGTGATCCCCCAGACGGCCATGGATAACAGCAACGACAAAAATTCGAAAATCATAAGCAGCTCGAACAAGATTGCTCATCTCCCATCCTATTTTCGGTCCTTTAGAAGTGAAGCAACAAACCGTCGCTAACGATTAACATTTAATCCTCCTTTTTATCTTAATTATTAAGATATATGAATAAAAAAATCATTATGTATATTCTACAACAATGTCGCGTTGCCGCGACGGTCTGAAGACGGGTTGTGTTCCTAGACTCTGGTTGGGGATCAGAAATCATGCGCCGATTTTTATTGTATGGGACAAGATATGGTATACTTCATGTATCGATATGTACAAAGGTGGTATGGTATGAACCCGGCACAAAACGAACTTCAACTGTCACTTATCGAGGCGTCAAAACAATTATCCACTCAAACCGTCATGTTCCACCAGGCGGTCGCTAACCATCTGGGCCTGAATATAACCGACCATAAATGCATGGATCTGATTCTGAGCAGGGGAAAAGTCACTGCCGGCCAGCTCGCGGAATGGACCGGATTAACCACCGGTGCCATTACCAGCGTTCTCAATCGTCTGGAAAAAGCGGGATACATCCGCAGAGCCAAAGATCCCGGAGATCTGAGGGTCGTCTACGCCGAGCCGGTGTATTCGCAATTGCATGCCATTAAAAAGGTATTCGCCCCGTTAAACGATGCCATGTTGGAGCTGTACTCGAAATACAGCCCGGAGGAGCTGCAGGCAATACTCGATTATTTGGTTCAATCCAACCGAATCCTCCGGAATCTCACCGAGAACCTTCGAAAGCCGTCGATAGAGTGACGATGCGTTAACGGTGCCGTTCGATTCGTTGAGATGTAACAGGAGCGTATTTTTCGCCATCAAAAAAGCCGCAGTTTCTGCGGCTAGCCTGCGTTTATGTTCTCCTCCTTCAATAAGCTTATTTCGGCAAGATCCCCTCTTTTATCTTCATAGGTACTTCTTCGACTTCGAATTTCCCGGAAGCTTGGATTCCAACGAAAATGATGCATTCCATAGTTAGTTACTCACCCTTGACAATCGTATGGGTAGACCGTATCCATTCTATTCGCCTTGTCCTTCGATCGTCAGCCGTTTCAATGCTTCGCGCTTGCTAAGCGGTTGAAGCGTTTCGTTCGCTACGAAAGCAAGCACGGCTTCGGGGTTTACCTTGGCGTATTGGCGAAGCGCCCACCCAATCGCTTTGGCGATAAAAAATTCCTTCTCGTGCCCGCATAACCGAATATATCGAAATAACCGCGCCTCGTCGGTCCGGTCCTTGTAATTAAGCTGGAAAAGAAGCGCGGAGCGGCGAAGCCATAGATTGTCCGATTGGATCCACCGATCGGGGTAAGCCTCGATCTGCTCCGGGTATTGCGCCAGATAGCTCCCGGCCGCGTTCCCGGCGAGAAAGTCCACCGTATCCCACCAGGATTTGTCCACGATCAACGATTCCAGCAGCTTGATCCGGGACACCTCCGTTCGTTTGCCGCGAGAAGCCAAAAACGACATGGCCACATTTTGAAATTCGCGCTCCGGCTGCGACCACAGCAGCCTCACGACCTGTTCCAGTTCCTGTTCGTTCCCGGGTTTTCCATAAGTTTGAACGAAAGACTTCAGAAGCGCGTTTCGCTCCGGAGTTTGAATTCCGAGGAACGAGTATCGATTCTTCATATAAGCGGACATCGCGGCCGCCTTTTCCGGATGGACATGGGGGCGAAACCATGCGGTAAGCTCGGTAACGTATGCTGCAGGTTCCATCTTCATCCTAAAAGCCTCCTAAGGAATTTTATGCCTTTATTATACCGAATGCAGACTGCGTTGACCTCAATCGTTTTAGGATGTGATCTATTCATCAGTATTCGACGGCTTTAACATGCAGATGCATGCGCAAGCAGCAAAAGCGAGCGCTCCGCTAGCGATGCATGAAACGGAAAAAGCTCTTGCATAATCCTTTAATCCGGCTTCTGAAAGGGGCGACTGCAGTGCGGCAGAAAATAAAATGCTGATCAAAGCCACTCCCAAAACGTTCGACAAATACATAAAGGTCGTAAACAGCCCCGAACCGGTTCCCGCCGATGCCGCCGGCACGCGGCTCAAGATCGTATGAGCAAGCGGCGTTGTAGCCATGCCCAGGCCGAGCCCGTAAACCAGCAAAATCAACATATTCCGGGCATGAAATATATGAACGGCATCGGCATGCAAAGACCAGACTAGCAAAAACAAGCTGGTCCCCATCGTAAGCGTTCCGGTTATTAATACCGCATCCCCCCATCTTTTCGCCATCCGCGACGACAACAATGAAGTCGAAAAAACTCCCAAACCAATCGGTAAAAAAACAAGGCTGGCCGATTCAAGGCCGAATCGCAGTCCTGCTTGAAGATAATAATTTAAGACGAAGAAAAAAGAGAACATGCTGAAATAAACAACGAACTCTGCCATGACTCCGATCCGGAACGAACTTATTTTAAATATGGAAAGCTCCATTAACGGAGTGCGTCCCGCCTCTTCTCCCCGTTTTTGCAGAAGCACGAACACGAATAAAAGTAATATTGACAAAAGCAGGCATCCCCATGTCCATAAGGGCCATCCTTGTTTTTGCCCGATCGTTAACGGATAAACAAACAAAAACAATCCCGGCATAACAAGCGCAATGCCGATCCAGTCGATACGCTGGCTGAAACGGGCGTGCGATTCGGGAATGATCGGCAGCCCCATCATCACAAGCAGTCCTAAAGGCACGTTAAATAGAAAAACGATCCGCCAGCCAAAGCCCAACGGGTTCCAATCCACCAAAAAACCGCCCAAAATGAGGCCAAGTGTAAAACCTGTGGCGATCACCGCCCCATAGACGGCAAAAACAAGCCGCTTTTCTTTCGGCAGGAAGCTCCCTTGCATGATGGACAAAACCTGCGGCTGGATCATCGCGGCGGATAATCCCTGGATGATGCGAATGACGATTAGTAAAATCGGGTTCGATACCAGCCCGCCAAACAAGCACATTAGCGTAAAACCAAATACCCCGATCGACAACATACGTTTTCGGCCATATAAGTCGCCCAGTTTCCCGCCCAAAATCAAAGCAACGGCAAGTCCCAACGAATATCCCGAAAAAATAAGCTGCGCTTCGGCAAAGCCCGCATGCATGCTCGCCTGTATGAGCGGAAGCGCCACCTGCATCATGTAATTGTTCAACGAGATCAGAAGCGTCGGCAGCAAAATCAGGACCAAAGCCGCCCAGCGACGCGGATCCGCCTGCGGAATTGCATCGTTTTCCCTTGCGCATCCATCTGCAAAATCGTTCAATTTGATTCCCCTCCCTTTATTCATTTCCATCAGATAAAACACAACATGGAATTGCAATTGATTATCATTATCATTAAAGATCAAACGGTGTTCTACCTGCAAAAGGATTTTCTTTCCCTTTAAAAGGAGCGAGCGGAACAAAAAAAAGATTCCGAACATGATCGCCATGCCCGAAATCCATCTTTATTCGAACTATTCCGTCTTTGCTTCCCGGTGAGACAACATCTTGAGGTATTCACTCGGGTTATATCCGTAAATTTTTCGAAAAGCAGCCGTAAAATTGCTGACATTGCTGTAGCCTACGGACACCGCCGCCTCCCCAACGTTCATCCGCTGCACTTCCATATAATAGCGCGCCCTTTCCATCCTCTGCTTGCGTACCAGATCAAATACTGTCATGCCGAAACGTTCCCGAAAACCTTTTTTTAGCTTGTATTCATTGAGTCCGACTTCTCTTGCCAAATCCCGGATCGATAACGGCTGCTCGAAATGGCGAAGCACCAATTCCCTGGCTTCTTCAAGACTCGTAAGATCATCACGGTTCAAAAAACGTTTTTCGTTCCCCGCTTCGCGGCCTTGCGCTGTTCCAAACAAAGCGATCAGTTCCATCGCTTTGCTCTCCATGTACAGCCGTTTCAAGGCTCCATTATACGTGCAGTTCATCATATCCGCCACGCATCGACGGATTTCCGGCGTATCCGGGTATTTATCGATGTTTCCCTTATGTTGCTGCAGCCAGGACTCCATTTTCTGTTTTTCGGCAAGGTCGGCCGCATAATGAAACAGCTCCTGCGGGGATAAGCGGATTTCCAGCATATGATGGCGGACATTCGCCTTTTTCTCTTGGTATACCAATTCATCCTCGAAAAACAGCACATTGCCCGTGCAATGACGGGTATAACTTTCCTTTCCGTCCCATTCGCAATAAATATCGCCGTTAAGGCAATAACTTAGCTCAAACAACGGACAAGCCTCCTGAATGCTAAGCTTCATATCCTGTACATAGGTCACGTCCGTCAACACGATTTCCATGCCGGAACGGATTCGTGTCCTGAGAATGCTGCCTTGGCCGACCTCGTGCGGGATCGTGATCTCCTGTTCCCATGCCCGAAGCCGGGATTGTCCTTGTATCAGATCCGTAAATTGATCGAAAAGGCTGTGAACCTCGCTATTTAATATATTTAAAGACAATTTGACACCTTCTTGCCTGATGGATAAGGATCATCTGCATTGTACGCTATGCACGTTTGGAATACAATCTGCCGATATGCATGTACACCACCGGACGGATAGGATTCCGGCAACAATAGCCGCCTGAATGTGCACTAAAATAGCAAAGCACATGCCGACTTCATCGGAGGCATGTGCCAAGGCTTTTAAAACTTGTTATTCTTTTTTGGCGGTTTCCGCATAGGTTTTGAAATTGTCTAAAATCGCCTGCCATCCGGCTTGCTGCATCTCGATCGCATGGGTCTCCTCCGCTTCGAAGGATTCGATGATTCTCGTGTCGTTGCCTTGGCGGACAAATTCGACCTTCACCTTTCTGCCGTCAGCGATCGTATAAGAAATGCTCTCGTTCATGATTACCTCGTCGTATACTCCGTTGAAGTCAAATCCCATGCTGCCGTCTATGGCTTCCATTCTCGTGACGAATTTGCCGCCGGCCTTCAGATCGTTTTCGGCGTATGGCGCGTGCCAGTCGTTGGAAGCTTTACTCCACTGCATGATATGTTTGGGGGCCGTCCAGTACGTCCATACGCTCTCGACCGGAGAATGAACGGTCGTTTCGACCGTGATGGTGATCGGATTGCTAGTTGCCATCATATAACCTCCTGATTTAAAAGTATGATTATAGTTATGAAGAACATCCTGATTCAAAATCATTATAGTGGATATGCCGTAGCCCGACTTATTATAGATTGCGATCCTGGAATCTGCCGTTTTATCAAAGGAACCGCGCCGCACAGCTTCAAGGAAAAGCCATCGGATCGGCATAGGGTTTGTACAGGATTATACCCGGGTTTGCACGCGATTTTTAATGTGCTCGGACAGCTTGGCGACGATTTGCTGCATCTCCCCGTCCTTGCGGATGGCCGAAGCGATTTTTTCATGGGCGTGAATGACCGTGGTATGATCCCGGCCGCCGAAGGCCTCGCCTATTTTGGGCAGCGAATGATCGGTAAGCTCCCTCGAAAGGTACATGGCGATTTGTCTGGGAAAGGCGATAGCTTTCGTTCGTTTTCGTGCTTTGAAATCTTCGATTTTAAGCCCGTAATAGTCCCCGACATGTTCTTGAATGTCCTGGATGGAAATGGTCTGCGGCCGGGACGAGGGGATCATGTTTTTTAAAGCTTCCGCCGTCATATGTACGGTAATGTCCTGATTGACCAGGGAAGAATACGCGATGACGCGGATCAAGGCCCCTTCAAGCTCGCGAACGTTCGTGTGGATATGACTGGCGATGTATACCATTGCTTCATTCGGGATATCGAGGTGTTCCGCCCTGGCCTTCTTGCGCAGAATAGCGATTCGGGTCTCAAGGTCCGGCGGCTGAATATCCGTGATCAGTCCCCATTCGAAACGTGACCGAAGACGTTCTTCCAGCGTGGGAATCTCTTTGGGCTGGCGGTCGCTGGATATAATAATTGCCTTCCCCATTTCCTTCAGGGCATTGAAGGTGTGGAAAAACTCCTCCTGCGTCTGTTCCTTGCCGGCAATAAACTGGATATCGTCGATCAGAAGCACGTCAATGTTGCGGTACTTGCTGCGAAAGGCTTCACCGCGGTTGTTCATGATGGCATTAATAAATTGGTTGGTAAATTTCTCGGAAGACAGATACAGCACTTTGGCCTGCGGATTGTGCTCCAGCACATAATGGCCGATGGCATGCATCAGGTGGGTTTTGCCCAGTCCGACGCCGCCGTAAATAAAAAGGGGGTTATACGCCCTGCCCGGGGACTCTGCCACCGCCAGCGCGGCCGCATGAGCGAAGCGATTGCCGAGCCCCACCACAAACGTGTCAAAAGTGTAGTTCGGATTCAACGCGGCTGCGTAGGAATGATCGATCAGGGAAGGTTCCTCCGCGATCGCCACCGTATCGGTTGGCGCAACTTCCGAGCCTGCCGCCAGCTCGTCCTGCGTAACGATGTGAAGCTCGGGCTGGACGTTCAAGCATTCGCGGACGGCGTCGGATATAAGCTTCGCGTACCTGCTCTCCAGCCATTCCTGGGTAAATGTATTCGGCGTGCTGATGATCAGGATGTTATCTTGAAGGCTTAGAGCCTTCGTGGATTTCAGCCAAGTGTCAAAGCTGGGTTTGCTGATCTTCTTCTGAATCATAGACAGGACTTCGTGCCATAAGTCTTGGACTTGCCTTTCCACAGGCGTTCAACTCCTTATACGTTCAGTGAATCGAAATGATCATCCCCATTTAGTCTCTATAAAAAAGACACCCATTCTTCCCTGCAAATGCTGTTCAAGGAACCATCGCAGTAAAGGGATGCCTTTCATCATGGTGTCTATGTATGCTGCTCTGTTTCTATTCTATCATAAATCGGGGCTAGCTAGAAATGTTTGCATTTTCCGGAGTTATCATGGAACGGGCACGGTTCCCCCAAAAAACAAAAGCGCGGATTGGTTTATAACACCTCTATTCAGGGCAAATCCCCCATGCCTTAGCAAGGCGTCCGACCCCTTCGGCAATGCCTGCTTCGGTCAAACCGCCAAAGCCCAACAATACCGTGGAATCCTCCGCACGTCCAGGGGCAAGCGCATAGACAGAAGCGGGATATACCAAGACGCCCGACTCCTTTGCCGCTTCAATCAACTGCCGTTCACTCATGCCGTTGCGGACTTTCAATAAAACATGCAAACCCGACCCGGCCCCAATGACGTCCGCTTGTCCGCCAAATGCCCGCGCGACCTCCTGCAGCAGCGCATCATGCTTCTTATGGTACAGCCTGCGCATTTTGCGCATGTGCCGCCCAAATTCGCCGGATTCCATGAACAGCTGCAGCGTTTTTTGAAAAATCGGCGACGCCAGCTGATCATAGCTGTGCTTCAGCTCGAAGAACCGGTCAAGCAATTTTGGCGGAAGAACAAGGTAGCTCAAGCGGAATGAAGGCGCCAGCGTCCGGGAAAACGTCCCGACGTAAACCACCCTTCCATCCTCATCCAATCCCTGCAGCGAAGGAATCGGCCTTCCGTGATATCGAAATTCGCCGTCATAATCGTTTTCGATAATATACGCCTGCCGCTCCTTTGCCCAATTCAGCAGCTTGATTCTTTTATTGACCGATAATACCATACCGAAAGGAAATTGGTGCGATGGCGTCACGTAAACGGCGCGCGCCCTGCTGTCGAACAGCTCTTCGACCCGGATGCCGTCACTCTCCAGCTTCAGCGGCCGGCATGCAAGTCGAAATTGCTTAAACAATGCTTTCACGCCGTCATTGACGAATTCTTCGGCCGCCATGCAATCGACATCCCCGTTGAGCAATTGAAGCAGAAGTTCAAGCGAATGATAGGTGCCGGCACCGATAACGATTTGTTCCGGAACGCAGCGCACGCCGCGAACTTGGTGCAGATAGGATGCAATCTGCAGCCGCAATCCGGCCTCGCCCTGCAGCTCCCCGTACAGCAGCAGCCTTTGATTCTCCGGCAGCAGGCATCGGTTCATCCATTTTCTCCACTTGTTTAACGGGAAGCTCTCGAGATCGACGCTGCCGTATCCGAAATCGAACGGCGTTTGATCGCTTCCAAACGCATGGTATGGCCGAGATAAGCGGGCCGCTGCCGGCAAACCGTTCGGGGAACGGGTGTCCGCCGGAAGAATCATCCCTGTCCGATCCAGCTCCGAAGCGTAATAACCGCTCCGCGGCTTGCTATGGATGTACCCTTCTGCCAGCAATTGTTCATATGCCAGCGATACCGGAGTCCGACTGATACCCAAATGTTCGGATAAGCGCCTCACCGACGGCAGCCTGCTTCCGGTCGGAATCCGGCCGTTGGCGATCTGCTCGCCAAGATAACGGTAAAGCTGCATATACAATGCCTCATCCGACATGGGGTCCAGACGGGGAGTCAGTTCAATCATTTCAAAATCCCTTCTCTCATTCATCTGACATTCATAAATATCGAAAACTGACCATTTTTACGATGCCTTATGTCGTTTATGCTTAATCCATCCATTTCGCCGCCTAACACCGTTAACGTGTTGGTTATGAGCCTGAGGGATAAAAATTGGACTGACCTAAAGGAGGATGAACGATGGCGAACATATTGCCGCATATTGAGCGATTGGCCCCCTACCCTGCAGGCGCCCAGCCGGAGAAGGGGCCGCGCACGATCCAACTGAATCTGAATGAAAATCCTTATCCGCCGTCTCCGCGCGTCAAGGAAATGTTCGGGATGATGGACGTAAACGACTTGCGAAAATACCCGGATTCGCGGAATCTGCAGCTTCGAGCCGCATTGGCGGAAGCCCATGGGCTCAGCATCGATCAAAGCTATTGCGGAAACGGCTCGAGCGAAATTATTTCGAATGTATTCTCCGCATGCTTTTCGTCGGGAAGCAGCATTGCGGTCCCGGACCCTTCCTTCCCACTATACTATACCATGGCTTCGATTCATCAAGTAGAATACATCCATGTTCCGACCCGGGAGGATTGGAGCGTGGATTTGGATTCGCTGCTGGAAAGCGGGGCCAATGCGGTCGTGCTGATCAATCCCAATGCGCCGACGGGATTGCTGAACACATTTTCCGAAGTGGAACGTTTGGTTTCGCATTTTCCGGGACTCGTGATCCTTGATGAGGCTTACATGGATTTTGCGGATCCCGGTCATTCGGCCGTATCCCTTGTCAAGCGTTACGACAATCTTATCGTCCTAAGAACTTTTTCCAAGGCCTACGCGCTATGCGGGGGACGCATCGGTTATTGCTTCTCGAATCCCGCGCTGATTGAAGCTTTGGAAAAGACAAGGAATCTCTATAACGTTAATAGCATAAGCCAAAAACTCGCGTTGGCCGCCCTTGGCGACCCATCGTATCTGGAGGTTACAACCGCTGCCGTTCGGCGTACCAGGGACGATTTCAGCCAAAAGCTGCGATTGCTTGGCTTTGAATGCATCCCTTCCCATGCCAATTTCATTTTGTGCTCTCCGCCAAAGCATCTTGGGGAAGACGGAGCTTTAATGTTATATCGCAAGCTGATGGACCGCGGGATTTACGTTCGCTATTACCAGACCCCCCGGCTTCGGGACAAACTTCGGATTTCGATCGGAACCGATGAGGAAATGGACATTCTTTATGCGGAACTTCGCAGCCTCGTGACATCGCCGTAACCCTGCCGGGAACTATTCCTGCCATGGTCGGAATTCACGGCCTCCCTCTTCATTCAATGTAACTTGCACGCTCATCGCCGAGGTGCCTTTCACCGAATCCCACTCGCTTCTTGAACCGAAAAAGCCGCCAATTGGCGGCTCTCCTGGCATCTATGAAATGTGGGCAGTAATACGTACATTGAAACGTCATGATCTGCGGCCCATCGCAATCGGGTAGTTTTTCATGCCGAAAACGAATGAGCTTTGGATCGGCTGGATGCTGCTGCCGGGATCTCTGACGAGATTCTTGAAACGGTCGAGCAGCGCGCGGAACGCTATTTTCCCTTCCAATCTGGCAAGGGGCGCCCCCAGGCAGAAATGAATGCCGAATCCAAACGTCATATGCGGATTGGGCTTGCGGTCCAGACGGAAAGTATCCGGACCGTCAAACCGGGACTCGTCGCGGTTGGCCGCTCCCACCCAAGAGATGACCTGCGCCCCCTTTTCGATCGTCTCGTTGCCGATTTGGACCGTATCCGTCGTTTTGCGTCCGATCGCGACGATTGGTGGGTAATAGCGAAGCACCTCTTCAATAAAGGCTGGAATAAGTTCCGGTGCCTGATACAGCTGTTCTTGAAGCTCAGGAATTTCGGTAAGCACGCGAACGCCATTGGTAATCAGATTCGTCGTCGTCTCGTTCCCGGCCGCCAGCAGCAGCACGCAGAAGCTGACAATCTCCTTTTCCGTCAGTTTCTCCCCGTCGATCTCCGCATTCATCAGTGCCGTGATCAGATCGTCACGCGGCGCAGCGTCCCGCTGTTCCATAATTCTCTTGAAGTACTCGTACAGCTCCCCCATCGCTTTCATTCGTTTATCCGTAATCCGCTCGAAAGCTTCATCGGACAAATCGTCGGCGCTTTCCACCAGAACGTCGGACCAGTGCTTGAACCGCTCGCGGTCTTCCTTCGGCGCACCAATCAGCTCCGCAATGACGATAACGGGAAGCGGAGTGGCAAAATCGCGGGTCATGTCCATGGTGCCCTCTGCTACCTCATTTAGCAAATGCTCGGCGATGGACCGGATGCGGGGCGCCAGCTCTTGGATCGCTTTTGGCGTAAACGCTTTGCTGACCAGATCGCGCATTTGCTTGTGTTTCGGAGGATCCATAAACAGAATGGAGCCGCCGGCTCCCGCTCCCCTTTCGGATGAAAAGGTTTTCGAATCCTTTAATATGCGCTGTACATCGTCGTAACGGAAAATATCCCAGCAATTTCGGCTGCCGTCGAAACGTACGGGCGTTTCGTACCGAAGCTGGCGCAGGATATCAAACGGAAACAACATTTTGTCCGGCGTCGCCAGTTCCGTCATGTTCAGCATGTTTGCGTATTTCTCTTGAATCATCGGTCCCCAATCCTTTCCTATGTGTTTGCTGCTTGCTTAAGTCATGTCGTCAGAGGTCCGTTATACTTCGTCCGTCGGTTTCATGAAAAATCAGCCGTCGACCACGTTTCAAAAAACATTCCGTTCTATAAAAAATCATACCATGATTCAAATCGGTCTCTCGACTTACCGGGGTTGTGTTTTTGGGAGGTACTTAAGCATTAACCGGAGAACTTAACAAGCGGATTGTCCGTATATAAACGGTTCCAAACAGGCCTCCGGGATCGTGCCAACAAAAAAACAGAGCCCGGAAGAATCAAATTTTCACGGGTTAATCAACTTTACACATAGGTTCATCGCACGGTCCAACCGCATATTAGTTCGCTAAAATGATGTTCAGCTTTTTTTCCAGGTCCGCCAATCCCTTCCCGGGATCGATGCCGTGTTTTACTATAGTCTGCAGATCCTCGGAGAGGACGGTGTACAGCGCCGCGTATTTATCGGTTTGAGGGGCAAATTTGACTTGCTCCCGGGAACGAATAAATTGCTTGCGATACGGTAGCGCAAGATAGTCCTCGCTGTGCACGATGTCGCGATTCGCCGGAACATGCCCCGCCTCTCCCCAGATCTTTCCGCCTGCCTCCGAGAAATACTTCATGAAATCCATGGCCGCCTTCTGCTTTTCTTCGGTGACATAAGCCGGAATGATCAAGGCATGGGAGCTTCCCCATTGGCCTCTGCCGCCAAAGAGCGGCGGGAGCGGCATGATGCCAACGCGCAGCGACGGGTTGCCCAGATGATGTCCTGCTTCCCATACGCCGCCAAACCACAGCCCCGCTTGACCATTGTAAAATGAATCCCATGGAGCCGCATCGCTTGGATCGCTTAAGTTCCGGTCAAACAGTTGCTGAAAAAAGTTTAAGACACGAATCGCATTTTCATTATGTATGGCTGCCTTTTTCAAATCGGGACGAAGCAGATTCCCGCCCGCCTCATAATACAGGTCCAGAAACGATTCCTGGAAAAAGGGAGTATTCACCGCCATCGGCTGCACTCCGGGAACGCCCTCCTTAATCCGCTGCAGAAACCTCATGAAGCTCTCAGGATTGGCCGCGCCCAGCTTTGGCGTTCCGTCATCGTTCAGCAGTCCGGCCTTTGCTAATATATCTTTATTGTAATAGAGCATATGAAAATGAGTATCCAGCGGCACCGCATAATAACTTCCTTTATAGCTTACGCTTGTCCGGTTCAGCTCCTCGATCTTGTTAAAATCGAATCCGGCGCGGTCCGCTAAAGCATCCAGCGGCACGATTTGTTTGACTTTAATGAAGGGAGACAGCCGATCCGCATGAGCCACGGCGACATCCGGCCCCTTGCCGAGCGAAAGGGCAGTGCTTAACCTTACGTAATACTCATTGGATTCAAGCCTCAGCTGCTTCACGAATACCTTGCTCTGCGAAGCGTTATAGTCCTCGATGATCCTTTCGACGAACTCGCCCTCCCCGCCTCCAAAGGGATTCCAAAACGACAGCTTCACGGGAGCCGTCCTTTCGTCCGGATTCACTCTTTCACCCGGGGTATCGATGCAGCCCGACAGCAGGAGCATGCACACCATTACGACCGACAGGATCGAACCCCTGATTTTCAAAGCAACCTCACCTCTCGTTCATGATCAATCCTTGACAATAACCGGCAAGCGTTTTCAGAAAGTCATGACGGGCTGTTTGCATCGTTTTCCCGTATCCAATGGCGATATTCCGACGGAGACACCCCGGTGATTTTTTTGAATACCTTCGAAAAATATTTCGGATCCTGAATGCCCACCAAGCTGCCTACATCGCCTGCCTTCAGATCTCCCGTAAGCAACGACTTGGCTTTTTCGATGCGGATTCGGGTCAAGTATTCGAGGAAGCTTTCGCCGACTTCCTTTTTGAACAAACTGGCGAAATAGTTTTTGCTTAAGTGGACCAGGCTGCTGATCGATTGAAGCGAAATTTCTTGGTGATAAAACTGCTGGATATACTGCGTCGCTTTGATAATGCTGTTGCGGTCGCTGTGATATACCTCGTTCATATGCCGCATCAGGGCCTCGAATGCCTCAATGAACCAGGCTCTGTTCTGATCCAGCGTCTCAAGCTTGGACAGTTCGTCAAAATATTGCTTTTTCAGCTGCAGCACCCGCTGCGCATCATTGGACACGTCGGGCCACAAGGTCGTCAGTGCCATCAGCAGCTCAAGCGAGACGATTTGCACCAAATCAACGTCCCGGCGAACCGCAAGCTGTTCGAACACCTCTTCCAGATATCCCATCAATTCTTTGGTTTGCGACGCATACACCATGGATTGAATCTGATGAATGCTGATTTTGAAAAGCTCGGCACGCCCCTCAGCCGCACGCGTTTCGTCGCTTCCATGCACGATGACGCGTCCGCTCCCGAGAAACATTTTTTGTTTTGCGGCTGTGACGGCTTGGGCATAGGCCTCCTTCAGGTCCGTCCATAGAGAGAAACGTTCGCTGATCCCGATCGTAGCCAGCAATGCTTGCGTCTGCGATACCCGCAAAATCAATTCGTTCGCTTGGTCCTTCAGCGGTGCGATTCCAATGAATCCTCGTTCCTTGGCGGTTTCCATGCATAAGATATTCAAGTCGCCCTGCTTATCCGGAAATATCTCGCATCTCCATCGGTCTTCATTTTGCAGTTGCGCGGCGGCTCGCCGGATTACGGATAACCTTTCCGTGTACCCCTGATCCGCGGCATTCAAGTTGATATGCATCAAATAAGCGGAATGAAAATCTGCCATGCCCAATTTTACGGCTTCGTATTTCCCGTTCTCTTCGTCGCCGATATGCCCCTCGATCAGGTCGAGCAGGAACTTTTCCTTATGTATCGGTTCGGGAGAAACCGCCGATCCGCCCGATGTTTGTTCCATCCGAGCCGTATCCAGGCTTTCTTTCAATTTGAGCAACGCCTGTTCAAAGTCCCGGGGCATCATGTCCGATTTGATCAAATATTCGGATACGCCATGCTTGATGGCTTCCTTGGCATATTGAAAATCTTCAAGATTGCTCAGTATGATGATTTTGATATCCGGAGAAACGGCCCGTATTTTGCCGATCAGCTCAATGCCGTCCATTACGGGCATTTTAATGTCCGTGATGAGGATGTCCGGCATCTCTGCTTCCATCAGCTCCAGCGCTTCTTTGCCGTTGGCGGCCTCCCCGGCCAGTTGCATGCCGATTCCCTCCCAATCGATCATGGAACGAATTCCGTATCTGACGATGAATTCATCTTCGACAATTATGACCCGATGCATGCTAAATTCCCCCTCTATGTCATCAAAGGAAGCCTGATCCTGATGATGGTTCCGGTCCCGGGTTCGCTCTGGATCTCGATGCCATACATTTTGCCGCAAATGAGCTTGATTCGCTCATCCACATTGGCTAGTCCTATCCCGCCCGACTTCTCTTCCCCCAAAGCTTGTTCTGTCAGCAAACTGCGGGCAAATACCGGGTCCATCCCGTTTCCGTTATCCTCCACCTCAAACCGCAAGCCTTCTCCAGGCACCTTGAAACATCGAATATAGATTTTGCCTCCCGTCTCCTGATCCCCGAATGCATGCAGGATCGCGTTCTCGATGATTGGCTGCAGGATCAGCTTGGGCGTTCGCAGCCGGTTTACATCTTCCGCCGTTTCAACGACGGCTTCGATATTAAAATTGAAGCGGAATTTTTGAATGCCCAAATAACATTGGACATGCTCCAGTTCCTCTGCGACGGTCACCGTTTCTTCCCCCTTGCCAAGGCTGATCCGGAGCAGCCGCGACAGCAGGCTTACCATTTCCGCCGCATTATTCGCTTTTTGGATCAAAGCCGTCCATTTGATGATATCCAGCGTATTGTACAGAAAATGCGGGTTAATCTGTGCTTGCAGCGCCTTCAGCTCCGCGATCCTCTTTTGATCCTGCTCTGCATATACGGCTTTCAGCAGTTCATCGATGCGGGTCACCATATAGTTGAAATTATTGCCCAGCACATCGAATTCGTCATGCCGGGGCTTCGCTTGATAACGTACGCTCAACTCACCGGACATCACCTGTCTCATCAGCCGGATCATTTTCAGGATCGGGTTCGTGATCGAGTTAGCCATCATAATCGCGGTAACGATCGAAAATGCGATGCAAACCAAAGCGATAACCAATATGATTTGCAGCAGACGGTTCGAATCCTGATACAGCGCGGCCTTGGAAATGACATTGACGACCATCCAGTCATTGGTATGGAGTTTTTTTACGTTTACGATGAGATGATTTCCCTTATAGGTGAGCTGGAAACGCTGCTGCCCTGATCCCGAATCGATAATTTGCTCATAGCCGCTTTGGCCGAGCACCCCGCTTACGCTTTTGCCGATCCATTGATGATCCGGATATGAAACCAACCGTCCGCGGCCGTCCACGACGAAGCTCTGCAAATCCCGATTGTTGCTCACGGCTTTAGATACGAGCTCTTTGATCACGTCTTCCCGTATATCCAGGACGGCCACGATGCCGAGCGGACTGTCGTCCGACGTTTTATACAACTGTTTGGCGAGGGAAAAAACATGCGCGCTCTGGGTGTTGAGGCTGTCGACATACGTTCCGTAGCGGGTAGGATACCAACGGAAGCTGCTGCCGTCTTCCAGCGTATCGAGGAAAGGAGCAGCTTCATCCGGGGTCCGCTTGCTCCAACGGTAAATTCCTTTTATGTAATGTTTCTCGGATACGAAAGATATCGACTGCACGTCCTGATTTATGGCCACAATGGTCGACAGTTTCGTCGTGAGCGACAGGCTATCCACATCGTACCGGGCTTGGTCCGTTTGATCAAGCGCCCGAAGCATGTTCACGATCTCGTTGTTGTTCAGCACCTGCATCATCATGTCTTTGTAGATGCCCAGGCGCGTATCCAAATTGTCGGCGGTTTGATTCAATAAATGCTCGGAGTATTCGGTCACTTTCTCGTTAATCGTCGATTTGGAGATGGAAAAAGAAATAATCCCCATGACGACCAGAGGCGTTAAAGAGAACAGAAATAAAAGCAGCATCCATTTATAACGTATGCTGCTCTTCCATATGTTCGGCCAGGATCGAACGCGAATCCAGGACCGTTTTGAATGTTGGGTATGCGGATGGGTCATGCGTGCAGCCCTTTCTTTTGACGAAATCTGCCGGTATACGCTTATCCTTTCACTCCGGACATTGAAACTCCCTGCACAATGTGGCGTTGAAGCAGGATAAACACGATAATGGTCGGGATCGCCGCAATGGCGCTGGCCGTCATGATCAGATTCAAGGACATTGTATTATTCGACAAAAAGGTCGGAAGGCCTGCCGAAAGGATCATATTTTCCTCCGACGTGATCGACAGGTACGGCCATAAGAAATTGTTCCAGGAAAGGATAAAGAAGAAAATCCCTACCGAAACCATTGCTGAACGCGTAAGCGGCAGACAAATGCTCCACCATAGACGAAAGTTGCGGCTGCCGTCGATTTGCGCGGCTTCGATATAATCCTTGGGCACCCCGTCCATGAACTGCTTCAAAAGCAATATCCCGATCGGATTCGTCAATCCGGGCAAAATGATGGCCCACATGTTATCGATCAGCTTCAAATGAAGCGATGTTTCGTAAAGCGGAATCAAAATCGCCTCCGTCGGAATCAATAGTCCCGAAACGATCACGAGATAGAAGATTCCCCGGGTCCGAAAAGGGAGCTTGGAAAAAGAGAACGCCGCCAGCGAGCTGACCAGAATTGAAATGACGGTCGTCAAAACGCCGATCACCAAGCTGTTCCAAGTCCAGCGCAATATAGGCGAGTCCCGGACGACCTTGACGTAGTTATCCACGTTCAGGTCAGACCAGTTCACCCAGTCCGCAAGCGAATAAACGCTCACCCCGTCGGGTTTCAAAGAAACGAGAAGCATCCAGACCAGCGGAAATATAAATAATAACGCAAGCACGACGGCGATGATATTCAAAAGGACCTTATTCATGTTTGTTCTCTCCTCCTCATCCGTTGCTGCGGTCGGTAATTTTAAATTGAATGACGGCAATAAGCAGCATGATGACGCAGAAGACCATCGACTGTGCCGAAGCCAGGCCGAACATATCCTTTTTGAATCCGGTCACGTAAATATAGCGTATCATCGTATTCGTCGAATCTCCGGGCCCGCCCCCGGTCATGATTTGCACTTGTCCGAACAGTTTCAGGCAGGCGATAATTTGGTAAAAGATTTGGATTTTCATGACTCTGGACAATCCAGGCAGCGTGATATGCCAAAATCTCTCCCAAGCATTCGCGCCGTCGATCTTTGCCGCTTCATAGTGGTCTGCCGGGATTTCCTGCAAGCCCGCCAGGAACAACACCATGACGAACCCGACGGTCCACCAGTCTGTCGCGATCGTAATCGCCCACCATACGAACCGGTGATCCGTAAGCCAATGAATGTCTGCGGGAAGTCCGAACAGATGCAGGAAGGCATTCACCGGTCCGTTTTTCGCATCGAATAAACGAAGCCATATAAAGCTGATCACGGACACGGATAAAACATACGGCAGAAAAAAAGCCGAACGGATCAACGTTCGCAGCCAGATGTTCTGGTTGATAATAAGCGCCAGCGCAAGCCCCAAAATAATGACGGTCGGCGCGCACAATAACACGAAATAAAACGAGTGCCACAAATACGTATAGAAATCCGAATTGGTCAGCAGTTTCTTATAATTGGCGAAAGCGACATACTTCTCCATCCCCTGAATGCCCCACACATGGAGGCTCATCCACGCTCCGCGCAATACCGGCCATAGATAAAACACGGCAAACGGAACCAGGAATGGAATCAGGTACAGGATGGCTTTCAATTCGGTACGCAATCGCAAAGGCTCCGATCTGCGAAGCGCCGCCGAACCTTTTCCTTCTCTCAACTTCGTCTCCATTGGTCATTCTCCTCGGCTGTAACATCTAATATCTTAAGAAGAAGCGAAGGCCGCGCGGGCCAAGTCGCTCCTTCTCCGTGCCCGTCTCTAGTTGTCAAGTACTTCGTTGATTTGTTTCTCCATGTTCGCCAATCCGTCTTCCGGCGTTTCGCTGCCGAAAATGATGTTCTGCAGGGATTCCGAAATGGTCGTGATGATGGTCGTATATTTGTCGGTCGGCGGGGCGAATTTGACCGTCTTCTGCGCTTCGATAAACTCGATGCGATACGGAAGGTTTTTGTACTCTTCGCTTTCCGTAACCTTGCTGTTCGCCGGTACGTGCCCTGCCTGCCCCCAAGTTTTGCCGCCGACTTCGGAGAAGTACTTCATGAATTTTGCGGCTGCTTCCTGTTTCTCCGGAGAAACATAGGACGGGATGACTAGGGTATGGGAGCTCGCCCAGTGCGTTTGGCTTCCAAAAATCGGCGGAAGCGGCATGGCGCCGATATTCTTCGATTGATCTCCGAGCAGCAAGCCGGCTTCCCAGACGCCGCCGAACCAAAATGCCGCTTTGCCGTTAAGGAACGTGTCCCAAGGATTTTTGTCGTTTAAGTCGCTGTACCCGTTCTTATAGAGGTCCATGTAGAAGTTCAGGACCTTCAGCGCTTTATCGTTGTTGATGGCGGCTTTGGTCATGTCCGGATTAAGAATGTCCCCGCCCGCTTCGTAATACAGGTTCAGGAACGGCTCTTGGAAATAAGGAGTATTTACGGCAAGCGCTTGCACGTCCGGCACTTTGGCGTGAATGTCCGCCAGCGTCTTTTCGAACCCTTCCGGCGTCATCTCGCCAAGCTTCGGCGTGCCGTCTTCGTTTAGCAGATCCGCTTTTTTCAAAATGTCCTTATTGTAATAGAACATATGGAAATGCGTATCCAGCGGCACGGCATAAGGCTGGCCGTCGTAGGTCACGCTTTCCAGGTTGGAGTCGGTGATTTGCTTCAAGTCGAAACCGACCTTGCTTGCGAGTTCATCGACGGGAATGATCTGCTTTGCCTTTACGAACGGAGAGATCCGGTCCACATGGGCTACGGCAACGTCAGGGCCTTTGGATGAGGACAAAGCCGTGCTGAGCTTCGCATAATATTCATTCGATTCCAGTCGCAGCTGCTTTACCGTAACTTCCTTTTGGGAATCGTTGAAGCCTTTGATGATCTGATCCACGAAATCGCCTTCCCCGCCGCCGAACATATTCCAGAACGTAATCTCGACGGGGCTGCCGCTCGCGCTCTCCGTTTTCGGCTTTTCCTCAGACGAGTCCGCCGTTCCCCCGTCTTTCGTGCCGGAGGAGCATCCCGACATGACCAGGGCAAGCGTCAGCCCGGCCGTTAGAAGGCCCGTGAATTTTTTCTTCATCTTCAAATTGACCCACCCTCTCGTGCAAAATATTTGGATTTGGAAAGCCCTTTCAGATGGATGTAAGTGCTTTCTTCATTCCTTACTTTACCTGGACTTGCACAGGACAAGAACCGACAAAAAGCCGGTCCTAAGGGAACAAATCACAGATGTTTGCCCGAAGGGAAACAGCTTCAGGTGGAAGATCTTACGATCGGTGGAGAAACTTAAGGGGGATCGGGAATCCGTTCGCAGAGAAAAAAAAGAGAGCTCTCGAAGGCTCTCTGTCGCTATCATCCGTATCCTGAATCGCTTGCGTCATTTTCCTGAACGCCTTCAACGGTGATCGTATATTTGCGTTATATCGGTCTTTTTCATTACATTGGAGGTGCAGCGCAAACTTTCTCTAATTTTCTTCTGCAAATCTCGCCATATAATGCCTTCAAAAATTCAACTTCGATATCGGCTTCGCTCTTCCACAACGTCAGGGCTTCCGTATACGCCGCTGTCAGCAATTCATCATCCAGCATGCTGTATATTCCGTCTTTGCTCATTCATGATCTCCTACCGTTTATGTTCATGGGCATTAATACATAGATGCTTTTCAGTGTAATCTGCCTCTATTCGGCATTGAACCGATAATCGTTTCATTTTTGGGGTACAATGTTACGATTTTGGCCAATATGAAACTCTACGGCATACAAAAGGTGTACAATGTTACGATTGGGCCGAGCTAAACCCGGTGGACCAATATACAGGCAGGATCTTGAGGGACTCGTGCAATTTTCCTGCACAGCTTCATTGGGTGCCGTTACACCCTCACTCTTCCAGCTTCCGTAAATTCGCAATATAGAGCGTCACAACCAAAATGAGAATGGATCCGGCATACAGCAGCGTTTCGAACGGTTTGTCATGCGACACGATGATTAAGCGAACAAGCGCGGTAATACCAATGTAAATAATATACCGCAGCGGGAAGTGATAATTGGACGTGAAGTATTTTACGATCAACGCAATAAACTCGAAATACAAAAAGAAAACGATGATCGTCTCCACAAGCCAATACGTAACGGCCTTATTGTCCCAAAATACCGTTTTCGTAAAGGTTATGGCCTCACTAAAGAGCAACACGGACAAAACAATAGCCAGAACAACCAAAGCCGTGTTTAAAATTCCCTGCAGAACGGTTGGAATCGAATCGATGATCGAATGATAACGTTTCATGGATCAACCCTCTTATTAAAATTGTGGCGCAACCGCAACATGGTCCTTTTTTCTGTGTGTGTAGGTCCCTCAACATTATTCTCATCGTTTTTCCTAATCATACCGACTCTCTTGGATTGATGCCTGTCTGGATTTCAAAAGACACTCTTATTGT
>Ga0180220_1000813_pt1 | contig 28019 bp, 18 predicted proteins | sample eDN5th37CBELigBY_FD_151335 | JGI IMG/M metagenome (GOLD analysis project Ga0180220, IMG submission 151335) | Enriched backyard soil microbial communities from Emeryville, California, USA - eDNA 5th pass 37_C BE-Lig BY (version 2) (version 2) | ecosystem: Environmental > Terrestrial > Soil >... | reverse complement strand
AGATCGCCCGGCGCGCCGTCACGGCCCCCGGGGGGCTTTGGGGGATCCGGCTCGGCCCGGTCGAGGGGGGCCTCTCGTCCCCCGGAACGCCGATCGCCGAGGTCTTCGACGACTCGCCGGCCCAGGCCGCGGGGTTGAAGGCCGGCGACGTGCTGACCACCATCGATGGACGTTGGACCACCTCGCCCGACGATGTTTTCGAAGCCGCCGCCGCCGTTCCACCCGGCCGTTCCGTCCCGGTCGGCGTCCTCCGCGACGGTCAAGAGCGCGTCATCGAGCTCCGTCCCGCCGACGGAGCCTAACCCGGAGAACCGTCATCATGCCGCGTACGATCACCAAATCCGCCTCGGCGAGTCTCCTCCTTCTGGTCCCGCTTCTGAGCCTAACCGGCTGCGAGGAGCCCCGGCACGTCGGCAACCGCTCCAAAAACGCCGTCGCCCACGCGCCCGCGAAACCCGCCGAACCCGAATTCATCGTCGGCAAGCGGACCCAGGACATCAAGGACGCCGATTCCGAACTCCAGAAGGGCGACGCCCAGCAGGTCGAGCCTCGGATCACGGCCAAAGATCCCATCACGCTTCAAGGCAATGCTTACGTCAGCATGATCGGCCGAACCTCGATCCTCTCGATCGAGCACGCCATGAACCTCTACCACGCCGAGCATGATCGCTATCCCAAAGACTACGAAGAGTTCATGACCGACATCATCAAGGCCAACAACATCTCCCTCCCCCAGCTCCCCGTCTACCAGGAATACGGCTACGACGAAAACGAGCACAAACTCATCATCCTCGAATACCCCGACCGCAAGGGAGGCCGCTGAGCCTCGCGGAACGAGCGGCCGAAGGCCGGATGAGCGTCAAGGGATTCGCGGAAGGCCTCCGACCGGCTCCTGGAGGGCGAGGCTCCCGCCGAGCCGAGCCGAGCCGAGCCGAGCCGAGCCGAGACTAAGATCATGCGTGGGGCTCGGCGGGAGCCTCGCCCTGGGCTGATGAAAAGTTGGGGTTGACCGGCGCGAGCGCGGATCTGGGAATTGTTGCGCCGCACGGACCACTGGCGCGCCGAAAGCCGCGCTAGGCCGTTGGGAAGGTTGGTCTTTTTAGCCCCGTAGGGGCGGTCGTCAGTAGCCGGGGGTGTCAACCCCTGGACTCGCGGGGCGTCGCGCTCCTCTCCGTCGAGTCCGGCGGAGACGACCGCAACTCCGTCCTCATTACGGGTTTCCGTCGCCCTTTCGGGGCTCCCCGGACGGAACATCCGTTGGCCTCGGGTTCCTGACGACCGCCCCTTCGGGGCTTTCGGCCGCTCTCCCGCGCGTTGGCCAAGCTGATGGAGGGGTTGCGTCGACGGCGAATAATCTTGCTCCAGGGGAAGGTGGCCGGAACGGCCGGATGGGGGTCAAGGGGTTTACGGATGAAGTCGCGGATCGGGGACGGGAGGGCGAGGCTCCCGCCGAGCCGACGCATTAAACGCGATGCGAAATCCCATGCCCCTCATCCGCCCCGACGGGGCGCCTCCTCCTGGGCCGGAACGGCCGGATGAGGGCTGGGGGATTCCCGAAGGGCCGAGGCCCATGCGCCCACGGCTCCGCCCCACGGGCGCGTCCCAGGCCGCGACGTTTCCTCCATCGCGGCCGTTGTTGGAAGGCCTTACGCCTCGTCTTCGGCCTCGTCCTCCGGATCTTCGTCGTCGAGGCGGTCTTCGTCTTCGTCATTGGCCTCGGAGACGCCGTCGCCGAGGATGTGGGCGGGTTTGCCGTTGCCGTCGGCGAGTTCGACGTCGCCGTTGCGCTCGGGAGTTTCGGCGTCGAGGTCCTCCTCCCCCATTTCCGCCAACTCGGCTTCGGCGGCGAGTTCCTCTTCGGGGATCTTGGCCAGGCCGCTGACGAGGTGGCCTTCGTCGAGTCGGATGAGGCGGACGCCTTGGGTGTTGCGGCCGATGGGGCGGGTGTCGGCGACTCGGGTTCGGATCAGGATGCCGCCGGTGGTGGTGATCATCACCTCGTCATCATCGGTGACCTTCGAGACGGCCACCACCCGGCCGTTGCGGTCGCTGGTCTTGATGTCGATCAGGCCCTTGCCGCCCCGGGTTTGCGAGCGGTACTCCGAGAGCATCGTCCGCTTGCCGTAGCCGTTTTCGCAGACGGTCAAGAGGCTGGCCGGATCGTCCGGGCCGTTGGCCACGACCATGCCGACGACCTCGTCTCCCTCCTCCAGGTTGATCCCCCGGACCCCTCGCGCCGGTCGTCCCATGGCGCGGACGTCGGATTCGTCGAACCGGATCGCCATGCCCCGGCTGGTGCTGAGGACCACCTGATCGCCGGCCTTGGTTCGGGCCACGCCGATGAGCTCGTCTCCCTCGTCCAGCCCCAGCGCGATGATTCCCCGGCCCAGCGGGCGCCGGAAGGCGGTCAGCTCGGTCTTTTTGACGGTCCCGCGGCGGGTGACCATCATCAGGTACTCGTCCTCGGGAAACTCGCGGACCGGGATGAGCCCGGTGACCTTTTCGCCCTCGGCCAGTTGGAGAAGGTTGACCATCGCCCGGCCGCCCGAGGTTCGGGTGGCCATCGGCACGTCGTAAACCTTCAGCCAGTAGACCTTCCCCTTGTCGGTGAAGAAGAGGAGGTAGTCGTGGGTGAGCGCGACGAAGAGGTGCTCCAAGAAGTCGCCTTCGCGGGTGTTGGTGGCGGCGATTCCGCGCCCGCCGCGGCCCTGGGCCCGGTAGGTTGAGGGCGTTTGGCGCTTGATGTAGCCGTCGTGGGTGACGGTGACCACCATGTACTCCTCGCGGATCAGGGCCTCCTTGTCGAAGTCCCCCAATTCCTCGTCGGAGATCGGGCTGCGGCGGGGGTCGGCGTACTTCCGCTTCAGCTCGGCCAGGTCCTCGCGGATGATGTCGAGGATCAGCCGCTCGTCGGCCAGGATCGCCTCGTAGCGCTCGATGTCGGCCTTCAGGCCGATGTATTCCTGGGCGAGCTTGTCGGCCTCGAGGCCGGTGAGCCGCTGAAGCTGCATGGCCAAAATGGCGTCGGCCTGCATCCGGGTCAGGCTCGTCGACGTCTTCGCCTCGGGGTCGTCGAGCGCCCTTTGGAGGATCTGGGCCGAGACCTCAAGCGACATCAGCCGGACGCGGGCCTCGGCGGGGTTGGGCGAGGATCGGATGACCCGGATGATCTCGTCGATGTGGTGCAGGGCGATCAAGAGGCCCTCGACGATGTGGGCCCGTTGCCTCGCCTGGCGGAGCAGGTACCGCGTCCGGCGGCGGATGACGTTGATCCGGTGGTCGACGAAGAGGCGGAGGAATTCCTTGATCGGCAGCGTCTTGGGACGACCGTCGACCAAGGCCAGCATGATGACGCTGAAGGTGTCTTGAAGCGGCGAATACTCGTAAAGCTGGTTGAGGATGACGTTGGCGTCCTCCCCCTTCTTCAGCTTGACGACGATCCGCACCGGCTGCTTGCGGTCGCTCTCGTCGACGATGTCGGAAACCCCGGTGATCCGACCGCCGTTGACCAGATCGGCCAGCTTCTTCAGCAGGGGCTCTTTGGTGGTCTGGTAGGGGATGTCGTTGAAGACGATCTGCGAGCGCCCGTCCCTCTGCTCCTCGATGGTCGAGTTCGCCCGCAGGATCACCCGCCCCCGGCCCGACCGGTACGCCTCCTTCACCCCCATCCGGCCGCAGATGGTGCAGCCGGTGGGGAAGTCGGGGCCGGGCAGATGCTCCATGATCTCGTCGAGATCAATCTCGGGGTTGTCGATGTAGGCGGTCAGGGCGTCGCAAACTTCGCCCAGGTTGTGCGGCGGGATCGAGGTCGCCATGCCGACGGCGATCCCCCCCGAACCGTTGACCAAGAGGTTGGGGAACTTGCCGGGAAGGACCAGCGGCTCCTGGTATTTTTCGTCGTAGTTGGGCTGGAAGTCGACGGTGTCGTAATTGATGTCCTCGAGCATCTCGGCGGCGACCGGGCTGAGCTTCGCCTCGGTGTACCGCATGGCCGCGGGAGGCAGGCCGTGGATGCTGCCGAAATTCCCCTGGCCGGTGACGAGCAGGTGCCTCATGTTCCACCACTGGCCCATGCGGGCCAGGGCCGGATAGATCGAGGCGTCGCCGTGGGGGTGATACCGCTTCATCGTCTCGCCGACGATCCCCACGCACTTGCTGGTCGAGGCCGTCGGAGTCAGCCCCAGATCGCGCATGGCGACCAAAATCCGCCGCTGCGACGGCTTCAACCCGTCACGGATGTCGGGAAGGGCCCGGCTGATGATGACCGACATCGCGTAGGTGAGGTAGCTCTCCCTCAGCTCCTCCTCGATGTCCAAAGGCAGAGGGGCCAAAGGGGCGTCGGCGGACGGTTCGGCGGTGCTCACGTTGGTTCGAATCCCTCGGCATACGACAACCGACGCGCCTTCGCGCGCGGAATCAATTTAAGATCGCAAGGGCCTCATTCTACCCGATTCCCGCCCACCCCGCAACCGCCCGGAGAGCCCCTCATTCGCCTTTAAGTCCAAACGAGCCAAGACGTTTAGCCCAGACCCCGCTCCCCCCGCGCCGGCCCCAGAGCAAGGGTTGCGCCAAAGAAGCCGACATTGCGGCCCCGCCGCCCGGTTTTCCACGCCCCGCCGCTTGCAAACCGCCATCCCCGACGCATCCTTGCAGAATGGGATATTGTGTCCCGACCGTTCTTTCTCAATTCGACGTCTCGGATGACAAGCCGGCCCGCCGGGGAGAGGCCCCGGGCGCGCGATGGGCGCGGCTTGCGCATGGCGTTGGACGAAGTAAGTCGGCTTCTCCCTTCTCCCGCGAGGGGAGAAGGGGGGAAATTCCCCGGCTTCCGGTCGCGCGCCCCTCACGCGGCCCAAGGCCCGATCGCGCTTGGCGAGGGTTTCCGTCCTATTGGAGACCGGAAATCGGACGGCTTTCAAAATTTCGTCCGAACGAAGCCAATTTTGGGTTTGCCCAAACCCATCCCATCTAAGGACTTGCGCGGATTTCAACGCGCGTTCGCCCGCGCCGAACGAACCCAATTTCGGCGGCGGAATGGTACGGTGGGAGGGCGCGGTGGTTTTGGTTCGGCGGGAGTTACCGAAGGGTGGAGGGGGCGAACCCGCGATGTGGCGATTCTGGAATTCGGTCCCTCGCAAGCGCGCGCTTCTGGCCTCCGCGTTGAGCGTCTCGGGAGGCGCCCGGGCGCTTGAGGCCCTCGGAAGGGCGCGGGGGCGTTCGATCGTCGTCTTGACTTACCACCGGATCGCCCAACCCGGATTGGAGTCGAACCCCTATTATGACCCGGTCGTCTCGGCCACGCCCGAGGGGTTCCGCGACCAGATGCTCATGCTCCGCCGTCGTTTTCGCGTCCTCCGGCCGCTTGACTTGCTCGAGCCGACGGAGCGAACCGACGACGGAAAGCCAATCGCCATCGTGACTTTCGACGATGGCTATCGCGACAACCACGACGCGGCCTTGCCGATCCTCCAAGAGCTGGGAATCTCCGCGACCTTCTTCATCCCCACCGACTTCTTCGAACACCCCCGCTTGCCCTGGTGGGACCATGTGGCCCACATCCTTAAAAAAACCCAGATTCCGCGGCTCGCGCCCAGGCGATGGCCCGGCGACGATTCACCTCCGGCGATCGAACTCGGCCCGAACCCCTCGCCCGAGAATCGCGCGTCGGCCATCGCGAGGATCATCCGGCTGTTCTTGGACGGGGAGGTTCGCGACGAGTCGTTTTTTTTGTCGCAACTGGAGGAACAGGCGGATGTTGCGGTCGATTCGCCCGCCTTGGGCCGCGACTTGTTCATGAGTTGGGAGCACCTGAGGCGGTTGGCGAGCCTCGGTCACGGGATTGGCTCGCACGGCCACGCCCACGTCGCGCTGGGGCCCCTCGCCGACCCCGACCAGCGACGGGATTTGGCGCTCTCGCGGACGATTTTGGAGATGGCCGTCGGCGGGGAGGTCCGAACGATCGCCTACCCCTACGGCTGGCCGGGCGCGTTCGGCCCCCGGACGATTGAGCTGGCCGGCGAGGTCGGCTATTCCCTCGGCTTCACGGCCGTCGAGGGGATCAACCGGCCGGACGAACCGGACTTCAACCCCCTGGCCCTCCGCCGCCTCAACGTCGGCTCGGGCGACACCCCCGCCCTGCTCCGCGGCCGCGCGGCGCTTCATGGGGCGGTTGCTCGGTCGTTGTTGTAAACGGTCTCCCCAAAAGCGGTTAGACCAACGTGACCAGGATGATTTCGGGTCGGCAGAAGAGGCGGACGGGGGGGCCGCTGGTGCCGATCCCCCGGCTGACCAGAACGGGGCACCGGGGACCTTGAACCAGACCGCCAAGGTACTTGGAGCCAAACCTTGAGGGAACGACGGGCGCTCCATAGCCTGGCAAGACGACCTGGCCGCCGTGAGTGTGGCCGCTCAGCATCAAGCCGACGCGAGGATCGTCGAGGTATTCGGCGTAGTCGGGATTGTGCGAAAGGAGGATGACGGCGTCGTCTTCGTGGGCCTCGCCCAAGGCGGCGGAAATGTCCTGGCGATCGGTCCAAAGGTCGCCAACGCCGCAGATCCGCAAGCGGGAGTCTCCACGGCGAACCCAGACTCCCCGATTGTCCAACAGCTCCACGCCCGCCCGATCCATTTCGTTCCGCGACAGCCAGGCGCTCTCCCAATGGTCATGATTTCCCAGCACCGCGAACCGTCCCGATCGGGCCTCAAGCCGCTTCAGTTCGCCCCAGACCGGCGCGATGTAGCGGGGGCTTTTCGAAACATAGTCTCCGCACAGAACGATCAGATCGGGCTTCAGACCATTGGTCAGATCGACGACGCGCCTGATGTAAGAGAGGGGGACGAACGGTCCGTGGTGCAAGTCGGCCAGAAACGCCAGGGTCGACCCCCGAAAACGGGACGGAAGGTTCGGCAAGGTGATGAACCGGCGCTCGACCCGAATCCACTTGGCCTCCAAAACCGGATACGAAGCCCCCGCGGCCAAGGGCGCCAGAGCGCCGAGGCTCGCTCCGGCCCGCTTCCAGAATCGGCGGCGGGTCAGCCTCGCGCGCTCTTTTGGCTCGTCGCTCATGCCGCCGGGCTCCTTGAGCCAATTTCCGAAAACCGCTCCTCCAGCAATGCATTGTACGATGCGCGACCGCGCTGGCAAACGGCGCGCCGGCGTTCTTTCCGTTCTGGTTTTTCATGGCGAAGCCCTCCCCTCCCGGCTTCGGGCGGCTTGAGGGGATCGCTTGGACCCCCTACAATCTTTGATGCGGGCGCGAAACGCGTTGTGGGTTCTTCCGATAATCGCGGAGGTGCATGGTGAGTGTTGTCCCCGACGTGGACGCGGCGCTGGATCTCGACGGCCGCCGAGAGGCTTTGCTCGAAACCCTTCGGAGTTATGGCCGGGTCGCGGTCGCCTATTCGGGGGGGGTCGACAGCGTCGTGGTGGCGAAGGCCGCCCAGGTGGCGCTGGGGGACGCGGCGATCGCCGTGACGGCCGTTTCCCAAAGCCTCGCCGGCGGCGAGCTGGAGGAGGCGAAGACCCTGGCCCGGGAGATCGGCATTCGCCATCGAGTGATCCACACCGAGGAATTCAATGATCCGAACTACCTCCGCAACAACCCCGACCGCTGCTACTTCTGCAAGAGCGAACTGTATGGACGGTTGGCCCGGATGATGGACGAGTTGGAGGTCGACGCGGTCGCCTCCGGGATCAACGCCGACGACGCGGGAGACTACCGCCCCGGCCTCAAGGCGGCCGAGGAGCGCGGGGTGCGCCACCCGCTCCAAGAGTGCGGCATCGGCAAGGACGGGGTCCGCGAGCTGGCCCGGCATTGGGGCCTCTCGGTCTGGGACAAGCCGGCGACTCCCTGCCTGTCGAGCCGGATCGCCTACGGCGAGCCCGTCACGCCCGAGCGCGTTCAGATGGTCGACAAGGCCGAGAAGTGGCTCCGCGCCCAGGGGCTTAGACAACTTCGAGTCCGCTACCACAAAAACGACATGGCCCGCGTCGAAGTTCCGATCGACGAACTGCCCAGACTGGCGACCGAGCCGATTCGCTCCGAACTCGTCCGGGCCTTCCGGGAGGCTGGATTCAAATACGTGACGCTCGACCTGGAGGGGTTCCGATCCGGCAGCCTCAACGCCATGATCGCCAGCGAAAGCCTTAAACTCATTATCAAATCTTAACGTGGCACCCTAATCCGCGAGTCCTCGATTTCAACAAATCAACACCCAAAGGCAACTGGAATTCCTTATGGCGCGGGTTCGATGCCGATGCGGCGAGGTCCTTGAGGTGTCGGCCGATGACGAGCGGATCGTCTGCCCGAGCTGCGGCGCTCGGATCCGGGTCCGCCATTCGGCCCGGGCCGACTCGCCGCCGAGCGACGGCTTCGTTCGCTTCACCTGTCCCTGCGGCCGTCGCCTGAAGGTCCGCGCGGTCGATCGGCCCAAGGCCGGACGGTGCCCGGATTGCGGTCGGATCGTCCCCGTTCCCGACCCGGCCGACGACTCGGCGCTCGAAGACCCCGAATCGCGAACCGAGGAGCTCGATCAAAACGAGGTCGCCCGCCTCCAGCGCTGGGCGGCCCGGCACGGGGTGATGCCCAAAAGCGCCCCCGCCGCCGGTCGGCCAAGCCCTTCGCCCGAGTCCTCCGAACCCTACTCGCCCCCCCGGGCCGTCCAAATTGAAGCGGGCCTCCGAGTTTGTCCCAAATGCGGCCAGCCCCTGCACATGAACGCCATCGCCTGCCCATCCTGCGGAGCCTACACGCCGAAGACGTAATTGAACGAACGAATTTCCGAGCGAACGATACGACGCGGGCGATCATTGGGCGGATGTTGGAACGCGACCTTGAGCGCCGACAAGGCGAGGAACCGTGAGCCATGGAATTCGTCAGCGCGTTCGACATGTTCAAGATCGGCCTGGGGCCGTCGAGTTCGCACACGATGGGGCCCTGGAAGGCGGCGCGGCTGTTTTTGGAGCGGCTCCGGGAGCTTGGATCGCTGGGGCGGGTGACGCGGATCCGCACCGAGCTGTTCGGGTCGCTGGCCAAGACGGGCAAGGGACATGGGACCGACCTGGCGGTGGTCTTGGGGCTTTGCGACCTCGACCCGGTCGTCTGCGACCCGGCCGAAATCCACGACCGATTCGCGGCGGCGAAGACGTCGCATCGGCTTCCGCTCGCGGGAGAACGGGAGATCGACTTCGACTATCTTCATGACATGATATTCAACGGCGACGTGGCTCTGCCGTTTCATCCCAACGCGCTTCGGTTCGCGGCCCAGCTCGACGACGGATCGACGCATGAGGAGACGTATTATTCCATCGGCGGGGGGTTCGTGGTCCAGGAAGAGGACGGCCGGAAGACGGCGCGCGACGACAACGGCCCCGCGATCCCCTTCCCCCTCGGCTCGGCCGCCAACCTGCAAAGGCAATGCGAGGCGAGCGGCCTAACGATCCCCGAGGTCGTCCTCCGCAACGAGCTGGCGATTCGAAGCCGGGAGGAAATCAGCGAGGGCTTGAAACGAATCTGGGACGCGATGCTCGACTCGGCCTTTCGGGGCGCCCGCGCCGAGGGGACCTTGCCGGGGGGCCTGGGCGTGGTCCGCCGGGCCGCTTTGCTGAATCAATCGCTGCTGGGGAGAGAGACGGCCGCGGCGGTGTCGAGCGCTGGAGACTGGATCGCCGCGATTCGAGCCGGGACGGCCGATCGCGATTTCGCGAAGGTTCTCAAGTGGGTCTCCTGCTTCGCCCTGGCGGTCAACGAGGAGAACGCGGCGTTCGGCCGGGTCGTCACCGCGCCAACCAACGGCGCGGCGGGAGTGATTCCGGCGGTCCTCCTGTACCGACTCTGCTTCCACGAGGGCGGCGAAGAGGCGGTCGAGCCCTTTCTTCTGACCGCCGGGGTCATCGGCGGGGGCTTCAAGAAGCGGGCGACGATCTCCGCGGCCTTGGGGGGCTGCCAGGCCGAGATCGGCGTCTCAAGCGCCATGGCCGCCGCCGGTCTGACCCAGACCTTGGGGGGCTCGACCGGGCAAGCCCTGATGGCCGCCGAGATCGCCATGGAGCACCACCTGGGCCTGACCTGCGACCCCGTCGGCGGGCTCGTTCAAATCCCCTGCATCGAACGCAACACCATGGGAGCGGTCAAGGCCATCACCGCCTCGCTGTTGGCCCTGGAGGGAGCCCCCGCCCGGGCGAAGGTCAGCCTCGACGCCGTGATCCGAGCCATGTGGGAGACCGCCAAGGACATGCGGACCAAGTACAAAGAGACCTCCGAAGGGGGCCTGGCCGTCCAGGTCCCCGTCAACGTGATCGAGTGTTGACGCCCTGATTCGCTTTACTTGCTCAGGCGTTCAATGATGATCTCGCGGTCCTCGTCCCGAATGTTCGGCTCCCAGTTGATCAGCTCGACGACCTTCGCCGCGGCCTCCTTCCTGGACATCCCCTCGATCGCCCCGAGCCGTCGATCCAAGGCGTCGACCAAGTTGTCGAGCGTCTGCGTCTCGGCGAGCATCTGGCTCTTGGTCGCCGCGGCCTTGCGGGAGGCTTTCAAGCCGGCGTCAACTTCGGGAAGCTTGGCCTGGGCCTCCGCCTCCTTGGCGGCCCTCTCCCGCTGCTTGGCGGTGGCCTGATCGGGCAGGGTTTTGTAACGAATCATGAACTCTTGAACCAGCGATTCGGGCGTGTGCCCCACCGACTTGTCGAACTCCAGGTCTCCACCGCAGCCCGACAAGACCAAAACGACCGTCAGGCAAGCCGAGACCCCGGCGCAAAACAACCGCAAACGCCATGAAGGCATCAATCGAATCATCGGAATTATCTCAACCGAAGTAGGGTGTTCCCTTGTCCCGCTTCCACGCCCCGGATCCCCACAAAGCCGGCGGCCAGTCGCCGGCGGGCGTCGCCCGCCAAGCCAGCCCGTTTGTTGGGGTTGGTCTTCTCGTGGTGGACGATCAATGGAAGACCAACTCGAATCCGACGGCCATCCTCCGACGGGCAAACGCCCGCCCCACGACCTGGCTGGGAAAGGGTCTCCGTGGGGCGGGCATGGCCCGCCGGTCCAATCCGTTTGGGATTGGTCCGCTGGCGGGGCGGGCAAAGGCCCGCCCCGCCGAGCCGAGCCGAGTCGATCGGAATCAATACGAGTCGGAGGAGATCACCTCGCCGCCGTTGCGGGTGCCAAGCGCCCACCAGGTCGGCAGATTGACCGAGTTTTTGACGAACCGAACCGAGCCGTCCATCATGGCGACATTGACGCCGCCGGGGTGGTTGCTGCTGGGGTTGGCGCCCGTGTCTCCCTCGAAGCAGCGGAGCGTGTTGTCGTAATAGACGTGGTACGTCGGCGCGTTTGGGGGGAACAGGTGAGCATACAGGTGTCCCTCCCAGGCGTCGGTGAAGGCCCAGCTCGCCCCCTTGTACGTCGACCAGAACGCCCAGTTGAGGGCGGGTCCGGCCATGCCGTCGCGGATGACCGCCCAGATGTCGACGTCGACCGCTTCGATTATGGCCGAATTGGTGTAGTTGAACCGCCGCCTGGGGTCGGGTGAGTCCCCCGAGCCGTCGTTCTTCAAGAACTCGCTGGCCGCGGCCGTGTTGGAGAGACCGTCGGTGATCGACGCCACCGTGATGTTGACGTTGGTGTTGGTCGCCCGCCCGGCCGGCGAGCAGGGGCCGGGAGAGGTGTTGTACATCCGGGAGGTCGAGATCACGCCTTGGTGAGGAGGAAAGTTCCCGCCGTTGGGGGGCTGGCCGGGCATCAAAATGTTGCGGGGCCGAGCCGTGTTGCCGGCGTAGTTGTTGTTGCCCAACTTGCCGCCCGGCACGGCGTTGATGACGCCGTCGATCGGCGCGCACTCGACGCCGTCGGACGGGCAAAGGAACGTCGCGATCGACGCCCGCTGCGCGGTGGCGTTGACGCCGGTGACGATGTTGTTGTTGCCGTAAAACCCGTCCGAGTACGCGAAGTTGAACGAGTCGTAAATCGGCTTCTCCTCAATGAAGGGGAGAATCATGCAGTGCCAGGCCCGATTGCCGGCCGTGCCGCCGGTGCCGCCGTACTCGTCGGCCCGGCGGTACTCGTGAACCGGGGTCGAACCGAAGGACGACATGTAATTATGAATGCCGAGACCGATCTGCTTTAGGTTGTTGGTGCATTGCATCCGCCTGGCCGCCTCGCGGGCCGACTGCACCGCCGGAAGCAAAAGCGCGATCAAGACCGCGATGATCGCGATCACCACCAACAACTCAATCAACGTGAAGCCGGACTTGGAATGGGAAGGACGCACGGAAGACCTCCTTCTTGCTCAACCGGACTGATTGGCGAACCCGCGCGGAACGACGCCCGGCGACGAGGCCGCCCGAAAGAAAAATGAGAATACCGAAGGAATTAGTCCAAAGACGCTTTCATGCTCATCGGACTCCAATGATATTCGCTTCCGGCTTCCGTTCTTTCAACCTCATTCAAAGAAATTTTACGAGACGTGGTTCCGGATGCGCGCGGGCCCGCGGACAGGCCGATTGGCGCCATCGGCCAGCCAAAGGGAGCGGAGCGTTCCCGCGGGCTTTGGTTTCGTCGGCGCGCCCCGGCGGCCCACGATGGGACGCGCGAGGGAGGCGGGAAAAGCGGGGCGCGGTCTTCGAGAGGGAGAGGGAGAGGGAAAGGGAAAGGCGGGCTCAGCGCTCGGCCCGGGCCATCTCGTCGAGCTTCTCGGCGAGGGCTTGGCGGTCGCTTTCGTCGAGGCTCTGATCTCTGGCGATCACCTCGGACATCTTCTGGAAGACCTCGGCGGGGGAGACGCCTCGGATCGTCCGGGCCTTTCCGGCGATCTCGTCAAGCACGTCGTCGGCGGTCTCGGCCTGGGCCTTCTTGGCGACCGCCTTCGACTGGGCCTTGGTCTGGGCCTCGCGCTCCGCGATGGCGGACGCCTTGCCCTTCGGCTCGCTCCGGTTCTTGGTCGCCTTCTTCGCCGCGGGAGAGAGACTTCGATAACGGAACGCCAGCTCTTGGGCCAGCGATTCGGGCGTGTACTGGACCGCCTCGTCGTGCTCGACCGTCGAGCCGCAGCCGGCCGCGGCGCACGCCATCGCCAATACCAAGGCGACGCGAACAAATCGTTTCATGTGGAGTTCCTTCAGCGGCGTTCGAGCCGCGCGGTCAACATTGATGCGCAATCCGCGCGCCGCGGCCGACCGCGAACGGGCCGGCCGCGGGAGATGGTGAACGAATTGTCGATGTCAGTACGCGTCGGCCGAGATGATCTCGCCCTTGTTCCGGGTTCCCAAGGCCCACCAGGCGGGGAGGCTCACCGTGTCTTTGATGAACCGAACCGAGCCGTCCATCATGGCGACGTTGACCCCGCCGGGATGGTTGCTGGAGGGGTTCATGGCGCTGTCGCCCTCTTGGCACTGGATGGTCGACGTGTTGTAGGTGTGGACGTTGGGGAGGTTCGGAGGCAGGACGTGAGCGTAGACGTGCCGCTCCCAACCGTCGGAATAGGCCCAGGTCAGCCCCTTGTAGTAGCTCCATTCCGGCCAGTTGATGACCCCCGCCTTGGCGTCCTGCACCACCATCAGCGCGGGGACGTCCGGCTGCTGGACCAAACCGGAGTTGGTGTAGTTGAGGTTCCTCCGGGGATCATTGGAGTTGCCCGAACCATCGTTGATGAGCGACTCGCTGACCGCCGCGGTGTTGGAGGTCCCGTCGGTGATGCTCGCCAGCGAGACCGAGATGTTGGCCGTCGCGGCGGAGGCGGCCGACGGGCACGGCCCCTGCGCGGTGTACATCCGCGACATCGAGATGATTCCGCTCAGCGGCGGGAGGTTGCCGCCGTTGGGCGCGTCGCCGGGCATCAGGATGTTTCGGGGATGCCCCGAGTTGGCCACGTAGTTGAAGTTGCCCGGTTGAAACGCGATGTTGCCCGCCCCCGACCCGGTGTTGATGACGCCGTCGGAGGGACAAAGGAACGTGGAGATGCTGGCGCGGATCACCGTGTTCTCGGTGGGGTTCGGCCCCATCAAGGGGCCCGAGTAGCTCCACTGATCGGTGTACGTTTGGTTCAAATTGTTGTACATCGCCGTTTGCTCGACGTAGGGCAAAAGGGCGCTATACCAGGAGTGGCAACCCGAGAAGCCGTTGCCTCCCTCGGCGGCGTGACGGTACTGGTGCATCGGGGTCGTGTTGTTGACGTCCATGTAGTTGGCGAACCCCAGAGCGATCTGCTTCAGGTTGTTGGTGCACTGCATTCGCCTGGCCGCCTCGCGGGCCGCCTGCACCGCGGGCAGAAGCAGGGCGATCAACACGGCGATGATGGCGATCACCACCAACAACTCGATTAACGTAAATCCACGGCGTCGGGCGGCGCCCATTGATGAGTTCCTTCGAAAATCGAAGACCGTCCCGCGATTTCCGGAGCCTCGGCGCCTCGGAACCAGGGCGCGAGCGGCGGGACTTGGGGGGAGAGATCGAGGATGACGACTCACGATGAATGCGGGACGCCCCGGACCTCAGTGTCCCGAGCCGTTCCATCAAGCCTTGCGGAAATCCCGCGGGCTTCCGTGCCGGAATGGCGGATCGACGCGCGGGCGAGCCGCGCGAAACCTCCAACTTATTTCAAACAACGGCGTTCCGAAACCGTAGTCTGAAATCATTAAGGGCTCGATGGTCAATGATATCAAGTCTCGCCCAAGATTCAATCAGTGGATCCGGTCGCGCGCCCCTGAACGAGATCGGCCCCCGCCAAGCATCCTGATCCCCTCTGGAAGAGGGGATGAAGCGCCGCCTTCGGCCGCCGCTCGTTCCGTAAGATCCAACGTCCCCCGCCCCTCAAGAAGCCGTCGACGTCGACGGGGGTTGGGCGTGGTGGCGGCGCGTGGGGAGATTCTTGAGGCCGAGGGCCAGCATGATCCAGATCCAGCCGCTGAAGATCATGTCGATCCCAACGAACAGGCCGATGACCCAAAATCCCGACAGGGGCCACTGTTGCCAGATCATCAGTCCCAAGGCGATTTCCAGCAGGCCGCCGACGAAGATCCAGCCCCACTGGGGGAATCGGTGATAGGCCGAGACGATCGCCCGGAAGAGGCCGCCGACCAACAGCGCGCAGGCCAAAAGCAGCGTCAGCGCCTCAAGCGCCGAGACCGGCCGATTCAGGAACAAAAGCCCCACAACGACGTAGAGCACCCCAAGCAGCAAGACCAGGAAGAACCCGCTCCAATCGCGGGTCCAAAACGCGCCGATCAGTTGGGCCGCGCCCGCCAAAAGCAGGAGGACCCCGAACGTTAGGACCGTCGCCAACGACATCAAAACGGGAACGCCGATGGCGATCGCCCCAAAGATCACCAGGGCGATTCCCAGGGCCAAAAACCACCCCCAACGGCCGCGAATCACCTCCAACTCGTGTCGGAAGTTGCGTCGGAACACCCTCGTCTCGAACTCGGCGCCGGTGCTCATCGTGGTGCCCTCGTGTTGGTCCGCGAGATAAAGTCGATGTTTCTCGAAAGCAACATGAAGAAGCCTAGCACGTCCCGCGCCGATTATTCATCGATGGCGCCACTCCCGGGAACGCCGAACTCCCGAGCGGCTCTTTCTCTCCAACCGCCGATGGGCGATTCCGGGATTGGGCCGTCTCTAGCGGTCCGCGGGATCTTTGACGCAGCGGAAGCCCAGGTGCGACATGCCCGAATCGGTGGCGGTGCCCCTTCGGGCGCTGGGGCGGTAGTTGGTGCAGAAGTTGGCGCTGCAGAGGAACGAGCCGCCCCGGGTGACGCGCTTGGGTTGGTACGGTTCGTCGGGGTCGAAGCTTTCGCTCGGTCCCTTGGGGTTGACGACCAGGCCGGAGTCGGCGTCGAGGCGGTAGATGTCGGGACGATACCAGTCGGCGCACCATTCCCAAACGTTTCCGATCGTGTCATAAAGTCCCAAGCCGTTTGGTGGGAACGACTTGACGGGGGCGATCAGGGGGAACCCGTCGTCGTCCTCGGTGATCATGGGGAACCGGCCTTGCCAGGTGTTGGCCAACCGTTTTCCGTCGGGCTGAAAGACGTCTCCCCAGCCGTAGGTTTTACCCTCCAAGCCTCCCCGCGCGGCCTTCTCCCATTCGGCCTCGGTCGGCAGCCGCTTTCCGGCCCAGGCGGCGAAGGCGAGGGCGTCTTCATGCGCGACGTGGACGACCGGGTAATCGTCTTTTCCCTCGATCGAATCGTCGGGCCCCTCGGGATGCCGCCAATTGGCCCCGGGCGTCCAGCGCCACCAATTGGACAGGTCCTCCAAATCCTCGACCGAGAGATACCCGGCGGCGGGGTGGAAGACGAGCGAGCCGGGGACCAGTTGGTCGTCGGGGGGTTTGGGGGTTCCCGGCGGAAGCTGGGTCTTCATCTCCTCCCAATCGATGGGGCGCTCGGCCACCGTGACGTAGCCGGTCTCCTCAACGAAGCGGCGAAACTGGGCGTTGGTGACCTCGGTCTCGTCGATCCAAAACCCGTCGACGAAAACCCGGTGCGCGGGCCTCTCGGCCGGGTGGGCCTTCGCGTCGTTGGTCCCCATCAAAAACTCGCCCCCGGGAACCCAAACCATCCCCTCCGGCGCGGCTTCGGCCGGCGGCGCCGGATCGGGGGTTGGAGCGACTTCAACGGCACCGGCCGGCGCGGGATTGTCGGCCTTGGGCGTTGTCGTCTGGTCGCAGCCGCAGACCAGGGCGAGGCCCGCCAGGAGGGCGGAGAGCCAAGGGGTTGTCGGATTTCGGCGAACGCGTGGACGAAGGCGGTATTTCTCTCCCTTCTCCCCCCGGGGGAGGGTGGCCGGAACGGCCGGGTGGGGGTCGTCGGATTTCGGAACGGGCGTGGCGAGCCTGGAGCCGTTCGCCGGGCTCCCTCCGTAAACCCCACAACCCTCATCCGGCCTTCGGCCACCTTCTCCCAGGGGGAGAAGGTGGATGGGCGAGGGCGCGCTCGAACGAGCGCGCGCCCCGTTCACGATTTTTCGGTCGATTCGGCCCATCCCGGTGTCCGCCCTTGGTTTTCGGTTTCGAGCCATTTCCTCAAAGGTTCAAAATACGCGACGAGGGGACGGGCCGTCAAACCTTCGCCGACGGCCTCGCGGAGCACGGCGTTCCAGTCGCGGGTGGCCCCCAGTTCGAGGATCCCCCGGAGGAACGCGCCGACTTCGTTGCTGTTGTAATAGTCGCACTCGCGCGGGTCTTGGTTGAGAATCCGGCGGGCGATGTGGTCGTGGAGTTGGAACTTCAGGACGGTGCCGATCGCGTAATCATAATATTGCGCGGGGTCGTCGTTGATGTGGGTTTTGGTGGCGGCGTCGCAGAGGGTCTCGGGACGCTCGCCGGGAGGCGCGATTCCTTGGAAGTTCAACGCGTGGCGCCACCACGCGGCGTTGAGTTCGCCGTCGCCGATGGTCCCGGCGTAAAAGTCGCGCTCGAAGTGGGTCATGACGCCGGCCGACCAGGGGAGGAAGACGACCGAATTGCCGTCAAGGGCCGCGTCGAGCAGGAAATCGGTCTGCGGCGCCTCCTCGGCCTCGGGCGGCAAGAGTCCAACCCGCCTCAGATAAGGCCGTTGGCTCGCGGCCAGGCCGATCAGGTCGCCGATCCCCTCGTGGAAGGCCCGGTTGGCCCCGGCGCGGAGCAGGTACGGAACGCGGGAGGTGGAGTAGCTGAGGTAGTAGTAGATATGCCCCAGCTCGTGATGCGCGGTGGTGAACCATCGGCTGTCGGGTTCGACGGACATGAGGCTGCGAACGTCCCGCCGAAGGTCCATGTGCCAGGCGCTGGCGTGGCTGTTCTTCCTCCGTCCCGATTCCGGGTCGGCCGGGTAGAGGTCCGACTTGGTCCAGAAGCTCTCGGGAAGCTCGGGGAAGCCCATCGAGACGTAGAACCGCTCGGCCTGCTCGACGATGTACTCGCGCGTTTTGTCCTTGAACGGGGCGTCCATGTCGATCCCCTCGACGAGCCCCGGCCAGCCCTGCCCCCAGCGGTTGGGGAGCCAGTGGGCGGGGATCGGTCCGGGGGGAACGTCGACCTGATACCGCTCGGCCAGGCGGTGCTTGGCCCAGAGGTGGAGCTGTTCGTACAGCGGCTTGATCTCGGCGGCGATCTGGTCGCAGAGGGCGATCATCTCGGGGACGGTCATGCCGTAGTCGGCGACCTGGAGGGCGAAGAAGTCGTCGAAGCCCATCTCGCGGGCGACCCGGTTGCGCAGGTCTCGAAGCCGGAGGATGCCGTCGCGGAGCGGCCCGCCGATGTCCTTCGAGGCGGTCCAGTAAAGCTCGCGCTCCTTCAGGTCGGTCGAGTCGCGCAAGACGCGGTCGATGTCGTTGGCCGAGGGGTTCTCGGTCGTCCCGTCGGGCTTCGCGACGGTGAAGACGAAGCCGTCGAGCGTGGCCGACTGGCGGGCCTCGGCCTCGGCGCGGGCCTTGACGACCTCGGGCAAAGTCCCCGGCGCCTCGGCCGCGCGGAGGCGGACCTTCTCAAGCCTTCGGAGCCGAAGCTCGTCGAGCATCTCCTTCTTCTCAAGAAGCGCCGTGACCTTGGTGATGACCTCCGGCGCGCCGACGACCCGATCCACCGCCTGGTTCGCCTCGACCCTCGCCTGGGTGTGGGCGTCGCTCACGTCGGTCGAAGCGACCCAGGCCGCCTCCATCGCCTTGACGTCCAGGGGCAGCCAGGCCTTGACATAATCGGCCAGGAAGGCGTCGGCCTGGGCCTTGACCGCCGAATCGGCCCGCCCCGCCGCCGCGACCGCGGGAATCGAAGCGAGCCCCGCTCCACCGGCCGCCATCGCGACCGTCGTTCGCAAAAAGTCCCGGCGATCCAGCCCGCCTCCGCCGGCTTCGCCTCGTCCCCCGGTTTTCGCGTGGTCGTCCCGCCTCATGGTGGAGCGCTCCTTGGATACATTTGGAACGTGTCGTGTCCCCTTCGCCAAGCCCCGAGAATACCCGACGGCCGGGGTGTTTCCCACGCCCTTGGAAATTCCGCGCGAAGCGGACCCCAAATCCCCCTCTCCGGGGGATGAAAGATGATTGGCGACGACTTTGAGGAGCAAAGGCTTGCGTCCAGACGCCCCCATGTTCATCCTTAAAGGCAATTTCAGCCGACGCGCCTCCCCCGAGAACGCCAATCTCCCGATTGGCGGCTGAGCCAACCACCGATGGGACATAAGAGCCGATCGGGAGATCGGCGAGCCCGGGATTGAATCGGGTTGTTCTTCATCATCACTCTGGAATCTTCATCCCATCTCCAAGCCGAGGAAGTCCATGCGCCCCACGCGAATCAAGGCCCTTTCACCCGTGGCCCTCGTAGTCATGCTCATGGTCGCGTTCCAACCAACCCAGGCCCGCGCCAACGACGACGAGGGGATTCGGCCGACCGACGCGAGCGGACGAGCCTTGAACCTGGACTTCGAGACGGGAGACCTGCGCGACTGGACCGCCCAAGGCGAGGCGTTCCAGGGGCAGCCGGTCGAGGGGGACGCGGTCGCCGCGCGCCGACCCGACATGATCAGCGGGCACGCCGGCAAGTTCTGGATCGGCACGTACGAGCGGAGCGGCGATTCGCCCAAAGGGACGCTCACGTCCGTTCCGTTTCGACTCGACCGCCCCTTCGCCCGGTTCTTGCTCGGCGGCGGATCGCGCGAGACGACCCGGCTTGAGATCGTTCGGGCCGACGATGAGTCCGTCGTTTACCGGGCCGCGGGCGAGAACCACGAGGAGATGAAGCCGGTCGTCGTCGACCTCTCCGCGCATCTGGGCAAGGAGATTTTCCTCCGACTCGTCGACGACGCCTCGGGCGGCTGGGGGCACATCAATTTTGATGATTTCACCCTTTGGTCCAAACAGCCCCCCGGCGAGGTCCGCCCCTCGCTCCCCTCGCCCGACGTCTTCGCCTTCGAGGGGCTCTCTCCCGAAGAGGCCGCCCAGGCCATGACCCTTCCCCCGGGCTTCAAGGCGACCCTCTTCGCCGGCGAGCCCGACGTGGTGCAGCCGATCGCCTTCACCATCGACGACCGGGGACGCCTCTGGGTCGCCGAAGCCTACTCGTACCCCATCAAGCTTCCCCAAGATCAGACCCGAGACCGAATCCTGATCTTCGAGGACGCCGACGGCGACGGCCGATTCGACAAGCGGACCGTCTTCGCCGAGAAGCTCAACCTCGTCAGCGGCATCGAGGTCGGCTTCGGCGGCGTCTGGGTCGGCGCGGCGCCCGATCTCCTGTTCATCCCCGACCGCGACGGCGACGACAAGCCCGACTCCGACCCCATCGTCCTGCTCGACGGCTGGGGCTATCACGACACCCACGAGACCCTCAACTCCTTCAACTGGGGCCCCGACGGCTGGCTCTACGGCTGCCACGGCGTCTTCACCCACTCGCGCGTGGGCGAGCCCGGAACCCCCGACGACCAACGGATTCCCATCAACGCCGGAATTTGGCGCTATCATCCGACCAAACACGAATTCGAGGTCTTCGCCCACGGAACCAGCAACCCCTGGGGAGTCGACTTCGACGCCAACGGCCGGGCCTTCTTGACCGCCTGCGTCATCCCCCACCTCTTCCATGTGATCCAAGGGGGGCGATACGAGCGACAAGCCGGCGCGCACTTTAACCCATATACGTATGACGACATTAAGACGATCGCCGATCACCGCCACTACCTCGGCGCCTCTCCCCACGGCGGCAACGGCCGATCCGACCTCGCCGGAGGAGGCCACGCCCACGCCGGCGCCTTGATCTACCAAGGCGACGCCTGGCCCGCCGAGTATCGCGGTTCGCTGCTCATGAACAACATCCACGGCGCTCGGCTCAACCGAGACCTGCTCGAACCCTCGGGCTCGGGCTTCATCGGCCGGCACGCCCCCGACTTCCTCTTGGCCAACGACCTCTGGTCGCAGATCGTCAGCCTTCGCTCCGGTCCCGACGGCCAAATGTACATGATCGACTGGTACGACAAAAACCAGTGCCACCTGACCGACCCCGCCGTCCACGACCGAACCAACGGCCGAATCTTCCGCGTGGCCTTCGGCGATGACAAACAACCCTCGCGAGCCATCGACGCCCAATCCATCACCACCGATGAACTTGTCAACATGCTGGCCCATCCCAACGACTGGCACGTCCGCCACGCGCGCCGATTGCTCCAAGAGCGGGCCGCCACGATGGACGCCGCCGCGCGGGGCGAACTGACCGCAAAGCTCGTTGGCAAGACGTTCGAGGGGACCGACGACAAGGCCCGATTGAACGCGCTTTGGGCGCTCCACGCCGCGACCGGAATCGACGAGCCGACCACGCTTCGGGCTCTCGACGACGCCAACCCCCACGTTCGGGGCTGGGCCGTCCGGCTGGCGGTCGAAGACGGCGAGGCGTCGGCGATGCTTTTGGAGCGGTTCGCCGAACTGGCCAGGACCGACCCGTCGCCGGTCGTTCGGCTCGACCTGGCCTCGGCGGCGCAACGGCTTCCGGTCGACGTTCGGCTTCCGGTCCTTGAGGGGCTGGTCGCGCGCGTCGAGGACGCCAAAGACCACAACCTGCCGCTGATGGTCTGGTACGCTCTGGAGCCCGCGGCGGGCACCGACCCGGCCCGGGCGCTTGAGGTTTCGCTCTCGTCGAAGCTCCCCGGCCTGCTCTCGTTCTCGGTTCGCCGCGTGGCCGCGATCGGAACGCCCGAGGCGTTCGAACTGCTGGTCGAGACGCTCGGCAAGGCCGAGACCGACGCGGTTCGCCTGACGATCCTGGAGGCCTTGAACCAGTCGCTCCAAGGACGTCGGTCGGTCGACGCTCCGAAGGCGTGGTCCTCCGTTTATGAGAAGCTCGGCGAGAGCGTCGACGCCAAGGTGCGCGACCGGGCCGACGCCCTGGCCGTCACCTTCGGCGACCCCCGAGCGCTCGCGGCGCTCCGAGGCGTTCTGAGCGACGCGACGCGCCCGCTTCAGGCCCGTTTGGACGCCCTGGCGTCGCTCTTGCAGGCCCGTGACGCCGACCTTCCCCCGGTGCTCCGGGCGCTTTTGGCCGAGCCGAGCCTCCGCGCCGCGGCCATCCGGGGACTCGCCGCGAGCAACGATCCCGAAAGCGCCGGGGCGATCCTGAAGGTCTACTCCGGGTTGACTCCCGACGAGCGCCGGGACGCCCTGAACACGCTGGCCGCGCGGGTCGACTCGGCGAAGGCGTTGCTGGAGGCCGTCGGCGAGCAAACCATCGCCGCGAAGGATCTGGCGGCCGACCTGATTCGGCAGCTTCGCAACCACAAGAACGCCGAGATCGACGAGTTGATCGCCAAAGTCTGGGGGACCGCCCGCGAAACCTCGGCCGACAAGGCGGACTTGATCGCCAAATATCGAAAACTGTTGACGGCCAAGAACCAACGCAAGCCCGACCTGGAGTTGGGCCGGGCGGTCTACGCCCAGACCTGCCAACAATGCCACGCCCTTTTCGGCGCGGGCGCCCTGATCGGCCCGGACCTGACCGGCTCCAACCGCGCCGACCTGGAATACGTTCTGGCCAACGTGCTCGACCCGTCGGCCTTGATCGGCAACGACTACGTCGCCCACGTCGTCGCGACCACCGACGGCCGGATCCTGACCGGCATCATCAAGTCGGAGGATCAAAATTCGTTGACTTTGCAGACGGCCAACGAGGTTTTGGTCATCCCCCAGGGAGACGTCGACGAGCGGAAGCAAAGCGAGCTGTCGATGATGCCCGACGACCTGTGGACGCCCTTGAGCGACTTTGAGGTCGTCTCGCTGGTCGCCTACCTGGCCTCCCCCTCGCAGACGCCGATGCTGGCGACGACCGAGAACGTCTCGGGCTTCTTCAACGGCAAAGACCTGACCGGTTGGGTCGGCGACCCGTCGCTCTGGTCGGTCGAGAACGGCGAGATTGTCGGCAAGAGTTCGGGGCTCGACCACAACGAGTTCCTCAAGAGCGAGCTGTCGGCCGGGGACTTCCGTTTGACCTTTGAAATCAAGCTGGTCGACAACGAGGGCAACAGCGGCGTTCAGTTCCGCAGCGAGGCCCTTCCCGACGGCGAGATGCGGGGCTACCAAGCCGACGTCGGCCCCGGCTGGTGGGGCAAGCTTTACGAAGAGCACGGCCGAGAACTCCTCTGGCCCAAGTCGGCCGAAGCCCACGTCAAGCCGGGCGAGTGGAACGCCTATGAGATCGTCGCCGTCGGCCCGTCGATCCGCACCTACATCAACGGCGAGCCGGCCGTCGTTCTGGACGACCCCGAAGGAGCGCGCCGGGGGATCTTCGGCCTCCAGCTCCACTCCGGCGGCCCCACCGAAGTCCGGTTCCGCAACTTGAAGCTCGAACTGAACCCAAGCCTCGACCCAACAACGTCGGCTCATGAATAACGATCGCGAATACGTCCCCGGTGTTTGCAACATCGGCCGGGCCGAGGTTCGGCTGCGATGGCTCTTGGGATGGGCCGGGCTGGCGGGAACGGTCGCGCTTTGGGCCGGTCTCGCCATCGCCGGAGCCACCCCGGCGACTCGGACCTGGGTCGCCGCCCCGGCCTTGGCCTCGGCGATCGGCTTTTTGCAGGCGTCGCGGGGCTTCTGCGTCAAATACGGCCTCGACGGCGTCTACAGCCTCGGCCCCAAACCCGGCCAAATCGAACCCGTCGACCAACCCGAATTCCGCCTCAAAGACCGCCGCGCCGCGCGTCGGATCATCATCGAATCGCTGCTCATCGCCGCGGCCGTCGGCGCGGCGGCGTATTGGGCGCCGGTTTGAGGGGCGGAAGAACTCAGGATCGGATCAATTCGGCCTTCTTGAATTGATCGACGCAACCTGGCCAAAGCTCCTCGGGAGCGACTCCCAGGGCCCGCGCCAGTTTCTCCACGGTGCGGCGCTGGGGACGGCATTCCCGAGCGAGCATCATGGAGATGGCCGGTTGACCGACGCCAACGGCTTCGGCCAATTGAACCTGGCTGATCCCCTTCTCGCCCATGACCGCGCGAAGGCGATCGGCGAACGTCGCCTCCTCGGCGTCCATGCGGCCCGAGACATCCCGCTCTTCGGCGCTCAGGTCGGCCTCCGAGCCAAGATCGACGGCCGCCGCCGTGGAATGGAGCGACTCCCTCAAGGTGTCGAGCGCGGCCTGAATCTCATCGGCGTCGGCTTGGGGATCCGCGACGATCGAAGCCATGCTGGCGATGCCCTCTTGATCCTCCTCGTCGCGGCCGAGATAGACGCAAAGCAAATTCGCGAAGAGCCGTAGGGTCTCGTCGTCAACGGCGAGGCCGTCGATGCTCTTCGTCCACTTCAACAACTCGGATTCGACCCGCGACCCCATCATGATCAATCTCCGCTTCGCAAGGAGCCTTCCGCGGCGCGGCGGCTACTCACCGTAAAAAATCCTCCGAACATCCCGTCGCCTTTGCTTGAAGACGGCTAGATCGTTGGATGAGAAATCGTCCCGCTTCTTTTGAAAAACACGAAGGATCCAGATGTTCGGCAGGGGATCTTTCAGCTTGCCGCCTCCGTCATGAAAGATGATCCGTAGGTTGTCATTTCCGGCGATGGTTCCGTGAACTCGCAGTTCCCCCACGTCGCCGAACGGCAATCCCTTAACCCATTCCCAATCCAGGTCGAGCACTTGCCCGGTCCCGGTCGAAGGGGCGGAGTCCGGCCAAAACCGCAACTTCAGCGCCTGCCGCCGAACCTCCATCCGATCCGAAACACGGGGGAACAGACGGCGAGCCTCATTCAGCGCGGGGCGAGAGACTCGCACGCGATACCGGCCCGTCAGTCTTGAACCCACGGGCGGTTTCCTCCCGTTTTAAGATCATCACACAATTCGGCCGCACAACGGGAAGATATCACATAATATGCGCGGCGAGCGAGCGAGTACAGCCGCGCGAAGTCGCCAAACCGCCGGAAATTCGACACAGCCCCTTATCGCATGGGAGGTTCCGGAATCCCTCGGTTGCGCGGATTTTCGATCGGCATCACCCCCGCGCCGTGATTTCCAATCGGGCTGCGCTCGCATCTCGTGATCTCCTTCCTTGCTCTCTTTGGCGCCCCCAACTCTCGCCGGGCGCTTGCCCGGAACGGGGGGTGGCTTTATGATCGGCCTCTAACCTCTATTGGGTAAACGGCGGGGTTGGGCGTTTTTCGCGGGGCGAAAAGAGAGGATCGGGAGCGACGATGGCCAAGACGACGGACTACCTGGCGCTCGACCTGGGGGCCGAGAGCGGTCGGGGGATGCTCGGCCGGTTTGATGGGGAGCGGCTTGGGCTTGAGGAGATTCATCGCTTTCCCAACGGCCCGGCGCGGATGCTCGACACCCTCTACTGGGACCTTCCCCGCCTCTTCGAGGAGATGAAGACGGCCATCCGCATGACCACGTCCATCAAGGCGGGGCTCGATGGGATCGGCGTCGACACCTGGGGCGTCGACTTCGGGCTCGTCGGTCGGGGAGACACCCTTTTGGGAACCCCGGTCCACTACCGGGACGCCCGAACCGACGGCATGCTCGAGGCCGCCTTCGAGCGGATCCCGAAGAAGCGGATCTACGAAATCACCGGCCTGCAATTCCTGCCGTTCAACACGGTTTATCAGCTTCTGGCCATGAAGCGGTCGAACTCCCCCCTGCTCGAGGCCGCCGAGACGCTCTTGATGATGCCCGACCTGTTCGGCTGGCTCTTGACCGGCGTCCGAGCCGGAGAGCGCACCAACTCGTCGACGACCCAGCTTCTCGACCCGAACACCGGAGCCTGGTCCGACGAGATCTGCCGGGCGCTTGAGCTTCCCCGCGACATCCTTCCCAACTTGATCGAGCCGGGGAGCGAGTTGGGGCCCTTGCGGAGATCGGTGGCCGAGGAGGTCGGCGTCAGCCACCCCTTGACCGTCATCGCGCCGCCGACCCACGACACGGCCAGCGCCGTGACCGCGGTGCCGACGGCCAGCCCGACGGTCGGGACCGACGCCCCGCCGGACTGGTGCTACCTCAGCTCGGGAACCTGGTCGCTTTTGGGGGTCGAGGTTCCCCGGCCGATCATCACCGAGGAGACCTATCGGTACAACTTCACCAACGAAGGAGGCGTCGCCGGCACGACCCGGTTGCTGAAGAACATCATGGGGCTTTGGCTCGTCCAAGAGAGCCGACGGGCCTGGTCGCTGGCCGGCAACACGATGAGCTACGAGCAACTGACGGCCATGGCCGGCTCGTCGAAGCCCTTCGGCGCCCTGGTCGACCCGGACGACCCGTCGTTCCTCCCCCACGGCGACATGCCCGCGCGGATCATCGAATTCTGCAAGCGGACCGGCCAAACGCCCCCCGACGGCGAGGGCGAGATCATTCGCTGCTGCCTGGAAAGCCTGGCTCTCAAGTACCGCTGGACGATCGAGCGGCTTGAGTCGATCCTCAAGACCCGGATCAAAACGATCCACGTCGTCGGCGGGGGCTCGAACAACACGTTGCTCTGCCAGTTCACCGCCGACGCCTGCGGCCGTCCCGTCCACGCCGGCCCGGTCGAAGCGACCGCCATCGGCAACATCCTGATGCAGGCCATCGGCCGCCGTCGCCTCGGCTCGCTCAAGGACCTCCGCGCCGTCGTCGCCCGGTCGTTCCCCGTCACCGTCTACGAGCCCCGCAACACCCAAGCCTGGGACGACGCCAACGGCCGGTTCGAAAATTTGGTGAAATCGTAAGGGCGTAGTCGGCGCGTTGAAAAATTCAATCATGTGGGGGCGGTCCCCCGCGACCGCCCCTTGTGGGACGGCGCGCCCAGCCGCGCCCGCGGAATCGCCGGAAGGCGGCCCCCACCGTGGTTGTTTGCGGACGCTCAACAAGGTCCGCGCCGCGGGCGCCGTCCAGAGCCGCGCCTCCTTCGCCTACGATCTCTAGAGCAGGTCTCCTTGGGTGAATCGCTTGACTCGCGGGGTGCCCCAGGCGCGGCCCAAACCAGGGGGACCACGCCGATGCGGCCGAAGAGAGAGCGCGCCCGCGCCGGTCAGACCCTGGATGATCCCAAATTGGGTTCGTTCGGCGCGGCGATTTGGAGGATATATCTGGAGTCAAAGCCAATCCCACCATGTGCTTGCGCCGTTCGTCCGCGCGCGGAAATTGGGTTCGTTCGGTCAAAATCTCGCGACTCGCGGCGTCTCGTGATTTTCAAATTGCCAAAGAGCGTGGGGAAGCGAGACCTCCCCGCCTCATACGATCAGCGGCGGCGGGTTCCAAATTTCATGATTCCGAAAATCGCCGCCGGAATTCGGATTTTTCGATCGGGAAGGCTAGAATTCCTGGAGGCGCGGCCGGCCCTGGCGTGGGCCAACTCGCCACGGTCGCGGCGTCGGCTCGGCAATCCGCCGCCGATCCGCAGGCGGGCCGCCCGCGCCACGAAGTCACGCTCCGAAGAATTCAAGCGGGACACTCAACACAAAATTGCTCTGATCGCCCGTCAGCCACGCTGGCTCACGCGCCAATGGTTCGGTGGATATCCCCGCGCGCCGGAAAAGGCCGATGGTAAACGCGCAAAAATCACCCAGTTTTCCCAGATATCGAGTGAGAACCAGAACGACTCCTTTAACTTCCCCGAGCGCCGCCCCCCGGGCGTCCGCAGAGGGCGGAAACATGAACTGACATCGGCGTTTCCCTATACCAGGGGAATATATGCCGTGAACGAATCACATCAGCTTGGAGGAGCATGAAACGATGGAAGCCATACGGTTTGGTTATTTTGAAAGCCTTGAGTTGAGTCAAGTAGTAGATCTCGAGGACTGGTCGGGATTTACTTTGAAACTTCGATTGCAGCCTTCTGCTGCAACCGAATCCCCACGCGTGTGGTTGGAATTTCACGAAGTTCAAGAGTTGCGCATTGGACCACTCCAGGGCCTATGCTTCTACTGCGTCGAGGTACGTTCGGCTGCTGCTATGCAGCTTGAAGGCAGGAATTATTATGTGGGAGGTATTGTCGAAAGTCGTGGACGGAAGAAGTGAAAAGGGCGGCGTACCCTTGGTGAAGTTCGACCAACACCAAACTTGCCGACGAGGCAAAGGAGTACGCCACCGTGAGCCAGTCTACATC
>Ga0180220_1000810_pt1 | contig 28109 bp, 25 predicted proteins | sample eDN5th37CBELigBY_FD_151335 | JGI IMG/M metagenome (GOLD analysis project Ga0180220, IMG submission 151335) | Enriched backyard soil microbial communities from Emeryville, California, USA - eDNA 5th pass 37_C BE-Lig BY (version 2) (version 2) | ecosystem: Environmental > Terrestrial > Soil >... | reverse complement strand
ATAACGTTTCATGGATCAACCCTCTTATTCAAATTGTGACGCAACCGCAACATGGTCCTTTTTTCTGTGTGTGTAGGTCCCTCAACATTATTCTCATCGTTTTTCCTAATCATACCGACTCTCTTGGATTGATGCCTGTCTGGATTTCAAAAGACACTCTTATTGGAAATATCTATAACAATTATTCGTTTTATATATTTGTACAATAAGGAAACCCTGATAAAATAAAACCAAACTTGCCTGAAGGGAGAATGAACGATGGATCGTAACGTAAAAAAATTGTTTGATGCCGGGGCAGAAGGTTACGACCGGCAAAGGCGGCAGTTGATTCCTTGTTTTGACGACTTCTACGGGATGGCTCTATCCTTGGTCGAAACGGATATCCCCTCTCCCCGCATATTGGATTTGGGTGCAGGAACCGGATTATTCGCCAATTTCGTTCTGCAAAAGTATCTGGAAGCCAAACTGACGCTCATCGATTTCAGCGATAAAATGCTTGAGGGGGCCAAACAAAGATTCGGTCAAACAGCCAATGTCCAATATATTGCAGCCGACTACTCCAAGTACAATTTCACCGAGTCGTATGACGTGGTGATCTCTTCCCTCTCCATTCACCATCTGATCCATGAGGAGAAGAAAAATCTGTTTGCATCGCTGTTCCATGCCCTCCGTCCGGGAGGGATTTTCGTGAATGCCGACCAGGTCCGCGGGAGAACGCCCCAAACGGACGCCTACTATAAACAGCGATGGCTCGCTGCCGTTAGCGCAAGCGGTCTTCCTCAGGAAGCGATTAACGCATCGATAGAAAGAAGAAAGCTGGATATAAACGCAACGGAGGAAGAGCAAATTCAGTGGCTTAAGGAAGCCGGCTTCATCGATGTGGACTGTATGTATAAAAATCTGGAATTCGCTGTTTTCTATGCCAAGAAGCGCTAGCCGATACGGCTAAAATCGCTTGACTATGCGCATTCAACCACCAATTACTGTTCATCGGGATCGATCATTTCCCAAGCGCAAGCAAAAATAAAGGCCCTCCGCAAAAGGACGGCCTTTTTGCCTTCAATGAGTCCTATCCCCACAACCTGCCGCGAAGGACCCTCCCCATACCATACCATGTATAACGCAAAAAGCCGCGAAAGCAGCGGCATGTTATTTGCCTATATTTTTTTCTTTGCCAGCTGCGACTCTACGAAACCCAGGTTTACTTCAAAGGGATATCCAGCAACTCTGAAATCGTCACCAACTTGAGCCCTTCGGCTCTAAGTTTTTGAATCACGTGAGGCAGCGCGTTTACCGTACCGGATAAATCTTCGCCTGTCCCGCCGGCCGCATGCTGTAAAATGATGGAGCCGGGTCGGACTTGCGCAAGAATATTGCTTTCTACTTGCTCGGCACTCAGACCTTTCCAGTCTAATGAATCGACGTTCCAGTTTACGATTTTTTTGTGCTGGCTGGCTAACCATTGGATTTGACCCTCATTGACGTTCCCGTACGGCGGTCTGACATAGGTCGGGGCGTTTCCCGTAAATTCGCGAATAAGCCTGTCCGTCTTCACGATTTGGTCCCGAAACTCGGCGTCGGTCAGTTTGGGAAGGTTCGCATGATCATACGAATGATTGCCGATGACATGCCCTTCCTGAACCATGCGCCTCACGATTTCCGGATGGGCTTCAATTCGGTTGCCGACCAGAAAAAACGTCGCTTTAACCCCCTCCTGCTTTAATACGTCCAGAACTTGCGGGGTAAAATTCGCATCCGGCGCGTCATCGAATGTCAAGGCGACCTCACGTTTTGATGCCGGGCCCTCCAGCAGAAAGGTACTGCGGTATTTTTGGCGCAAATCGGCCAAAGAAAGCGCCTGAGCAATACGAACGTCTTGTTCTTGTCCACCCTTTAGGTTCGGGGTCGTGACTTGCTGCTGCCCGATTGGAGTTTGCTTCTCAGCAGCACCTTGTTGTCGCATCTGATGCTGATTGGCATGATTCGCACAGCCTGCGATGCCAACCGAAACCGCGATGAACAGCAGTAGTGCCCCCGCTTTGATGCTCTGTTTTATCATCAATCTCTCACCTGTTCGAGAAAATTTCCGGGGCTGTAAACCTGCTAACACTCCAATTCATCATGCCCATGATTGAAACTGTTTATGTGTAGGGCCGAACATGGCCCAACTCTCCTTCCTGTTTGGAATCCAAGAGATCTTATCGTGAATTCACTTCCTTCTTGTTCCGTACTTGTTGGTGATAAGCCCGGTTGCGACGCTTCCGGACACGATGGTGATGATGGAATTCCAAAAGGTATGGACGGAGAACATGGTGCCGCCAATCCCGATAATAATCATATCCATAAGCAGGATGATGACTCCCACGTTCAGGGGAACATACTTCGTCAGAAAATGCGCCACCATATCCGTTCCCCCTGTACTTGCATGGTTAATAAGCATTACGCCGACACCCGTCCCAATCAACCCTCCTCCCAAAAAGGCGCTGGGAATGGCGCTTGGTGCAAAAAATTTAAGAAAATACGCTTGATACGGGGACAACAAATCGATGGCTAACGAAGAGACCATCATGCCGGATAAACTGTTGTAAAATATTTCCCGATTAAAAATCCAAGCTGCTATAAACATAGGAATGCTGCACAAAATGATCACAAAACCAATATGCAGGTCGAACGCATAATTGGCGATCAAAGCGATACCGATCACGCCGCCATCCAGAACTTTTTGCGGAACAAGAAAAAAATTGGTGCCTATCGAGATCAGAAAACTTCCGATAATCATTGCGACATATTTTCGATATGATAACATTTTCCACCGCTCCAAATTTCTAAGGCATATCTCATTTATATGCTTGTCACATCAAAAAATGGCGGTCTCGTTCCAATTACATTTCCATGAGTGAAGAACTGCGATTCGTGGACATAATAAAACTCGTTCGCGCAATACGAACAAATTCGGAAAATAGGCGGTGAAAACATAATGCAATGGATGCAGTCCATGTTGGGAAGGGTTAATAACCGAAAAACGATGATGTCTTTATTGGCATTAGGAGTAGGCATCACCGCTCTCGGCATCACGCAGCGCCGCAGGTTCTTCGGAAATGGCCGCCGTTAGTTTCCCCCAGCCTCATTCGAATAAGTTCCAAAAAATTGCGGGACGAAATGATTAGAAAACAGCCAGGTGCACGTTACGGTGGCCGGCTGTTTTTTAGGTATCCTAAATTTCATTGCACCTGCTTTTCGTTGAAAATTGCTTATAAATTCCAGAAAAAGGTGAACGTCCATGCCCAAAGCAGAAATAAATGGCTACCATATGCATTACATCGATCGCGGCGAAGGAACGGCAATCGTGTTTATTCATCCTCCCGTGCTGACGAGCTTGAATTTTCAGTATCAAATTCAGCATTTGTCGGCTTATTTTCGCACGATCGCTTTCGACATTCGGGGACACGGTCGCAGCGAAGCTTCCCGGGAAAAAATCACTTATTCTTTAATCGTCGAGGATATAAAGCATTTATTGGATCGATTGAAGATCGAAAAGGCTTTTTTGTGCGGTTACTCGACGGGCGGTTCCGTGGTGCTGGAGTTTTTATTAACTTACCCCGATCGGGCATTAGGGGGGATCGTGATCGGCGGCATATCGGAAGTAGGCGACAAACGGTTACGGAATAAAATAACGATAGGCCGCATATTTTCTCGAATCGGCGCAGTCGGAACGATAGCGCTTTCCGTCGCTTGGTCGCAGGCCAAAACAAATCCGTCTTTGATTCGTGTTCTCTTTAACGACGCAAAAAAAGGCAACGGCAAAAATGCCGCGCAATATTATCAGTCCAGTTTGATTTATAACTGCTCGGCTCAATTAGGCGAAATCCGTCATCCCGTCTTGCTGGTCTATGGAGAAAAGGATAGACTGTTCCATCCTTATGCAAAACTCCTTCGCCAGCGATTGCCGAAGAGCGAGCTCATTTTCATCAAAAACGCAAGCCATCAGATACCTACCAAAAGAGCAAATGAACTGAACGAGTTAATTCTGCAGTTCATCCGTCAACGCGAGCCATCATTCACACAGTGATTTTTTAATGCGGCTTCTTCCATGATTGAACGGTGCTGAATGATATTCGATTCCTCATTGTTTGCCTGGGCTGAATTCATCCTTTAAGAGACCATAATACACGAGATCCTCATATTCGCCCCATTTTAAAACATGCTGTCTTAGCGTGCCTTCGCATTTCATTCCCAATTTCTCCATCACCTTTCCGGAAGCCGGATTTTTCCCTAGGTGACGGGCAAATATGCGGTTTAAATTCAATTTTTCGAATGCGTAGATAACGATTCCTTTGGCTGCTTCCGTACAATATCCGTTGTTTTTATATTTTTTCCCGATCCAATAGGACAGCTCTCCATGATTAAATCTCTTATTGTAACCTATGCAAATAGCGCCGATTAACTCGTTTTTCTCCTTATGTACAATGGCTAATTCTAGCGAGCGGTCTTCATTGAAGTTATCCGCGTGCGTGTTGATCCATTTTTCGGCGACACCGTCCTCATAGGGGTGCGGGATATATAATGTCGTTTCCGCAACATACTTATCCCCTGCCAATTCTTGGACTTCCGGGGCATCATTTATATGAAAAGGACGCAATACGAGTCTTTCTAATGGAATGGTCGGCAATGTTTTCATAGCCACTTCCCCTTTTATACTTTATCGTTCCTCCGCGGTTTTTCATATGTATCAATCCACCTATTCCCTGATGCATAATTTGGGTCGAACTAAGATTACGTACTCAAAATGCTCCTTTCCCCTTAGAAAAATAGGACATGCATTGGCCATAACATACGGGACAACGTAATGCTCCCGGTAATGTTCCTTCATATGTCATTTTAATTACTGCATAACCGTATGTCCATACGAACACGGCAGCGACTTGTGCATGTATGCTACGTTCCGCTCCAGCCTGGGCAGCGCCTCTCGCCTTCGCATCCTATTGCTTATTCAATACGACCATAGCTAGGTTCGCTATTCAAACATAAGAAAAACGTCTATCGGCGTACTTTCGCAGAAGACAGACCGCGATTAGATGAAGTTTTTCTTGCAATATCAGGAAGCACTGACTCTGTAGTTTATACTTTCTGATATTATAAAAAAACGTACACAAGACGCGTGTACGCTTTTTATCGCAATGCTGACTTCTCTTTGGTCTAAGGTATTCCGAAATAAGCTTGTTGCAGCGAGGGCTACTTATTTTAAAAATCCTTCTTTGAAGATGTTTAACAGATGTTCGAGCGTCGTCGGATCGCTATAAGAAGAAGCTTCCGTGTCAATCTCGATCACATGATTGTTTTTGACGGCCGGGATGTTCTTCCAGGTGTTGGTCTGCATAAAGGAATTGTCTCCCGTCGCGCTTCTGCTGAGGACGATGTAATCTCCGGCTTAGGCGCTAAGGACTTCCGGGGAGAGGGTATAGTAACCGGGTCCAAGCGCGTCCGCTTTGACCTTCTCCGGCATGTTCAATCCCATGGCCTGGTACAGCAGCTCGGTTCCGCGTGCCCAGGCGTTGCCAAAGACGTAGAAGTTTTTAGAGTCGGTCTCGAAAACCGACACCGTGGCGTTTTGGCCGATCTTCTTTTTAATTTCATCGCCGGTCTCTTTGGCCCGTTTCGAGAAGTCATCCACCCAAGCTTTGGCTTCCTGCTCCTTGTTCAGCAGCTTCCCGATCTCGATTTGTTGCGCCAAATAATCCCTCTTTCCCCATGTGTAAGGAACGGTAGGCGCGATTTGTTTCAGCTTGTCGATATGTTTGCTGCTGGCATCGGCAATGATCAAATCCGGATTCAACTCGATGATCTTCTCCAGACTGTCGTCGGATACCACTTCTACCTCCTTCAATTTCTCGGCAAAGAGCGGATTCTTCTTCGTCCACTCATCAACGCCGACCAGCGTTCCGCCGAGCGATAACACGTTCGGAGCGTTCGTTAGAGCAACGATGCGCTGCGGATTGGCCGGTACGTCAACCGGACCGAGCTCGGATGGATACGTAACCTTTTCGGTCTTGGCCGAAGTCTCCGGCGCAGCGGAAGCCGGCTCGCTTGAGATCGGGCTAGCGCTTGAGGAATTTTTCGAGGCATTGTTTCCGCAGGCGCTTATCATGATCACGGACAGCATAAGAATGATTGGCAAAAATAACTTTTTATTCATCTCCAGACCCCTTTAATTGATATTGATTATCAATCTCATTTAATAGGTTTACAATATCAAATTTTAATTAGGGTTGTCAACGAATATCCCACAGACAGCTCGCTATGGAACGTCAGCCGTTTTGTCTCCATGCCTCCAAGTTCAATTCATTGTTTAGGGCCGCGGCAGTAAAAGCCCCTTTAGCGGCAGCCGCAACGGCTTGATGCATCCGCGACGCCGCATCCCCGGCGGAATAGACGCCTGGCACGGTCGTTTTCCCGAAATCATCGACAATGACCGTTCCCGCCTCCGTTAAGCTGCACCCGATCGCTTCAGGCAAGTCAGAACCCGTCGTCAGCTCCGGTTTAAAAAAGATCCCCCTGCAAGGAATGGCCGTGCCGTCTTCGAGAACGACTTGGCGCACGATCCCTTCGATAGAATCAATGGTGCGGATCGGCGATTCGAAAATAGGGACTTGATGCCGGCGGAGTTCCTCTCGCTGTTCGTCCGTCAGTTCATCCGGGCCGTTCGTGCAGATCGTAAAACGTTCCGTCCAGCCGGATATCAATGGAGCAAAGTGCATGACATCAGCCCCTTTGCTAATGATCACAAGCGGCTCGTCTCTCAACTCCCAGCCATCGCAATACGGGCATACGAATGCGCTTTTCCCATAAACTTCGGCCAGTCCGGGAATATTCAGCGGCCGATCCTTCATTCCAACCGCCAACAGCAGCTTTTTGCTAGCAAACCTATTTCCTTCGGCAGTCTTGATTTGAAAATTCCCGTCTTCTCCCTCAACCGAAACGGCCGTGTCCTCAAGGATCGTGACGGAGGGATAGGCGCTGATTTCTTCTTTCGCCATTCTCCGAAATTCAAACGGACTGACGCCGTCGCGGGTAAGGAATCCGTGGGTTTCGCGGGTGACCGCGTTACGCGGTTTGCCTTCATCGATTACCACGACATGTTTTCTCGACCGGCCAAGCATCAGGGCCGCATTCAGTCCTGCCGGTCCTCCGCCAATAATCACTGCATCAAGAAGTTGTTTATTCATCATTTTTCATTCCTCCATAGACCCATAATGTCCATAATTTTAGTGCAAGAAGTGTATCACTTCTTGCTTGCATCATATTCGCAACGCTGGAAAGCCTCATTCAGCACCGACTGGATCGTATGTTCACGCAAGTATTGGTGAAGATGCTGTTCCGCGCCGTACATCACTTTTTCGACCAAACATTCGCAATTTTCAGAACTTTGCCGATTTGGTTGCGCAGCCCCCTCTTCCGCCAACAATCGATGCTGCCGCGAATTCGAATTCGAGCATTCGAACATGCCCTGTCTTCCTTCAATTACTTGAATGACGTCCAGAAAAGTAATCTGATCGGCCTGCCGCGCAAGCTCATAACCACCGTTCACCCCCGGTACGGCACGTACGATTCCATCCTGCCGCAGCTTGGACATGATTTTGGATAGATAGCTTTCCGAAACGCCAAGCGTCGCAGATAATTCCTTGATCCCGACGTTGTGGCTTTTGTGGCCGTTGTGGGGAGCCTTCGAGTGAGCCAAATGAAGCAAGGCGTGCAGAGCATAGTCCGTACTTTTGGAGAACTGCATGGTAACACCTCCCATCTAACAATTAAAAATATTATGGATGCATGATGTCCATATTATACGATTTGGTTTAAAAACGCAAGCTTGTGATGCGTTGTTTATTGTTTTGTGACCTTTTTGCAACTTGGTTTGAGATATTCATTTGTTATGATTCTTATGCGAACAAGGCCAGATGGAATCGCAAATAGCAATTCGCTTGGTGCCTTAAAAAATTGTCTCACGCTTGAAAAATGGTCCAAACGAGGGGAGTTTGATTCATGCTAAACGTTCAAATCGTATTATTTGACGGCTTCGACCTGCTGGATGCCATTGCGCCTTATGAAGTTTTTAGCGCAGCGTCGATGCATGCCGAAAATACCGTAAACGTAGCATTCGTCACCGCAGAAGGTCCAAGATCCGTGACCAGCGGCATTAACGGGTTAAAAATCGAAGCAAGCGGCAGGCTGAACCCGGAACAAGCCGGGATGATTCTCGTGCCCGGGGCGTCCGGCAACGTCGAAGGGGACGGTCCCGATTCGATTCCGGCGATTCTGGGCCGGGCAATGGATACGGCATTAACCGATTTGGTAGCTCAGGCGCTTGGGCAAAAAGACATCGTCGTGGCCACGGTATGCGGCGGTTCCCTGCTGCTCGCCATGGGAGGTTTGCTGGAAGGCCGGCCGGCAGTAACGCACCATCTGGGCATGGAATTGCTTAGCGCAACCGGGGCCGTTCCCGTTTCTGCACGCGTCGTGGACGACGATAATTTGGTTACGGGCGGGGGCGTCACTTCAGGTCTCGATGTAGCTCTTTATCTGGTGGAACGTGAGCTTGGGCCGCGTATCGCGCATGCCGTGGAGCAGCTGTTCGAATATGAACGCAGAGGAACGGTTTGGAGGGAAACGGGATTGGCGCCTGGCAGCGGGCAAGCTTTGACGGATAGCGAACCGAGCATCGCGGCAGGTGAAACCCCAATAACCGATGATAGCCTTGGTAACCCTCCCCCACATCCCTCTGTCTTCGACGGGGATTGGGATACGACGATCGTTACGCCGGTCGGCAACCTGAAGGTACAGCTGTCCATATCCACAAGGGATGGGATGATTCGGGGCAAAGCAGCGCAAGGAAATGAAACGGTCGAGTTTGTGAATCCCTTACAAAAAGGCAACTCGCTCACCTGGTCCATGCGAATCACGAAACCCATGCGCTTAAATCTGAAGTTCGAAGTTGCCGTCGACGGAGATAGAATGACCGGAAGCGCCAAAGCCGGAATGCTGCCGGCATCCAAATTGTCGGGATATCGGGTTTCCTGACACGAATCGGCGCGGTAACAAATATGGAGCTGCGAGGGGTTGAAATAGCATGATGAAACGGAAAACATTATATGCGCTTCTTGCTTGCATAAGCATATTATTTATCCTTTATGCCTTAGTGAAAAATTACATGATCGATCCCGGAGCCGAAGCATTTTTAAGCCATAAAACCGGACTGAAACGAGAGCTCCATCTCCCGGCCTGGTTAATCGTGATGCGCGTCCATGTCGCATTTGCCTGCCTCGCCATGGCTGCGGGCCTGCTGAACTTTTCGAATCGCGTTTTTGAAAAAAGCCGCAAATTCCATCGCATCAACGGCTACGTTTATTTCGCGTCCGTCCTTCTTGTCGTGCTGACTTCGGGGTACATGGCGCCATATGCCACCGGAGGCAAAATAAGCAGCATGGGGTTCAATGCGCTAAATATGATCTGGCTGCTCATCAGCATAACGGCGCTTGTCCAAATCAAGAAAAAACGGATCGATCGGCACCGGAACTGGATGATCCGAAGTTATGCCTTTTGCTTTACGAACCTGTTCATACATCTCGTCACTTCCCTTGTTCACCAGGGCTTCGGAGCGACGTACGCAATCAGCTATACCGTTAGCGTTTACGCCTCCATCGTACTGCTGCTGCTCATACCCGAATTCATTGTTAGAAGGATCGTAAAATCCAGAGATATTGCAGTGACCCCGTAAATGGAATAATTATGAGGAGTCATCATTAGGAGTGCCATATGTTGTTCGCGGCACTCCTTATACCGATCATCGGCATGGTCCCAGCCTTGACGGGAGAAACAGACTGGCTGGAGGTCGATGATGAAACATATCACCGTTTATAAGGAAAAAAGCATCAAACCATTGAGGTCGATGCCTTTTTTCCTTTTCTTTTACAACTTAAGGTGTTATGGTAGCTCTCCAAGAACCTCCGCCTTGAGTACAGCTATACGTACCCGTCACTGTTCGGCCGTCTCCGGAAATGGTACCGGTGTACTCGCAGTTATTTCCATCGCTGCTGTTTCTCCGTATAACCTGGACGTTATTTCCGTAGATGTTGATCGTCAATACGGCCGTTATATCCTGCGCTCCCGGCATCGTCCATCTGGCATCAAAAATGTTGCTGTTCCCCCGGCGACGCCATACGCCGTTCCAGCCGCCCTCTTGTTCGTACCAAACCCTGCCTAAACGGTCTCGCTCGCGGTGAATGATCGTTGCCGTCCACGTGCCGCTCCCTCGGATGCATCTAAAATTTCCGGAAACCGTTCGGCCATCTCTGGAAAGCGTTCCCGTGTATACGCAGCTGTTGCCGTCGCTGCTGTTTTGCCGCAACACATAGACGAAATTCCCAAAAATATGGATCGTCAGAACGGCTGTGATCGTTTGGGCTCCCGGCATGGTCCATGTCCCGTCAAAAGTATTGCTGTTGCCCCTCCTGCGCCATATTCCTCTCCAAGGGCCCTCCTGAACGTGCCATTCGACTCCAAGTTCCTGCTGGCGGACCGCAGAACCGGAAATTTCGTTCGGATAACCGACCGGATAATACCCGACAGGGGCGTAACCATATGGGGCATACGCTGACGGACCGTAATTGTATGGATACATTCGATATTTCTCCTTTGTCGTATCTATTTAGCAACATATTATGATGGGATAAACGCCTATGTTACTTTGAAACGCCCAATTTAGGCGCATGAACATCTGCTTTCTCGCAAGCATGGCCGATGCCAAAAGAAAATGCGCCAATCCTAATTTTATCCCTTGCTGTCACTACTCAAAGAATTCAACGACAGAGGCGTCTGCTCCGCCCGAGAACGGGCGCGTATGCTGCCGATCAGAACCATTCCGGCTATGACCATCAATCCTCCCGCCCATTGATGCCATCCGGTCTCTTCTTTGAGCAGCCAGACGGACAATATCAATGCGGTAAACGGCATCATGCCCGAGAAAGCGGCGGCCGTTGACGCGCTGCAGCGCCGGATACCGGCATACCAGCATACGAATGCAAGCGCGGTCACAACCGGGCCATACCATACTAAAGCCAGCCACCCTTGCCAACCGATCGCCGCCAAAGAAGACAACGGCTGTTCCCGCAAGCTCGGAATTAGGCTCATCATCCATGCCATTGCCGACACCAATGCGGTCTGCACGACAGGATGGATCTTCCCTTGTTTTTTGTCGCCACGAACAGCAGAGGCACGGGAAAGGATATTAAACAAAGATTCGCACCCCGCGGCACAAAGGACCAGCATGTTGCCATGGATATGTTCGCTAGCAAAATGGCTGCCAGGGAGGAATAAGCCTTGAATGAGGAAGATCCCGAAAACGGTGCCAAGCACCCCGAGAATCCTTATAGCGCCCATTTTCTCTCGGAGCAGCAGCATGGCGAATACGGCGGTTATTGCGGGGGTAGCACCCGTTAATATGCCCGCCTCGGACGAGCTTGTCCGGATGAGTCCATGGAGCAGAAACATCCGGAACAAGAACACGCCAAACAGCGCTTGGCAGATCAGCAGCAGCCAATCCCGTGCCGAAAGCGAACGAATCGTTGTCGGCAGCTTCCCCAAGCAAAACGGCAGCAGGCAAATCAGCGAGATCAGCAAGCCCATGGACGTGATCGTAAACGTCCCGAGCTCTCCATTCACAAACGATGCGGCGACGACGGAGGTGCCGGCCAGTCCGAAGGCGCAAGTTAAATAAAAAAATCCCTTCATCCGTTCCATTGCATCACTTCCCTGGTATAGTGGTTTAGATCCAAAATGACTGTTACAATCATAGTGGAATAAACTGGTACGCAAAAGAACCAGTTCAGCAATAAATTTTACAAACCAGTCGGAGGAAGCAGCATGTGGGGAATGGATTTGAATCGAAATCTGGATATTTCATTAAAACGGCAAATTTACCAGGGCTTAAGGGATCAAATGATGGCTGGAACGTTAAAGGCGGGTGACCCGCTTCCCTCGACCCGCGAGTTGGCCAAAGCGCTGTCCGTTTCCCGGAATACCGTAAACGAAGCGTATGACATGCTGATCGCCGAAGGTTACGTCGAAAGCCGGCAAGGGGCGCCTACCCGCGTCGCCGAAGGGCTATTCCTGAATCGGGAGCGGCCCGATCCGGATGTAACGCGGCGAGAACCAGAGGTTGTTCCTGCTTTCCTGGCCGATTTTAAGACTGGCCAGCCGGATTTGCGCCAATTTCCGCGTTATGTTTGGCAGCGGGCTTTCCAGAAGGCTTTTAGCGGAATGTCGACGGATCTTCTTGGTTACACCGGCCCCCAGGGCCTGCCGGAACTGCGCGAAGAGATTGCCGCCTGGCTCATGCGAAGCAAAGGTCTTGCGGTCGATGCCCGGGACATTTTCATCACTGCAGGGGCGACGCAGGCGCTTCACCTGATAGCCGACCTTCTCTATGCGGAACATCAGCAAATAATGGTGGAGGACCCATGCAATATCGAGATGATTCAGACGTTCATCCAGAAGGGATACTCGGTGATTCCTGTCCCGGTCGATGCTCATGGAATCCGAACAGAAGCCATATGCAAGGAGCAGCACGGTCCGGTATATGTAACGCCTTCGCATCAATTCCCCCTCGGCGGTATTTTGCCGGCCTCAAGGCGGGCCGCCTTGATTCGATTCGCCAGATTCTGCGGCAGTTATATCATCGAAGACGATTACGACAGCGAATTCAGATATTACGGGGAACCTGCGTCCCCCCTTTATGCCATGGCTCCCGAAAGGGTCATTTACATCGGAACGTTCAGCAAAGTCCTTTTTCCTGCGCTTCGCATCGGTTACGTGATCGTCCCCCGCGAACTTCAGCAGCGCTGGCGCCGGCTGCGAACGTATACGGATGTTCAGAATCCTCCATTTGAACAGGCGGCGCTGGCCGAGATGCTGCAAACCAGAAAATTTGATCGCCATATCGCAAAAATGAGGAAGGTATACAGGGCACGTCGTCAGGTTCTTTTGGATGCGCTTAAGGAATGTTTTGGGGATGAATGGCGTCCTTGGGGGGATGCCGCAGGTCTGCATCTGGCCGTCGAATTTGCCGGGACGGCATTTAACGATGCATTCCGGGATCAAGCCCGCCGAAACGGGATACGCATTACGCCGGTGGAATACCATTGCATCCGGAAAGGCTTGCATGAAAACAAGCTGCTGCTAGGTTATGGCCATCTTGAGCCGGATGATATCCGCCAAGGTGTTTATCGGCTGCTTGAGTTCATGAAACAGGCTGAAGACGGATAACAAAAAAAAGCCCATGATTCGGGAAATTATCATGGGCCCTCTTATTTTTTGAGATGGATCACCATCCGGCTTTAGCGATTTGCGTTATTTAGAAAATACTATCGGGAACGTAATAAATTTTCTGCGTATTTTTTTTGTTTACCGGATCTGTCACGATCGTAAAATAAACGTTGCCGTTTTTGGTCTGCACTCCCTCGATTTCATGGTTGCCCACATTGGTAATGCTGACAAGGGTTTTATATGCCCCTGTGTTTGACATCATGGCAATTTGGGGAGTTTTGCCTTCCTTGCCGCCTGACGTATAGATTTCCGATTTCCCGAGCATATCTAACCCTTGGAAAGATTCGTTCGGTCTGACAATGTCCTCTTTTTTCGATTGCGTGAAGCCGGTAATGTAGGCTTTGACCGCCCCGTCGCTGTTCATTTTCACCTGTTCATTTTTGTCAAGAAGCTTGTTCAAAGCAACGGTGTCGTATATGGACCACGTTACGGTTTTTTCGGCCGTTTGCACGCGGAAAATAGTGTAGGTGCTGTTGCCGCCGCCGTCCACGCGGTACGTTTCACCTAATCTTTTGCCGTCCTTATTGGCATAGTTCATATAGGTGAACCGGTGCAAATCCGTATAATTGACCGTCTTCCCCGGCTGGTATTGAAGTCTTGCTACTTGAAGCGACCAGTAATAGTCGGTTGAAGAATCCGCTTTGGAGCTGAAGTAGAAGTAATTGATGCCGTTGTAGGTGTACATGTCCAGCGTCTGGCAATGGCCCGAATTGGTCACGGTCATCTCATCGACATACGTGGCGTCTTTTCCGTTGATGAGCAGCCTGGAGAGGTAGCATGTCCCTTTGGACCGCTGCGTGGCATAGACATACTTGTCCGCGATATAAGCCTTCTGAACGGCTACGTTGTGACGAAGTCCCTTGAGATTATAAGCGAGCGTTGCCGAAGCCTTAATGCTTTTTCCAGGACTGGCCGCCCATGCGGGCAACACAGACATGACAAACACAAGCATCGCGAGAATGATAGAGGCGAGCAATTTTACTTGCCTGCGAACGGTCCCCTTGGTCTGAACTCGAAACATATGGATTCCTCCTCCAAAGTATAATAATAACGTAACTACAGTCTACCTCCCGACCGATTTTTCCATATCGTTGATACAATAACTTTATACCATTTAATTCTATTTATAGTCAAATATTACATTAAGGAATGATAGATCGTTTAGTAGATTATTAACCAGTCCATTCTGAAATCACACAGGTTGATACGAAAAATGCAGCCGGCAATTAAAAATAACGAACCAAGAACGGGTACCGCCTGCCCACGCAGCCAGCTACAATCGAATCTCACAGCCGTCAAAAGAAAGTCCGTTTTCGATGAAACGTACAGCTTTTGACACTGCACTTTTCTGAAAATCGTTCAGCTTGCTTTCATCTCCATCCCAAGGATCAAGCCACCAAAAAAATGAACATACATTTCGATATTCCATAAACAAGGGTATCCGTTGAATCCAATCCTGACCGAGATGATTATGCTTGAAGTATCCTTCGAGGAAGGCATCCAAAAACATTCGCGCAAATTCATTTTTGGATGTTCGATCCTCATTCGGCGCTCCCCACCAAACGGCATGTGCCGCCGCTATGGCAATGTCCAGCGAAAACCAGCCATAAATACTGTCGTCAAAATCAAAAACCGTGACGCCATCCTTGCTGATGTGAAAGTTATAAGGGTGGAAGTCATGATGGATAAGCCCATATGAATTTCGGTCTCGTGGAAGGGATTCGATCCTATTTTCGAGTTCCATTAATTTTTGGAGAAGCGCCAAATACTTGCCTTGCCGTAGGCATGGATTATCCGTCTTTAGCCTGCTCCAGTCCGCCCTCTTGCCGACTTTATCCGAAGGGATATAACTTTTGGAGTGCAGATGCATCTTCCCCATGGTTTCTCCCCACTCTCGAAATATACCCGGTCCCCATAAAAGAGGATCGTCTTTGTCGAAAAACCTCCCCGGTGCCAGCGAAAAGGCCGTCGCAATGAAACAGGTTTCCTTTCCTTCATAAATAGCCGTTAACTCGTTATCCACAGTCCTGATCGGAAGCGATACGCGTACCCCGTTCCTTGCCAGATAAGACAGCCAATCGAGTTCCGCCATGATGGTGGCCGCGTGGGCAGGAGGTTTTTCCGATAATCGCAAAATGAAGCTCTCATTGTGTTTGGTAAAGCGATATACCTCATTCGTCGAATTGCTGATAAAAAATAGTGCGTTTACGTCAAATCCGAATGATGTCGCAGCTCTGGATAAAATTGCTGGAGTTGCCATGCTTAGATCCTCCACGTTCCGTGATTCCCGGCCAGGTACAATCACTTTACAGGAGATCCGCACATAATAATAGACTTATCTTTTTGTCTGTATTATTCTAATAATCGAATACAAGGGTATTTTTCCTTACCTGACTTTTATGTGCGATGACAACGCCGAATAAAAAAGAAAATAGCAGCTCCTCCAGCACAAACCGGCCGTTTTCGCGCACGAGAATATCATCAAACCACAGCTTGCCCCGCCCCACTCCTCGCATTGATTCAGGACGATATCCCAATGAATGGAAGAAAGGTTAGCGCCTTCGCATTGCGTCGGAACACGGCTTTTAACATAATGACCAGGCCGTTCCACATAAAATTACAAAACCGGGAACGAAAACATGAAAAGGAAATAGTTTGCCTTAACATAGAGGATCGTGTATTCAATCGTATATTGGTTACGGCGTCAAGTTTTTTGCGAGCGCGACTCCTACGGCAAAGGAGCTAAAACCGATTCAAGGAGGAAAATGGACATGTATCCGTCATACCCCTATTACGGCTCGGAGGTGCAGTGCAAGCAGGTTCCGATTACATTTCCGCCGCAGAAGCAAGATCGGCAGCCGGGAATCGAATCCATCATGACCCCTCAACCTATCGCTGAAAATCCTTTTTATAAAGGATCGGGAAAACTTGCGAACAAAATCGCGGTGGTAACCGGGGGCGACAGCGGCATTGGACGCGCCGTCTCGATCGCATTCGCAAAGGAAGGCGCGGATGTGTCTGTTATCTACTATAATGAGCATCAAGATGCGGCAGATACGAAAAAAAGAATCGAGCAGCTTGGAAGACGGTGTCTTTTGGTTTCGGCCGATTTGAAAGAAGAAGAAGCATGCAAATACGCCATTGAAAAAACGGTCGAAACCTTTGGCGGAGTCGACGTTTTGGTCAATAACCACGGAGTCCAGTTTCCGCAAAAAAGCATACTCGACATATCGCAGCAGCAGCTTGAGTTTACGTTTCGAACCAATATCTTTTCCTTCTTCTATCTTATCAAGGCGGCCTTGCCTCACATGAGGGAGGGAAGTTCAATCATCAATACGGCATCCGTGACGGCTTATCGAGGAGAAAAAACGCTGCTTGATTATTCTTCGACAAAGGGAGCCATCGTTTCGTTTACCCGCTCGCTATCGTTAAACCTGGCCGACCGGAAAATCCGCGTCAACGGCGTCGCACCCGGGCCTATATGGACTCCGCTGATTCCGGCTTCCTTTGCTCCGGAACGGGTTAAACATTTCGGCGTAGAGGTGCCCATGAAAAGAGCGGGGCAGCCTTTTGAGCTGGCACCCGCCTATGTTTACTTGGCCTCTGACGATTCCTCGTACGTATCGGGGCAAATTCTTCACGTCGGCGGCGGAGAAATGGTCGAATCGTGATGAATACCTTCACCAAAATGAAACACTAGCCGTATATTAAACAAGATTCCTCAAATTGCTAGGAGAAGGAAGGGGATTGCCTTCCCGAACAAACAAAGAATCATTGAAGAAAAGCTTGCTGCCTATGCATGGCTTCAAGCATTAGGAACCAACATAGCGGCAATCGCCCAGACCAAAGCTCTTTCAGAAAGCAAGCGCGAACAGGAAGAAGCAAATAAGCTGGGCATCATCGGAAATGCGATGCAATCCATCTCCAATGCCGCCCAGGCCGAATTAACCGCCGCGCTTCGAAGCACGGCCGACAACAAGGAATCCAACGATCTGATTATCGCGGGTAACCTCCTTCAATCGTTGGGAAACGCATTGCAAGTGATCGCAGGGTTCATGGACGAAGAATCCGGAAACGGAAATGGACGCGGAAACAGCAAAAGCAGCGGAAATGCGGGACGAATCCATAACAAGCGAACCTCAAGGACCAGAAGGCGATAAAGCTTTAGAGCACTTTCTGGTCTGTATTTTTCGAATCCGGTCCAACTTTCGCTATTCCCGGCTCCGCGGTCTTAATTCTCAGGTGCGTGCATAAACGTCACTCGCTGCATACATAAGATCCCCTTTCAAGCAGGACAAGTCATTCGGCGGTTCAGACGGAGTTATCCCTCATCTCCAATCATTTCATCATATTGCGATAACAGCTTATACAAAGGTTCAAGACTCGAATCCAGTCCTGCCTTCCGATTGCGCACCTGCCATAAGCGCCGAAATTCGGCGATGGCGATCTCCAGCTCCGACTTCAACTGTTTCAGCCAAGCGGAGGTCGCGTTATCGTCCGGCAAGCCGATCCGGTGCACCAACCGGTGAAGTCCGATCCCCTGTTCGATCAGACGGATCGCATTCTCCAGCTCCGCCACAGTCAAAATCGCATCGGGACGTTCCAACTCCAGCTTGGACAGCTGCTCCTTCCGCAGTGCAAGCCATTCCTGCATGGAGTCATATTGGTAATCCAGCTTAAACGGCCCCTTGCCCGAACCGAATGCCTCTAAAATCTTCATCATGACGCCCGCTTCGGATTCAAGCTTGTCTCGCGACGTAATGCCGCGATTTAATAGAGCATGCGTGTACGTCATGTTCTCCAGGTTGCTGTTTTCAAGGTTTTCATAACGGCCGAGTTCGAGCAGCAGGCTGCCGATCATCCCGCTTCGGTCGTTAAAAATGCAGTCGTTCAAGCAGCCCTCCAGCTGTTCCAGACGGCCTGCATTCGCATCGAACTGCCAGCCGACCCCCGCCGCGTACGCAAAACCCGGATAGCTGACCGCCAGCGATTGCCAATGCCCCTGATCGCCCCAATCGGTCACCAGAAGGCCGGCGGCGCCGAAAGCCTTCCCATGTTTGGCAGCATCGGCGATGTTCGCCAGCATATTGTCCGTTCTGCCGGTGATCGAAGACCAGGAACTGGTTCCCGGACATACATAAAACGCAACGCCCGCATCCCTGAGCAGCCTGCCGTTCCGTTCGAAGGAAACGCGGCTTTCGTAATTCCAGTCCAATACCGTCACGTCTTTCGGGAGGAGTGGAATCAGATCGGGATGTTTGGTCAGGACATCGCCCCACATTAACGTTTTTTTGCCGTGACGGCGGACGATCTCCGCCATCTTCCCGGCGTATTCCAAATAAAGTTTGCCGATTCCGGCTTCATCGGCTTGAGCTTTGCTTTGCCCTTTGCCAAGGCCAAACGGTTCGTCAAGATTGATATTCGCGTATTCCGACGAAAAGTTCGGCAGCAGATCGTCAAACAGGTCTTTGGCAAGCTGCACCGAACGTGCATCCGCCGGGTTCAGCGTCGTCGCAGGCAGCGTAAAGCCAAGCGGCGTCGGCATGCCGTCCGGATGCTCGGCGAGTTCGCGGAATTCCGGCTTGGCCAGCCATGGAGCCATATGGCCCAAACAGTTCTGATTCGGCACGAGATCGATATAGCGGCTTCGCGCGTAAGCATCAAGCTCGCGGAACTCGGCCGCGCTAATCGGCGTGGCATCGGGAAAAGAGGAACGGTATTTTCCGTAGTCGAAACAGAAGCCTTCCATATAGAGCTGAAGATGGTTGATTTTAAGCTCCGACAGCCGGTCGATGAGGGTATACAGCGTTTCCATTTTCGGAATTTTGTTTCGGCCAATGTCAAGCATCACGCCCCGGACAGGGAAATCGGGCTCGTCTTCGATCCGGAAGTGATTCCATTCCAATCCTTGGCGCTTGATCAGCTGCTCGAAGCTTACCATCGCATAGTGCAAACCTTTTTCGGCTGCGGCCTCGAAATGGAGCACGCCATGATTCCACTCGAACACATAACCTTGTTCATGAAGATCGGCGTTGTATACGATCTCGATCACGGTCACGGATGAAACACCGACCGCGTCCGGCCCTGTGGAACCGTCGGCAATGGCTTCGCCGCAGCGTTTACGGACATTCAGCTTGTCGGCCAAATATTCCTCCTCCGGTTCCTGTGCCCGAAGCATGATGTCGGAAGACAGCGTCGTCGCGCCATCCAGCCAACGTAAGCGCCGCGGCTGCGGGTATAAGCTAACAGAATCCAGCAATGCCTCTCCCCCCCCCTAAAATTTCAAGAAAAACTCCAGCATCTCTTTGTTCGATTCCACGCTTTCCGGCCATTCCGGATTGGAGACGTGAAACACATGACCCAGACGTTCCCCTTGGGATCGGGTCCAAAATTTGGTACGATGCGTTATCTTTCTTTCGCTCAAATATTTGTTCAACACGACGGAATGATACTCATGCAGCGGATCGGTTTCGCTGCTGATCAGAAAGATGGGCGGCAGGTTCAGGCCTGCCGCCGTTTCCGTGAAACTGGCTTTTCCGTACCATGCCGCCAGCTCCGGTTTGTTGCCAAAAAACATGCGGTACATTTCTTTATGCACTTTGTCGCCTGCTTTCAAAGCTTGGCTCACGCGCCGAAAATCCGAGAGCTCGACCATGCCGTGGCTTATGCCCAGCGCCTTGATGTCCAGTCCGGTGGGCCGCACGCCGTAGATCGCTTGCAGTTCGCCGCTCAGATGCACGCAAGCGGCTAGCCCGGCCAAATGTCCGCCGGCCGAATCCCCGCACATATACAAACGGTCGAGATCGCAGTGATGATGCGGCCCGTATTGTTTCAACCAACGCAGTGCGGCGAAAATATCCTGAACCTGTCCGCGCAGGTTCGTGGCCGGCAGCAGCCGGTAGCTGATGTTGACCACGGCGAATCCTTGCGAGGCCAAATAAAGGCAGTAATATTTGTTCAAATCTTTGTCGCCGTACATCCAGCCGCCGCCGTGAATATCGAAGATCGTGGGCAGCAGGCCCTCCGTCCCGTCCGGATAATAGATATCCAGCAGGTGTATGGGATCTCCGTCCGGAAGATACGCAAGGTCGGCGTCTTCCGCAACCCCAGGCGTCGGCGTTTGCCCGGCGATGCGGGCCATATCTTTTTTCCGCACTTCTTCCCAGCTTTTTTTCATCATCTGCCTAACGATAAAACCCATCGTAACCTCCCTGGCTTTTGGAATGAAGGATATGACGTTGTAACATGATCAGCCGTTCAAATATTCAAGCAGCTTGCTAAGGTCTTCTTCCGTGAACCTGCCCGCGCTGAACGAAATCAATCCCCGCAGCGGCACGCTTTCTTTAAAGGCCTCCAGCATTTCCGCATATTCCTCGCCTACGGTTTCACCGAACGGGATCATTCCGCGCAGTTTTTGGGCGAAAGCGGCGCCTTTTTCCGTCAGCATCAAATCGGCGACCGTCGAGTTGCGGTGGTAGACGATTTTGCGGGATACCGTCGATCGGACCATAACCGTCTCTGCAAGCACAATATCCTGCGACGATCGGCCGATCAGAATCTCGAACGCTCCCGTCTCCACCATCCAATCCTTGATGCTCGGATCGTAATAAGCAAAGCTGCGCTTGCCGAGTTCGAAGGTAAGCGTTTTTTCTTCTCCCGGCGCAAGAAACACCTTATCGAAACCTTTTAGTTCTTTCAGCGGCCGGATCACGCTGCTCTCCACATCGCGGACGTACAGCTGCACGATTTCTTTTCCTGCCCGCTCGCCGGTGTTTTTGACGTTGACGCATACCTTCAGCGTCTCCGTGTCCAAAAGTTCTTTTTTGTCCACAGATAAATTGGAATAAGCGAATGTCGTGTAACTCAGACCGTGGCCGAAGGGAAACAATGGCCGAAGCTGCTTTTTGTCGTAATATCTGTAACCCACGAACAATCCTTCCCTGTATTCCACCCGGTCTCCTTCGCCCGGAAAGTTCAGGAAAGACGGGTTGTCGCTGAGTTGAACCGGGAACGTCTCGGCGAGTTTGCCCGACGGATTGGCGTCTCCGAACAGCAGGTCGGCGATCGCTCCGCCCAACGCCTGACCGCCCAGATAAGCCTCGAGCACGGCCTTCGCCTGAGGGAGCCACGGCATCTCGATCGGCGCTCCGTTGCAGAGCACGACGACCAGATGGGGTTGAACGGCGGCAACGGCCTCGATCAGGGCGATTTGATTGTCCGGCATGCGCATATGTTTGCGGTCAAAACCTTCCGACTCGTATCTTTTCGGCAGCCCTGCAAACAGAACCGCGACCGAAGCCTCTTTTGCCGCCTGCAGCGCTTCTTCCGTCAAAACCGCGTTGATGTCGTCGCTTTTGAGATCATAACCTTGCGTATAGGTCACCCGTGCATGCTCTCCAGCCGATGCGGCGAGTTCACAAACGATATCGTCCAGCCGGGTCGGCTTGATCTGCGAGCTGCCGCTGCCTTGATAACGCGGAGCCTTGGCAAGTTCCCCGATGACGGCAATGGTCCCTTCGCGTTTCAGCGGGAGGATGCGGTCTTCGTTTTTCAACAGCACCATGCTTTCGGCGGCAATTTCGCGGGCAAGCTTATGGTGGGCTTCCGGATCGTAAACCGCACCTTCCTTGTGCTGATCCACGGCTCTGAAGATCACCGTCAGCAGGCGTTCCACGGCCAGATCCAGCTTTTCTTCCGCCAATTGCCCGCTTTCCACCGCTTCGATGATTTGCTTCGTCCCGGCTCCTTCATGCGGCATTTCAAGCTCCAGGCCTGCGGCCAGGCTTTTCACCCGGTCGTTGACCGCTCCCCAGTCCGATACGACGAAGCCTTGGTGCCCCCATTCCCGTTTTAAAATGCCGGTCAACAGCCGCTCGTTTTCGGCAGCATGCTCCCCGTTCACCTTGTTGTACGAACACATCACCGTCCATGGCTTGGCTTTTGTGACCGCTCCTTCGAAGCTGGCCAAGTAGATTTCGCGCAGCGTGCGCTCGTCTACCACCGAATCGGAAGTCATCCGTCGGTACTCTTGGTTATTTGCGGCAAAGTGCTTCAGGGAAGTGCCGACGCCCTGGCTTTGCACGCCCATAATATGATGGGCGGCCATCTCCGAAGAGAGATAAGGGTCTTCGGAGAAATATTCGAAATTCCGGCCGCATAACGGCGATCTTTTGATGTTGGCTCCCGGTCCGAGCAGCACGGCGACGTTTTCCGCTTGGCATTCCTTCCCGAGCGCTTGCCCCATCCGTTCGATCAAGTCGCGGTTCCAAGAGCTGGCCACGCCAACCGCGGACGGAAAACAGGTGGAAGGGACGCTGTCGAACAGGCCTAAGTGGTCGGAGGCCGCTTTTTGCTTGCGCAGCCCATGCGGACCGTCCGTCATCATGACGGATGGGATCCCGAGCCTTTCGATTGGCTGCGTATGCCACGTATCGCGGCCGGTGCAGAGGCTCGCCTTTTCTTCCAACGTCATTTGCGAAATCAGTGCTTTCAAATCCCGTCGTTCACTCATCTTTGATTTCCTCCTTCGTCTGTTTCGCTGCGGACAAAATGAAATTCGGCCGACAGCGCATCCCGGCTGCTTCCGCCCACAAAAGCGATAAACTTTCCGGGCTCGGCCGCGTAACCGGCCTTTGGCGTCCAGAAGGACAACTGCTCTTCGGAAATTTGGAACGCGATCTCCCGGCTTTCGCCCGGAGCGAGCCGCACCTTGCGGAAGCCCTTCAATTCCTTCACCGGCCGGACGATGCTGCCGCAGCAATCCTGAACGTAAAATTGCGCGGTTTCCTCACCTTCCCGCTCGCCGGCGTTGGTTACCGTCACCGAAAGAACGATTTCCTCGCCGGGGCCAAACCGCTCGCGATCGAGTTTCAGATTCGAATAATCAAACCGCGTGTAGCTCAGACCATGTCCAAACGGATAAAGAGGATCGTTCGGGCCGTCCAAATATTTCGAAACGAACTTCTGGTTCCGGTTCTGCTCCGTCAGCGGTCTGCCGGTGCGGAAATGATTATAGTACACCGGTATTTGCCCGGTATGAACGGGAAAACTCATCGTCAGCTTGCCGGACGGATTGACGTCTCCCGTTAAGACGTCCGCAATCGCGTGTCCCGCCTGAGAACCCAGGAACCACGTTTCCACGATGGCGTTCGCGTTCCGGTCGAACCAGTCCAGCGCCAACGGGCGCCCGTTCGTCAGCACAAGCACGACCGGTTTGCCTAGCGCCGTCACGGCTTCCGCTAGTTTGCGCTGTGCTTCGGGAAGGTCGATGCTCATGCGCGAGGCAGCTTCGCCGGACATATCGCTGCTTTCGCCAAGCGCGAGAATGACAACATCCGCCCGGGCGGCTTTCGCGACGGCTTCTTCGATCCCGCCGGGGATCGGTTCGTTCACGCCGCTGCCTTTCGCATAGAGCAAACGTTCTTCCGCAAAACCTTTGCTTTGCAATCCCTCATACAGAGTGACCGTCTCGTGGGCGAATTTTGAGAACTGCCAAGGCCCGAGCAGGTCCCGGCTGTCCGCGAACGGTCCGATCAGCGCAACCTTTGCGCCGCTCGGCTTCCCAAGAGGAAGCACGCCGTCGTTTTTCAGCAGCACGATCGACTTGCGCGCAAGCTCCAGGCTGGCTTGCAAATGATCCTCATGAAAATGATATTCCGCTTCCTTCTCCGGACGAATATAACGGAACGGATCGTCCATCAAACCCAGCTTATACTTGAGGGTCAGAATCCGGCGTACGGCATCGTCGATTTGCTTTTCGTCCAGCCTACCTTCCCTCACCAGCTGCGGCAAATGTTCAAAAGACCGGGTCGCCATTTCGATATCCATCGTGGCGTCCACCGCTTTTTTCGCGGCATCCTGGGCATCCTCGGCATGGCCATGAATCATGATCTCCTCCACCGCGCCGTAATCCGATATCAGGATGCCGTCAAAACCAAGCTCGTCGCGCAGCAATCCCTTCGTTAGCTCGTTGTTTGCCGCAACCGGTACGCCCTGGTAGATATTGAACGCGTTCATCACCGAGGCGGCGCCTGCTTCAATCCCTGCCTGAAACGGAGGCAAATAAAGGTTGCGCAGCACCGCTTCCGAAAAGTCCGCCGTATTGTAATCCCGGCCTCCTTCCGAAGCGCCGTATCCGATAAAGTGCTTCAAACAGGCGGCAATCGTTTCTGGATCAAGCAGCGATCGGCCTTGATAGCCTTCGACCTGCGCCTTCGCGATCAAACTTGCAAGATACGGGTCTTCCCCCGCTCCTTCGGATACGCGCCCCCAGCGCGGATCGCGACTGATGTCCACCATCGGGCCGTGATTGTATACGGTCCCCGACGCGCTGGCCTCCTTCGCCGCGATGGCGCAAGCCTCCCGGATCAAATCCGTGTCCCAGCTGCAGGACCAGGCGAGCGGAATCGGAAAAATCGTCTGGGAGCCGTGAATCACATCCTCGTTGAACAACAGCGGAATGCCGTGCGGCGACTGCTCGACCGCGATCTTCTGCAGCTCGAAAACCTTGTTCACGTCAAACGCGCCCAGTACCGAACCCGCTCTGCCTTCGGCGATCAGCTTTTCCGGCGGATCGGATTCCACCGCCCCGCCGAAGGAAAAATTCGATGCCGGAACCTGAAACATTTGGCCGATCTTCTCCTCCAGGGACATCTGGTCGAGCAGCTCCTCCACCGCAGTCCGGATGTTTTCATCGCTTCGGGCCTGAACTTGTTCCCTGCGAAGCGGCTTGATTTTCTCGATAAGGTCTTCCGCCAACGCCGGGCCGCGCCCCCGGCCGCCTTCGAGCGGGAGGTTGCCGAGTCCGGGCAGCAGCAGGCTCCCCGTAAAACGATCTTGGCCGAAGTCAAGCCGGACGACGATCTCCTCCCCCGGTCTCCAAAACGCTTTTGCCCTTCCTCTGAGACTGTTTCCTTCCACGGTCAACGTCTCGATTTGGATCGGAATCGCCAGAGGTTCGGATGCAATATCGAGCGTATAATCCGATTTTTTCGTAATTTTAAACTGCAGCTTCAACTGCATTCGCGGAGTCGCCATCATGGCGTGCCACAACCCTAACATCTCTCTTCATCCCTTTCTGTTATGATGTCAGCCTTTCACGGCCCCGATCGTCAGGCCTTTCACGAAGTATCTTTGGAAAAACGGATAGGCGAGCAAAATCGGCACGACGCCAATGACGGCGATCGCCATCCGGAACGTCTCCCGCGGCATGTTGGACAGCGCTTCGCCGGTGCCCATATTGCTGTTCATCGAAAGGAAATCGATGTTGCTCATGATCTGGTTCAGCACGTTTTGCAGATTGAGCACATTCGGATCGTTGACGAACACGAGCCCGTTATTCCAGTCGTTCCAAAAGGCAAGAGCCTGAAACAACCCGATCGTCGCCAAAATCGGAAGAGACAGCGGCAGGATCATGCGCCGGTAAATCGTAAACTCGCCTGCCCCGTCGATGCTCGCCGATTCAATGACCGCCGCCGGGATGGTATTGATGAAAAACGAACGCATCAGAAGCACGTTGAATCCGTTCATGAGCAGCCATGGAACGATTTGCGCCCAAAGCGTATTTTGGATATGGAATACTTGCGTATAAACCATGTAGGTCGGCACCAAGCCGCCGTTGAACAGCAGCGTAAAAAAGACGATGAAGGCCATGATTTTGCCGCCGGGCAAATCTTTGCGGGAAAGCGGATAGGCCAGCAAGGAGGTCATCAGCAGGCTGGCTGCCGTTCCGACGACCGTCACCAGCACCGTTACGCCGTATGCGCGCAAAATCAAATCCGATGCTTGGAACAAATATTCATACGCCCCGAAGCTGAACTTCGATGGAAAAAAGCTGTACCCGTCATTGACGATGGCGTTATCGTCGGTAATCGACGCCATGAACATCAGAATGAACGGGAGTATGCAGGATAAAGAAAACAAGCCTAAAACAATATGCGCCGCCAGCCGCCAGCCGCGGTATGCTTTCGCCATGGGTATGCCCTCCCGTCAAAACAAAGCGTTTTCTTTGTTGAATTTGCGAACGATATAGTTGGACCCCAGCACCAAAACGAATCCGACGACCGACTGATAGAACCCGGCGGCTGCCGACATGCCGATGTTCCCAAGCTGCATCAAACCGCGGAATACATAGGTATCGATAACGTTCGTCGTGGAATATAGGGATCCCGAATTCATCGGCACTTGATAGAACAAGCCGAAATCGGAATAGAAGATACGCCCGACCGCAAGCAAGGCCAGCATCGTAATGATGGGCGTGATCATGGGGAGCGTGATCTTGCGGATCTGCATCCATTTGGAGGCCCCGTCGATTTCTGCCGCTTCGTAATATTCGCGGTCAATGCCGATCATCGCCGCCAGAAAGACGATGCAGGAATACCCGGCCCCCTTCCAAATGTGCACAAGCGTAAGGATATAAGGCCAATACTTCGGTTCCAAGTACCATGAAATCGGCTCCAATCCGAGCATGGGCAGCACGGTTTTGTTCAACAAACCGGTTTCCGGGCTGAGCAGCGCGTACACCAGGTAACTGACCAAAATAATCGAAATCAGATGCGGCAGGATAATCACGCTTTGATAAAAGCGCTGGGCCAGCTTGTGCCGGATTTCATTCAGCAAAATCGCGATCGCGATCGCAATGCCAAGCCCCAAAACGATGAATACCGCGTTATAAAGGAGCGTGTTTCGCGTAATGATGAACGCATCGCTCGTCGCAAACAAATACGTGAAATTTTTGATGCCCACCCAATCGCTGTTCCAGATGCCCTTCGCGAAATTGACGTCCTTAAAAGCCATCGCCAAACCAAACATCGGCAGGTAGTTGTTGATCACCAGATAAACGATGCCTGGCAGCATCATGATGTACAGGGGGACAAATCTGCGCAGATGTATCCTCCTTTTCGGAATTGCCTTCGCTTTCGTATGCATCGCGTTCTCCTTTCCTTTGAGCCGGCCATGAATGGAAAAACCCGGCCAATCCGCGACTGGCCGGGCAATAATCGGCTCTTATTTCACCCCGTTGGCTTTCGCCCATTCATCCAGCTGCCTTTGCTTTTCGGCGATGATTTTATCGATGCCTGCCGCTTTGAGCTTCTCGATAAATTCGGGAAGCAGCTTCTCGGGATCGACGCTGCCCGTCTCCAGCGGCAGCTTATACTGCGTTACGACATTCGATACGGCCGCGTATTCCGTCTGAACTTTCGCCCCGTCGAAGATGAACCCGAGCGCTTTGGAAGGGATCGCGGATTCGTTGAACTCTTTGGTTTTCTTCCAAATTTCCGGATCGTTGCCTTGCATGACATACGACAGGAACTGGTTGCCGAACATCCAGGCCAGGCTGTTGTAACCGACGGATGCCGCGTCTTTGCCGTCCGGATATTTGATCATGTGATCCGAACCGTCCACCTTGACGTAGTGAGTGCCTTCAACGCCCCAACTGAACAGGTTGACGATGTCTTGATCCTCGTACATCAAGTTCAGGAAAGCCATCGCCTTCTCCTGATGTTCGGAATGCACCGGAATTCCCCACATGGCCGTAGTGATATTGCTTGTCGTGATATAAGGCGGGAGCAGCTCGGCCGTCACGATTTCTTTGCCGGAGGATTTCGTTTCCTGTTCGGCGAAGCCCGGTTTTTGCATGGCCAGGTAGGAGAACACCTTGCCTGAGCGGACAAGCTCGAAGGTGTTTACTTTGTTTGTCGCCGCATCTTTCAGGATGTATCCGGCTTTATACCAAT
>Ga0180220_1000809_pt1 | contig 28118 bp, 25 predicted proteins | sample eDN5th37CBELigBY_FD_151335 | JGI IMG/M metagenome (GOLD analysis project Ga0180220, IMG submission 151335) | Enriched backyard soil microbial communities from Emeryville, California, USA - eDNA 5th pass 37_C BE-Lig BY (version 2) (version 2) | ecosystem: Environmental > Terrestrial > Soil >... | reverse complement strand
TCGTGCTCGTCGTGCTCATCCTGCTCGTCGTGCTGTTCTACCTCTCGTGGCGGTTCCACACGTTCCGCATCACCGAGGACGACGTCGAGGTGCGCAGCGGCGTGCTCTTCCGTACGCAGCGGCGCGCGCCGCTCGACCGCGTGCAGGGCGTCAACCTCGTGCGTCCGATGGTCGCGCGGCTGCTCGGCATGGCGAAGCTCGAGGTCGTCGGCGCGGGCACCGACGCGAACGTCAAGCTCGAGTACCTTTCGACGGCGAACGCCGAGGCGGTGCGGGCCGACATCCTGCGGCTCGCGTCGGGTCGACGACTGACGGATGCCGGACCCGGCGCCGCGGGACCGTCCGGCGCGCGCTCGCGTGCTCACGCTCTCTCCGAGACCGTGAGTCGCGGGATCACGGGACTCATCGAGGGCGACGAGGCTCCGGTCGCGGAGCCGGAGTCGGTCGTCAGCATCCCGGTCGGACGCATCGTCTTGTCGCAGGTCGTGAGCATGTCGACGGTGGCGTTCATCGTCGCGCTCATTGCCGTGGGCGTCGCGGCGTCGTTCGGCATCACGTGGGTGCTCTTCGCGTACGTGCCGGCGCTCATCGGTCTCGGCGCGCTGTGGGTGCGCACGATCTTCCGCTCGCTGCGCTACTCGATCGCGCCGACGCCCGACGGCGTGCGCATCACGTTCGGCCTCCTCACGACGATCACGGAGATCGTCCCTCCCGGACGCGTGCACGCGGTCGAGGTCGAGCAGCCGATCCTGTGGCGGCCGTTCGGCTGGTGGAAGATCCGCATCAACCGCCTGTCGGGCCGAAGCGCCAGCGAGGGCAACACCGACCAGTTCACGACCGCGCTCCCTGTCGGCACGGCCCTCGACGTCGAGCGAGTGCTGCGCCTGCTCCAGCCGACGGTCGGCGAGGACGAATGGGCCCTCATCGTGCGCGAGGGCATCGTCGGCCCGACCGGCGAGGACTCGTTCACGACGACGCCGAAGCGCGCGCGGATCATCCGGCCGCTGTCGTGGCGGCGCAACGGCTTCCGCCTCACCGACGATCTGCTGCTGCTGCGGCGAGGTTTCATCTGGCGCAAGCTCGCGTTCGTGCCGCTGGCCCGAATGCAGAGCTTCGGCGTGAACCAGGGTCCCGTCGATCGCGCGCTGCGCGTGGCCTCCGTCCGCGCCCACGTCGTGAGCGGACCCGTGTACGCGTCGGTCGCGGCGGTCGACCGCGACCGGGCCCTCGAGCTCTTCGACGACGTCGCCCGTGCAGCCGTGCACGCGGCCGAGGTCGATCGCTCACACCGGTGGGCCGAGGCCGCCGCGGCCGAGGTCGAGGCGGGCGCGGGTGGTGTCGAGGCCGGTGTGGACGTGGCGGATGCCTCGCCGACGCTGCGCCCGCAGCCCGAGGCTGCCGGGGTCGAGTCCGGCGCCGAGGTCGCACCGAAAACCTCCGCATCACCACCGGCCGACGGGGACAGCGCGTGACGCGCGACGGACGCCTCGGGGTCGGCGTCATCGGCGCGGGACGTGTCGGTCCCGTGCTCGCCGCGGCCCTCGCGGGCGCGGGGCACGCACTCGTCGGGATCACGAAGGGCTCCGACCCCGAGCGGGTCGAGGCGCTGCTCCCCGGGTTGCCGGTGCTCGACGCGGTCGAGGTCGCGCGCCGCGCGGAACTCGTCGTGGTGGCGGTGCCGCACGATCAGCTCCCCGCCCTCGTGAGCGGCCTCGCCGATGTCGGCGCGTGGCAGCCGGGGCAGCTCGTGCTGCACACCGATCCCGCGTTCGGCACCGCGGTGCTCGCGCCCGCGGTGGCGAAGGGCGCGATACCGCTCGCGCTGCATCCGGCCATCGCCTTCACCGGCACGTCGATGGACCTGCGCCAGCTCTCCGGGGCATACGCGGCCGTGACCGCCCCGGCACCCGTGCTGCCGATCGCGCAGGCGCTCGCGGTCGAGCTCGGGTGTGAGCCCGTCGTGATCGCGGAGTCCGATCGCGCCGCCTACGGCGAGGCGATCGCGACGGCGACGGCGTTCTCGCGCTCGATCGTCGCCCAGTCGATGTCTCTGCTCTCGGACGCGGGCGTGTCCGACCCCGGGTCGTATCTCCGCACGCTCGTGCACTCGACGATCGACCACGCACTCGCGGACGGGGCGTCCGCCGACATGGGGCTTCCCGGTGGCGGTCTGGCGGGTGGACCCGCCGATAGCATCGATGGATGATCACGACCATCGACGGACTGCGCACCCGACTGGCCGAAGCCAGAGTCGCAGCCGGCGAAGGGGCCCGTGTCGCGCTCGTCTCGACCATCGGCTCCCTGCACGACGGCCACATCGACCTCATCCACACGGCGCGCGAGACCGCCGACGTCGTCGTCGTCTCGCTCTTCGTCAACCCCCTTCGGTTCGCGACGGTCGCGGAGTTCGACGCGTACCCCCGTACGCCCGACGAAGACGAGGCACTCCTGGACTCGCTCGGCGTCGACGTCGTCTTCGCACCGACGAGAGACGAGCTCCTGCCGCCGGGCTCGGGCACGAAGGTGAGCGCCGGTGATCTCGGACTCCGGTACGAGGGGCGCTCGCGGCCGTTCTACTTCGACGGACTGCTGACGGTCGAAGCCAAGCTGCTGAACCTCGTGCGTCCCGACGTCGCGGTGTACGGGCTGCGCGACCGCCAGCGCGTGTTCCTCGTCAAGCGCATGATCCGCGACCTCTTCGTCGGAGTCGAGGTCGTCGAGGTCGAGACCGTGCGCGGCGATGACGGCCTTCCCGTGTCGACCCGCGTCGGCATGCTCGACGACGCCGACCTCGCAGCGGCCGCCAAGCTGCCGCAGGCGCTCGACGCCGCCGCGTCCAACGCCGATCGCGGCGTGGACGCCTGCATCGCCGCAGCGCAGTCCGCCCTCATGGGCGAGCCGCGCATCGCGCTCGACTACCTGAGCGTCGTGGATCCCGAGACGTTCCTTCCCGTCGACGAAGGACACGAGGGCCGAGCGATCGCGCTGATCGCGGCGACCGTAGGCGGACACCGGTTCGTCGACAACGCCGAGATCTACATCCACTGAGCGAGCGGCGCGCTCGCCGCGCCCAGCCGCGCGCGTCGCGAGCAGCTGGGCGCGGGAGCCGAGCGCGCCGTTGCGCTCGCTCGGTCCGCTGCGGCTACGAGCCCTTGCGAACCCGGACCATGCCCTCCTGGGCCTTCGCCCGCTTCTGTTCGCGCTTCTCCTTGAGCGACATCTTCGCGGGCTTCTTCTGCTGCTGCTTCGCCATGTCGTCCTCGCTTCCCCTATCACAGTTGGCGATTGCCCGAGACCATAGCCCACTTCCTCGAGGAAGTCACATCCGTGTGATTCGCCCGCATCGAGCGTCCAGGAGGCCGCCGATAGACTTGAGGGTCCGCCTTCTGAGGAGCCCCCATGACCGACGCCAACGCGCAGAACGACGCGCCCGCCGAGCCGACCGAAGAAGAGGTCTTCGAACAGAAGGCTGTGCGGCTGGGCAAGCGCGAGCGGCTGATCGCGGAGCGTGCGGATGCGGCGGGCGGCGCCTACCCGGTGGCCGTGCCGATCACCGACACGATCCCCGAACTGCGCGAGCGCTTCGGCGACCTCGAGGCCGGCGCCGAGACGGGCGTGATCGCGGCGGTGTCGGGGCGGGTCGTGTTCAGCCGCAACACCGGCAAGCTGTGCTTCGCGTCGCTGCAGGCCGGTGACGGAAGCCGCATCCAGGCCATGGTGTCGCTCGCCGTCGTGGGAGAGGAATCGCTCCAGCGGTGGAAGGAGCTCGTCGACCTCGGCGATCACGTCTTCGTCAAGGGCGAGGTCGTCTCGAGCCGCCGCGGCGAGCTGTCGATCATGGTCTCGGAGTGGGAGATCGCCTCGAAGGCGATCCTGCCGCTGCCGAACATGTACCGCGAGCTCAGCGAAGAGAGCCGCGTGCGCAGCCGGTACCTCGACCTCATCGTGCGCGAGCGTGCGCGCGAGACCGTCGTCGCGCGCGCCAAGGTCAACGCGAGCCTGCGCGAGACGTTCGCGAAGCACGGCTTCCTCGAGGTCGAGACCCCGATGCTCCAAGTGCAGCCGGGCGGCGCATCCGCTCGTCCGTTCATCACGCACTCGAACGCGTTCGACGCCGACCTGTACCTGCGCATCGCGCCGGAGCTCTACCTCAAGCGCGCCGTCGTCGGAGGCATCGAGCGGGTCTTCGAGATCAACCGCAACTTCCGCAACGAGGGCGCAGACTCGACGCACAGCCCCGAGTTCGCGATGCTCGAGGCGTACCAGGCGTACACCGACTACAACGGCATCGCCGACCTCACGCAGGAGCTCGTCCAGAACGCCGCGATCGCGGTCACCGGCTCGACGACGGTGGTCCTCGCCGACGGCACCGAGTACGACCTGGGCGGCCAGTGGGATCGGCTCCCGATGTACGACTCGCTGTCGGATGCCGCGGGCCGCCGCATCACGCCCGAGACGCCGTTCGACGAACTCGTCGCGCTCGCCGAGGCCGAGGGTGTCGAGCTGCCGCCGCATCCGATCCACGGCAAGCTCGTCGAGGAGCTGTGGGAGCACTTCGTGAAGCCCACCCTCACTCGCCCCACGTTCGTCATGGACTTCCCGCTCGACACGAGCCCGCTCGTGCGCGAGCACCGCTCGATCCCCGGAGTGGTCGAGAAGTGGGACCTCTACACGCGCGGGTTCGAGCTCGCGACGGGATACTCGGAGCTCGTCGACCCGGTCATCCAGCGTGAGCGATTCGTCGAGCAGGCGAAGCTCGCGGCGAAGGGCGACCTCGAGGCGATGCGCATCGACGAGGAGTTCCTGCGTGCGCTCGAGCACGGCATGCCGCCCACCGGCGGCATGGGAATGGGCATCGACCGGCTGCTCATGGCGCTGACGGGCCTCGGAATCCGCGAGACGATCCTCTTCCCTCTCGTGAAGTGATCGGCGCTTCATCGCGCAGAGCCGCGATGGAACGCCCAGTCGGGCAGGTGACCCGCGGTCACGAACGACAGGACGATCTCGGCGAGACCGTGCTCCGGTTCGGTTTCGACGGCCCGCTTCGCGTACGACTCCGCGTGCGTCGATCGGCCCGCCGCCCACGACAGCCACGCGCACACGGCGAGCGGCCCTGCCCGGTGCGACTCCGGCGCGAGGGCGGCCACCGCACGGATCACCGCGAGCGCATCGAGCAGGCGACGCGGCTCGGGCTGGGCGCCCTCTCCCCACATGATCTGCGCGAGCTCGGCCGGGTACGGCTCGCCCTTCTCCCACCGCAGCTGCGCGGCGAGCGCCTCGTCGCCCCGCTGTGGTCCGGCGGTCCACCCCACGAGCGCGATGTCGCGCAGCGCGGGTCGCGAGAGGCACCACGCCGCCGTCGCGGCATCGAACGGGTCGAGCTCCGAGGCGTCCCACGCGAGCATCCCCTCGAAGAGCGCCGGCAGGTCATCGAGAGCCACGGCGGCCTCGAGCGCTCGCGGATCGACGCGCGTGGACTCGTCGAGCGCCGCGTCCGTGCACAGGACCGCCACCGCCTCGGCGAGCGCCGCGAGCGCGGACGCCACGGCCGAGGCATCCGTCTCATCGACCTCGGGAAGCTCGCTGCCCGACCACTGGTCGCCGTCGGGCTCGGCGAGCCGCTCGGCGCCGGACGGGTCGATCTCGAGCTCGTCGAGTGATCGCGGCGCGGGCTCGGGTCGCACGAACGAGTCCCAACCGTCGTCCGCGACGCACAGCGCGTCGACGATCCCCAGGCCGCACGCGTCGCCCTTCGACACGAGCGCACGTGCGAGCTCGTCACGGGGCGGTGTGCCGTCGGCGTCGAACGACGCGTCGTCGAACACGACGAGTGCGACGGAATCGGCGGATGCCACGCGGCACACCATGCCGATGCACGTCGCCGCGTACGCCTCGATGTCGGCGCCCTCGTCCGGAAGGTCGAGGCGCATCGCGCCGAGCGTCCGCGTGCGTGCGAACGGCACGAGCACGAGACTGCGCCGCGGACGGAAGCCGAGCATGCGGGGGAGCAGGGACAGGAACTCCGCGGCGCTGCCCGCGGTGATGATCGTCGTGGTCATACGGCGACGATCCCCGAGGCGGCGGTCGCGGCATCCGCGATCCCACGGTCGTGGGTGAAAGGCCGTGTCAGGCGCGGGGCTGTGCAGGAGGCGTCGCCGGTATCCTTGATCCGTGGACAACTACTGGCTCGCCGTGATCTGGTCGCTGCTGCCGACCGTCGTGGTCAGCGCCATCTTCTTCTTCGTCCTGCGCAGCGTGGTCCGCGCCGACCGCAACGAGCGACGCGAGTACGCGCGCATCGAGGCCGAGGAGCGCGCCAAGCGCGGACTTCCGCCCGTCGCCGACGCGAAGTGAGCCTCCCCGTCCCGTGACGGTCCCTCCCACTACGCTGGTGATCTCGGCTGGGGGAAGGGGGATCCGTGATCAGCATCACGTTCGACGCGAGCTGGTGGCTGATCATCGTCTTCGTCTTCGACCTCGCGATCCGCATCGCGGCGATCATCGTCGTGCCCCGCAACCGGCGTCCGACGGCGGCGATGGCGTGGCTGCTCGCGATCTACTTCATCCCGCTGATCGGCGTCTTCCTGTTCCTGCTGATCGGCAACCCGCGGCTGCCGCGCAAGCGCCGGCTCAAGCAGGAGCGCATCAACGCGTACATCCGCGACACGAGCGCCTCGCTCGAGCTCGGGTCGCTGCGGCCCGGTCAGCCCGACTGGTTCACGTCGATGGTGACCCTCAACCGCAAGCTCGGCGCGATGCCGATCACGGGTGACAACGCCGCGCACCTCATCTCCGACTACCAGTCGAGCCTCGACGCGATGGCGGAGGAGATCCGCACCGCCGAGAAGTACGTCCACGTCGAGTTCTACATCTTCCAGTCCGACGACTCGACCGACAACCTGTTCCGGGCGATGGAGGAGGCGTGCGCGCGCGGCGTGACCGTGCGGGTGCTGCTCGACCACTGGGCGAACCGCGGCAAGCCGTTCTACAAGGAGACGCTCAAGCGCCTCGACCGCATGGGCGCCCAGTGGCGGCTCATGCTCCCGGTGCAGCCGCTCAAGGGCAAGTACCAGCGCCCCGACCTGCGCAACCACCGCAAGCTCCTCGTGGTCGACGGCGCGGTCGCGTTCATGGGGTCGCAGAACGTCACGGACTCGACCTACAACCTCAAGAAGAACATCCGCCGCGGACTCCACTGGGTCGACCTCATGGTGCGCTTGGAGGGGCCGGTCGTGGCATCCGTCAATGCCGTGTTCCTGTCGGACTGGTACAGCGAGACCGACGAGGTGCTCACCGACGAGATCGACCTGTTCGACGTGAAGTCCGGGCCCGGCGACCTCGATTGCCAGATCGTGCCGTCAGGGCCCGGGTTCGAGTTCGAGAACAACCTGCGCCTGTTCGCGGGCCTCATGTACTACGCGCAGCGCAAGGTCATCATCGTGAGCCCGTACTTCGTCCCTGACGAGGCGCTGCTGCTTGCGATCACCACCGCGTGCCACCGCGGTCTGGACGTGCAGCTCTTCGTGTCGGAAGAGGGCGACCAGGCGATGGTCTACCACGCGCAGCGCAGCTACTACGAGACCCTGCTGCGCGCGGGGGTGCGCATCTGGATGTACCGCAAGCCGTTCATCCTGCACGCGAAGTCCATGACGATCGACGACGAGGTCGCGATCATCGGGTCGAGCAACATGGACATGCGCTCGTTCGGTCTCAACATGGAGATCTCGATGCTCGTGCGCGGCACCGAGTTCATCGACGAGATGCGCGAGGTCGAGCAGCGATACCGCGACCTCAGCCGAGAGCTGACGATCGAGGAGTGGGAGAAGCAGCCGCTGCGCTCGACCGTCCTCGACAACCTCGCGCGGCTCACGTCCGCTCTGCAGTGACGGATGCCGCGGCATCCGCGTTATCGAGCCGTGATCGGACTCCCTGGCGACGTTCGGCCGGCTCCGGGATGATCGAGGCATGTCTCCGACTCGCCGCGTGACCCTCGCCACCGCCGCCCTGATCTTCGCCGCGCTGCTCGGCGGGTGCGCCACGAATCCCGGCGCGGTGACCCCGTCGCCGGCCGATGAGACGGCGGGCGAGTCACCCGCGAACGGATCGGATGCCGACGTCGAGGCGGCGTGGCTCGACGGCGGACGGATGGTCGGCATCGTGACGCAGGGGTCGTCGACGTGTGTGCCGGTGGCCGACGACGTCGAATTGGCGGACGGCGTGCTGAGCGTGACGCTCGTCGTGCCCGGCGACCGCGCCCAGCCGTGCACGCGCGACCTCGTTCCGCGTGTGACGCTCGTCGGCCTGCCGGAGCCCGTCGACCCGTCGGCCGGCCTGCGCATCGTCGTGAAGGGGGACGGCGTCGAGGACGACACGGACCTCGACGGCGTCGACCTGCCGACGCCCGACGGACCGACCGACTACCAGCCGAGCGCCGGATGGACCGACGAGGACGGTCAGTTCGTCATCCTGACGTGGGGCTCGTCGTCGTGCCCACCCGTCATCGAGGACGTGCAGGCGACCGGCGAGGCCGAGATCACCGTCACGTTCCAGGAGCCGCCCGCCGACCAGGTGTGCACGATGGACATCGGGCCGCGCGGCAACGTCGCCCAGGTCGACGGTCTCGACGACGACTCCGACGTCGAGCTCGTGCTCACCGGAGGGGGAGCGGAGTTCGACGGCATCCGCATCCCGATCGTCGGCTGATTCAGCGTGGCTGCGGCGTATCGCCGATCATGACGATGACGGCGTTGGTGCCGCCCCACCAGAAGCCGAGTCGCTGCCCGGGCGTCATCTCCTGGGGCCGCTCGTCGGCCGGGATCCACGCGTAGGGGATGGGTACGACGAGCGCGCTCTCGCTGCGCAGCACGGCCGGCACGCAGCGCCCCCGCGCGCGCTCCTCGCGCGTCACGACGACGCAGTGCTCGCGCTGGAGCGCGCCATCGGCGCCGGCGATCCACAGGTCCCAGCCGTAGTACTCGCCGAGCGGCTCGACCCATTGGATCGTGCCGCTCGTGGGCACCTCGGGCGCATCGGAGTCGGGCAGGTCCACGAAGCTGCCGAACGATCCGTCGAGGGGGATCCGCAGCAGGATCTTCGACGTGAGGTCGCGCGTGAACGAGTACGCCTCGGGGGCTTCCACGTAGTCGACCTCGGTCGCGGGACCCGCGTCGCGAAGCAGGCTCTGCACGATGCTCGACCCGATCACGGCGGCGGCCACGACGGCGACCGCGATTCCGGCCACGATCAGCGTGCGGCGACGGGAGCGCGTCGACGTAGGTGCTTCGGCGGGAGGTTCGGTCGCCGAGCTGGGCGACGCGGGCGAACCGGATCCCCCGCCCCCGCCCTCGCGCGGACCGCTCGGCACCGCGGTTGCAGCCTCCGCGGGCCGCGCGAGCACCTGCACGCCCGCGGGCCCCGCGTCCTCCGAACCCGTGGTCTCACCCGCGGCGCGGACGTCGTACGCCGTGCCTCCGGTCGAGGCATCCGCCGCGGGACCGGCCTCACTCGCGGCGCGAGCGCTCTGCGCGTGCTCGGCGCGCACCCTGTCCTCGAGCTCGATGAGGCGTGCGAGCTCGTCCGCTCCGAGGGTTTCGGCCGCGGGGCCGTACGCCCGGCGCCTCAGCGCGTCGAGCTCGGCCCGCTCCGCGGCATCCATCTCACCGCTCCCCGCTCCGCCCGTTGAGCGGCTTGCGGAGGAAGACCTGCTCGACGCCGTCGTCGCCCGGCACGCGCTGCGACTCGCGGTAGCCCTCGCGAAGGTACAGCCGGAGGTTCGCCTCGCTGAGCGAGCCGGTGAACAGCTCGGCGACGGATGCGCCGGCATCCGCCCCTCTCCGTTCGACCGCGGCGAGCAGCCGCGACCCGATGCCGCGGCCCTGCACGTCGGGCGCGATGACGAGCCGCCCGATGAGCAGCAGCTCGCCGTCGCGCTGCGCCCGCACGGCGCCCACCATCCGCGGGCCGAGATGCGCGACGAACCCGAGGTTCTCCCGAAGCTCGGACTCGAGCGACTGGAGCGTCTGCGTGAGGGCGGGCAGCGACGGCGTGTTGTAGATCCGCGCCTCCTGCACGAAGGCGGCGCGCTGGAGCGTCAGCACCTCGCCCGCGTCATCGGCACTGATCTCGCGGATCGTCACGTCGGCCACCTTCTCACGGTAGACCCGGCGCGGCGCGCGCGGGAGAGCGCGATCGGGTCCACCAGGCTTCGCGCAGGCGCGTCGCCTACCCTGGAATCCATGACTTCGTCGCGCCCGCCTGCCCGTGAGACGCGTCCGGCGACCCCGCGGGTGCGCGAGACGGCCCAGGTTCGCCCGGCCACCGAGGGGTGGACGCAGAAGAAGGACGCCGAAGGCCGCCCGCTCCTGCAGTTCGCGAGCCCGAAGCGCGGCAAGCCTCCCGTGCACCTCGCCGACCTCACGCCCGCCGAGCGGGTCGCGAAGGTGACCGAGCTCGGCATGCCCGGGTTCCGCGCGAAGCAGCTCGAGAAGCACTACTTCACGCACTGGACCCATGACCCCGCGGAGATGACCGATCTTCCCGCGGCGGGCCGCGAGGAGTTCGTGCACGGCATGCTGCCACCGCTGCTCACCGAGGTGCGGCGCCTCGAGACCGACTGCGGCGACACGATCAAGTTCCTCTGGAAGCTGCACGACGGAGCACTCGTCGAGTCGGTGCTCATGCGGTATCCGGGGCGCATCACGCTGTGTGTGTCGTCGCAGGCCGGATGCGGCATGAACTGCCCGTTCTGCGCGACGGGCCAGGCCGGTCTCACGCGCAACATGTCGGCGGCCGAGATCATCGAGCAGGTCGTGCGCGCGAACCGTCTCATCGCCGACGGAGGACTGGGCGACCCGCGCCGCGTCGGCCACGAGGGAGAGCGCGTCACCAACATCGTGTTCATGGGCATGGGCGAGCCGCTCGCGAACTACGCGCGCGTCATGCAGGCCGTGCGGGTCATGGTCGACAAGGAGCACGGACTCGGCATGAGCGCGCGCGGGATAACGGTGTCGACCGTCGGTCTCGTGCCCGCGATCACGAAGCTCGCGAACGAGGACATCCCGGTGACGTTCGCGCTGTCGCTGCACGCGCCCGACGACGAGCTGCGCGACGAGCTCATCCCCGTGAACTCACGGTGGAAGGTCGACGAGGCGCTCGACGCCGCGCGCGCCTACTTCGACAGAACCGGCCGCCGCGTCTCGATCGAGTACGCCCTCATCAAGGACATGAACGACCACCCCTGGCGCGCCGACCTCCTCGCGGAGAAGCTCAACGCGCGCGGTCGCGGGTGGGTGCACGTCAATCCGATCCCGCTCAATCCGACGCCGGGATCGATCTGGACGGCATCCGAGCGCGACGTGCAGGACGAGTTCGTGCGCCGCCTCAACGACGCCGGCATCCCGACCACGCTCCGCGACACGCGCGGCAAGGAGATCGACGGGGCCTGCGGACAGCTCGTCGCCACCGAGGACGACCAACGGGTCGCCGCGGTGACGCCGCTCGAGGTGTGAGGCTGGCGTAACGCGATATATCGTGTTGCCGTGACGACGGATGCCGCGGCCGAGGCATCCGCTGCTGAATCGTTTCGCCCTCGGTGAACGCACCTGATGAATGTCTGTGGTGCGTGCCAGGGTTGAATCCGCATCCCTTCAACTCGTGGCCCCTTCGCGGGCCTCGTCGTCTTTCCCCTCGCCGCCCCCGGGAGTCATCGTGCTGGCCAAGCTCCTCGTCCGCTATCTCAAGCCCTCCGTGTGGCTGCTGCTGGGAGTGCTGCTGTTCCAGTTCGCCTCGGCACTCGCGATGCTGTACCTCCCGAGCCTCAACGCCGACATCATCGACAACGGCCTGTCGCGCGGCGACACCGAGTACATCTGGCGCACCGGCGTCCTCATGCTCACGGTCTCGCTCGGGCAGATCGTCGCGTCGATCATCGCGACCTACCTCGCGGCGAAAGCCGCCATGCGCGCCGGCCGCGACCTGCGAGACGACATCTTCGCGCGCGTCTCCGGCTTCTCCGAGCGCGAGGTGACCGGCTTCGGCGCAGGCTCGCTCATCACGCGCAACACGAACGACGTGCAGCAGGTGCAGATGCTCGCGATGATGGCGGCGACGTTCCTCGTCTCGGCGCCGCTGCTGGCGATCGGCGGCATCATCCTCGCGATCGAGCAGAGCGTGAGCCTCTCGTGGATCATCGCGGTCGCGGTGCCCGTGCTGCTGGTCGTCGCCGCGCTCATCATCAGCCGCATGGTGCCGCTGTTCCGCACCTACCAGCTGAAGCTCGACGCCGTGAACCGTGTGATGCGCGAGCAGCTCACCGGCATCCGCGTCATCCGCGCCTTCGTGCGCGAGCCCATCGAAGAAGAGCGGTTCCGCGAGGCGAACACCGACATCATGGTGGTCGGTCGCAAGGTCGGGTCGCTGTTCGTCGTGCTGTTCCCGGCCATCATGCTGATCCTCAACGTGACCGTCGTGGGCGTCATCTGGTTCGGCGGCATCCAGGTCGACGCGGGCGAGGTGCAGATCGGCACGCTCTTCGCGTTCATGCAGTACGTCATGATCATCCTGTCGGGTGTCATGATGGCGAGCTTCATGACGCTGATGATCCCGCGCGCTTCCGTGTCGGCCGAGCGCATCGGCGAGGTGCTCGAGTCGCAGAGCACGCTCGAGCGACCCGCGCACGGCGTGGTCGAGCAGCCCGAGCCCGGCACGGTCGAGTTCCGCGATGTGACGTTCACCTACCCGGGGGCCGAGCATCCGATCCTGTCGGGTGTGAGCTTCCGGGCCGAGCCCGGCCAGACCGTCGCGATCGTCGGCTCCACCGGCGCCGGCAAGACGACGCTCGTGTCGCTCATCCCGCGGCTGTTCGACGTCACGGGCGGCGCGGTGCTCGTCGGCGGCGTCGACGTGCGGCAAGCCGACCTCGACGCGCTCTGGAGCACGATCGGCCTCGTTCCGCAGCGGCCGTTCCTCTTCTCCGGGACGGTCGCGACGAACCTGCGGTTCGGCCGCGAGGAAGCGACGGATGCCGAGCTGTGGCGCGCGCTCGAGATCGCGCAGGCGAGCGACTTCGTGAGCCAGATGGAGGGCGGCCTCGACGCGCGCATCGCGCAGGGCGGCACCAACGTGTCGGGCGGCCAGCGGCAGCGGCTCGCGATCGCCCGGGCGATCGTGCACAACCCGCGCGTGCTCGTCTTCGACGATTCGTTCTCGGCACTCGACCTCTCGACCGATGCACGGTTGAGGCAGGCGCTGTGGAGGGAGCTGCCCGACGTCACGAAGATCGTCGTCGCGCAGCGCGTCTCGACGATCACCGACGCGGATCGCATCGTCGTGCTCGACGACGGCGGCGTCGTCGGCCTCGGCACGCACGACGAGCTGCTCGAGACGTGCCAGACCTACCAGGAGATCGTCGAATCCCAGCTCGGAGTGGAGGCGGCTCGATGAGCACCGACAAGACAGCCACCCGCCGCGGCCGCCGGGCCGAGCGCGAGCTCACCGAAGAGGAGAAGCTCGAGCTCGAGCTCGCCGAGCAGGCGCGCCTGGCCGCCGACGACTGGAGTGGCGGCGTCGCGCCCGGCAAGGCCGCCCACTTCTGGCCCTCGTTCCGCCGGCTCATCGGCCTGCTCAAGCCGCACGCGTGGGCGTTCGGGTTCGTGTCGCTCCTCGGCGCGATCGGCGTCGTGCTCGCCGTGCTGTCGCCGAAGGTGCTGGGCGAGGCGACGAACATCCTCTTCGAGGGCGTCGTCTCGTCGCTCGCTCCCGCGGGTGCCACGAAGGAGCAGGTCGTCCAGGGCCTCATCGACGCCGGTCAGCAGGACCTCGCGAACATCGTCGAGGCGATGCAGAACTTCGTGCCCGGCGCCGGCGTGAACTTCCTCGCGCTGAGCCGCGTGCTGCTGCTCGTGCTCGTGCTGTACTTCGCGTCGTCGCTCCTGATGTGGCTGCAGGGCTACGTCATCAACGTCATCATGGTGCGCACGATGTGGCGCCTGCGCGAGCAGGTCGAGGCGAAGATCAACAGCCTGCCGCTTCGCTACTTCGACCGTGTGCAGCGCGGCGAGGTCATCTCGCGCGTGACGAACGACATCGACAACATCACGCAGATGATGCAGCAGTCGCTCTCAGGCGCGCTCACGAGCGTGCTCACCGTGGTCGGCGTCCTCATCATGATGCTGTCGATCTCGTGGCAGCTCACGCTCGTGGTGCTCGTGAGCTTCCCGCTCATGGGCATCCTGTTCGGTGTGATCGGTCCGCGCTCGCAGAAGGCGTTCGGCATCCAGTGGCGCAAGGTCGGCCGCCTCAACGCGCGCGTCGAGGAGTCGTTCTCGGGCCACGCGCTCGTCAAGGTGTTCGGTCGCGAGCAGGCCGCCCGCGAGGCGTTCCGCGAAGAGAACGAGGAGCTCTACCAGGCCTCGTTCAAGGCGCAGTTCCTCGCGAACATCATGCAGCCCGCGATGATGTTCATCGGCAACCTCACGTACGTCGGCATCGCGGTGTTCGGTGCGCTCATGGTCGCCGCAGGCCAGCTGCGGCTCGGTGACGTGCAGGCGTTCATCCAGTACTCCCAGCAGTTCACGCAGCCGCTCGCGCAGCTGGGCGGGATGGCGGCGGTCGTCCAGTCCGGCACGGCGTCGGCCGAGCGCGTGTTCCAGTTCCTCGACGAGGATGAGCAGGAGCCGGATGCCGCCGACGCACCCGCGCCGGTGGAGGGCGACGGGACGATCGAGTTCCAGGACGTCGCGTTCTCGTACTCGCCCGAACGCCCGCTCATCCACGACCTGTCGTTCCGCGTCGAGCCGGGGCAGACCGTCGCGATCGTGGGGCCCACGGGTGCCGGCAAGACGACGCTCGTGAACCTCATCATGCGGTTCTACGAGCTCGACGGCGGCCGCATCCTCCTCAACGGGCAGAACATCGCCGAGCTCACCCGACGCGACATCCGCGCCAAGACCGGCATGGTGCTGCAGGACCCGTGGCTGTTCGCCGGCACGATCCGCGAGAACATCCGCTACGGGCGCGCCGACGCCACCGACGAGGAGATCCTCGAGGCTGCGCGCGCGACGTACGTCGACCGGTTCGTGCACTCGCTGCCCGACGGCTACGACACGCTCCTCGACGAGGACGCGTCGAACATCTCGGCGGGCGAGCGTCAGCTCATCACGATCGCGCGCGCGTTCGTCGCGCAGCCGTCCGTGCTGATCCTCGACGAGGCGACCAGCTCGGTCGACACGCGCACCGAGCTCCTGCTGCAGCACGCGATGGCGGCGCTGCGAAAGGGACGCACGTCGTTCGTGATCGCCCACCGTCTCTCCACGATCCGCGATGCCGACCTCATCCTCGTGATGGAGAACGGCGGGATCGTCGAGAAGGGCACGCACGACGAGCTCATCGCCGCCGAGGGCGCGTACTACCGGCTGTACAACTCGCAGTTCGAGCAGGCGGCGATCGACCTCGACGAGGAGTTCCGCGTCGAGGCCGAGGAGGCGACCGCCCGCGCCGAGGGCGAGCCGGCCGACGAGACCGCGCCCGTCAATTGACCCCGTCGGCGGTGGGTCTGCCGTGAGGCCCACCGCCGGCGTCGGCGCTCGACTCGAGGCCGCTCGAGGCCGGCGGTTCAGCGGCGGCGGTTCTCCCACTCCTCGACGAGTTCGGGCATCCGCTCGGCGAGGTACCGCAGGAACGCGGCCATGTCACGTGCGCGCGACACGGATGCCGGGGCATCCGTGTTCTCGTCCGCGATCGTGTCGAGGTACTCGCCGAGCTTCGCATAGAGCGGCGCGTTCGCGATGACCATCGAACGCCACCCGTCGTCCATCAGGTCGTAGCGCGCGAGGCGATCGCCGGGCTTCGAGAGCCTCTGGATGATGCGCATCGACTGCAGGTACCGCACGGCCCCCGAGACCGCGGCGGCCGACACCCCGAGTCGATCGGCGAGCTCCGCGGCGGTGTAGCCCTCGTCGGGGGATCCGACCAGTGCCATCATGACCCGCGCCGGCATCCGCGGCATGCCGGCCGCGGCAAGCATGGCCGCGCCCTGCTCGGCGGCGTCGATCCCCGCGTGCTCGTCGCTCATGCTCCCCCCTCCCCGAATCTATCCTCCTGTCGCGAGCTCTCGACGACGCATGAGCCCGAGCGAGGCGACGGCTCCGACCGCGACGGCGCCCACGAGCCACCAGAGCCCGCGCACGTCGATCGTGTCGCCGTCGACGATCGGCGTCACGGCGACCGGTGACACCCTCACGAGCCACTCGGGGAACCCGAACAGCGGACCGAAGAGACCCAGCGTCATGCCGAGGACGACCAGCGACCACCCGAGCGGGATGGTGATGCGCGGCGCGAGCACGAAGGCGAGCGCGGTCGCGACGAGGAAGACGGATGCGCCGATCGCCTGCCCCGCGCCGGTGACGACGACGGTGAGCATGAGGTCCCAGTCGCCGCCGCGCGCGGCGATCCCGAGCGCGGCACCGCCGATGGCGGCCGCGACGACGAGCAGGATTCCGACCGCGGCCACGACGAGGTAGTCGGCGAGCCAGCGCACGCGCGCGACCGGCGCCGAGAGGACGATCTCCGCGGTTCCGTGCGCCTCCTCCTGACGTGCGCGGCACACGACCTGCACCGCGCAGCACGCGGCGAGCACTCCGAGCATCGTGAAGAACGTCGTGATCGTTCCCTGCTCGACGCTTCCGTCGCCGGAGATCTGGCGGACGATCTCCTCGATCGCGGGGTTCGACGCGCCCACCTCCTCGACGATCGATGCGAGCGACGTCGACATGACCCCGGCGATGAGTCCGCCGACGACCCAGCCGATGATGGCCCCCCGCGTGAGCCGCCACACGAGCGCGGTCGGCGATGACAGGGCGACGGATGCCTCGGTCCGCCCGCGCCGCGCGGGGATGAAGCTCTCGCCGAGGTCGCGCGCCGCAGCGAGGGCGATCGTCGACCCGGCGAGCACCAACCCCACGCCGACCCCCAGGAGCACCGGCCACCAGAGGTCCTCGTCGAAGGCGCGGGTGTTCTCTGCCCATCCGAACGGCGACGCCCATGCGAGCCCCGAGCTCTCCACGCGGGAGAGGTCGTCGCTCGGCGTGCCGATCGCGTTGCCGATGCCCGATACGAGGAAAGCCGCGAGCGTGATCCACACCGCGGTCGCGTTCGCGGCGCGCGACGTGCGCAGAAGCTGGGCGCACACGAGTCCGACGCCGAGGAAGCACGCCCCGACGCAGGCTGCGGCGGCGCCCGCGACGACGGCTCCGGCGGTGTCGAGGCCCACCGCGATGTAGGCGAGGGCGACGAGAGCACCCAGCACCACGTTCGCCCCGATGCCGTGGAGGGCGGTCGCGACGACGGGCATCATGCGTCCCGCCGGTGTCGCCGACACGAGCTCGGCCCGCCCGGCCTCCTCGTCGCCGCGCGTGTGCCGCACGGCGAGGAACGTGCTCATGAACGCGGCCAGCAGCGCGAGCCACGGCATGATGAGGAACACCATGAAGGCGCCCTCGTCGGGGCCGGACGGAAGCCCGCGGAAGAGCAGGATCACAGGGTTCGCGACCGCCGCCGCGAGCAGCGACGCGCGCTCCTGCTCCGAGCCGTAGGACTGGGAGACGCCGACGTACGACAGGTACGCGAGAAGGCCCGTGCCGGCCGTCCACATCAGCAGTTGGCGCCAGTCGCGCCGCACGCGCTGCGCCCACAGTATGCCGAGCGCCACGGTCATCGCCCCGCTGCCGCCGACGTCACGCGCTCGTGCTCGCCTTCGCCGTTCCGCTCGGCGGCGACGTCCTCGCCGTAGTGCCGCAGGAACAGCTCCTCGAGCGTGGGCGGCTGCACGCGCAGGCCGGCCACTCGCCTCCGGGCCAATTCGGGCAGCACGGATGCCAAGGCGTCGCTGTCGACCGTGAAGCGGGCGCGGCCGGCCTCGAACGCCGGATCGTGGGCGCCCACGATGCCGTCGAGCGCGGTCGAGTCGGCCGCCTCGAACGACACCTCGGTGCGGGTGAGATGGCGCAGGTCGGCGAGGGTTCCGGACTCGACGATGCGGCCCGCACGGATGATCGAGACCCGATCGCACAGCTGCTCGACCTCCGACAGGATGTGGCTCGAGAGCAGGACCGTCGCTCCCGCGTCCCGCACGCGGGCGACTTCGCGCCGGAAGACGACGTCCATGAGGGGGTCGAGGCCGCTCGTGGGCTCGTCGAGCACATAGAGGTCGGCCGGTACGGCGAGAGCCGCGATGAGGGCGATCTTCTGCCGGTTGCCCTTCGAGTACGCGCGGCCCTTCTTGCGCGGGTCGAACTGGAACGCCTCGAGCAGCCGCTGCTTCTCGGCGCGGTACACGGCATCGCGACGCGAGGCGCCGCGCAGCCGTGCGAGGAAGTCGATCGCCTCTCCGCCGGAGAGGTTCGGCCACACGCTCACGTCGCCCGGTACGTACGCGATGCGACGGTGGAGCGCGACGGCGTCGCGCCACGGATCGCGGTCGAACACGCGCGCCTCGCCGCTCGTCGCGCGTGCGAGGCCGAGGAGCACCCGGATGGTCGTCGACTTGCCGGCGCCGTTCGGTCCGAGGAAGCCGTGAATCTGTCCGGACGAGACCTCGAGGTCGAGTCCGTCGAGCGCGCGCACGCGCCCGTAGTGCTTGTGCAGTCCGCTCGTGCGGATGACTGTCGTCATGTCGGCTCACACTACGCGGATTTCACGAATTTGTGAATAGTGCGAAGCGAGTCCCGCAGAGTGGGCGTCGCACGACGTAAGGCGGCGATTCGGGCATCCGCTTCGCCATTACGTTTGTGCGCATGGTTCAGCATCGGTACCTCGGAAACAGCGGATTCAAGATCTCGGAGATCACGTACGGCAACTGGCTGACGCACGCGTCGCAGGTGGCGAACGAGGCCGCGATCGCGACCGTGCACAAGGCGCTGGACCTCGGCATCACGAGCTTCGACACGTCCGACAACTACGCGAACACCGCTGCCGAGTCCGTGCTCGGCGAGGCGCTCAAGGGGCAGCGGCGCGAGTCGCTCGAGATCTTCACGAAGGTGTACTGGCCGACGGGGCCCATGGGTCCGAACGACCACGGCCTGAGCCGCAAGCACATCCTCGAGTCGATCAACGGCTCGCTCAAGCGTCTCGGCACCGACTACGTCGACGTCTACCAGGCGCACCGCTACGACTACGAGACACCCCTCGAAGAGACGATCCAGGCCTTCGCCGACATCGTCCGTCAGGGCAAGGCGCTGTACATCGGAACGTCCGAGTGGACCGCCGAGCAGCTGCGCGAGGGTCACGCGCTCGCCAAGAGCTACGGCGTGCAGCTCATCTCGAACCAGCCGCAGTACTCGGCGCTGTGGCGCGTGATCGAGGGCAAGGTCATCCCCACGAGCGAGGAGCTCGGCATCTCGCAGATCGTATGGTCGCCGATGGCGCAGGGCGTGCTGAGCGGCAAGTACCTGCCCGGTCAGCCGCTGCCCGAAGGGTCGCGTGCGACCGACGAGTCGGGTGCGAACTTCATCAAGCGGTTCCTCGCCGACGACGTGCTCGAGGCCGTGCAGCGGCTCAAGCCCATCGCCGCCGATGCCGGCCTCACGATGCCGCAGCTCGCGATCGCGTGGGTGCTCGCGAATCCGAACGTGTCAGCGGCGATCGTCGGGGCGTCTCGCCCCGAGCAGCTCGAAGACACCGTCAAAGCGTCGGGCGTCGCGCTCGACCCCGCCGTCAAGGCCGCGATCGACGAGACTCTCGCCGGCGTCGCGATCACCGACCCGCAGAAGACGTACGAGTCCTCCCCGAAGGCGCGACTGACCTGACATCGTAGGAGCCATGGCCGTCACGAGCGCGGGGATCCTGCTGTACCGGCTGAATGACGGTGCCCCCGAGGTGCTCATCGCGCACATGGGCGGCCCGTACTGGGCGTCGAAGGACGAAGGCGCGTGGTCGGTGCCGAAGGGCGAGTACGACGAGGGCTCCGAGTCGGCGCTCGACGCGGCCAAGCGCGAGTTCGGTGAGGAGCTCGGCATCGACCCGCCCGAGGGTCCGTTCGCCGAGCTCGGGACGTTCCCGTACTCCTCGGGCAAGCGCGTCACGGTGTTCATCGCCGACGGGGCGGACTTCGAGCTCGAGGGCCTCGAATACGGCGAGTTCGAGCTGGAGTGGCCGCCGCGGTCGGGGCGCACGCAGACGTTCCCCGAGGTCGACCGCGTCGAATGGGTGGGCTTCGACGAGGCGCGGGAGAGGCTCGTGAAGGGACAGCGCCCGGCGATCGACCGGCTCGAGGAGCACCTCGCAGAGGCTTCATGACAAGGGGGCGGATGCCGCGGCATCCGCCCCCTTCTCCCGTTCACCGGGCGTCGTGTGACGTCACGCAGCGTCACACAGCACCTGCCGCCTGTCAGGCATTCGTACGATCGTCACCGGTTTGCCCGCCGGAGCCCTTCCCCAGGTTCCGCCCCATCCCCGCGGGCACGAACACGGAGAACCATGAGCAACCCCACCGCGTCCGCCGCAGCGGACACCGAATCCGCGTCGAAGCGCTTCTCGCCGCGCAGGCTGCTCGGCAGCTTCGGCTTCCAGATCCTCGTCGCCCTCGTGCTCGGCATCGTGCTGGGCCTGGTCGCCCGTGGAATCGGGCCCGACGCCGAGGGCGCGCCGAACGGCCTGGCCGCGACGCTCGACGTCATCGGCTCGTCGTACGTGACGCTGCTGAAGGCCGCCGTCGTGCCGCTCATCTTCACGGCGATCGTCGCGAGCATCTCGAACCTCCGCCGCGTCCGCAACGCCGCGCGCCTCGCGGGCCAGACGCTGCTGTGGTTCGCGATCACGGCGCTCATCGCCGTGACGATCGGCATCGTGCTGGGTCTGGTGATCCAGCCCGGCTCGCGCGCCGGCGCGGGTCTCGAGCCGAGCGACCCCTACACCGTCGGCTCGTGGTGGAACTTCCTCATCGGCCTCATCCCGCAGAACTTCCTCGGCCTCCAGGTGTCGTCGAGCTTCGACGCCGAGGCCGGAGCGGTCGCCTCGTCGGTCGGCTTCAACGTGCTGCAGGTCATCGTCGTGTCTGCCGTCATCGGTCTCGCGGCCCTGCGCGTCGGCAAGAAGGCCGAGCCGTTCCTGTCGTTCGTCGAGTCGACGCTCAAGGTCATCCAGCGCGTGCTGTGGTGGATCATCCGGATCGCCCCGATCGGCACGCTGGGACTCATCGGCAGCGCCGTCGTGAAGTACGGCTGGGAGAAGCTCGCATCGCTCGGCTGGTTCGCGATCGCGATCTACATCGGCCTCGCGCTCGTCCTGTTCGCGGTGTACCCGATCCTCGTGAAGTCGCACGGCCTCTCGATCCGTCAGTATTTCTCCGGCGCATGGCCGGCGATCCAGCTCGCGTTCGTGAGCCGCTCGTCGATCGGCACGCTTCCCGTGACCGAGCGCGTCACCGAGCGCAACCTCGGTGTGCCGAGCGCGTACGCCTCGTTCGCCGTGCCCTTCGGGGCGACGACCAAGATGGACGGCTGCGCCGCCATCTACCCGGCGATCGCCGCGATCTTCGTCGCGCAGTTCTTCAACATCGAGCTCTCGCCGCTGCACTACGTGCTCATCGCGGTCGTCTCGGTGTTCGGCTCCGCCGCGACCGCCGGCACGACGGGTGCGACCGTCATGCTGACGCTCACGCTGTCGACCCTCGGCCTCCCGCTCGAAGGCGTCGGCCTGCTGCTGGCGATCGACCCGATCCTCGACATGGGCCGCACCGCGGTCAACGTCGCGGGCCAGGCGCTCGTGCCGACGATCGTCGCCAAGCGCGAGGGCATCCTCGACGAGAAGCTCTACAACGCTCCGCGTCAGGGCCTTCCGTTCCTCGACGACTCCGCGGAGGACACCCCCGAGGTGGACCTCGACGCCGAGATCGCGGCGCACGACGACCAGGTGCACGCCGGACGCTGATCCGGCCCCGTCGCGCGGGCGCGGCATCCGTCTTCCACAGAGCGAGACGGATGCCGCGCCCGTCCCGTTTCCGGCAAGACTGAGAGCATGACCGAACTGCCGCATCCCCTCGGAGCGTTCGGCGTCTGGCGCCGCCGCGACGGCCTCACGCCCGAGTTCGCGAGCAACGTCGAACGCCTCGGCTACACGACCCTGTGGATCGGCGGATCGCCGGGCGCCGACCTCGCCGAGGCGGAGGCATGCCTCGACGCGACAGAGAGCCTCGTCGTGGCGACCGGCATCGTGAACATCTGGCGTGCCGCCCCGCGCGAGGCGGCCGCGTCGTTCCATCGGCTGGAGGCGCGGCATCCGGGTCGCTTCGTACTCGGCATCGGGTCGGGCCATTCCGAGGCCGACCCGCGCCGGGCCAAGCCGCTCACCGCGATGCGCGAGTACCTCGACGCGCTCGACGCCGAGGGGGTGCCCGCGGGGCGCCGCGTGCTCGCCGCGCTCGGACCCAAGACCCTGCGGCTCGCGGCCGAGCGCACGCTCGGCGCGCACCCGTACCTCACGCCGCCCCGCCACACGCGGTGGGCCCGCGAGATCCTCGGGCCGAACGCGCTGCTCGCGCCCGAGCAGATGGTGATCGCCGAGACGGATGCCGCAACCGCCCGCGCCGTCGGACGCCGGATCCTGCGCCGCTACCTGGCCCTCGAGAACTACGCCGGCACGCTGCGGAAGTCGGGCTACGGCGACGACGACCTCTCGGGCGACGGCAGCGACCGACTCGTCGACGAGCTGACGCCGTGGGGCGACGCGGCCGCGCTCGCCGCGGCGGTGCGCGCCCACCTCGATGCGGGCGCCGACCATGTGTGCGTGCAGGCGCTGCCCGCCGACGGCGACGTGGTGCCCGCGCTCGCTGAGCTGCGCAGGGCACTCGCGTAGGCTCGCAAGGGGTTGTCGCGCCCGGTTCGAGGCGCGAGACTGTGCGAGTTCCATCCACGAGAGGACGACCATGGCCCACGGCGACATCACTCACGTCGACATCCCCGTCACCGACTTCGCGAAGGCGACGGAGTTCTACTCGCGCCTGTTCGGGTGGCAGATCGCCGATGTCCCCGGCTTCGAGGGATACCCGATGTGGCAGGCGCCCAACAAGATCAGCGGAGGCGCCCTCGCGCAGCGAAGCGAGGGCTTCACGCAGCCCCGGTCGTACGTCGAGGTCGACTCGATCGACGAGGTCATCGCGATGGCCCGCGCCTCCGGCGGTTCGGTCGCGGTCGAGAAGTCCGAGATCACCCCGACGAGCTGGTGGGCCGCGATCGTCGACCCCGACGGCAACGTCATCGGGCTGTTCGAGGGCACGACCGAGGTCGAGGAGTCGTGACGCAGGGGCTCCACGACGGGGTCACCGCAGAGTCGGAGCGGAAGGGCGTGTGGTTCGGCGACATCTCGTCGGTCGACTTCGACGCGATGGCCGAGCAGACGCTCATCCGCAACCTCGGCATCGAGATCGTCGAGATCCGCGATGACGCCCTGGTGGGGCGGATGCCGGTCGACCACCGCACCGTGCAGCCCGCGGGCGTGCTGCACGGCGGGGCATCCGTCGCGCTCGCCGAGACCCTCGCGTCGTGGGCGGGGTTCCTCGCGATCGACCGCGAGCGATTCCACGTCGTCGGGCAGGAGATCAACGCGAACCACATCCGCCCCCTCACGAGCGGATGGGTCGTCGGCACGGCGAAGCCGGTCAACATCGGTCGGCGGGCCCACGTGTGGGAGATCCGCATCGTCGAGGAGGGCACCGGACGACTCGCGTGCATCTCGCGATGCACGCTCGCCGTGATCGAGCAGCGCAGCACGTACGGGCGGCCGGGGGAGCGGGGCGCGTAGCGCCGGGCGCCTGCGTGCACCGGCCCCTCGACGGCGTTCCCGCGCCGCTCTTTCGCCCGGATCAGGACATCTGGTGACCGCAGGACGATTCGCGCGGGATCGGCCTGTTCAGGCCGGATGTCCTGATCCGGTAAAGAGGCGCTGCACCCGCGACGTCCCGTGTCGACTGGTCGTGTATACGTTGCGCCCGCCAATAACCCCCTGATGAGGCATCCGAAGGCCTTTGTGTATACACTGAGGACCGGCCGACGAAGGGGGTGACCGATGCGCGCGAGCGACCGCGCCTACCGCACCCTGCTCGACGAGATCCAGACGGGTGCCCTCCCGCCCGGCGCCGTGCTCGCCGAGGTCGAGCAGGCGACGCGCCTCGGAGTGAGCCGCACGCCCCTGCGCGAAGCGCTCGGACGTCTCGCGGCGGACGGGCTCGTCGTCCAGCAGTCGCCTCGCGTCACGGTGGTCGCCGACGTCGACGCCGACGACATCCGCGCCCTGTTCGAGGTGCGTCGCGCGCTCGAGGAGTCCGCCGCCCGGACGGCCGCGCAGCGCGGCGACGGCGCGGAGTTCGCGACCCTCGCCGAGGAGTTCGCCGCGGCATCCGTCGACGGTCCTGACGCGACCGACGACTACTACGCCCTCATCGCCCGCTTCGACGCGGCCCTCGACGCCGCCGTCGCGAACGACTACCTCACCGCCGCGCTGCGGACCGTGCGCACGCACCTCGTGCGGGTGCGCCGGCTCGCGCGCGACAACCCCGAGCGGCTCGCGGCGTCGGTCGCCGAGCACCGGCTCATCGCGAGTGCGATCGCCGCAGGCGACGCCGAGCTCGCCGCGCACGCGACGCACGTGCACCTGCACAACGCGCTCGCGAGCATCCTCGCTTCGCTCGACCACACCGCTTCGACAGGCTCAGCGACCGGGGCGGGTGCTGGGTCCGGCGACGCTTCGACAGGCTCAGCGACCGGGGTCGGTGCTGGGTCCGGTGACGCTTCGACAGGCTCAGCGACCGGTGGGATGGCGGGCACAGGGCCGGTTCCCGAGCTTGCAACTTCGGTCCCTGAGCTCGTCGAAGGGCCGCGCCTCACGAAAGGAAGAGCATGACCGTCATGCATCACGTCCGTGTCCACCGCAGCGAAGAGAACCTCGCTCGGGAGGACCAGCTCGCGTGGAAGATCGCCGAAGTCGCCGCCGACCCGGTCGAGGTCGAGCCCGACGTCGTCGACATGATCATCAACCGCGTCATCGACAACGCGGCGGTCGCAGCGGCATCCCTCACCCGTGCACCCGTCAGCGCCGCCCGCCAGCAGGCCCTCGACCACGCCGTCTCGATCTCGGGTGACGGCGCGACCGTGTTCGGGTGCCCGCTCGAGCGCCGCACGTCGCCCGAGTGGGCGGCATGGGCGAACGGCGTCGCCGTGCGCGAGCTCGACTACCACGACACGTTCCTCGCGGCGGACTACTCGCACCCCGGCGACAACATCCCCCCGATCGTCGCGGTCGCGCAGCATGTCGGCTCCGACGGGGCGGCGCTCGTGCGCGGCCTCGCGACCGGATACGAGATCCAGATCGACCTCGTCCGCGCGATCAGCCTGCACAAGCACAAGATCGACCACGTCGCTCACCTCGGCCCGTCGGCCGCCGCCGGCATCGGCACGCTCCTCGGGCTGCCCGTCGAGACGATCTACCAGGCGATCGGGCAGGCCCTGCACACGACGACCGCGACCCGCCAGTCGCGCAAGGGCGAGATCTCGACGTGGAAGGCGCACGCCCCGGCGTTCGCGGGCAAGATGGCCGTCGAGGCGGTCGACCGCGCGATGCGCGGCGAGACGTCGCCCTCGCCGATCTACGAAGGCGAAGACGGTGTGATCGCGTGGTTGCTGGACGGGCCGGATGCCTCGTACGAGGTGCCCCTGCCCGCACCGGGCGAGCCCAAGCGCGGCATCCTCGACTCGTACACGAAGGAGCACTCCGCCGAGTACCAGGCGCAGGCGTGGATCGACCTCGCGCGAAAGCTCCACAACGAGCACCCCGAGCACGCGTTCGCGCCCGACAACATCGAGTCGATCGTGCTGCACACGAGCCACCACACGCATTACGTGATCGGGTCGGGCGCCAACGACCCGCAGAAGTACGACCCCACCGCGTCGCGCGAGACGCTCGACCACTCGATCCCGTACATCTTCACCGTCGCGTTGCAGGACGGCACGTGGCACCACGTCGACTCGTACCTTCCCGAGCGCGCCGCGCGGCCCGACACCGTCGCGCTGTGGCAGAAGGTCACGACCGAGGAAGACCCGGAGTGGACCCGCCGCTACCACTCGGAGGACCCGAACGAGAAGGCGTTCGGCGGCCGGGTCGTGATCCGCTTCGCCGACGGCGGCGAGATCGTCGAGGAGATCGCGGTCGCCGACGCGCACCCGCTCGGCGCCCGGCCGTTCGTGCGCGAGGACTACGTCCGCAAGTTCCGCCTGCTCGCCGAGCCCGTGCTCGACCCGGACGAGATCGAGCGGTTCCTCGAACTCGCCCAGCGCCTGCCCGAGCTCACGGCCGACGAGGTGCGTCAGCTCTCGATCGTCGCGAAGCCCGGCGTCCTCGCGAGCGCGCCGGCGCCGAAGGGCCTGTTCTGATGCGACGCTTCGACGAGCTCAGCGACCCGGGGAGGATCTGATGCTGTACTCGACCATCACGCCCGCCGAGAAGCGGCGCGCCTTCCGCGAGCGGCTCGCGACCGGGGAGCTGCTGCGGTTCCCGGGGGCGTTCAACCCGCTGTCCGCGCGCCTCATCGAGCGCAAGGGCTTCGAAGGCGTCTACATCTCGGGCGCCGTGCTGTCGGCCGACCTGGGCCTGCCCGATATCGGCCTCACGACCCTCACCGAGGTCGCGGGCCGCGGGCAGCAGATCGCGCGCATGACCGATCTCCCCGCGATCATCGACGCCGACACGGGCTTCGGCGAGCCCATGAACGTCGCCCGCACGATCCAGACACTCGAGGACGCGGGTCTTGCCGGCACGCACATCGAGGACCAGATCAACCCCAAGCGGTGCGGGCACCTCGACGGCAAGGCCGTCGTCGACGAGGACACCGCGGCCAAGCGCATCCGTGCCGCGGCCGACGCGCGTCGCGATCCGAACTTCCTCATCATGGCCCGCACCGACATCCGCGCCGTCGAGGGCCTCGACGCGGCGATCGACCGCGCGAAGGCGCTCGTCGAGGCGGGCGCCGACGCGATCTTCCCCGAGGCGATGCGCACGCTCGACGAGTTCGCCGCGGTGCGCGCCGCGGTCGACGTGCCGATCCTCGCGAACATGACGGAGTTCGGGAAGAGCGACCTCTTCTCGGTGGACCAGCTGCGCGACGTCGGCGTGAACATCGTGATCTGGCCGGTCTCGCTCCTGCGGATCGCGATGGGCGCGGCATCCGGCGCTCTGGATACGCTCATCGAAGAAGGACACCTCACGAGGAGGCTCGACCAGATGCAGCACCGCGCCGAGCTGTACGACCTCGTCGACTACGAGTCCTACAACCACTTCGACACGAACGTCTTCAACTTCCACGTCGAGCGTTGACCCGCGAAGGAGCACCATGACGACCGAACCGGACATCAAGAAGGGACTCGCGGGCGTCGTCGTCGACTACACCGCGATCTCGAAGGTGAACCCCGACACGAACTCCCTGCTGTACCGCGGCTACCCCGTGCAGGAGCTCGCGGCGACGCAGCCGTTCGAGGCGGTCGCGTACCTGCTGTGGCACGGCGAGCTCCCCGACGATGTGCAGCTCGCGCAGCTGCGCGCCGTCGAGCGCTCGTACCGCGCGCTCCCCGCCGACGTGCGCGCGGTCATCGACCGGGTCCCGATCGACGCCCACCCGATGGACGAGGTCCGCACCGCCGTGAGCCTCATCGGTGCGCGCGACCTCGCCGGTACCGGCTCGGTGCTCGACGCGAGCGGCTCCGCCGAGGAGAACCTGGCGCGCAGCATCCGCCTGTTCGCCGTTCTTCCCGCGATCGTCGCGTACGGTCAGCGCCGCCGGCGCGGACTCGATCCCGTCGAGCCGCGCGACGACCTCGACTACGCCGCCAACTTCCTGTGGATGACGTTCGGTGAGATGCCCGAGGACGTCGTAGTCGACGCGTTCAACCGGTCGATGATCCTGTACGCCGAGCACTCGTTCAACGCCTCGACGTTCACCGCGCGAGTCATCGCGTCGACGCTGAGCGACCTGTACTCCGCGGTCGTCGGCGCGATCGGCGCGCTCAAGGGACCCCTCCACGGAGGGGCGAACGAGGCCGTGCTGCACATCTTCGACGAGATCGGCGACGCGTCGAACGTCG
>Ga0180220_1000807_pt1 | contig 28219 bp, 26 predicted proteins | sample eDN5th37CBELigBY_FD_151335 | JGI IMG/M metagenome (GOLD analysis project Ga0180220, IMG submission 151335) | Enriched backyard soil microbial communities from Emeryville, California, USA - eDNA 5th pass 37_C BE-Lig BY (version 2) (version 2) | ecosystem: Environmental > Terrestrial > Soil >... | reverse complement strand
GTGCCATAAACCTGTTTCGAAAAGGAATGCGCCAAAATCGAAACCGGTACCGCATGGGCATGACCCATACGGTAGGGGCGAAGTCAACCGTCCTGATGTTTCGTCACGCTAAGATAGGAGCACGATGAAGTGCGTTCGCACTACCGGACAGAAACAAGTCTAAGTGGTTTATGCTTCGCATAAACACTCGTCACTTGATGACGAGAGACAAGCTCATGACTTTAGTCATGAGTCGTTGACTTTGATCATATGGAGCCAATAGATGACGACACCCCTTTTTTCTTCCTTTCCCCATGACCTCGAAGGAATGTTGGCGGAAGTGATACCGGAACTGCTTCGTTATTGCCGATCCCTGACAGGCAGGGAGTGGGAGGGCGAAGATCTGGCGCAGGAGACGTTGATCCGCGTCCTGAACCGCCACGGCAAAATGCCGGGAATCGCCATGAACAAGCCTTATGTGTTCCGGATTGCCCGGAATCTTTGGATCGACCGCTGCCGCCTTGGCCGCCGCCAGGCATCCGTATCCTTCGAGGAGCTCGAGCCCTTTGCCGCACCGCAAGCCCCCGCAGAATCGGACTTCTTAATCACGCGCGAGCTTCTGGAGGAGCTGATGCACCGGCTTACGCCCAAACCTTTTGTCATCGTATTGCTGTGCGACGTGTTCGGCATGACCGCTAAAGAAGCGGGGCGCTGCATCGACACCGCGGAAGTAACGGTGCAGGTTGCGCTTTCAAGAGCTCGTAAAAGGCTGCGCCTTCTCGCGCTCCGCGAGCCGGAAGGTCCCCCCGACGGCGGTTTTCCGCACCGGAAAAGCCTCGAAGCTGCAAACGCCAAACTGCTCGCTTCCGTTGCCGCCGCGTTTCGCCGCCACGATCCCCGGCTGATCTACGAGGCCTACCTGCGATTGTTTGAACATGGCTGCCGGATCGCGGAAATTCGTGCGAAGGACGACCGATACTTTTTTACGCTCCATGACCCGGACGGCAATCTGCTGATGATCAGCGAATCATTTTTTTGAAAAAATTTATGCACATGTATGGTTTGAGTCATTTTCATCGTTATCCATATGAAATAAGCAAATATGATCGAAAGGAGGAAATCTATGCCGCCCGAGCTGACTATGTTAGAGCGCATCGACAGGGTGATACTGCCGGTTCCGGATGCCAGGCTGGCAGCGGAATGGTACGCCGGCGAATTCGAGTTTCAAATCGCAAGGCGGGGCAGCAAAGAAATCGATTTGAAAATCTGCGGGGGAGAAACATGGCTGACGTTGTCGGAGCCGGAAGGACAGGAACCGTTTAGGCCGCTGCCGCATCTGGATGCGGACGGACATGTTCCCTGCTTCAACTTTTACACCCATTGGGAGGACCTGCATAGCGAGTGGCTCGAGTCCAGGGGGATTCGGAACACGGATACGATGCGGACGCCCCATATGAACGTATGCGAAATGACCGATCCTTTCGGCAATGTGGTCGGCATCTGCCATGAAAAGGAAAACTCGATTTTTTACGTACCGAGTCCCCGTCCCCTACCTTCGATGTTCCATCGTATCCTTGCGGTTTTCCTTCCCGTCAGGGATCTAGATGCCTCCATTCGATGGTATTCGGACGTTTTGGGCTTTCGCCTCTGCAACCATTGGGAACAAGGAGCGGATTTGATGATCGGCGAGGGGGAAACCATCGTCACCATGATCCGCATGGAGGAAAGGAAACATCGCCAAGCGGTGCAAGCCATGAACGGCAGAGCTTATTATTCGATGCAGACGTCATGGATCCGGGACACGTATCGGCAATTACGCGAAAAAGGGGTCTCCGTCGGCAAGTGCCGCGAGGAGGACGGCGTGAACCGGTTTGATGTTCTGACGCCGGAAGGTCTGACGCTTCAAATTTCGGAAAAGGAGTTGGTTCGCATTGGCTAATCATGACAGCGCCGTTCACGCCGCTGCCGGCATCCCGATTGCAAATCGGGTCGCCAGCGTGTTTGTGCACGTAACGGATTTGCACGCATCGGCGGAATGGTACAGCCGTTTATTGGGACTGCCGCTGATGGAGGAACGGCTGAACGGAGGACCCGTCTATTGGTTTGATTTTCAAGGCACGCATTTGATTCTCGATTCGAACAGCGTGAACCGGCAAAATCCCGATTGGAACGAAGGGATGATGCCTCGCATCATGTTCGCGGCGACAGAGATCGATGAAGCCTTTAGGCATGTGCGGGAAAAGGGCGGCGAACCGGTTCATGAGCCGGAAAGGCACGGCACGATGGCCTTCTTCAATTTCCGAGATCCAGAAGGGAACGTGCATATGGCGTGCTGGAAGAATCATGCGGCGGAGGAGTCGCCTCCCGAACCGAGCAACATAAGTCCGATTTTGCCGAGCATCGGAGGCGTGTTCGTCGACGTGAGAAACATGCCGATGGCTGCGCGTTGGTATTCCGAACTTTTGGGCGTGCCTTTTGACGAATCGTCTGCGGGAAAACGGATCTATTCCGTGCCGACGGTTTCAGGTGCCGCGCTGCTGCTTGACCATAACCGTCATTTAAATCAGGAGTCGTTTACGGAAGTGTGTTATTTCGAAACGGACGATTTTGATGCCGCGCTCGCATTCGCCCGGGATCAAGGGTTTCAGTTTGCGGGCGAGCCCTGTTACTTCCCGGATCTGAGCGAATTTGCCCTCATTGATCCCGACGGCAACCGAATTGTAGTGGCACAAATGAATTTTTAATCGAAAAGGAGAAGTGAAACCCTTGCCAAGGCAAATCAGCAGTTCACTAACCGTATTATCCGTATCCGATTTAGCCCGTTCCAGACAGTATTACCGGGAGGTTCTCGGCTTCGACGTGACGGACTGGTGGGCCGAACGCGACGGTCTCGCCGGACTTGCGCTCAAGCTTCATCAAGCTCCGGACCCGACCGCCGTACATCCGAACCCGCCCGAGCCGGGGGCTGACCTTGGCATCGATGTTTCCGCCTATGTCGATACATGGGCCGCACTGGACAGCCTTTACGAAGAATTCAAGTCCAAAGGCGCCGTCATCGCTCAAGAACCTGTCATCTACGCAGACGGCGGACCTTGGAAGGAATTCGTGATCGCCGATCCGGACGGCTATCATCTGGCGTTCGGCGGAATCGACGGCAGCCGGGCCCATTGCAGCATTGATCCGCATATTCAAGCCGCATTTTTGTGGGTACGGGACTTGAACCGCGCGGTGGAGCGATATGCGAAGCTGATGGGGCTGGAGGTCAGGGAGGAGGACCGTTTCGGTCGCCTGCACGTGTTTCATCTCGATAACGGAGCGGATCTCATTTTGGATTCCAACGGGATGGAGGACGCGCCGATTCCCGAGCGGGGGCCGGTTCTTTTTCAACTGGGCACGTACAATATCGATAAAGCTGCAACAGAAGCGGAGCAAATCGGCTTTGAAATCGTTTACGGCATTCAAAGGCTCCCTAGTGTGTCGTTTTTCAACATTCGGGACGAGGACGGGAACATCGTGATGGTTTGCCAGCAGCATGAGGGGTGACGTCGTGAATGTGGAAATCGTAGAAAGGCCGGAAATGAAAGCGGCGGTTCTGCAGATTCCTAGAGACGGAAAACGGGTTCGCGAAGCTTGGGCCAAAATAACCGCATGGCTCGACGGACATCCGGCGGTCGCGGAGCGGGAGTATGGTTATGTCTTCATTCCGGAGTGGCAGTGGGCGACGGAAGTGACGACGCTGTGGGTTGGCATGGCGGTGCATCATTTCGACGGGCTGCCTGACGAACTCGAGACGATCACCATCCCGGCCAAAAGGTTTGCGAAAATGACCGTCCAGGGGGATCGGACCCAAATGGAGGCGGCTTACGATTCCTTGTCCAAATGGTTTGCGGATGGGACATATGCAAGGGATACGCGCAAAGGTTCCTTCGGATTTGAAATGAACCGTCTGAGTCCTGTGAACCCGTTTGACGTTCCGGCGGACGAAATCACCGACTTCGATTTCGACATTTTTGCGCCGATTCTGAGCGAATCGAAGCTTCTCAAGCCGGACCGCTATCCCGGAATCGTCAATGTCGAAGTTCGTAAGGGAAGGAAGCGCCGGATCGTCGGGGCGGAGACATTCATCGACCAAAAAACGACGAAGGCGGAACAGGCCATTCCGGAATTTTGGGAAGGCGTCATGCCGCGGCTCGGCGAGGTTGCCGATGCCAAAAGGCCTTTTGCAACAGTCGGGTTGTACTTGTATAAGCCTCCATTTGGACCTCGTCAGGATTTTCGGTATGTTGCCGGGGTTGAAGTCGAGGCGGAGCCTTCGGCTCCGCTGCCAGAAGGATTGACGGAAGTGACCATCCCGGAAGACGACTGCGTTGTTGTTACCTATCGCGGGAAAGCAAGCGGGCTGGGCCAGGTATGGGATTACTTTCACGGATGTTGGTTTCCGCAGCAGGCGGAATACGATGCCGTGGATGATTTCGAATTCGAGCGTCATGACGAACGCTATTTTGGCGTTGATGACGAACGTTCCATGCTTGAGATGCATTTTCCGGTGCGCCGGCGCGTGAAGGAGAAACGGCTAACGGACAACATCGTCGTGGATGAAAAGGGAGGGCATGTCCTCCAAGATCTGCGGGGCGAAAAGATACGGATGGCAAGCTTTCAGAGCGCCGACCTTCACGGCATCGATATGCGGAGCAGCCGCCTCAGGCATGTGAACTTTGTAGGGGCCGAATTGGAGCATATCTATTTTGCAGGCGTTCACGTGGACGAAATCCAGATGGGCGGAACGATTTTTGAGCATATCCGGCGACCGGAGGCCACCCAAAGCCGGTTAGATGAGGAGCCCGGCACCGATGGGTGGGTGAACGTGGAACCCGTTGTTTTTCGGAACAGCGATCTCAGCACGGCCAGATTCGAAGGCTGTAACTTGAGCGAGGTCCGTATTAGCAACTGCCGCCTTGACGGCATGACGATCGATGGGATCCCGGTCACGGCTCTGCTGGACAATTATTTGAGGACGGGCGCTAAATAACGGGATATGAAAGGGGCGAAAGAAAAATGGGCATACAGCAGATCGGCAGTGTATTTGTTCAGGTAAGCCAACTGGAGAGATCCATCGCCTTTTACAAGGAAGGACTTGGGCTTCGATGCCGCGGAATCGAAGATATGGGGGAAGGAAAACGCGGCGCGACGCTGTTTTTCGATCCGCACCCTGAACACGCGTCTTTGCTGACTTTAGCCGAAACCAGCGATCCAATCTATACATCGGCCATGCATCATTTTAATTTAAAATGCAGCAACGCCAGGGGACTTCATGTCATTTTGCAAACCCGGGGTTACCGGGTGTCGGAGCTTGAAACATGGGAGTCGCGATGGTACAAACACATCATGTTTGACGTTACGGATCCGGACGGCCATGTGCTTAATCTCATCGAGATGATACCGATCGAAGCTGCCAAATGAGGTATTAGCGGGATCAACCTCGACCGCATAAGATTAGTAAAAATAGGATATATCATGAAAGCAAAGGACGGTTTCCGAGGCCAAACGATGTGCCCGGAATATCGTCCTTTGTCTTCCGTTAAAGGGGATTTTTCATTATAAAACTCATAAAATATATTAGTTTACTTGACTTTAGTGGCTGGTCAAAATATAATCACAAACATAAAGTAATCAACTTACGAAAATAACGCTGTGTCAAATAGATGATCAAGGAGGAATTTTTTCATGACAAGAAAACATGATATCGGCGCTCTGCTGCTGCGGATATTTTTAGGCGTTGCTTTTTTTGCTCACGGATGGGCCAAGTTTCAAGGAGGCATCGGTAATACGGCGGCATTTTTCGAAAGTTTGGGTTTGCCGGGTCTTGCCGCTTATATCGTGGCAACGATCGAGCTCATCGGCGGGATCGCCATGATTCTCGGGATGGGTAAGCGTGTGATTGCGTGTTTGTTTGTCTTGATTTTGGCCGGAGCCATTGTGAAGGTAAAACTGGCCGCAGGTTTTTTGGGAAGCAATCAAGCTCCGGGGTATGAAATTGACCTGGCGCTGCTGATCATTTCCGTATATTTCGTCATCGGGAACCGGTCATGGCTCTCGTTGGACAGCATTGTTTTTCGTTCGAAACAAAAATAAATAACATGGAGGATTCGGCCTACTATGGAATTTCATCGCAAACCTTATACTTTTATCGGCCAGGTGGACTTAAGAGTCTCCAATTTGGAGCGTTCGCTTGCTTTTTATCAACATGTGATCGGATTTCGCGTTTTGGAGCGGTCCGACGGAAAAGCGACCTTGACGGCGGATGGCAAAACCTCGCTGTTATCGATCGAACAACCCGAACAGGTTTCGCCGAAACAGCCGCGGACGACAGGTTTGTACCATTTTGCGCTTCTATTGCCGAATCGGTCCGATTTAGCCTGCGTGCTGCAGCATTTTATCCAACACCAAATTCCGCTCCAAGGGGCATCGGATCATCTGGTCAGCGAAGCTCTTTATTTGGCTGATCCGGACGGCAACGGCATCGAAATTTACGCCGACCGGCCGTCCCCGTCTTGGGCGTGGGCTAATGGAGAGGTCGTGATGGATACCCGTGCTCTTGATATTCGCAATCTTTTGCAGGAAGGAAGCGGGGCGGAGTGGAAGGGCCTCCCTGCGGAGACGTTGATGGGGCATATCCATTTGCACGTCTCTTCTTTGCAAGAAGCGGAGGCTTTTTATATCCGTGGGTTGGGATTTGATATCGTAAGCCGGTTTGGAAACCAGGCGCTTTTTATTTCGACCGGCAAATACCATCATCATATCGGGCTTAATACGTGGAATGGGGTGGGAGCGCCCGCGCCCGCGGACAACAGCGTCGGGTTGATCTCCTTCGATATCGTATATCCTGACGAGGAAGCAAGAAGCAGCGCCGTTCAGCGGCTGAAGGCGATGGGGGTGTCCGTCCAGAAAAGCCAAAGCTCGTGGATTACGGAAGATCCGTCCCATAACCGGATTCGGTTGTTGGTTTAAACCATCGAATACGGATTGATCAAACCCATTTGCAGGCGTTAGGCCATGCGATGGGTTTTTTGCTCGTTTTGCAGGAGGGAATGAACTTCGAAGATATAACCTCGTAATGTTCGATAAAATGTCACTATCAAATCCGAATTCTAACATTTGTTAGCCAATTAATTAAATTCAAAGATTGTATTCATGAAAATTGTCCATTACAATAAGACAAATCAAACTACCATACTAGTTATACTAGTGTGCCGAATGCCGCTTATTTGACATGGGAGGGGAAACGTTTGAGCATAACCGTACAGGATGTGATTGGCAAATTGCATGAAGCATTCGGACAATTCGAAACTACGGTGGACGGCATCGTGGCGGGGAGCGCAGAAGCGGCCGTCAGAGGCATCGCCGTTTCGTTCGTCGCTTCCTATGAAGCCGTCAGGGAGGCGGCGGCGCTTGGCGCTAATTTGTTCATTACCCATGAAGGGGCGTTTTACCGCCATCAGGAAGGCAAGAGGGGGACGGTTGGCCGCAATCGGGTCCAACTCATGAAGGAAAGTTTCATGGAATCGGCGGGGATGACCGTCTACCGGTATCATGACCACCCGCACCGGACTCATCCTGACCTGATTACCCGGGGGCTGCTGCGCGCATTGGATTGGGAGCGGTACGAGCACGAATATGTGGAGGCTGCGGCTGTGGTCACCCTGCCGAAACCTGAGCCGGTTCGCGATATCGCCTCCGATGTCAAAAGCAGGCTTCATATTCCGTACCTGCGGGCGGCCGGCAGCATGGAATCCGTCTGTCAAACCATCGGCGTCGCCGTAGGCTACCGGGGAGGCCTCGAGATTGCCATTCCATTGTATGAGCAAAAAAGGGTCGATCTTATGCTCGTGGGAGAAGGTCCGGAATGGGAAACGCCCGAATATGTCCGTGACGCCGCCGCCCAGGGCAGCGGCCGTTCGCTGTTCGTACTGGGACACGCCGCCAGCGAAGAGCCGGGCATGAAACTGCTGACTGAATTGATTGGGGATCTGACCCCGGGCATCCCGGTTCACTTCATCAGCACGCCGCAGCCACTGCAAATCATGTAAAGTAGTAACAAACGAAGCCATTGAAGAAAGAGGTTGCCGTATGTCAATGGAACAAAAGATCAAAGGATCGACCCGAGACTATTCCTATCATTGGTTGAGGGATAAAATCATGCATTTGGAGCTTGAGCCTGGAACGAAAATTTCGGAAAAAGAGATCGCCGACGAGCTGAAAGTCAGCCGGACGCCCGTCCGCGAAGCCTTCATGAAACTGGCGGAGGAGGAACTGCTGGACATTATCCCGCAAAGCGGCACCGTCGTGTCTCGAATTAACCTGAGGCATGTCGAGGAAGGACGATTTATCCGGGAGAAAATCGAGAAAGAGATCGTGGCGTTAGCCTGCGAACAGTTCGGGGAAGATTTTCGCTTTCGCATGGAAGCCAACATCGTGATGCAGGATGTTTGCGCCTCCCAAAACAATGTTTACAAGCTGTTCGAACTGGATGAGGAATTCCATCAAATTCTGTTTGAGGCCACGGGGAAACAGCGCACCTGGAAAATGCTGCAGCAGTTGAATATCCATTTCAACCGGCTGCGGCTGCTGCGTCTGTCGAAAGACTCCAATTGGGAGCACATTATCCGGCAGCACAAAGAAATCTACCAACTGATTGTACGGAAGGAGAAGGAACCGGCCGTACAAATGATGGAGAATCATTTGCGGCTCGTCGTGATCGAGCAGGATATGCTGAAGGAAAAGTACCCGCATTACTTTATCTAGGGCAAAGAGGAGAAACGAAAGGGGAAACGAAAAATGACGCTTGCCATAAACAACGAATTTCCTAATTCGGATGCCGACCCGTGTTGGTTAAGATATACGAGGAATGAATCCCTGCAGGGAATCCGATGCCTAAAAAGGCTGGCCGTCCACGGTACGTCGGAACTGGTCCGAACCGCGCAGCGGGAGCTTGCTTTTGGCCTTGCGGCGATGACCGGAACGGCTCCGGAAACGGCCGATGGCCCGGATCTCCCGGAAACGGCCGAGATTCGGCTTGTCCAATATGGGGATGCGCTGCCAAAACGGCTGAAGGAGCTTGCGGCTTTTCAAGATTTGAATGAGGAAGGTTACTTCATACAATCGGTATCGGAAAACGGGAGCGAGTCGATCGTCGTCGCGGCGAAATCAGGAAAAGGCGTGCTGTACGGCACGTTCCATTTTCTGAGGCTTTTGCAAACCGGCGATTTGCCAAGCGGACTTCAGATTCTGGAAAATCCGCGCAACGGGCTGCGGATGATGAACCATTGGGACAACATGGACGGTTCGATCGAGCGCGGATACGCTGGGCAATCGATCTTTTTTAGGGATAACGAGTTTATTCGGGACCAGGCTCGAATTAGGGATTACGCGAGGCTGATGGCTTCCATCGGCATTAACGGCGTGGCCATTAATAACGTGAATGTTCACGAAACCGAAACGCTGCTGATCACGTCCCGGTTTTTGCCGGATGTGGCGGCTGTGGCCGAAATCTTCCGCAGTTACGGAATCGCTTTATTCCTCAGCATCAACTATGCGAGCCCGGTGGAGTTGGGGGGACTGGATACCGCCGATCCGCTCGATCCCCGCGTGCGGACATGGTGGAAGGAAAAGGTTCGCGAAATTTATGATTACGTCCCCGATTTCGGCGGTTTTGTGGTAAAGGCGGATTCGGAGCATCGGCCCGGCCCTTTCACCTACAACCGAACGCATGCCGACGGCTCGAACATGCTTGCGGAAGCTCTCGAACCTTACGGCGGCATCGTCGTTTGGAGATGTTTCGTCTATAACTGCCTTCAGGACTGGAGAGACCGGACGACCGACCGGGCCCGCGCCGCTTATGACCACTTCAAGCCGTTGGACGGCCGGTTCAAGAAAAACGTCGTTCTGCAGATCAAAAACGGGCCGATGGATTTTCAGGTCAGGGAGCCGGTATCTCCGCTTCTCGGCGCAATGCCGGAAACCAACCAAATGGTGGAGTTCCAAATTACGCAGGAATACACAGGTCAACAAAAGCATGTATGTTATCTTGTTCCGCAGTGGAAAGAGGTGCTCGACTTCGATACGTTCGCGCGGGGCAAAGGATCGGAAGTGAAAAAGATCGTCGCCGGGGAAACGCATTCTTATTCGCATTCCGGGATGGCCGCCGTGATCAACGTGGGAGACGACCCGAACTGGACCGGGCATACGCTGGCGCAGGCGAATCTTTACGGATTCGGGCGGTTGGCATGGAATCCGGACCTTTCGGAAGAGGCGATCACGGCGGAGTGGATCCGGCTCACTTTCGGCAAGGATGAAACGGTCCATCAAGCAATGCACTCCATACTTGCGGAATCCTGGCACGTCTATGAACGCTATACGTCGCCGCTTGGGATCGGATGGATGGTGAATCCCGGGCATCATTACGGGCCGAACGTCGATGGTTACGAATATTCCGTGTGGGGGACCTATCATTTTGCCGATTGTCATGGAATGGGCGTGAATCGCACCGCCAGGAGCGGAACCGGGTACACGGCGCAATATTTTTCCGAAAACAGGGAGCGTTACGAATCGCTCGCGACTTGTCCGGACGAGCTGCTGCTTTTTTTCCATCATGTGCCTTATACGCATGTGCTGCAATCGGGTAAAACGGTCATACAGCATATTTATGACAGCCACTTCGAAGGGGTGGAAGGCGTGGAAGCATTCATCGCGCGATGGAACAGCCTGCAAGGACGCATCGATTCGGAGCGATTTCAGGGTGTGCTGGAAAGGCTTCAAACCCAGCTTGCGCATGCCAAGGAGTGGAGAGATGTCGTGAACACGTACTTTTACCGGAAGTCGGGAATCGAGGATCGGAACGGTCGTCCGATTTATTAGGCAATTGCCCGATCGATGGTACATATCGCGGTGATTCGATGCGGCGAAGGAAGATGCCGGAGCGCAGTGAACGCTGCATAGATTCAAATAAAAGGCATTTTATTCGTGGAAAGTTGAACCATTTTTGCTAGTTAAACGTACTAACTTATGAGATTCATACTTCAAGGAGGTACGTTATATGAGGAAAAAGAAGTTCATCTGGTTGCTCGCAGCCGCACTCGCGCTGACTCCGCTGGTGCCGACGGGGGCGCATGCATCCGAAAGCAAGTCGGTCGTATCGGTACAAGGGCTTGAGAAATTCGCTGCGGAAAAAGCCGCGCTCCTTACCGAAAAATACGGGACGACCAGCGTCCAATATGCACTCATCGACGGCGGAAAAATACTGGCTTCGGGGCAAACGGGCCTCAATGATAAGGCAGGGAAAATTCCGCTGACCAAGGACACGATGTACGGCATCGGTTCCACGAGTAAAATGTTTACTGCTGCAGCCGTCATGAAGCTGGTCGACGAGGGCAAAATCGATCTGGATACCCCGGTTGTGAATTACATAACCGATTTCAAGATGAAAGACGAACGATATAAGCAGATCACGCCGCGCATGCTGTTGAACCATTCTTCGGGTCTGCAGGGTTCCAGCCTGGGAAATGCGTTCCTGTTCAACGATCAAGACGCGTATGCGCATGATACGCTGCTTAAGCAGTTGGCCGGGCAGCGGCTCAAAGCCGATCCGGGAGCTTTTTCGGTATACTGCAACGACGGGTTTACGCTGGCCGAAATCCTGGTCGAAAGAGTCAGCGGCATGAATTTTACCGCATTTATCCATCAACATTTTACAGGTCCGTTGTCCATGAACGATACGAAAACATCGCAAGATGCCTTGGAACAAGGCAAATTTGCCGGTCTTTATTACCCGGGATTCGATACTCAGCTTCCGAATGAAACGGTCAATGTGATCGGCACGGGCGGAATCTATTCCACGGCGGAGGATCTGGCGCGATTCTCGCAAATGTTTACGGGACAACAAAAAGGAGTTTTATCCGATAAGTCTGTTCAAGCGATGCAACAAGAGGAATACAAGAAAGGATTGTGGCCTAAAGACGCGGACAATTCCATCGACTATGGGCTGGGCTGGGACAGCGTAAGGCTGTATCCGTTTAACGACTACGGCATCAAGGCTTTGGTCAAAGGCGGGGATACCATCTTGTACCATGCTTCGTTGGTCGTGCTTCCGGAGCAGAATATGGCGGCTGCCGTATTGTCTTCCGGCGGAAGCAGCTCCACCAACCAGTTGCTCGCCACCGAACTGCTGCTGCAAGCGCTGAAAGATAAGGGTGCAATCAAAGAGATCAAGCCGGAAAAATCGTTCGGCAAGCCGGTCAAGGCCGACATGCCAAGCGCCGTTAAGCAATATGCAGGGTATTACGGTGCCATGGGCCAACAAATCAAAATCGCCATCCAAAACGGGGAGCTTACCCTGTCGATGCCAGAAGCGTTTGGAGTTCCGGAACAAAAATTCGTCTACACGGCGGACGGTACATTCGTAAACGCGGAAGGAACCGCGAAACTTGCTTTCGTCAAGGAGAAAAACGGACGAACTTACCTGTGGGACAGGGAGTACACCAGCATACCGGGATTAGGGCAAATGGCTATATCCCAATACCTGGCGGAAAAGCTTGAAGACCATTCGATTTCCAAGGAAACCGAAAAAGCATGGTCGAAACGCGAAGGCCAATTATATTATCCGATCAACGAGAAATTCAGTTCGCTGATGTACATGCTGAAGCCCTCGGTCGAAGTCACCCGAGCAAACGAATTGAAAGGATACTTCGGAGACCGGCAAATTTCCGGTCCGGACACGGCGGCAAGCCAACTGCAAATTCCGGCCATGAGCGGCCGGGATCTGGCGGACTATCGTTTTTATAAGGAGAACGGCAGCGAATACCTGGAGGCCGCCGGGGGACTTTACGTCAGCGGGGAAAAGGTCAAAGCGCTTTATAAAGGGAAGCAGTCCACGGTGACGATTCAGCCTGACGGCTACGCCAAATGGTTCACCGTTCCGGAAGGTGCGGCAGGAAAACTCATGAGCGTCAACATGCCGGCACGGGGGTCGTTTGCGGTGTACGACGAAAAGGGGACCTGCGTGAATTTCACCGTCATCAGCGGGAAAAGCGATGTCGTTCTGCCGGAAAACGGAACCGTCGTATTTGCGGGGGAAGCGGGTTCTGCTTTCAACATCACGTTAAAAAAGTAGTAGGCTTTTTATAAATACGAACTTCTGTTGGCTTTATCATCATTAAAAACTGTAGGCCAAAAGGCGGGAAACCGGATAGTACCCGGAAATTCCCGCCTTTTTGCTGCCGTCAAAACCGTTTTCATATCCGTCGGTTGAAACTGACCGCCCGCCCAAAGCGTATGATACACTGACAAAGGTTTGCGATCGCTTAGAGGAGAGGAGCAGCATTTTTGGCACCCAAACGTAGTCATTATAACAGTCATGCGCGAAAGCATAAGCCCAAAAACAAAAACAAGCGTAAAACATCAAAGGAAAGCTGGGGCAGCCGGTTCTGGTTTGGATTTTTAAAAGTGCTTGGATTCGTCGTTTTATTCGGCATGATCCTTCTATATTGGGATTCGGCCCGGCTGACGGCGATTATATTAAATGCGAGTCCGGTTGACCAATTGGCCGCAGGAACGACGGGCATGGTGAGGCTTGAAGGCCCCGCCGAGGGCACGGCTGCCTTCACGGACGAAGGCAAGCTGCGGAAGGACTTCGCCCTGATCCAGAAAGAAACCTTTTATTGGCAGTGCAGCAAGAGCGGATGCTCCTATAAACGCAATGAAGACCGGAAGCCCGAGGTTCGGGGATTGATGGGCGTAAACGGGGTCATCGTACAATCCGATTGGTTCCGGTTTTATTCGGACTGGCTGCCCTTGAATGCTTCTACGGTAGATGTTGAGGAAATCCCGAATATTTATGAGGGAGATTCTTCCCGTCCGCTACTGGTCGAGAGTCCGAAAGAAAAAGCCTACGGTTATTATGCGGTTTCGCCTGGCGAACACGTTGCGGTCATTGGGCTTGCCCAGAACGGGAGGTTGGAGCCTTTCGCTTTGCCTGGCGAGGAGGAACAGCGCGTCATTTTGATCGGGGCAAGCGTAGAACGGATGGTATCCGAGGAGCGGAAAAGCCAAATCGTGTATTTGATTATAGGGGCTGTGGTCGCACTGGTGCTGCTGCCGACCGTGATTCGGTGGGTTCGGAGTTTGTTCCGTATGGTTCAGGGCGCCGTCCGACGTTAATGCAGACGTTCTGGATCCCGGTTTCATGAAGCGCGTCATTGATGTCCCTCATCGCCCAAAATGCACGAATAAGGACTTTCCCCCGCCGGAAGGAGCGGCCATTGCGCCGCAAACGTTCCGATGGAGAGAAAGTCCTTGTTGTTTTTTTTGGAGTATCAAAGATTTAGGCAAAGAGCAAGCACGCTCTTATGTACCTTCCGTTAACCGAAGGAGGTGAAGACGCTTTGTTCGACGATTTCCCTGATTTCGGCTTTATGGGCGGCATGCCGCTCGGCGGTGATGCTGCCGCTGCGCAGCCGTTCATCCAGCTGTTTCGAAAGTTGGGCTACTTGAAGCTCGATGACGTCTTCGATATCTCCGCCTTGCTCGGACGCAATGTCATGCAAGGACTTGCCCTCGTACAAGGATTGAACTAACTCCTCGTCGGACGAATGGTTGAGTGCGTTCAAAAATTCATCTTTTTCCGGAGCGCCCGTGGAGGACCACTTGGCCGCCGGGCACGCGCTTGTGATGGAGCCGCTGATCGCGGCGTTTCCGAAAGACAATACGACTACCATCGTTCCGACAATCATCACTCGCTTTATGTTCATGGTAAAAATCCTCTTTTCTTGTTTTTTGGTGCGAATTATCTGCGTAAGGTTTCGGGATCGGGTTTCCAGCCTAATGTCATTGTAAACGTCAAACCTGAGGGGAACCTTAATTGTACTTTAAAATAATCTAAAGATTCGAAGCCGATACTTCGAATCATGTACGATAGATGGATAAATGATCAATATTATGGAAAAAAACGGAATAAAACATTTCAGATGAGTGCAAATCTTGGGGGTTATAGCGAGGAAAAGTATGATACAATGGGATTTATTGGAGCTAAACATTGGTCAATTCATATCATGGGAGAGGGGCTTAGCGTATGGCGAAAATTTTGAGCCGGTCGGAAGTGGCCGTGGAATCCACATGGAATTTGGAAGATATTTTCGCGACTCAAGAGGCATGGGAAAAGGAACTAAAAGCAATTGAGCAGGATATCGCATCGGTCACCGCATTCGAGGGAAGGCTCGGCGAAGGAGCGGACACGCTGCTTGCCTGTTTGACCGCGCAGGAGGAACTGCTAGGCAGAACCAATCGCACCGCTGCTTATGCTCATCTGCATTTATCCGGAGACAGCATCGATCCGGCGAATCAAATCAATTCCGCCAAAGCGCGCGATTTATCTTCGTTGGTCGGCACCGCCTTGTCTTTCATCAAATCCGAAATCATCGCCCTGCCTGACGGAACGATCGAGAAGTACATAGAAGAACAGCCCGCACTTAAGGACTTCGAACGCAGCCTTAGACTGCTGCTGGAAACCAAGCCTTACAGATTGACGGCGGAGACGGAAAAGGTTCTTGCTTCGATGGGCGAAATATTGGGAGCGCCGTACCGCATCTATGAACGCAGCAAACTGGCAGACATGACGTTTCCTCCGGCCCTCAACGGACAAGGGGAAGAGGTGCCGGTTTCCTTCGCGCTTTACGAAAACAAATACGTCGAATCGCCGGATACCGCCTTGCGCCGCAACTCGTTTAAAGCTTTCAGCGAAACGCTGCATAAATACCGCAATACGTTTGCCGAAACGTACGGCACGGAAGTGAAACGGCAAGTGATCGAATCGCGCCTGCGCGGGTACGAATCCGTCACGGACATGCTGCTTGCGCCTCAGCAGGTGACGAAAGACATGTACAACAATGTGCTTTATATTTTGCAGGAAGAACTTGCGCCGCATATGCGGAAATACGCCGCTCTTAAGAAGCGGGTGCTTGGTTTGGATGAAATGACGTTTGCCGATTTGAAGGCGCCGCTCGATCCGGATTTCAGTCCGGGCATTTCCTTTCAGGAAGCTGGCGAGCTGATCAAGGAAGCATTATCGGTACTGGGTCCGGAATACGGCGAAATCGTGTCGGCTGCGTTCCGCGACCGTTGGGTGGATTATGCGGACAATGCCGGCAAGAGAACAGGCGCTTTTTGCAGCTCTATCCCGGGAGTGCATTCCTACATTTTGATCAGCTGGGCGGACAACATGAGAGGCGCCTTTACGCTGGCGCATGAAGTCGGGCATGCCGGCCATCTCATGCTGGCAAGCAAATACCAGCGTTTGACGAATTACAGACCATCCTTGTATTTCATCGAAGCGCCGTCCACGATGAACGAGCTTCTGCTCGCGGATCATTTGCTGGCCCGTTCCAACGATCCGAGAATGCGCCGTTGGGTTATTTCCCAGCTGCTTGGAACGTACTATCATAACTTCGTCACTCATTTGCTTGAAGGAGAACTTCAGCGCCGGGTATATGATCTGGCCATGAACAATGTTCCAATCACGGCCGTGAAGCTGTGCGAATTGAAAGGGGATATTTTGTCTTCGTTCTGGGGAGAGGATGTCGTCATCGATGACCATGCCAAGTTAACCTGGATGCGTCAGCCGCATTACTATATGAGCCTGTACCCTTATACTTACGCTGCAGGCTTAACGGCATCTACTGCAGTAGCCAAACTCATTCGGGAAGAGGGGCAGCCTGCCGTGAACCGCTGGCTCGACGTCTTAAAAGCCGGGGGCTCCATGAGCCCGCTCGACTTGATGAAGCTCGCCGGCGTGGATATGTCCCGGCCCGATCCGATCCGCAGCGCGGCTGCTTACGTCGGATCGCTAATTGATGAGTTGGAGCGTTTGTATTAAATCGTTTGCGTTATACGCATGATGAATCTTAATCAAAAAGGCAGTCTCCCAGGGTTTCACCGGAGGCTGCCTTTTGATTTCCGTTTTGAAGGCAAGGAATGCCAGAGAGAACGATATGCATCCTATCGTGATTTGTTTTTCGGAATGCCTGAGGTTTGTTGCGCGGCGGTTTTGGACAGACCAGCTTTTGGCCGATACCATATCGCAATGATAACAAAAATCACGGCGCACCCCGCATAAGTATACATCATGCCGTGAGGCAGGTTGAGGATCAAATACGTAAGCATCGGGCCAAGCGCAGAGCCTAGATCGGTTGCGACCGAGAAGGCTGTCATCACGGCAATGACGGAAGAGTGACGGGCGACGTCCGAAGCCAGGGCATCCATTAACGTGGTGATGGCCGTGCTGGCTGCCATGACGATCAAAGTTACGGCGCACCATACGTAAATCGGAATCGGCCACGGCAGCAGGGCATATCCTGCGGCGGCTGCGATCAGCGAAATGCAGAAGAGGGGGAGCCTCCCCCTGATGCCGTCCGACCATCGGCCGATTCCGGTCGCGAGAAAGGGTTCCCAGACCCAGCGGGCCGCTTGCAGTACGCCCGACAGCATCGTGCTCGTTACAAGCATCCCGAAAAGCGTTATCTGCTGCGGGTTATTCGTTTCGATCATCAGGCTTAAAGTTGAAGTGAATACTGCCAGGATGAGATATAAAAGCAAACCGGCAGCAACGATTTTGAAAACAGGTTTCGTCCAGACCGTCTTGCGCATCATGCCGTGTTCCTTCCGCAGGTTGGAAGCGTCGGCATCCTTTGCCGTGCTATCGGTACTGCCGGAGATATATACGGCAATATACGGAAGGCCTGCCAGCATGAACAGACCGAATGTGACGGAGACGGCGTCCATGCCGGTCAACGGAACGAAAATGCCTCCGGCCAACATGCCGACGAGGCTTCCAAGACGCGAGATTCCGTTGAAACGACCCATCAGATGGCCCCGGTTCGAATCGTCGGAATAACGGATAACGGCTAAATACCCGCCCATTCGGAGAAAAGACCAGGCGATCCCCCAGAGACACCGGAGCACAAGCCATGCGGCGGATCCGTCAATAACGCCATATCCGATCGTGGTCAGGGATGCCAGCAAGACGGCAAAAGCAAGTCCGATCCGGAGCGGCAGTTTACGGTAGAGCAGCCCGATCAGGGGCGTGATGGGCAAACGGACAAACCGGTTGATCGAAAGAAGCAGGCCGACCTCCCAAAGGGCAGTGAGACCGGCCTCTTTCCAGTAAATCGGAAGAACGATGTAGAGCATGGAATCCCCGAGCAGGCAGAGCGCGGTGACGATGGCGATGACGGTGACCGGCTGCTGCCGATTTTCCGGGTAGTCTTTTCGCAGAGTACGGTTCATGGTTTCTCCTGAAAGTCAGACATGTATGATCAGTCCGTCGTATGCCACTCCGATGCCATGAGGCTCGAAAATCCGGACCCAATCTTCGTGAAGCAGGCCGGCGTTATGGGTGAAGTGGGTGACGTAGATGAGACTGGTTTCGTTAACGATCTTCTCCTTTTGAAATCTGCTTTGGAGGTCGTGAATGGTTTCCGCGCTCATATGGCCGGACTGGCGGTTGTTTCCCGTCATGCCATGGGTACAATCAAGAATCGCCAGATCGATTGTTTTGCCCTGCAGCCATTCCCAGGTGGCATCCGGGAACCATCCGGTATCATTGCCGTAGAGCAGCGTTTTCCCGTCTTTCTCGACAAAATAAAGCAAGCAGGTTTCCATAGGATCGTGGTCCGCAAGCAGCGGCGTCACGGTTCCGGAGCCGATCGGCACCGGTTGAAACGGTTTCATGCGATGGAAGGCGAATCGGTTTTTGAACTGTCCGACGGCCTGGTGGGCATGAAACATGACAAGATCATTTCCGTAAATCCGAAGCGGATGCTCGATCCCGTGAGCGAACCCTTCGATCCGGCTGATGAGATCCTGCGGCTGAAAATGGTCATAATGCGTATGGGTCACGAGCAAATGCTCGATTTTGCCCATGTCGATACGGTCGCGTAAAGCCTGCATCTGCGAATCGGCCGAATAATCGAACTTCCAAGTATCGTCAAGAATGACGGAGGCACGCGTACGAATGTTTTTCCCGCCGAGATTTCTCGACTTCAGGCATGTATCGCAGCGGCAAAACACGTTCGGTATTCCTTCGGCCGCCGCCGTCCCTAGAAAATGAACTTTCATCCTTTCTCTTCACGCTCCTTTTTTCGGCAACCCATTTTTTCCTGTTCTTTTCATATACCGGAACGGGACCGATTTGTAAATGGATAATTCTTATATGTTTAACGCCATGGTTTCGGCAAGGGAATCGACCGCGGCTGTTACTGCGAGTGAGAACCGTTGACATTCCGGGCATTTTTTGATTAAATGGAAAAAATTGAACACGAAGAAAGCGATGATGGATAGGGCATGCGCCTTATAGTAAGGAATTTGAATGGGTGCCTTCAGAGAGCCGGTGGATGGTGCGAACCGGTGCGATCATGTTCCCGAATTACGATCCGGAGCTGGAAAAGCGAAACGAAAAGAAGAGTAGCTTTTGCCCGGCATGTTCAAATGCCGTTATCTTTAAACAAGCGAAAGAGGTTGATCCAACTTCTTTAATTAGGGTGGTACCGCGAGACAGTCTTCTCGTCCCTTTGGGGGAGAGGGCTGTTTTTTTATTTTATTGGATGAAAAAGGGGAGACGAACATGGAGGCATGGGAACAACAATTGGCCGAAGACCAAAAAAGAGAGCTTGAGCGACAGCTGAACATGATCCGCAGAGGGACTGCGGACATCATTCCGGAGGAAGCCTTGGCACGAAAAATCGCGTCCTCGATCGTTACGGGAAAACCGCTTAAGGTTAAGCTCGGGCTGGATCCATCCGCACCGGACATTCATATCGGACATACCGTCGTCCTGCACAAGCTGAGGCAGTTTCAGGAATTGGGACATGAGGTTCAGCTCGTCATCGGCGATTTTACGGGCAGGATCGGCGATCCGACGGGCAAATCCGAGACGAGAAAACAGCTTTCGGAAGAGGATGTCAAACAAAATGCGGCTACGTATGAAAAACAGTTGTGCAAACTGCTTGACCCACAAAAAACCCGGTTTTATTTTAATTCCGCGTGGCTTCAAAAGTTGAATTTCGAAGATGCGCTGCAGCTGGCGGGGAAGGTGACGATGGCGCGGATGATGGAGCGGGACGATTTTGCGAAGCGGTACGCCAATCATCAGTCCATTCACGTCCACGAGTTTTTTTATCCGTTAATGCAAGGGTTCGATTCGGTTTCGCTTGAAAGCGATATTGAGCTGGGAGGCACGGATCAGACGTTTAACATTTTGATGGGAAGGACGCTGCAAGGCGCTTTTGGCATGAACGACAGCCAGGTCGCCATCCTGATGCCGATTTTGGAGGGGCTTGACGGCTCCCGGAAAATGAGCAAGAGCCTCGGCAATTACATCGGAATCGACGATTCGCCGAATGAAATGTTCGGAAAAGCCATGTCGATATCGGATGATTTGATGATAAAATATTTCGAGCTGAGTACGGCGATTTCGAACGAGGATCTGGTGATGCTCAAGAATGGCATTGAAAATGGGAACATCCATCCCCGCGATGCGAAAATTCGATTAGCCAAGGAATATGTCCGCATGTACCATGGCGGGCAGGCGGCAGAGGAAGCGGAGAAGCATTTTGCCGCCGTATTCCGCAATCGTTCGCTTCCGGAAGAGATTGAGGAATTTTTTCTAGGACGAGAGCTGCTGGATGACGAAGGCAGCATTCCGGCCGGCAAACTTCCGGTTGCGCTCGGGTTCGTATCGTCGAACAGCGAAGCGAGGCGCAGCGTCATGCAAGGCGCAGTTCGAATCAACGGACAAAAGCTGTCGGACCCGTATGAGCCGGTCCAAATCCAAAATGGCGACATCGTGCAGTCAGGCAAAAGGAAGTTTGTTAAAATCGTTATTGGCGAATGTCGCTAAACATGATCAGGAAAGGCAGGTGCCGCAATGACCTATACGTTCGAAGATTTGTACGAGGCGGCGGAGATTGATGATTTGTTGAGGGTTAAACGGATTTTGCAAGCGAACCCGTCGCTGATTCACGGAAAGGACGAATACGAATTTTCGGTCATGCATGCCGCGGTCGCGACGGATAACGAGGAATTGGTGGAATATTTGATTCGGCAGGGGGCTGACGTCCGTGCAAAAAATGATGAGGGAATCACGCCGCTGCATATCGCATTGTATCCGGAAATTGCGTCACTCCTGATCCGCCATGGGGCGGATGTTAATGCTGCAGCGAATGACGGAAGCACGCCGCTTCATGCGCAAGTATCGGATGGCGAGGAGAGGCTGGACGTCGTCGAAGCGCTGCTGCGCCATGGGGCTGACAAATTGCGTAAAGACCGGAGCGGCCAGACCCCGATCGATATCGCCAGAAGCCGCGAAGAACAAGAAATGGCAGAACTGCTAAGCTGATGTCATACTTATGAAAACAAGAGAAAAACAAACCATGAAATGAAACCTTTTGAGAAGATGACAAATGGATTTGCGGTGATATATGATAGGCCATATGACCTGAACGAAAGGATGTCAACTCCATGAATGAGCAAATCCAGATCGGATACGAGCCTCCGGAAGCGGAGGAATACGTCAATTTGCGGGTAAAGGCCGGCCTTAGCGGCAAGGATATCGAAGCTTCGCGCAGAGGACTGAAAAATTCGTTGTTTGCGGTAACGATTCGGCTTGATGGGGAATTGATCGGCATGGGCAGAGTGATCGGCGACGGCGGCTGCATGTTTCATGTGGTCGATATTGCGGTATCTCCCGAACATCAAGGAAAAGGACTCGGCAAAAAAGTCATGTCCGAAGTGACGGCTTACCTGGACCGACATGCCACGAAAGGGGCTTACGTCAGCCTGATGGCCGACGTGCCGGCGGACCGGTTATACCGGCAGTTCGGTTTTGATTACTGTGCTCCCGCATCCGTCGGCATGTACAAAAAATACGATTGACGAGGGTTACAGGAGAGTTTTGAGATTATACGGGAAGATGAGCGACCTCCCGACCTCCATAAAATTATTGACTGAATGATCCGGAAATGATAATATACGGATTGTCAGGGAAAGGAGGTTCTCTCTGATTGTTTTAGACCGAACGATCCGGTAAGTCCAGCGGTTCGTTGCTCCCATGCAGCATGAAACGGCATAGAAAAGAGGTGACATTTTATGGCAAGAAACAAAGAATTCGATACGACCCTTGTCCTGCATAAGGCGATGGAGGTATTCGGCCATTACGGTTACGAAGGCACGTCGCTCCAAACCTTGCTTGAAGGACTGGGAATCGCCCGCCAAAGCCTGTATGATACGTACGGGACGAAAAGGGATTTGTTTATCAAAGCCGCCAAACATTATTTAAACGAAAAATCTTCGGCGGTTGTTGCCAATTTGGAGAGGGCTGAGTCCGTGAAACAAGCTATTGCCGACATTTTCCGAACCATCGTGTCCACGCTTCAGGATGAAGAGCGTCGAAAAGAATGCATGATTTTGCACAGCGCGATTGACCAAATCCCTCATGATCCGGAAATTGCGGGGCTTTTCGAACAAGACCGGCTGCGTTTGGAGCAAGCTTTTCATGAAGCGTTGGTCCGAGCCCAAAACCAAGGAGAAATCTCCCCGAACAAGGATTTGCAAGTGCTCGCGCGTTATTTCTATCATGCAAGGTATGCGATGACGCAAGCGGCGAAGCTGTCCCGCAACCCGAAAGAGCTGGAAGAGATCGCGGCGGTTACGCTGTCCGTTCTCGATTGATGATGGAGCGTTGATTGACGCTTCCTTCATTTTGATCATTCTAGATCGAATGGTCAAAAAATGTCTAAAATAGACCATTCAGTCAAAAAACATGAAAGGGAGAATTTTCGATGAACAAAAACAGGCATAAAGGTTTGGCGCTGGTACTCCTTGCCGTTTCCCAATTGATATTGGCGCTGGATTACACCATCATTTTTGTCGCCCTGCCTTCATTGGGAGCGGATTTGGGGTTTTCCGCCAACCATTTGCAATGGGTGATCAGCGCATATTCGCTCGTTTACGGCGGGTTGTTGCTGATTGGAGGAAGGTTGTCCGATTTGCTGGGAAGGCGGCGCATGTTTATGATCGCCATCGCTCTTTTTGGCGCCGGTTCGCTTCTTGGCGGATTGGCGAGCTCGCAAATTGTGCTGATTGCGGCGAGGGGCCTGCAAGGTTTGGGCGGAGCGCTGTTGTCGCCATCCACGTTGTCGCTGATCATGTCCAACTTTGACGAAGGGGCGGAACGCAACCGGGCGATGGGCATTTGGGCGTCGATGGGAGGCGTCGGATTGTCGCTCGGTTTGGTTCTTGGCGGAGTGCTGACCACTTATTTGGGCTGGGAGTTCACTTTTTTCGTCAACGTGCCGATCGCGCTGATTACGCTTATCCTTGCGCCGATTGTGCTGGCGGAAAACAAAGCGGCTACGGGCCAAAAACGCTATGACGCATTCGGAACGATATCGGTGACGGCGGGGATGGTCCTCATCGTTTATTACTTAATCCAATCCCCGGTCGAAGGTTGGCTAAGCATGGGAACCTTGCCGTTTGGACTGATCAGCGCCGTACTGCTCATTTTATTCTTCATAATTGAAAAGCGGACGAAAGAACCATTAATCCCTTTCAGATTAATCCGCAACCGTCATTTGACCGGAGCGGCGGTCATTGCGGCATTATTCTCGGCTTCCTTCGGCACGTTGTACTATTTTTTAACCTTGTATACGCAGCAGGTGCTGCACTATTCGGCGATTCTATCCGGATTAAGCTTCCTGCCGCTGACGATCAGCGCTTTTATTGGCGGGAGACTCATCAACAAGGTGATCTCGATGGCAGGCGTGGCCGGTACGGTCGCTATCGGCATGGTTCTGGGGGGCATCGGTTTCCTGGTGCTTACGCAGCTATCCGAGAAGGGCTCTGCGTTGGGGATCATTCCAGGCACCGTCATCATCGGCTTGGGCCAAGCGTTTGTGTTTACGGCCACGTTTATTGCCGGAAGTACGGGCATCGATCCCAAGGAGCAGGGAGTGGCATCGGCAATCATTACAACCGGCCAGCAAATTGGAAGCGCAGTGGGCCTGGCCGTCATTATGGCGATCATTTCCGCCAGTCTTGGATCGGGCCTTAAATTGGAAGAATTGGAGCCGAACGAGCTGAACCATGCGATTCATTTGTCATTTGTCGCGGCTTCCGTCATGACGCTGCTGGGCGCAGCCGTTGCATTCATTGCCCTTAAACGGAAAAAGCGGTTGCCCGAGATCGATAAGAAGGAAGTCTCTTCGCATTAATATTTTAGACCGATCAATCAAAAAAGGAGAAAAAAGACATGAACAAAAACAATAAGATTTTGGTTACGGGTGCAAGCGGAAAAACGGGAAGCCGCATTGCCAAACGGTTGACAGACCTTGGGTTTGCGGTTCGAACAGCCGGCAGGCGGACACCGTCATCGCTCGCGGCAGGCGAACATGCATTCTTTGACTGGTTCGATGAGTCGACGCATGCAGCCGCATTAACAAACGTCGATACGATGTACTTGGTAAGTCCCGTTGCGATGATAGATCCTTCGCCCATCGTGTTGCCCTTCCTGGAAAAAGCTTTAGCTGCAGGCGTGCGGAGGGTCGTGTTTCTCAGCAGCGCTTCGGTTCCCGAAGAAGGTCCGGTCTTTGGCAAGGTGCATCGGGCCATACGCCGGCATGTGCCGGAATGGGCGGTGCTGCGGCCGTCCTATTTCATGCAAAACTTTACCGAAGAGCATCACAGAGCCCAAATCATGAATGATGGGACCATGGTCACCGCTACCGGATCGGGAAGGGTCGGGTTCGTGGACGCTGACGATATTGCGGAAGTGGGGGTGAGAGCACTGATCGATTCGCAGCCCCACAACACCGATCACATTATCACGGGCCCGCAGTCCCTCACCTACGCGGAAGTCGGAGCAATCATCGGCGCGGCGTCCGGACGAACGATCCATCATGTGCATGTCAGCACGGAAGAATTGGCGAATCGCTTGATGTCTTTCGGAATGGCGGAAGATTATGCCCGTTTCCTTGCCGGAATGGATGAAGGGATCAGGCTTCATGGCACGGAGGACCTGGTTTCCGATACGGTTAAGCGCATAACGGGACGTCCTCCAAAGTCGCTTGAAGAGTTCGCCGGCGAGCATGCTTCAGTTTGGAATTTGAAATTGTGAACGATCAAAAACGCATCCGTTTTGCATGGAAAAAGGGATTTATCTTCGATCGCCTCTCATATCTGAGCGATTTTGGGTAAAAATGTTAAGGCATAGGGAGTTCCCGGGCAAAACAAAAAAACGCAAAGGGTGTGGACATCAATGTATAAGATCAGCATTTCTCTGTGCCTTGCAGCCATCCTTGTCATGAACGGTTGCGACCGTGCCGCTGACGGCCATGCGGAAACCGCCGCAGAAAGCGAACATTCGGAAATGGGCATGATGAACATGCATCATTCCGATGACGGTGAAGTTCCGAAAGGTTTAAAAGAAGCCGAAACACCTACCTACCATGTGGGAGATACCGTGGTCATCCACGCGAAACATATGGCCGGCATGAACGGGGCTACGGGGAAAGTAGTCGGAGCTTATGATACCGTTGCCTACTCCGTTACGTATACGCCGACGAATGGGGGCAAACCGGTGCGCAACCATAAGTGGGTCATTCAGGAAGAAATAAAGAATGCAGGAAATGAGCCCTTGGAGCCGGGGCAGCACGTGATACTGGAAGCCAATCATATGGAAGGCATGATCGGGGCTCAGGCCACGATTGAAACGGCCGACGAAACGACGGTATATATGGTGGATTACGTCCCGACAAACGGGGGTACCCCGGTGAAAAACCATAAATGGGTCGTGGAAAGGGAGCTTTCCGAAAGATTATATAAAAGTTAACCCCCGGACCATTCGGTCGAAAGGGAACGGCGTCAAAAGATCCCGTCTCGAGATGAGGCGGGATCTTTTCTTCGGAAAGTTTTGCGTATTCAGGAAGTTTGCTTTGAGTCTTGAATCCATCTTCATCAATCAGGCGCCCATCCGAGGATGGACGCCTGATTCGCATGCAGCGTATATGGCTTTATTTTATGGTTTTGCTATTTTTTGATGCCGCTGCAGCAGCGGGTAAAACAGGATGCCGCTGACGATCAGCGCAAGTCCGAGCAGGAATGTCTTGAGATCCGCCGTCCCCGCGATGATCACCCACAGCGAATAAACGGCTGCCAATCCCGCAATGATTCCCTCGCTTACGCGCTCCTTCCGCAGCGAGTATGTCTCGCCGGTCCAGATCAGCTTGAGGTGATAAAGCGATGCGATCAGGTAAGGCACCAGATAAGCGAGCGTAGCGATATAGATAATAAAATCAAATGCGGCCGAAATGGAGCCGGAAACCGTGGACAGCAGCAAAATCTGGCCGAGCGCGTTGGAGACCCAGAGCGAAACCTTGGGCATACCCTTGCCGTTCTCCCTGGAAAACGACGGGAGGAACACGCCCAGCTTGGCCGCTTGAAAAGGCACCTCGGCGCTGAGCAGCACCCAGCCGATCGTGGAGCCGAGCAAACTGATCAGCCCAGGACCCGCTAAAAGCTTGCCCCCGATCGGGCCCGTCACGGCGGAAATGCCGTCGACCAACGGGTTCTGGGAAGCCATGAGCTGATCCTGCGTCAAGAGGCCCATCGTCAGGATGCTGATGCCGACATACAGCACGATCGAAATCAGCAGCCCCGCGATGGTTGCGCGGCGGATATCCTGCTTCCGGCGGGCGCGCGCGGCAAAAACCATCGCGGATTCGACGCCGATGAAAGCCCACAATGTAGCCACCGCAGCCGCATTCACCTGGGAAAGCAGGCCGAGCGTTTCGCCGCCGTCATCGGTGCGCGGAGCCAGAAACGGACCGATATTGCTTTGCTGGAACGTAAATAACGCAATCACGATGAATAGCGCGAAGCCGATGACCTTGGTTGCCGTCGCGATGAAATTGAGGCGTCCTGCGCCTTTCATTCCTTTAAGGCAGATGGCATGCGTCCCCCACAGAAGCAGAGAGCAGACCAGGAATGTCAGGACATTGCCTGCTTTTAACGTGAAACTTCCGAAGTCTACCCAAACCTTGCCGCTCGTAAGCACCGGGAAAAAGGCGGAAAGGTAACTTGCGAACGTCGTAATCACCGCTACAAAACCCGCAATATTGCCGACCCAATATCCCCAAGTGGACATGAACCCGGCAATGAGAGATCCTTGCGAGCCTTCGCGGAACAGCTCCTTCGCATAAATTTGCGGCCCCCCGCTGAGTTCAGGTTTGCGAACGGCAAGGCTTCCGAAGACAAGCGCGAGCGTAAGCACGCCCAGCCCGGTAGCAATCCAGGCGAGAATGACGCCCGCAGGGCTTGCCGCTGCCGACAGGGAACGGGGAAGCATGAAAATTCCGGAACCGACCATGTTGCCTACGACAAGCGCGGTCAAGATCCAGAAACCTAATTTGTGTCTGGACATGATGACAAACTCCTTTAATCAAATGATGAACTCGCTCAGTTGAATGAATAAAAAACACTGACAAGTACTAATCATACACTTTCTTCTGGTAAAGCACCAGAGTAAATTTCAGGAGAGGGCTTTTATTTTCGGTTCGATCATCGTGCCGAATGTTTCGCCAGACCATGCGAGGGGGAAGAATAGAATAGACGGAAAAAAGCGAGATGGGGTGTTGCCAGTGAGAGAAATTCGTGAGATCGGCGGAGGATTCGTCATGGCGGAGGATGGACGGGAGGTAGCGGAAATCACTTTCCAGCCGGTGGATGAACATACGATCAGGATTGACCATACGTACGTTTCGGAGGAGTTTCGGGGCGAGAAGATTGGCGATCAGCTGGTGAAGGCCGTGGTTGAACTGGCCCGCAAGGAAGGCAAGCGGATCGTTCCCGCATGTTCGTTCGCTTTGATTCAGTTTAAACGGCATAAGGATTATAAGGATGTGTGGCATCGGGATGAAGGAGTATAAGCCATTGTGGAGGGACGTTCGCCAATGAACAGAAAAATTCTGATCACCGGTGCGGCAGGGCGGATCGGGAGCTGTTTGGCAGAAGGCCTGCGGGCCGGCGGCAGCGGGAATTCGTCCGATGGACAAGTCACGATCAAGTACTACAACTGGGACAATGCCGATCAGGAAGCCGCGACGGACGCGATGCTCAAGGAATTCGAGGCGCAAAATCCGAACAT
>Ga0180220_1000804_pt1 | contig 28271 bp, 30 predicted proteins | sample eDN5th37CBELigBY_FD_151335 | JGI IMG/M metagenome (GOLD analysis project Ga0180220, IMG submission 151335) | Enriched backyard soil microbial communities from Emeryville, California, USA - eDNA 5th pass 37_C BE-Lig BY (version 2) (version 2) | ecosystem: Environmental > Terrestrial > Soil >... | reverse complement strand
GGCCTCAGAATGTGAAAGGCGCTGAAGGGCCAGCATGGAGAAGTTCACCACCCTGACCGGTGTCGCCGCGCCGCTGCCGCTGCGCAACATCGACACGGATATGATCATCCCCAAGCAGTTCCTGAAAACGATCAAGCGCACCGGGCTCGGCAAGAGCCTGTTCTACGAGATGCGCTACGATCAGGAGGGCAGGGAGAACCCGGACTTCGTGCTCAACCAGCCGGCCTATCGCAAGGCGACGATCCTGGTCACCGGCGAGAACTTCGGATGCGGCTCATCGCGCGAGCACGCGCCATGGTCGCTGCTGGACTTCGGCATCCGCTGCATCATCGCGCCGGACTTCGCGGACATCTTCTACAACAACTGTTTCCAGAACGGCATTCTGCCCATCAAGCTGCCGCAGTCGGAAGTCGACAAGCTGATGGACGACGCGAGCCGCGGCTCGAACGCAACGCTCACCGTCGACCTGGAGGCGCAGGAGATTCGCGGCCCCGACGGCGGCGTGATCAAGTTCGACATCGATCCGTTCCGCAAGCACTGCCTGCTGAACGGCCTGGACGCCATCGGCCTGACGCTCGAGAAGAAGCCTGCGATCGAGAAGTTCGAGGAGGCGACCGCCGTACAGCGCCCGTGGCTGTGAGGCCGCGGCGATCAGCCGGCAAAGAAGCGCGTCCTGGGAACAGGCGCTAGGAAACGAGCGGGAGATGCCGATGTCAAAGCCGATCCACATGATGGTGCGCGTGCTCGACGAAGCACGCAGCGTCGACTTCTACCGCAAGGCATTCGGCCTCGAGATCTCCCAGCGTGTCGACTTTCCGGATTTCACGCTGATCTACATGAAGGGCGAGCAGTCACCCTTCGAGGTGGAGCTGACGGTCAACAAGGGGCGCACCGAGCCCTATGCCCTGGGCGACGGTTATGGTCATCTTGCCTTTGCCGTCGATGATCTCGCCAAAGAGCATGCGCGCATGCAGTCCGCCGGCCTCGCGCCGAAAGACATCCGGCAGATGACCCACGAAGGAAAGCCGTTCGGCCAGTTCTTCTTCATCGAAGATCCCGACGGCTATAAGATCGAGGTCCTGCAGCGCGGGGGTCGATTCAGCTAGAGTGCTTCCGGAAAAGTGGGAACCGGTTTTCCGATAAGAAGCACGGCCAAACAATGGTCTAGAGCCGTTCTGCGTTTCCACCTAAACCGGAACGGCTCTAGCCGCATTCCGCGTTTGAAATCCGCGTTTGAAAAACGAAGGCGAAGCATCGCTGCTTCGCCTTTTGCTTTTAGGGCGGCGGATGAAAATGCGGGCCGGGCTCCTGCGTCGCCTACCAATCGGACCCGTAACCGTATCCGTAGCGCGGCGGAGGATTGCGCAGGCTCGGCGGCGTCTTCTGCGGCCACTGCGCGCCGAGATTGCGCATGTACGAGCCCTCGCTCGGCTGACACCAGATGTTGCCGTAAAAGCCGAAGGGACCATTGTAGGGTTTGCAGTCACCACCGCGATATGACCGGTATTCTCGCCCGGCATCGGCACTGGGTGCACCGAGGGCAACCGCCAGACCGAGCGCCAGCACGCTGGCAATCAACGTACGCATCAAACTCTCCCAACCCCATGAGCTTGCCGGGAAGCCCGGCATTTGTGGAGCATACGCGGGGGAGGTTGTTTTCACGCTCGGAGCGACGCGAAGGTTTGGTGCAAAGGCCCATAGAAATCGCAACGGATGTTTAATCCGTGGCCGGAGCGCCGAAGCGTGTGGACCTCAGGCGCGGGACGCGCGCGCTTCGGCAAGAGCATCCAAAAGAGCGCTGCACAGCTCGCGGCGCTCGTCATCCGTCAGAAAGCGTCCGAAGGCGAACTCGTGCCCGTGGGATGCAATGCGCAGGTCTGTCTGACCCTGGGGAGTTTCCGCCAGGCGCACCCGCGCCCAGTACGGATTGAATTCGAAGCTCTCCCGCTCGCCCGACGGCTGCACCCGCGTCAGGGTGAGGCGATGTGGCGTAAGCTCTACCGTCTCGTAGAGGCGCGCCGCGCGGTAGTTCATGCGGAACGCGAAGTAGATGAGGGCGACGTCGAGGCCGAAGAAGCCGAACACCGGCCATGCGCCCATCAGTAGAAACGACATGCCCATGATGAAGCTGACGCTCCCGATGCCCATCATCAGGATGAGAAAGCCCCTCGGCCCCAGCGATCGATGTGGGTAGAGCACCGCCCTGAAGGCGTTTTCGCCGTCCGCTGCATTGTGCCCAGCGGTTTCGCTTTCGGTCGTGATTGGAGCTTGTGTCAGCCCGGAGTTTTCGCTCATGTCACACACTTAGCGTGGGGAGCCTGAGTTATGAAGAGCCACGATCGGGTGGCAGGCAAGCTCAAGACGAGCAATTCGAAGCCGGGTAAACCGGGCGTTGCTCGCCAGCCGGAGGCTTCCAGCGGGGCTGCGCCACCTGCAAAGCGGGCAAAAACCGGGACGGAGCGAGGGGCCGAAAAAAGTCTCCCAGGCGCCAAGACCGGCTCGGCGGCGAAAGCAGGCAAGCCTGCTCGCAGTTCTCGCACGCGCCTCAGCAAGGCCGCGATCGCGGAAATGTTCCGCCGCTTCCGCGAGGCCGATCCCGATCCGAAGACCGAGCTTGAATACGTCAACCCCTTCACGCTGCTCGTGGCGGTGGTGCTGTCGGCTCAAGCGACGGATGCCGGTGTGAACAAGGCCACGCGGGCCCTCTTCAAGGTCGCCGATACCCCCGAGAAGATGGTGCGCCTCAACGAGGAAGGCATCCGCGAATATATCAAGACCATCGGTCTTTACCGCAACAAGGCTCGCAACGTGCTGGAGCTTTCGCGCCAGCTCATCGCCAATCACGGCGGCAACGTTCCCCGCGACCGTGCCGCCCTGGAGGCACTCCCGGGCGTCGGCCGCAAAACGGCGAACGTTGTTCTGAACGTCGCGTTCGGCGAGCCGACGATGGCGGTCGACACGCATATCTTTCGCGTCGCGAACCGGACGGGGCTCTCGAGCGGCCGCACACCCCTGGAGGTTGAGGAGGACCTATTGCGGGTCATCCCGTCCGAATATGCCCTCCATGCGCACCACTGGCTGATCCTCCACGGGCGCTATGTCTGCAAGGCGAGAAGGCCCGAATGTCCCCGTTGTCTCATCCGCGATATTTGCCTTTTTGAGCCCAAAACGCAGTGAGCTGATTGAGGAAAATTCGCTGACATAAATTGTGATTGCGACGAAGGTTGAAGGAAGTGCGAGCGTTTAACCTTTACAGCCCGATACCCACTTCAAACCCCAGCGTTTACGGACATTCCTGAACGACGCTCGCTCGCAAAAGTTACTGTGGTGCTTTGCATTTTAGCGAAACCCCCTCCGTCCGCTTAAGCCACCGAATACGGATGATGCGTATCGTCTGGACCCATGGGCCACAGACATTTTTGTGGAGGGGCATTCTTTTCTATGGGTACAAAACCCGCATCCGATACTGCCAGCCGCGAGATCAGAACGATCGATACAACCTCGCTCGGCCTTGAGAAGGCGACCACGGGCCTGCTCGACGAGCAGAAGCGGTCGCTCGAGCAGATCAACACCTGGTTCGAGGTTGCGCTCAACAATATGGTGCGTGGACTGTCGATGTTCGACAGCCAGCAGCGCCTCGTCGTCTGCAACAGGAGCTACCGGCAGATCTATTCCCTGCCTGAGGAACTGACGCAGCCTGGAACGATGTTGACCGACATCGTGCGCTACCACATACGCCAGGAGACGGGACGCGAGAACACTTGCGAGGAAGGACGCTTCTTCGAATGGCTCGACGAGCATCTCGCCAAGATTGCCGAAGGCCGTTCGTTCTCGCAGATCCAGCATCTTCGCTCGGGACGCACGCTGCTCGTCACCTATCAGCCGCTCGCCGATGGCGGCTGGGTCGACATCCAGGAGGACATCACCGAAAAGCGGCGCACGGAGGAGAAAATCGAATGGCTGGCGCACCATGATGCGCTGACCGGCGTTGCGAACCGCTTTCACTTCCGCGAAACCTTCGAAACCGCTCTCAAGGGGCTGGGCAAAGGCCAGTCGCTGGCGCTGCACTGGCTCGACCTCGACGAGTTCAAGGAGGTCAACGATACCTACGGCCATCCGATCGGCGATGCGCTGTTGAAAGCCGTTGCCGAGCGCGTGCGCGCAAGTATTCGCAAAACAGATTTTGTCGCCCGTCTCGGCGGCGACGAGTTCGCCATCATTCAGATGCTGGACGTGGATGCAGAGCGCTGCGAGAAGCTTGCAAAGCGCGTGCTCACCTCGATCGGCCGTCCGTATAATATTCTCGGCCACGCGATCAGCATCAGCGCCAGTCTCGGCATCGTACGCGCACCGTTGCACGGCAACTGCCCCGACGAGCTTTTGAAGAACGCTGACGTCGCCCTCTACAACGTCAAATCGGCGGGCCGCTGCGGTTACGAGATTTACAAACCCGGTTGCGCGCGCGAGGCCGAGGCGCATCGCCGTCTCGAGGCTGACGTTCAGTGCGCGGTTTGCAACAGGCAGCTCGAACTGCACTATCAGCCCATCCTTAGCCTGCGCACCCACCATGTGACGAGCTGCGAAGCGCTGTTGCGCTGGCGCCATCCGACGAACGGCCTCGTGCCGGCATCGGAGTTCCTTCCCCTGGCGGAGAAGACCGGTGCCATCGTCGATATGGGCCGCTGGGTTCTCGGCCAGGCCTGCCGCGATGCGACCCGTTGGGCCGACGAGCTGACGGTGACGGTGAACCTATCTCTGCTCGAATTCGAAAGCGGCGATCTCACCAACGTCGTGCAGGAAGCGCTCGCCAGCGCCAAGCTCCCCGCTTCGCGACTGGAGCTTGAAATCAGTGAGTCTCTCCTCGGGCGGGACAAGGGAAAAATGCGCGCGACGCTCGAGGAGCTGCAGGCGCTGGGCGTCGGCATCACGCTCGATAACTTCGGCCGCGCCAGCGGTTCGCTCAGCTCGCTGCGCTCGTTCCCCTTCAACAAGGTGAAGATCGACGGCAGCCTCGTACGCGAGATTCCCGGCAGCAACGAGAATGCAGCCATCGTGCGCGCCGTCACGATGCTCGCTGAAACCTTCGGCATGGGCACCGTGGCAGAAGGTGTCGAGACGTTGGACGAACTCAACACGGTCGCGCTCGCCGGGTGTAACAAGGCGCAAGGCTATTTCATCGGCCGCCCGGTTCCTCTGAGCGAGCTTGACGCGATGCTGTCGGAGTGCGCGCTGCGCCATTCCTTCGCCGCTTGATCGGGCGGCGCAAGCTTTCCGACCCAGCAGACGCAGCAAGACGCAAAACCTAGGCCGGCGAATTCGCCGGCCGATCTAGCCAGCGGGTTTAGCTGGCTTGCCGCATGGCGATGCCCGCCGCCGCCATGTGCCGTTTCGCTTCATCGATCGTGTACGTGCCGAAATGGAAGATCGACGCCGCGAGCACGGCGCTCGCATGGCCCTTGGTCACGCCATCGACGAGGTGATCCAGCGTGCCGACACCGCCGGACGCGATGACGGGAATGCTCACCGCATCGGCGACCGCCCGTGTCAGCTCCAGATCGAAACCGGACTTCGTGCCGTCCCGATCCATCGACGTGAGAAGTATTTCCCCCGCGCCGAGCGCCGTCACCTCCTTTGCGAAGGCGATCGCATCGATGCCGGTCGGTGTGCGCCCGCCGTGCGTGAAGATCTCCCACCGCAGCGGCTCGCCGGGCTGTGACACGCGCTTGGCGTCGATGGCGACGACGATGCACTGCGCGCCGAACTTCTCCGACGCCTCTTTGACGAACTGCGGGTTCTTCACCGCCGCGGTGTTGATCGAGACCTTGTCGGCGCCGGCATTGAGCAACCGCCCGATGTCCTCCACCGTGCGCACGCCGCCGCCAACGGTCAGCGGCATGAAGCAGCGCTCCGCCGTACGCTCCACGATGTCGAAAATCGTATCGCGGTTCTCGTGGCTCGCCGTGATGTCGAGGAAGCACAGCTCGTCCGCGCCCGCCGCGTCATAGGCGGCGGCAGCCTCCACCGGATCGCCGGCATCGATGAGATCGACGAAATTGACGCCCTTGACGACGCGGCCGTCCTTCACGTCGAGACATGGGATGATGCGTGCTTTCAGCATGGGGGAACCCGTCAGCGCCGGTTGGCGAGAAGCGCGAGCGCTTCGGTGGGATCGAGACGGCCGTCGTACAGCGCGCGGCCGCTGATGGCGCCTTCGAGCATAGCATATTCCGGCCGCAGCAGCGCCTTCACGTCGTCGATGGAGGCGAGCCCGCCCGACGCGATCACGGGGATGCCCGTTGCGCGTGCGAGCTTCGCCGTGGCTTCCAGATTGAGACCCTTCAGAATCCCGTCGCGCTCGATGTCCGTATAGATGATGGCCGCAACGCCCGCGTCCTCGAAGCGCTTCGCCAGTTCCTCGGCCGTTAGCTCGGACGTTTCGGCCCAGCCTTCCACCGCCACCTTTCCGCCCTTGGCGTCGATGCCGACCGCAATACGACCCGGGTATTCGACGCACGCGCGCCGCACCAGCTCAGGATCGCGCACCGCCACGGTGCCGAGGATAACCCGGTCGATGCCGCTGTCGATCCACGCCTCGATCGTCTCCATGTCGCGGATGCCGCCGCCGAGCTGCGCGGGAATGGTGATCGCCTCCAGAATCGCATCGACGGCGTCGCGGTTCACCGGCTTGCCCGCGAACGCGCCGTTGAGGTCGACGATGTGCAGGTATTTGAAGCCCTGCGCCTCGAAGGTGCGCGCCTGGGCCGCCGGATCGTCGTTGAAGACGGTCGCGGCGTCCATTTCGCCGAGCTTCAGGCGCACGCACTTGCCGTCCTTGAGGTCGATGGCGGGAAATAGGATCACGTGGAGCGCCTCTCGCAATTTTTCGCGCATCCTCGGCCGTGGCGGCGGCCATCAGATCGCTGCTATTGTGCGCGATAGAGATTTTGCGGCCCGAGAAGTCAAGGCCGCGATTGAGGAGTCCCGGACGAGTTCGACGAGATGGCCGTAGCGTTCCTCGACAGCGTTCCCGCCGCCGCGCGCCGCCCGCTCACCGAAGCGGATGCGGTCGATATCTGGATCGCACGCTGGCTGCGCATCCGCCGCAAAGACCTCGTCGACCGCTACGGCTGCGATCCGCGCCGCCTCTATGAGATCTGGCAGGAGGAACGCTTCGCCGGCGCCCGCGACAAGGCGCTCGAAGTGTTCGCCGCGCGCTATCCGGGCCTTCTCGACCGCGTGGATTTCGGCCCGCACCGGCCCGTGTCGCGCACCGTCCATCCCGCTCAGCTCTCTATGTTCGAGTAACCGCTTGAACATGCTGCGGTAACGCTAACAGCGTGGAACGCGCAGGAACGACACGAGAACAAACGCTGGACAAAAGCGATGAATCGCGCGATGTTCTCTCTACGTTCGCAGCCGCAAATGCAGCGTAATCTGGGTCTAGTTTTCGCGTCATCCCCCCGTGAAAATCGACAGCCATGAGAGACGCCATGCGCACCCTTATCATCTCCTACGACCTCGCCCAGCCGCACCGGAACAAGCACGTTCTCGCCCAGCAGATCATGACCATCGGTCAATCCTGGGCGCGCCCCCTGGAGCAGACCTGGTATGTGCGGACCGATGCGCGCGAGGAGCAGATCGAAGCGCAGCTGCGCGGCCTGCTCGACCCCGAGGATGGCCTCCTGATCCAGGCGACGAAGGACGAGGCGGTGATGACCAACACCGCGCTGCGCTGGTTCCGTCAGCGGCGCCCCGGCATCGAGATGGGCGGCGACAGCAACGTGATCGCCTTCCCCGTGCCCCAGCCCTCCGAGGACGATCAGCAGGAGCTGCCGCTCGCCCTCGCCGAAGCCTGTTAGTTGCGTACGCGTCCCTCTTCCCCTCAGCCCCTCCGGTAATGCGTGAAGCGCCGGGGCCCGATCGCCCGATCGGGCCCCTTTTCCTTTGCCGGCTACGGGTGACGGCCGAGCTTGGCGTGATACCGCGGCGATCGGCGTGGGTGGCGATCTCATCGCCACCACGTGTGGCCATCACGGAGTGCGCAGCGGGACTGCCCATATCCCACGTCATCCCGCTGCCGAGTGGGACCGACGCAAGTCGCCGTGCAGGCCACTCGCCCGCCGGTTGAAGATCGCCGTGACGGAATGCGGCGGGACTGCCCATATTCCACGTCATCCCGCTGCCGAGCGGGATCCACGCAAGTCTCCCAGGCACCCACCGGCGACGGTTCGATACGTCCGCGTGTTCGCATGCGGCGGGACTGCCCATATCCCACGTCATCCCGCTGTAGAGCGGGATCCACGCAAGTCTCCGTGCAGGCACTCGCGCGCGACGGTTCAAGATCGCCGTGACGGAATGCGTCCGTGTGGCCGATACGTCCGCGTGTTCGCGCGTGACGGCGCACGGCTTCTTGCCCTCGCGGGCTGCTGGCGCCGAGGTGTTCAAAGAGCGGGGGAGACGGGGCGTAAAGGCACCGCGTCATTTTAGTTTTTATGCGGCGCTTTCACGCCCCGTCGCGCAGAGTGGCGCGGCCGTCCGATTGCGGGTGCCTTACTCCCGTACCGGTTGGGTTCCGGCTCCTGACGGCTCGGTACACCGGCGGCTTCGGAACGTTACCCCTCGCCAACCGGCTTGTTCACATCGCAGCCCGCTCCCAAACCTGAGACGGTCTCGAGCCTGTCCCCCGTGGGGAGGGATGGGACCAGCATAGGCGCGTGCGTGGGAGCGGGGATTAGGCCGGCCGCTGACTGATGCGGCTGTCATCCCGCCCACTGGAAGCGGAAAACGCGCCCCCTGATTTGTTCGGCGTCGCTAAGCAGCCTCGCTGTTTTCAACGTACTGCGCCAGCTTGCCGAGCGTCTGATAACCGAATTCGACCGCGCCGAATCCGATCCCCGCGTCGCGCTGGGCCTTCGTCGGATGCAACTGCCGCAAGGTGATGACGGTCTTGCCGTCACTCTGTTCATCGAACGTGACGGTGAGGCGAAACACGCCGGGATCGTTGTCCTCGTCGGCGCCATGATCGATCTCGATCAGGTGTGGCCTCTCGATGCGCCGGAATTGCATCCGGTTTATATATCGCTTTCCATCGGGAGCAATCATATCGAACCGCCACTCGCCGCCGACGCGAATATCGATTGATTTTGTCTCGACCCTGAAGCCGGTGGGACCAAACCATTGCGGGAGATGGCGCGGATCGGTCCAGGCGGAGAAAACCAGCTCTCGCGGCGCATTGATCACGCGCGAGAGGACGATCTCTCGCTCGAGTGCCCAAGTGGACAGTGGTAATTCATCTCGACTTGCGTCTGCGGGCACGGGCCTTCTCCTCCTTTTTCAGTTTCTCGACGTACATTTCCATTCGATCAAGGCGCTGCTCCCAGATCTCCCTTTGAGCCGCCAGCCAAACCTCGACAGTTGCGAGAGCTTCCAGCTGCAATGAGCAAGTCCTGACGCGACCGGTCTTCTCGGACGTAACGAGGCCGCTGCTCTCTAGAATGCGGATGTGTTTCATCAGGCTCGGCAGCGCCATATCGAACGGCTTCGCCAGCTCGCCGACGGATGCCTCGCCCTCACACAGCCGCATGACGATCGCGCGACGGGTCGCGTCGGAAAGCGCGCCGAAAACGTGATCGAGCCGCATTGAATGGTTAGCCATAAGGCTAACTATAGCGAGGCGCTGGCTTGTGTCAATGATTGTTAGCCATGCGGCTAACTGATTGATGCTGGTGCAGCGTGGTCGATCGTTCCACAACCCGTGATGAGCTGGCCGCGATGAGAGAGTGCGTCGCCGCAGGGGCCCGCGCTGAAGCGAAGATGGAACGCGGAGAGGTTTCTGCGTCCCGCTGTTCGGCTCGACGATCGAACTTCGACAACTATTGACGCCCGGTAGCCCGCTCTCGAACCTGAGACGGCCTCAAGCCTGTCCCCCGTGCCGCGGGCTGGGCCAGCATAGGTGTGTGGGGAGAGCGGGATGAGTCGGTCCTGCGGACAGCACGCGTTTCATTCGCGGCCGCTTGCGTGGATGGCGATCTGCATCGCCATGACGGATTACCACGCCTACGTCATCCCGGCGCAGGCCGGGATCTACGCAAATCAACTCAGTCGCCACAACCGCGCGACGCGTGAGCACGCTACCATCTGGCGCTTGAAGTGCAGAGTTGGCGCAAGAAGCGCTCTTTGACTCCGTGCACGGAATCATTGCAGGAGTTATAGAGATTACGAAGAGAAGCCGGGTTCGCCCCCGGCTTCTCTTTACCCGCAATGGTGAGACATCGCGGGCGCCGCTCGTCAGAGCGTGTCTTGTTGAATCACTCGACACGTTGGCTGGTCAAGATGTCTCGTTCCACACGGACTAAACATCTGTGGACGAGGTTGCATGACCGCACGCAAGCTTACCTATGAAGACGCAATCGATATCTGGGTTCGATTCTGGATCGGGGATGAACGCCATAAGATCGTGCGTGACTACGATCAGAACCCGATGCGTGTTTACGAGATTTGGTGGGAGGAAAAATTCAGAGGCAGTCGGCAGGACGCTGAGATGACTTTCCGAACGCGATATCCTGAGCGAGCTGATCGCATGGATTTCTCGCCTTTGAAAAAGACGCGAAGATTCGTGCGCCGCGGCCCTACTCACGAGACTGACTCTGATCAGGGCTGGCTATTCTAAGGCCGCCACTTCAAGAAATTCGCGATCAGCTTCAGCCCGAGCGTCTGGCTCTTCTCGGGGTGGAACTGCGTGCCCGCCATGTTGCCTTGCGCGATCATCGCCGTGAGCGGCCCGCCGTAGTCGGTCTCGGCAACGACGGCGCCGCGGTCCTGCGGCACGAAGTGGAACGAGTGCACGAAGTAGGCGTGCAGGCCATCGGGGCCCGTAGGAATGCCATCCAGCAGCGCATGCGGATGGGCGGCGTCGAGCGTGTTCCAGCCCATGTGCGGAATTTTGAGCGCGGGGTCCGCGGGCGCGATGGGGCGCACCTCGCCGGCGATCCAGTCGAGCCCGTCCGTCACCGCGAACTCCAGCCCGCGGCTCGCCATGAGCTGCATGCCGACGCAGATGCCGAGGAACGGCCGGCCCTTGCCGCGCACCGCTTCTTCCAGCGCTTCGCGCATACCGCCGACCGCTTCGAGGCCCGCCTTGCAGTCGGCGAAGGCGCCGACCCCCGGCAGCACGATGCGATCCGCAGCGGCCACCACCGCGGGATCGTTCGTCACCGCGATGTCGGCGTCCGCTTCGCTTTCGCGCGCGGCGCGCTCGAAGGCCTTGGCCGCGGAATGGAGGTTTCCCGAGCCGTAATCGATGATGGCGACGCGCTGCATGTTGTCTGAGAGCCCTTACGCCTTGCTGTCCGCCGGCGCGTTCGGCCCGCGCAGGATGGCGTCCTTCGCCTGCGTGAAGGCGCGTCGCGTCCAGCTCGGCGGTGCCGCGGCAACCGGCGCGCTGCCCGCAGCCGGCCGGGGAATCTCCGTACGCGTCGGCAGCCACACCTCGAGGAAGCGGCGCTCGCAATCCTCCCGGTTGCGCCCCGACACCGTGCCGACGGGGCGCCAGCCGCGCCGCTCCAGCGAGGCGCTGTGCAAAGCGCCGGATTCGAATCCGAAGATGATCTGCACCGCGAGCAGGATCGCGTTGCCCAATTCCGTTTGCCCCGCAGAGCTGGCGGCCCACGCGATGAGCCCCGCAGCGCCCATGTAGATGGCGAGCTCCAGCCACATGCGCTTCACGAGCATCCACACCGGCGGCAGCGCCGCGGCATAGAACGAGAACCCGTCCCGGACGAACACGAGCTCCTCGGCGCTTTCCAGCCGATCGGCCGGCGCGTCCGGTGGCTCGAGCACGGAGTAGATGACCATGCGGTACTCTTGGCGTTCGGCTCAGCCCGTGAGCGAGCCCTTGGTGGAAGGCACACGGCCCGCCTGGCGCGCGTCCGCTTCCATCGCGGTGCGCAGCGCCCGGGCGAGGCCCTTGTAGCAGGTCTCGGCAATGTGGTGGTTGTTCTCGCCGTAGAGGTTTTCGACGTGCAGCGTGATGCCGGCGTTCTGCGCAAAGGCCTGGAACCATTCGCGGAACAGCTCGGTGTCCATCTCGCCGATCTTCGGCTGCGAGAAAGCGACCTTCCAGACGAGATATGGCCGGCCCGAGATGTCGACGGCGACGCGCGTCAGCGTCTCGTCCATCGGCAGGTGCACGTCGGCATACCGGGTGATGCCCTTCTTGTCGCCGAGCGCCTTCGCCACCGCCTGGCCGATCACGATGCCGGAATCCTCGGTGGTGTGGTGGAAGTCGATGTGGAGGTCGCCCTTCGCCTTGAGGGTGATGTCCATCATTGAATGGCGCGCCAGCTGCTCCAACATGTGATCGAGGAAACCGATGCCGGTCGACACGTCGAACGCGCCGGTTCCGTCGAGGTTCACCGTCGCGGTGATCTCGGTCTCCTTGGTATTGCGGGAAATTGTCGCCTGCCGCTTCAATTTAGGCCTCTTCAGGCTAGCTTGCCTCGTGGGAACCGAGCGTTTATCAGCTTGGACCGTTCCATTAAAGGGCCGCGCCACCCGGCTCGGCGGCCCTCATTCCCGGGTGCCACGCCATGCAAACCTCCGGCCCGTCGACCGAAGCCCCTGGCTCCTGGCACGCGACCACCATACTCACCATTCGTAAAAATGGTCGCGTGGTCATCGCCGGCGACGGCCAGGTGAGCCTCGGGGCCACCATCATCAAGGGCAACGCCCGCAAGGTGCGCACCCTCGGCAAGGGCGGGGTTATCGGCGGCTTTGCCGGTGCAACTGCCGACGCTTTCACGCTTTTCGAGCGCCTGGAAGCAAAGCTCGAGCAGTATCCCGGCCAGCTCACCCGCGCCTGCGTCGAGCTGGCCAAGGACTGGCGCACCGACCGGTTTCTGCGCCGCCTCGAAGCCATGATGCTGGTGGCCGACGCCGAGAGCACCCTGGTGCTGACGGGCACCGGCGACGTGCTGGAGCCGGAGCGGCAGGTCATGGGCATCGGATCGGGCGGCAACTATGCGCTCGCCGCCGCCCGCGCCCTCCTCGACCAGCCGCTCGATGCCGAGACGATCGCCCGCAAGGCGATGGCTATCGCCGCCGAAATCTGCGTCTACACCAACGACAATCTGGTGATCGAGAGTCTGCCCTCGACGCGGCAGGAATAGCGATCGGTCGCCGCGGGGGAGCGTTCGGATTATGGCGTGGGTCTACCTCCTTGTGGCGGGTGCGCTGGAAGTGGCGGCAACGGCGGTTATTCCGCTTTGCGGGTGGCCTCACCTCCAGCCGGCTCGGCTCCACCGCCTCGTCCTTCATCGCGGGGATGAGCCTCTTCTGCCTCAACCGCTCGCTCGAAGGCGTACCCCTCCGCACCGTCTGCGCCGTCTGGACCGGCATCGGCGCCGCCGGCACCGCCATGCTCGGCGCGTGGGCCATCGGCGAGGCGGCTCCGCAGCGCATCTTCGTCGGCCTCAAATTCGTCTCCGCGTAGATCGATAACACGGCTATGGTCCGCCCATGATCCGCGACGAGCACCTCGACCTCGGCATTGCCCAAGGCATCATCACCGCAGAGCAGGCTGCAAGGCTGCGTGCGCTTGCGCCAAGCGTGTCCACGGCGGCGGCGCAGGTCGTCGACGGCGGCGCCGCGCTCGATCCCGACGATGAGCGCTTCCGCCTCATCGGCGGCTTCAACGACATCTTCGTCGCCATCGGCGTGTTGCTGCTCGTCTCCGCGCTCTTCAGCCTTTCGAGCACCCTGGGCTTCGGTGTCGGGTTTGCCTTCATCGCCATGGCCGCCGCGTGGGCGCTGTCGGTCGTCTTCTCCCGTCGTCTGAAGCTCGCACTGCCCGCCATCGCGCTCGCGCTGATGTTTGCCGGCGCCGGCGGCATCGCCACCTACACGATCGTCGGCGGGCTGCTGCTGGCCGGTGGCGTGGCCGAAGCGGACTCGCTGAAACCCGCCTGGGCGCTGTTCAGCCTGGGCGCGGCGCTCTCCGCCCTCCTGCATCATCGGCGCTTTCGCGTGCCGATCGACACGGCGATTGCCGCCGGTGGTTTCGTGTGCGCCCTGATGGGGTTCATCGACATCGCCGGTCCCGAGTGGATGCAGGCCTATCGCCCGCTCCTGTGGGCCTTCTTCGGCGGTCTGATTTTCGTGCTGGCCGTGCGGATCGACGCCACCGATCCGCTCCGCACGACGCGCAGGTCGGACGTCGCGTTCTGGCTGCACCTGCTCGCGGCGCCGATGATCGTCAATGCCATCGGCGCGCTGTTCTTCGGGCCCGAAGGCGCGCTCGGTGTCGGCCAGGCCGTTGGGATTCTCGCGGTCTTCGCAGCCTTCGGGCTGGTGGCGCTGGTGCTGGATCGCCGCGCGCTGCTCGTCTCGGCGCTCTCCTATGCGGGCCTCGCCATCGGCTACCTGCTGTCCGAAAGCATCGCCAAGGATATTTCCGTTTCGTTGACCCTGCTCGGCCTCGCGGCCCTCGTGCTGCTGCTTTCCGTCCAATGGCGCGGCCTGCGCCGCGCGGCCCTCGCCCGGCTCCCGCTGGGCCGCATCAGGCGCCTCGTCCCACCCGCTTCCTGAACCGGCAGGCGGACGCCATATACCCCTCGGCGCCATCGCGCGCGCTCCCGCAGGATACGCAATGACCAACTTCTCTCCCCGCGAAATCGTTTCCGAGCTCGACCGCTACATCGTCGGCCAGGCCGACGCCAAGCGCGCCGTCGCAATCGCACTGCGCAACCGCTGGCGCCGCCAGCAGCTCACCGGCGAGTTGAAGGAGGAGGTTCTGCCGAAGAACATCCTCATGATCGGGCCGACCGGCGTCGGCAAGACCGAGATCTCCCGCCGCCTCGCCAAGCTGGCGGGCGCGCCCTTCATCAAGATCGAGGCGACGAAGTTCACCGAGGTCGGCTACGTCGGCCGCGACGTCGACAGCATCATCCGCGACCTCGTCGAGGTGGCGATCGCGCTCGCGAAGGATGGAAAGCGCAAGGAGGTGCGGGCGCGCGCGGAGAAGAACGCCGAGGAGCGGGTGCTCGATGCGCTCGTCGGCCCGGCATCCTCGCCCGCAACGCGCGAAAGCTTCCGCAAGAAGCTGCGGACGGGCGAGTTGAACGACAAGGAGATCGAGATTCAGGTCGCCGATTCTCCCGCCGGCGGTTTGCCGATGTTCGACATCCCCGGTGCGCCGGGCGCATCGATCGGTGCCATCAACATCGGCGACATGCTGGGCAAGGCGTTCGGCCAGCGCACCAAGCCGCGCAAGGTGACGGTGTCCGACAGCTACGACGTGCTGATCGCCGAGGAGAGCGACAAGCTGATCGACAGCGATCAGATTACGTCGGAAGCCATCGCCGCGGTCGAGAACAACGGCATCGTGTTCCTCGACGAGATCGACAAGATCTGCTCGCGCGCCGACGCCGGACGTGTTGGCGGCGATGTCTCGCGCGAAGGCGTGCAGCGCGATCTTCTTCCGCTCATCGAGGGCACGACGATTTCCACCAAGTACGGACCGGTGAAGACGGACCACGTGCTGTTCATCGCCTCAGGCGCGTTCCACGTCGCAAAGCCTTCCGACCTGCTGCCGGAGCTGCAGGGCCGCCTGCCCATCCGCGTGGAGCTGAACGCGCTGACGCGCGAGGACATGCGGCGCATCCTCACCGAGCCGCAGGCCAGCCTCATCAAGCAGTACGTTGCGCTGATGGCGACGGAAAATCTGACGATCAGCTTCACCGACGACGGCATCGATGCGCTGGCGGACGCGGCGGTGCAGGTGAACTCCACGGTCGAGAATATCGGCGCGCGGCGGCTGCAGACGGTGATGGAGCGTGTGCTGGACGAGATCTCGTTCGATGCGTCCGACCGCAGCGGCCAGTCGGTGGTGATCGATGCGGCCTACGTGAATTCGCGCATCGGCGACCTCGCCAAGAACGCCGACCTGTCGAAGTTCATTCTCTGATGTTGCGCAGTGACTTGTGCTCCAACCGACACATCCGTCCATAGCTTCCGCGCGCTTCAACGCACTTCCGCTTGAACGGCATACAGCTCGGTCGGTAAGTTGGCGGCATGGGAAGTAGAGTTCAGTGCGCGCGTAACCGAGTAGCCGGAGCTTTGGCGCTTCTGGGCTTGGCCTTCTACGCGCTTCTCCTTCCCCTGCATCTCACTTCGCAATTTGAACACCAGCTTTTCGTAGCCGACTACGGCTTTGCTGCGCAGACGCTCTGCAGCACCGACGGCGACAATGCGGCGGGCACATCGAAGCCGCATGCACCTGCCTCAAGCTGCCCGATCTGCAAGGGCTTGGCGGCATTCCAGCTCGCACTGGCGCCGGCGCCGTCCATCGTTGCGCCGCCGACCGTCATCCGTGCGCCGATCGCGCTCGCTCTGTATGAGGATGTCGCGGGCGCAACCACCGTCCCAGCAAGAAGCCGCGGACCACCTGCACAAGCCTGATTGCGTGGATCAAGATGGCTGTCTGCTCGCTGCGTGAGCTGCGGGCATGCCCTCGCCACGCCTCTTGCATGCAGCGTCGCAGCGCCAATTGAAGCGCGCGCGCCGAAGTAGGGTCTTGTGGAGTAACATTCATGTATCGGAGCTGTGGCGCGCCGCTCGCTTGCGCGAGCGTGATCGCAATCGTTGCAACAGTTGGTGGGAAGGCATCCGCGCAGGAGACCGTGACATCACTGCCACCTGTCGTGGTCGAGCAGGTGCCGTTGCCAAAAAAGGCCAAGAAGACGGCGAAGAAGAAATCGGCGCAGCCGTCAACGAGCACCGCCGCCTCCGCGGGTGAGGATGACCACGCCGCCATGGGCCACGGCCCAGCCGAGGTTGGTGTCGGCAATTCCGGCATGGCCGTGCCGGTCAACGCGACGCGGATGAACCGGTCGACCATCCAGTCTCAGGTACCCTCATCCAGTGACACTGCCCAGGTCATGAGCCGCGCACCCGGCGCTAGTATCTTCTCGGCGGGCGGCATTTCCAGCCTGCCGGTGCTAAACGGTCTCAACGACGACCGCGTCAAGGTGCTGCTCAACGGCATGGTCGTATCCTCGGCCTGCTCCAATCATATGAACCCGCCGCTGTCGTACATCGATCCTTCGCAGATCGTGGCGGCTGAGGTGATCGCCGGCGTCACGCCGGTCAGCAAGGGCGGCGATAGCCTTGGCGGAACAATCGTCGTTGAATCCGCCATCCCGGAATTCGCGACCGGCGATGGTGTAAAGACGTCAGGCAGCCTGTCGACATTCTATCGCAGCAACGGCGACAAGGTTGGCGTGGCAGCGACGGCCAATGCCGCGACGCGCAACATCAGCCTTGGCTATGCCGGTGCCTGGACGAAGGCCGATGACTACGAGCGTGGCGACGACGGCGCAAAGGTTCTCTCCACCCTGTACGAGGCGGCAAACCACTCGCTCACTTTCGGCGCCAAGGACGCCGACAACCTCCTCGTCGTCCAGGGCACCTATGCGACAATCCCCTATCAGGGTTTCGTCAACCAGCGCATGGACATGGTCGACAACGAGGCATGGATGCTCAACGCGCGCTATGTCGGCCGTTTCGATTGGGGCCTGCTCGACGCCCGCGCCTTCTATCACCACACCAGCCACGCGATGGATATCCTCGAGGACAAGCAGCCAGGCAACATGCCAATGCTCACCAAGGGCACCGATGCCGGCTACTCGGTTAAAGCGGAGATTCCGATATCCGGCGTCGACCTCGTGCGCATTGGCAATGAGTTCCATCACCAAGGCCTCGACGACTGGTGGCCGCCCGTAGCCGGCAAGATGATGATGGGCCCGGACACATACGAGAACATCAACAATGGCCGCCGCGACCGGCTCGGAACATTCGTCGAGTGGGAGCATCGCTGGGACCGTTCGTGGACTACCATGCTCGGCGCGCGCAATGACGTCGTCTGGATGGACACCGGTAACGTCCAGCCCTACAGCACCGCGAATTGCCTGATGATGATGGGCATGATGTGCATGATGCCCAACCCGGACGCAGCCGCCGCCGTAGCGTTTAACGGCAAGGACCGCGCGCGCACTGACGTTAACTTCGACATCACCGCTCTTGCGCGCTACGAGCCGTCGGCGAACGAGATCTATGAGTTTGGCTATGCGCGCAAGACGCGCTCGCCGAACCTCTATGAGCGCTATGCCTGGGGCGTCGGCAGCATGGCCACCACCATGATCGGCTGGTACGGCGACGGCAACGGCTACATCGGCAACCCCGATCTCGACCCAGAGGTGGGCCATACGCTCAGCTTCACCGCCGGCTGGCACGACAAGGCGCATCGCGACTGGATGCTTCATGTCACGCCTTACTACACCTACGTCGAGGACTACATCGACGCCGATTACGTCTCCACGCTGTCGAACCCCAACTTCGTCACTCTGCGCTTCGCAAACCACGATGCTCGCCTCTACGGTGTCAACGTGTCGGGCTCGGCGCTGTTGTGGGAGAGCAAGGAGGATGGCCGCTTCGAGGTGTCGGGCGTGCTCGGTTACGTCAACGGCGAGAACCTCGACACCGGCGACAACCTCTATCACATGATGCCGTTCAACGCCCGCGTGGCCCTGCAACATCGCCTTGGCAACTGGTCGAGCGTTGCCGAACTCGTCGCTGTGAGCCGCAAGTCGGAGATCAACGAGTTGCGCAATGAGCCGCAGACCCCCGGCTATGCCATCCTCAACCTGCGCACCGGCTACCAGTGGGAGAACATGCGCTTCGACGTCGGCGTCGATAACGTGTTCGATCAGCTCTATTACCCGCCGCTCGGTGGCGTCGACTGGGCTGGCTACAAGGCCGGCGGCCAGGTTGGCCGTATCGGCGCTGTTGCAGGCGAGGGCCGTTCCTTCAATGCCGGCGTTACGGTGAAGTTCTGATCAGACAAAGAAGGGGCGGCGTCGCTGCGCCGTCCCTTCGCTGCACCTTTTCAGACCTAGTGAATTCAGGCTTGCCGCGCGGCCATCGCCTGTTTCAGCACGCGCGCAAAGTTGCCGATCGCGAGCTTGTCGATGCTGGCATCGTCGAAGCCCGCGCGCTGCCACGAACGGATCACCTTCTGCACGTCTGCGTAGCTGCCGATCGCCGGCCGTGAGATCGCGTTCATGTCGGTACCGATCCCCGCGTGGTCGACACCCAGCCACTCGCCCAATTCCCAAAGCCGCTCCGCGTAGGATTCCGGCGACGGGCCGACATCGGAACGCATCGGCCACAGCCCGACGACGCCGCCCTTGGTCGCGATCATCTTCGCCGTTTCGAGCGTGATCTGGCGCGCCTGCCACACGGGCATTTTCCAGTTCGGCTGGCGCGTGCGTGTCACCGAGGAGTGAGACCAGATGACGGGCTGCGTCGTAGCTTCGAGCGCTTGCCGGGTAGCTACATCGGTGCAGTGCGCAAGATCGACGAGGATGCCGAGGCGGTTGCATTCGGCGACGACCCTCAGTCCCAGCTCGGTGAGACCGCCATGCTGCGGCCGCTCGGTCTGGAAATCGCCGAGCGCATTCTCGATGTAGTGCACGAGCTGCACGCTGCGCACGCCGAGCTCGTAGGCGCGCTCGAGCGGGGCAGGATCGTCCTCGATGAGGGTCGCGCCCTCCACCGTCAAGACGACGTGTGGGTCCCCCGCGAGTGCGCGATCCACATCGTCCGGCGTCAGCGCGAGCTTGAGGTTCTGCTCGGCGAGATGCCGTTTGATCCGCCCGATATCGTCCTCGAACCACGCGATGGCTTCGCCGCGCTTCGGCAGACCTTTCTGCTTGATGCCCTTCGGCGTGATGCGGAGCCATGGAACGTCGCCGACGAGCGACCACGCGACGAGCGTCGCGTTGCCCGCCGCCATCGTGGGTCCGAGCGGCTGTTTCTCCGGCGAGGCGCCCATGCCGAAGAAGAACAGGTGCGCGTGCATGTCCCCGACGTAGACGGGTTTGCGTCCTTCCCCGGCAGCCGGATGCGTCAGCGCGCAGGAAGCAGCCAGCGCGCCGAGCGCAAACTGCCGCCGGTCGATGTCCATAATGACGCCGTCTCCGTTCGCCGCCGCTACTCGATGACGATCGTCGCCACGTAGTCCATCGTGCGGTTGTTGTTGTTCGCGGGCAGCAGCGTGTTCACGAGGTAGGAGGTCGGCGAATAGTTCTCGGCGATACCTGCCCAGTTGAAGCCCGTGCCGATGAGGCGCGCGCGCCAGTTCTGCCACATGCGGCCCGTCATGCCGACGTAGTAGGTTTTGAGGTTCTCGAACCGCGGCTGCATCTCCTCCGCAACCTGGCGGTGGCCGACCGACATCTTTGCGAGCCCGCTCGGGTTTTCCTTGAAGATGCCGTCGATGAGCGCGCGGCGCTCGTTCTCCGGAAGCTCGAGCTGGTCGACGACGAGCAGCGGTCCGTCGGCAAGGCCGGAGTAGCCGTTGCGGCCTTTCAGCGGCAGGATGTTGCCCGTGGCCTTCATCGGCTCCATCACCTCCTTCACGCAGGAGGGAACGCGGCTGCCCTTGAAGTCGCCGGCGGTTTTCTCCGGATCGCAATTGCGCAGCGACAGCAGCGACCAGACGAACTCCGAGCAATACATGTCGAGCGGCTTGCTCTGCGAGTTGCCCTGGCCGAGCGCGATCTGGCCGAACTGTTTGACGAAGCCGAGACCGGCGCCGGGTTTATATTTCGGCGCGTTGTAATCCTGGTTGAAGCTGATCTGGCTCGGATAGATCTTCTTCTGGTTGTCGTTGAGCCGCTTCGCCCAGGCGTAGAGATTGGTCTTCTGCGCGGCGGTGAGGTTGCGCGGGCGGATCACGTGCAGGAAGTTCAGCGTGCGATAGTGCTCGCTGGTGAGATCGCCGCGCCCGACATATTCACCATCCAGCGGATTGTCGAGATTGCGCACCGTCCCGGTGTTGTCGACGTAGGCGAAGCCCGTGTGGCTGATGCCCATCTGGATGTTGGGATAGGCGCCGGCGCCGCCCCACTCGGTGCGGAACGTCAAAAGGATATCGCCCGTCTGCACGAGGCCGCTTTGGCCGAGGCGCTTGGCGAGGCCGGGGCGCTTCGCAACGACCAGGCGCAGGCCGACGTCGCCTTTCGCTTTCAGCGCATCGGGATGCTTGAAGTCGTAAAGCTTGTCGGTGGTCTTGATGTCCTTCGACAGCGGTGCGCGCGCGCTGGCCGGCACGGCGAAGTAAACGGGGATCTTGAGCTTCTTGGCGAGGTCCGCATTGGTCTTCTCATTGTAGGTGAACTCCGCCGCGGCGGCGGCGTGTACACCGGCGATGGCGGCGAGACCACAGGCGGCTGCAACGTAGAATTTTTTCGGCAAGGACATCGGAAAGCGTCTCCCCCACACAACATTGAGAGTTGATCTAGCATGACAGCGAACGCGCCCCAACCGGATCCTGGACCATTTCCCGGCGCAGTTGACGCCGGTTCGCCGTGAGAAAATGCGGCCAATGAAAACCTAGAGCGTGCACGGCCACGAAAGCCAACCGGCGTGGCCGCCTCAAGGTGCGGCGGCGTCGAAATGGAGGCAGAGCCGGTCCGTGGGTATCGACCCCGCGGTGCTCCCCTGCAGCCATACCGAGTTGATAGACGCGAGCGCGTCGGATCTTTGCGCCGGAAGACGCGCCTAGCCGGAAGCGCCAGCGACCGGTCCTCGGATGCAATCCGGGAGCGTGTGGTCGAAACGCGGCAAATCATGGATAGATGATCCCTGCACCGCAGCCGCGATCGCCTGTCATGCAGTCTCGGTAGGGCAGCTAAGATATTGACGGTGCGACCTTACTTCGGTCGATTTTCGCGGCCAGCAACGGGGCAAGTCGCGTTGGGTGCGTAAAGCGGGGAATGATTATGCAAAGCCGGATGCGCGGTTCGTTGCGGGCCGTGCCAAGCATCGCAAGTGCTGCGGGGATCGCCTGCGCGCTGGCAGGCGTGGCGGCCGCCCCGGCCTACGCCGCCGACGGTTGCGCCGCCATCAACCGAGGCGCGGTGGATGTCGACCTCGCCATCGGTGCGCCCGCAATCGTTCGGCAGGTTATGCTCGAAGCCGAGGATATGATCGGCTTCTCCTCCCACGGCGCGGTGATTTCACTCGTGGATGGCGCAGGCGCCCCCTTGGCGCTCGTGGATGCCAGCGGCTCGTCCACCACCTTCAGGGCGCCGATGACGGGCGCGTATACGTTCCGCTTCGTCGGCGCGCAGGGCGCGTCGGCCAGCGTCGCCGCGAGCTGCACCTCGAAGCGCACGCAGGATGCAAACGCCGCCTTCCTCGACCGGCGCAAGGCGCTGTTGAGCGCACGCGAGCCCGACCGGCTTCGCATCGACCGCGCGCCGACGCCCATCGCCAACCCCGATAAGCCGCTTTCGAGCACAGTGGACCTGGGCGACGACGGCCGCGCCAAGAACGTCGAGTTCTCGGTGAGCCTGTCCGAGATCGCCGCGGCCACGCAGGGCACGAAGGTGGAGCCGGGCATCATCGATTTTTGGCTCGAAGGGCGCATGCAGAACTACGCTGCATCCTCGTCCCTCAGCTCCGGTGAGACCGGCGGCAATCTCGGCGTGCTCTACCTCGGCACGCGCTCGATGGTCACCCCGGACATCATGATGGGCGCGCTGGCGCAGCTCGATCGCGGCACGGAAACCTTCGCGCACGATGCGCCGTCGATGGCCGCGCGGGGCTGGATGGTCGGCCCCTATATGAGCATGAAGCTCGGCTCCGGCGTGGTGTTCGACGGCCGCGCCGCCTGGGGTCAGACGGCAAACGTCGTATCCAGTGGCGATATCGACGACACCCTTACCGCGCGGCGGCTCGTGCGCGGCAAGCTCACCGGAACACGCGAATATAGCGGCTGGAAAGTCGCCCCGAGCGTGGGTCTCGTTTACATCGAGGACGCCGTCCGCGACGGAGCGACCGGCGGGACGAAGGGAGCAGGCGCCGGCAAAGTGGAGGTGCTTCCCGAAGTTTCGCGCCGCTTCAATCTCGACAGCACGACGTTCATCGAGCCGCGCGCCGCCGTCGGTGCGTTCGTCGGCTTCGACGAATTCGGCGCGCTCAATCCGACGGCATCCTCGACGCGGCCGACCGACGTGCAGCTGAAGGCGGAAGCGGGCGTCGCGCTCGGTGTGAAAGATGGCTCCACACTGCAGGCGACGGGTGGCGTTGAAAGCGGCGCCGCGAACGGGCCGGAGAACTGGCGCGGGCGCCTGCAGCTCAATATGCCGCTCGGCAATTGAGCCCTGCCGAGTTTCGCTGAGCTGAAACGCTTTCAATTTTGTCAACATTCTCCTTTCGCGTATGCAATGGAAAGTTATTTCCAGTGACCCGATAGACACGTATAGTGCCGGTTGTAGGTGATCAGCATCGGTTGTGAGGACTGCCGCTGCGGCAGCACGAGCTCCCCCCGAACCGCCTTTCCGTATCGCTGATCCCCCTGCGAAGGAGGTGACGCATGGCATGCCCGAAGATCGAGGTCCGCGGAAAGAGAGTCATCTTGCTCAGCGGATTTCACGACACGGTCAAAGCAGCTCGCCCCCAGGTTGTCCTAGACGAAGCGGATGTGAAGGAAGCCCACGAGCTGCTGCAGTCCACCCGGCTGCATCCTGACGCGGTTGCCTTCGGCTTCGTCGCCGGCCGTTGGGTCCCGGCTGCCTAGACCATGATCGCTTCGGACCCCTATCAGTCCGAAGCGTGAATCATCGGTCTAAGCAAAAGACCATGATCGCTTCGGACCCCTATCAGTCCGAAGCGTGAATCATCGGTCTAAGCAAAAGACCAGAGCGGCATTGCGCGAATAGTGATCCTGCTCCAAGCCAACGCGGGCTGGCCCCGCACTCAGCCTGGTTCTTTCCCTCGAAACTCCGATCCCCAGGCCCGAAAGGCCTGGGGATTTGCCGTATTCGGAGGGCAACGCTAGATAGAGGCGAACTTCTCCCGATCCGGATGACCATGGTCCTCGCACTCGATCCGTCCGCTGATGCCATTGCGCCGCCCGCGGCACCAGCGTCCACCAAGTCTTCGCTCGCTGGCCTCGGCCGCGAGGGATTGCGCGTGGCGCTCGCCGATGCGGGCGTTCCCGAAAAGCAGCTCCGGATGCGGGTCAACCAGCTCTATAGCTGGCTCTACGTGCGCGGCGTGTCGAGCTTCGATGCGATGACCGACGTCGCCAAGGACCTGCGCGGCAGCCTCGCCGGGCGCTTCACGCTGGACCGCCCCGAGATCGTATCGGAGCAGGTTTCGATCGACGGCACGCGCAAGTGGCTGCTGCGCCTGCCCGCGCAAGGCCGTGACGGCCGTCCGCCCGAGGTCGAGACCGTCTACATCCCCGAATCCGATCGCGGCACGCTGTGCATCTCGAGCCAGGTCGGCTGCACCCTCAACTGCACGTTCTGCCATACGGGCACGCAGCGCCTGGTACGCAATCTCACCGCCCAGGAGATCGTCGGGCAGATCATGCTCGCGCGCGACCGCATCGGCGATTGGCCGGGCGCTGAGCCGCCGGGCGATGGCCGCCTGCTGCCGGCCTCCGATCGCAAGATCACCAACATCGTGCTCATGGGCATGGGCGAGCCGCTCTACAACTTCGACAACGTGAAGGCGGCGATGGAGGTCGCGGCGGACGGCGAAGCTCTCTCGGTTTCCAAGCGGCGTATCACGCTCTCGACCTCCGGCGTTGTCCCGGAGATCGCCCGCTGGGGCGCGGAGACCGGCACCATGCTCGCGATCTCGCTGCACGCCGTGCGCGACGACCTGCGCGACGAGCTGGTGCCGATCAATCGCAAATACCCCATCGCCGAGCTGCTCGACGCGTGCCGCAACTATCCCGCGCTGTCGAACGCGCGGCGCATCACCTTCGAATACGTGATGCTGAAGGGCGTGAATGATAGCCTTGCCGAAGCGCGCGAGCTGGTGCGCCTGCTCGCGGGCATTCCTGCCAAGATCAATCTTATTCCGTTCAACCCCTGGCCGGGCGCGCCCTATGAATGTTCCGACTGGGACCAGATCGAGCGCTTCGCCGAGGTGGTGAACCGCGCCGGTTACGCAAGCCCCGTGCGCACCCCGCGCGGGCGCGATATCTATGCCGCGTGCGGGCAGCTCAAGTCGGAGAGCGTCAAGCAGCGCGCGAGCGAGCGCCGCGGGCTGTCCGACGTGGCGACGAGCGGCAGCGGGGCCTGACCAAACGTGTTCTGGAAGACCGCTGGACGCATCCTCATCGTCATTCCCTTCGCGCTGATCATGGCGACATTCGCCACCCTCGCGGTGCTGGTGACGCTCGGTCTGGAGCGGGCAACGGCGTTCCTCCACGTCAATCCGATGGGCGAGGAGAACGTCGAGACGGTCTTCGCGGTGATGGACCAGGGGCTGATGCTGGCGGCGAGCATCACGCTCATTCCCGCGCTGCTGATCGTGGTCGTCGGCGAGGTCGCCCGCATCCGCTCCTTTGCCTACTACGTGGTCGGCGGCGGAATAGCGCTCGCAGCCATTCCCCTGCTCGCCCGTTATGGCCAGGGCGGAACGATCGACGCGCCCGAGGCGCTCGTCTGGCAGGTGTTCGCCACCGCGGGCTTTGCCGGCGGCTTCGTCTATTGGCTGATCGCCGGCCGCAACGCCTGAAGTTTCGACGCCAACGTCGGCGCTTCCATCGGCTCCCTCAGCTCCGGCAGGCTTGCGCGCTCGCGGTATGAACGTCATCCCGGCGCAGGCTAGGATCTACGCAACTCGCCACGGCAGATGTCGGTGAGGGAGAGGCACCGCTCACGCCCACTCCCCAGGAGTACGTGCAGGACACTGGCGTGGATGGCGGCCTTCGCCGCCATGACGAAAAAGGGAGGGGCCGACTGACTGCGATGTGACGTCGATGGCGCTTCGTGGGCAGGCAGAAGCCAGGGCGCAAGGCGCCCCGGCGCGAGGGCCGGCTCTCTGCGCGTTCCACCATCGTTGAGCGACGACGCTCACCACGCCTGTCCGAAAAACGAACCGTCATCCCGGCGCAGGCCGGGATCCACGCAACTCGCCACGGCAGATGTCGGTGAGGGAGAGGCACCGCTCACGCCCACTCCCCAGGAGTACGTGCAGGACACTGGCGTGGATGGCGGCCTTCGCCGCCATGACGAAAAAGGGAGGGGCCCGACTGACTGCGATGTGACGTCGATGGCGCTTCGTGAGCAGGCAGAAGCCAGGGCGCAAGGCGCCCCGGCGCGAGCGCCGGCTCTCGGCGCGTTCCACCATCGTTGCGCGACGACGTTCACCACGCCTGTCCGAAAGCAGAACCGTCATCCCGGCGCAGGCCGGGATCTACGCCAGCTTCGGGGCGCGAGCTGCTTTCCGGGTAAGGGCTGCGTCGCATCCCTGGTGATTTGCGTGGATGGCGCCCCGCCACGACGGGGTTTGGACGAGGGTCCTGCCGCCTCTTGCACGCGTTGCCCCGGTTGGGCGCCGGAAGCGTGGCGCGGCCGGTGCCCGCCATTAGGCAGATGCGGCGTTTTTCGTTGAGATAAGCAACTTAACGCCTGTAAGCTGCGGCCAACTTGCAGGGAATCTCGGCCATGCTCACGTTGCTGCGCGTTCTTTTGGGCTTCATCATCGCCTGCCTGGTGGCGGGCGCAGTGACGGTGGCCTTCATCGTCACGCCGTGGGATCTTGCCGCCCTGCCGGCCGACGCCCAGGCCGAGCGGCTCGGCAACGCCGGTGTCCTCGCCCTTCTCACCGCCACGCACTCGGCGATTTTCTCGTTTCCATTCGCGCTGTTGGCCATCGGCGCCGCTGAGCTCTGGCGCGTGCGCTCCTGGATTTACTACGCCTCCGTGGGCGTCATCATCGCGCTGGGCGGCTTCTCGGCCGAGTACCTCAACGAGGTGCCGGGCGAGCCGTCGATCCTGAACAACTACGCGTTGGCCGCCTTCCTGACGGCGGGCGTCCTCGGCGGCCTCGCCTACTGGCTGTTCGCTGGCCGCTGTGCGGGGCGCCGGCGCGGCAGCGCGCCCCCGCCGGCGGAGGCGAAGAGCGACGATACGCAGCCGGTGGCCCAGGCCACCTGAGCCGCGCTGGGAGACACTTCCCGCCATTGCCGGATCGTTAGCCAAGAGCAGGCTGCTCGGCGCGCGACCGCGCAAACCTGTTGTTGCGTCGCAACAATCGGGTTAGCCTGCCTGTCCCAGTGGCTGCGCAGGGCAGGCATGAAAGAAAAGGCACCCCGCATGCTCGATCCGGAACTGCAGCAGCGCTTCGCCCGCAGCTGCGCGGAAGCGGCCTTTGGCTATTCGGCGGCCAGCGTCGCCGCCTACGCTGCCTTCGCCGATCAGATGCTCGGGTTCTGGTCTTCGGTTCTGGGTGGTGGCGCGCCGGGCAAGACCGAGCCGCGCAGCGAGCTTTGGCGCTGGCCCATGCCGCTGATGCCGGCTGATCTCTTACCCGCGCCCAAACCCGCGCCGGCCCCCGCAAACCCGTTTGCGAGCCTCCCGTTCAATCCGTTTGCCTGGGCGCTCCCGGCCGCACCCAAGCCCGTGCCGCCTCCGAGTCCGCTCGCCAATCCGATGATGGCTGCGCCCATGGCGGCGATGGCGATGTTCACCGAGGCGGTGACCGGCGCAATGAGCGCCATGAGCGGTGCGCCGGTCAAATCCATCGCCGACACCGCGAACCCGATGACCGCGTGGCTGTCCATGTTCCCGTTCGCGAAGCAGTCGGCCGCCTGGCCGATGGCCGTCGTGATGATGTCGTCCGGCGTGCCGCACGCGGTTGCCTGGCCGACCGCGGAGGCCAACGTGGCCGCGCTCGATGCGGCGGAGGCGGCGCGCCAGTCCTTCAAGCAGGCCTTCGCCAGCCATCAGGCGGGCGACGGGCACGCGGCGGGCGGCAGTGTCTGGCCACCGCAGGCGAACTTCCTGGCGCTGATGGCCATGGTGCCGTTGAACATCGGCACCATGTTCACGGCCCTGAAGCTATCCTGAAGCTATCCTGACTGCGGGCACGAGCTTTCAGCCGGGCCCGGCAATGGCCGCCGTCGCGCGCATATGAACGCAGCGCGCGATCAGGCCGCTTTTTTCGCTAGCTGATGGTGGGGGCGCAGGCGGCAGTGCGCGCGGCGTACCTTGCCGGCCTTGGTGGTCACCTGCTTGCGCCACAGGCACTCGGCCTTGGTCCCGCAGGCATTGATGTCGAGGCCGACGCAGACCGACGGCGGCTTTTTCTCGGTGGCCTTCTTGGCCGCGGTCTGATTGTCGGCCGCCGCAACGGCGCCGGTGAGCGCAATGCAGATGGCGATGGCGGCTGCAGGTACGCGCCAG
>Ga0180220_1000803_pt1 | contig 28287 bp, 27 predicted proteins | sample eDN5th37CBELigBY_FD_151335 | JGI IMG/M metagenome (GOLD analysis project Ga0180220, IMG submission 151335) | Enriched backyard soil microbial communities from Emeryville, California, USA - eDNA 5th pass 37_C BE-Lig BY (version 2) (version 2) | ecosystem: Environmental > Terrestrial > Soil >... | reverse complement strand
CGCTGGGCGGGGATATGGGCCGATAGGGCGATTTCCTCCATGAGGCACTCCTCAGATGTAACGGCACGCGGGTGGAAAAATCGTATTTATTGCCACCTCACTGTAGATCACCGCACAGCCGCGTGTAAACGGAGGCCGATTTGGGTTTTCCCTAGTGTGTTTGACGCGGTGTCGTGCGCGTTACGCATAGCGGCATGCGCGTTTCCCCGAGCCGAAAAGACGTAGGTCCCTTAATGTTGAAGCTTCAAGTACACGAGTCGGATGCCGGGGCACCGGGTTCAGTGGTTCGCCGGCTCGGCTCAAGGCATTTTCGAGGGGAGGAGGTCATGGGCGCGCAACCATCGCGAAAGTCCATCAACAGCAAAATCGATACAGCAAAAATCGACTGGGAGCCCTGGGACCGCTATTTTCCCGGCGCACCGCCTGCGGAGGGAGCGTATGGCGGATGGGTGAAGGTGCTTCGCAGGCCCCAGGGCGACGAGAAAGGCTGGACCTTTCTTTTCAAATGGGTCGGGTGGCCCGGCAAGACGGTGCGCCACGTCGCCGTGGTGCCGGACGACGGCGAGGAGCACGTCTATACCCTGACCAACCCGTCCGCCGACCCGATGGTCCTGGAGGGCGTCTACACGTTTCGCGGTCCCGGGGCGAAGCATGTGGGCAGCTTCGGCGAAAGCTTCACTTCCTTCCTGCGCTATACCACCGGCCCCGACATCATCCTCTCGTACGAATTTCTCGATCGCAAGGAGACATCCAATGCGTAAAACTACAAAAGCCGTATTGCTTGGCCTGTTACTGAGTTTGTGCGCCGCTGGCCCGGCGCTGTCCGCCGAACAATTGAAACTGGGCTTTGTCACGACGTTGACGGGCGCCGGAGGCGTCATCGGCAAACATATGCAGGATGCGGCGAACCTTGCTTATAAACACTTGGACGGAAAAATAGGGGGCGTCGAATCCCGCATCATCTACGCCGACGATCAGCAGAAACCCGATGTGGCGCGCCAGGCCGTCTCCGAGCTGATCAAGCGCGACGGCGTCCAATTCATTTCAGGCGTTATCTGGTCCAACATCATGCTGGCTGTGCAGCCCATGACGGAGCGGTCCAAGGTGTTTCTCGTGGGGGCCAACGCGGGGCCCAGCCAATTGGCCGGCAAGGACTGCTCGCCGTATTTCTACAGCACGTCGCTTTCGAATGATCAGCCCCCCGAGGCGGTTGGCCAGTACCTGCAGTCCAAGAAGGTGGACAACGTATTCATTCTGGTGCCCAACTACGCCGCCGGCAAGGACGATGTGCGGGGGTTCAAGCGCTATTACAAGGGCAAGGTGGCGGGCGAGGTGTATTTTCCCCTGGGCCACCAGGATTTTGCCGGTGAGATCACCCAGATCCGCAATGCCAATCCTGAAGCGGTCTTCCTGTTTGCGCCGGGGGGCATGGGCATACAGTTCATCAAGCAGTTCGAGCAGGCCGGCCTGAAAGGAAGGATCCCCGTTTATTCTGTCTACTCACAGGACGAGGTCACCCTGCCGGCGCAGCGGGAAGCGGCGGTCGGCAACTTCGAGGGCCGCAACTGGACGGCGGACCTGGACAATGCGGCCAACAAGAAATTCGTCTCGTCGTTCCGGGAGGCCTATGGCTATGCGCCTTCATGGTATGCGGCGCAGGCCTACGACGCCGTCATGCTGATCGACAGCGCGGTGCGGGCCGTGGGTGCGCGCCTGGACGACAAGCCCGCCATCGCGGCGGCGCTCCAGAAAGCGGACTTCTCCTCCGTGCGCGGCGACTTCAAGTTCAACACCAACCACTTTCCCATCCAGAACTTCTATCTGGCGGAAATCGTCAAAGAAGGGGATGAGTTCGTTGCGCAACGCCGGGCGACGATCTTCGAGGCGCATCCGGATGCCTATGTGGGAGAGTGCGACATGAAGCCGCTGGCCGGATAAGGACGGCGGCCCATGACTGCGCAAAGCCTGCTCGAGCAGCTGCTGAACAGCGTGCAATTCGGCGTCATGCTTTTCCTGCTCAGCGCCGGATTGACCTTGGTGTTCGGCGTCATGAACTTCATCAATCTGGCGCACGGCTCGCTTTACATGCTGGGCGCGTACACGGGTATCGCGGCGTACTCGGCATCCGGTTCTTTTCTATATGGCGCCCTTACCGGCGTGCTGTGCGGCGGCGCCGTCGCTTTTCTGCTCGACACCGCCATCTTCAGGAATTTGTATCAGAAGGACCACCTGCATCAGGTGTTGGGCACCTTCGGCCTGATCCTGTTTTTCAACGCGCTCGTGCATTGGCTATGGGGTCCTTCCGCGCTGTTTTCGCGGATTCCGGAGTTCCTCGACTTCAGGGTCGTGCTGATGGGAGGGCTGGAGTATCCGGCCTATCGGCTAGCGGTGTCGCTGCTCGGGCTGGCCGTGGCCGCCTTCCTGTATGTGCTCATAGAGCACTCCCGCATCGGTATGCTCATCCGCGCGGGCGCCACCGATAGGGATATGGTGGCCGCGCTGGGAGTCAATATCCGGCGCCTTTATACCGTTGTCTTCGCCCTGGGCGGCATACTGGCGGGCCTGGCGGGCGTGGCGGCCAGTCCGCTGTTTGCCGTCGAGGCCGGCATGGGCGAGAACATCCTGATCTTGATGTTCGTGGTGATCATCATCGGCGGCATCGGTTCGGTTCGCGGCGCTTTCATCGCCGCCATCCTTGTGGGCCTGGTGGACACCTTGGGCCGTGCGTTCATGCGTATCGCCCTGGGCGGTCTCTTCCCGCCCGACGTGGCCGACAGCACGGCGCCCGCCATGGCTTCGATGCTGGTCTACGTGATGATGGTGGCGGTGCTGTTCTTGAAACCCGAAGGCCTGTTTGCCGGGAGGTCCACTTGATGAGGGCATCGTACAGCCTTGTTTCGTGGCTGGTGGTTCTGGCTATTCTGGCCATTGTGCCGGCCGTTGCACAGCATACCGGCGAGACCTTCTATGTCGACCTGTTCTCGCGTATCGTCATCCTGGCCATCGCCGTCGTATCGCTCGATCTCTTGATCGGCTTCGGGGGCATGGTCAGCTTCGGCCATGCGGCGTATCTGGGTTTGGGCAGCTACGCGGTCGGCATCCTGTCCTTCTACGGCATCGGCGACGGCTTTGTTCACTTCGCCTTTGCCGCCGCCTGCTCCGCCATATTCGCTTTTCTGGTGGGCATCGTGTCGCTGCGCGTGCGGGGGGCGTACTTCATCATGATCACGCTCGCGTTCACCCAGTTCCTGTACTTTCTCAGCATCAGCCTGGCGACATTCGGCGGAGACGATGGAATGGTGCTGGCCGAGCGCAGCAGCCTGCCGGGCCTCGATATGTACGATGGGCTGACGCTGTACTACTTGTCCTTTGCCGTTCTTGTCCTGACCCTCTTTTTCATGCGACGCCTGGGGCGGTCGCGGTTCGGCATCGTGCTGGACGGCATACGTCAGAACGAAAGACGCATGGCGGCCATCGGCATAAAAACCTTCCGCTACAAGCTGACCGCCTTCGTGATAGCCGGCACCCTATGCGGAATCGCCGGCGCGCTGCTGGCCAATCACGAAGAGTTCATTTCGCCGGCGGTGCTGCACTGGAGCAAATCGGGAGACCTGCTCGTCATGGCCATCATGGGCGGCATCGGGACGCTGCTGGGTGGTGTGGTCGGCGCTTTCGTCTTTATTTTCCTGGAGATTCTTCTATCCGGCTATTCCGAGCATTGGCATCTGGTCTTCGGCCCCTTGCTGGTGCTGCTTGCCGTCGCAACGCGGAATGGCTTGCTGGACCTGAAGCTTCTCGGCCGGGGCTCCCTGCGGAGGGCGAGGCCCGCGCCCGCTACGCCCGCCGATGGACAGCCCATTGTGCAGACGTTAAGGGGCGTCAAATGAATGGCCCCATACTGACTACGCAGCGGCTCAGGATGAAGTTCGGAGGCCTGCTGGCCACGGACGACGTTTCGCTCTCGATCGAACGCGGCAGGCTGCATGCCATCATCGGCCCCAACGGGGCGGGCAAAACCACATTGCTCTCCCTGTTGTCGGGCGAGCTTCGGCCGACCGCGGGCAGCATTCTGCTGCAGGGACGGGACATTACACCGCTGGGCTTGGCGGAAAGAGTGCGGCGGGGCGTGGCGCGATCTTTTCAGATCACCTCGGTGCTGGAGGAATTTACAGCCCGGGACAATGTGGCGGTGGCGGTGCAGGCGAGCCAGGGGCATAGTTTTCGATTCTGGGCCGACGCGCGCCGGGATTCCGCCTTGGTCGACACCGCCGATAGGCTGCTCGAGCAGGTGGGGCTGGCCCACGCGTCCAACGAAATGACCGGAAGCCTGGCCCACGGCGCGCGGCGCCAGCTGGAGCTGGCCATCGTGCTGGCCACGCGTCCTAGCGTGCTCTTGCTGGACGAGCCGATGGCGGGCATGAGCCCGGTGGAGTCGGTGCAGATGACGCGACTGCTGGAGCAGCTCAAGCGCCAATACACCATTCTGCTCGTCGAGCACGACATGAGCGCTGTCTTTGCGCTGGCGGACGAGATCAGCGTACTGGTCTATGGCCGTGTCATCGCTACGGGAAGCCCGGAGGCGATTCGCGGCGACGAGTCGGTGCGGCAAGCCTATTTGGGAGAAGAAGCGTGACCCTGACGGTCAATGGCCTTACGGCGCGCTATGGAAGCAGCCAGGTTTTGTTCGGCATCGATTTCAGCATCGGAGAAGGGCAGGTGGTGACATTGCTGGGCCGGAACGGCATGGGCAAGACGACCACGGTCAAGGCCCTGACCGGCATGCTTCGTCAGCGCGAAGGCAAGCTGAGTTTCGACGGCAGGAATATAGGCGCGATGGAAAGCCACGCCATTGCGCGCTTGGGCATTGGACTGGTCCCGGAAGGCCGCCGAATCTTCACCAACTTGTCGGTCAAAGAGAACCTGATCGCCACCGCGGGCAATCCAAGGCGGGCTCGAGACCCCTGGACGATAGACAAGATCGTGGCGCTTTTCCCCAATCTCGGCCGGCGCCTGAAGAACCAGGGCTGGCAATTGTCGGGCGGCGAACAGCAGATGCGGGCCATAGGCCGCGCGCTCATGACCAACCCCAAGCTGCTCATCCTGGATGAGGCGACGGAAGGGCTGGCGCCCCTCGTGCGCGAGGAAATCTGGCAGTGCCTGTCCACCTTGAAGGGCATGGGACAGTCGATTCTGCTGATCGACAAGAATATGGACAAGGTTGCCCAAATCGCCGACCGCCACATCGTGCTTGAGAAAGGAAGAGTGGTGTGGGAGGGGGATTCCGCCTCCCTGCTCGCAGACAAGAGTATCGCCGCGGCATACCTTGGTGTTTGACGCGGCTGGGTTCTCGCTTACAGACTTGAAAGGATGCACCCATGAAATTCATTCTCGTTGGACAGCACAGCCCCGAGTGGGCCCTGCGTTCCGAAGCCCGGTCCAGGATGGCGTTCGCCAAGATCCAGGAACTGGGCCTTTCCGTGGAAAGTTCCTACTACACACAAGGGCGGCACGACTACGTCACCATCGTCGAGTCGCCCGATGCCGAAACGGTGTCGCGCTTTTCCATCTGGTATGCCGCGCAGGGATTCGGGCGCGTGGAAACGATGCGCGGCTACGACTCCACGGAAATGAATGCCATCACGTCGGGCCTCGATGTCGACGCCCGGCTTTTCGGCGCGTCGCCCGCCATCGGCTCGCACGACGCGCAGGGTTCGCTTGAACAGACGGTCAATCTTCCTGTATTCGAGTCCTACACCCAGACCGAACTCGACCTGCAATACAACCCGCGTCTTGCCGTGAAGGACTTTCCCGCCTTGGCCACAGAGTGGCAGGCCCGCAGCCGGGCCGCCCGCGAAAGGCTACGATGCACCGCCGATGTCTCCTATGGCCCGACCGAAATGGAAAAGCTCGACATCTTCCGCCAGAAAGACGCCGGCGCGCCCATCGTCATCTTCTTCCATGGCGGCTACTGGCGTTCCGGCGACAAGTCCGACTTCAGCTTCGTCGCGGAAGGCCTGGCCGAGTCGGGGGCAACCGTGGTAATCCCCAACTATGCGCTGTGCCCGCACGTCACCATGGACCAACTGGTCGACCAATGCTATGGAGCCATCCGCTGGGTGCATGACCATGCTTCCGAGTTCGGCGGGGACCCGTCCCGCGTCCATCTGGCCGGCCACTCCGCCGGCGGGCATATCGTGGCCCTGGCCATGACCCGGGGCGCCGAAGCCGGGCTGCCCGAGGGAATGATCAAAAGTGGCCTGTCCATCAGCGGGCTCTACAACCTCGAGCCCCTGCGGCGCAGCTTTCTCAATATGGAGGTGCGCCTGACGCCCGAGCAGGTGCTACGCCTCAGCCCCATCGGCCATCTACGCCGCACAGATGCCGAGCTGGCCCTTGCGGTCGGCGCGGACGAGAGCCACGAGTTCCATAGACAGACCAACGACTATCGCCGCGAATGGGAGCGCTGCGGCAACAGCGCACGCTATCTGCCTATAGCCGGTGCCGACCACTATTCAGTATTGGACTCCCTGGCGGATTCAGAAGGCTTGTTGTGCCAGGCCATGGTGAAGAGCATGGGCGCCGGCGTTCGCGCGGTCGACTCTTCCGTCTAGCATTCGGGCCGCCAGCCATCCTGCCTGCCGGGGAAGAAGCCCAAGCAGCTTCTTCCCCCTTTCTTCTAGCGCCAGCCGAGCGCCGGCGCGACGTGAGTCAGGATCGACTCGATCACGTGCGCGTTGTATTCCACGCCGAGCTGATTCGGAACCGTCAATAGCAGGGTGTCCGCCTCCGCGATGGCCTCATCCTTCTTCAACTGCTCGACAAGAACGTCCGGCTCGGCGGCATAGCTGCGGCCGAACACGGCCCGCGTTTTCTCGTCGATGAATCCCACCTGATCCTCGTCCTGTCCCGCACGGCCGAAGTAGGCCCGATCCAGGTCGTTCACCAGCGCGAAAATGCTGCGGCTGACCGATACGCGCGGCTCCCGCTTATGGCCCGCCTCTTTCCATGCTGCCTTGTACGCTCGAATCTGCGCCGCCTGTTGCACGTGCAGCGGCTCCCCGGTCTCATCGGTTTTAAGTGTCGAGCTTTGCAGATGCATTCCCAGCTTCGCCGCCCAAACCGCCGTGGCGTTGGAGCTGGAACCCCACCAGACCCGATCGCGCAGCCCTTCCGAAAGCGGTTCAAGGCGCAAGAGGCCGGGCGGATTCGGAAACATCGGCCGGGGATTCGGCTGCGCAAAGCCTTCGCCCCGCAGCAGGTCGAGAAAGACCTCGGTATGTTGGCGCCCCATGTCGGCGTCGTCCTGCCCTTCGGCTGGCTGATACCCGAAATAGCGCCATCCCTCGATCACCTGCTCCGGCGAGCCCCTGCTGATTCCCAATTGCAGCCGTCCGCCCGCAATCAAATCCGCCGCGCCGGCATCCTCGACCATGTAGCAAGGGTTCTCGTAACGCATGTCGATGACCGCAGTGCCGATCTCGATGCGTTTCGTCTTGGCGCCCGCGGCGGCGAGAAGCGGAAATGGCGAGGCCAGCTGGCGCGCGAAGTGATGAACGCGGAAATATGCGCCGTCCAGGCCGAGTTCTTCGGCGGCCACGGCGAGGTCTATGGATTGCAGAAGCGCGTCCGAGGCGGAGCGCGTTTGCGATTGGGGGGAGGGCGTCCAGTGGCCGAAGGAGAGGAATCCGAGTTTTTTCATCGTAGAGCGACCTTGAGGGGGGAGTGGTGTCTGCGTTATTTAGATGGGGCAGGCGCTGGTGGTTTCGTTGCTACGATTCTAGACTGATGGCGGGTTTGTGATTGGCTGCTATCGACCCCAAGCGGACATTAGGGTCAGACTCAAAACTTATTCACTAAGTTTTTCTACTTCGCTCGAACTTCGTTAACAAACGTTTGAATTTGGATTGCATCGTCAATGTCCAAATTAAGCCGCCCCGTGGAGAGTTGGGATTTGGTCGAGATAATGGCCAGGGAAACGAAGAGTGTTCGAGCCCCCTAGCATGAACTACACAGTGGCCTAACTTAAGCGCTGAAGTCTATATTTGCGACTGAGCACTGGCCGCTAACCGACTTGCGACATCGTCCGCTGCAAAGACCCGAAGCAGTCCTCGCGTGTATGGTGGCATCAAGCTAGATCGCGCCCCTGACCGCTTGCACGACAATCCAGCTCTGCATAGTCAGAAATACACCGAAGGCGAGCAGTGCAATCAGATAGAGGCCGCTGGCGAAGAGACGTGACAACAGGTTTTGCCTCCCTTGCCAGCTTGCTACTGTTTCGGCCAATCGTTCAACGTCGATCACCTCGTACAAAGTGTGCAAGCCATGGACATGCCGCACCGCCAGCGGCGCGTCTGAAAACGCCTCCGATTTGAATTCGAAGCCACTGGAGTGCCAGTTGATAATGATGGAGCCTGGCGGCACGCCCTTGGATTCGCTGCTCAGGGGCTTGCCTGCCAAGGACTGCTTAGTTTTGGACTCTCGATGAAACTCTTCCTCCTTTTCTGAGGCTTGGCGGATCGACAATGATACGACGTATGGTTCACGCGCCTCGATCAGCTTTCTTGGCCCCTCGATTCGCGACAGAAACGGAGGGCAAGTTCTTGATTCTTCATACACCGCAAGTCCTCGTTCATGCGCACACGTGATGATGGCCTCTTCGAGCCGGTAGCATCCAAACGAACCAAAGCCACTTTGATGTGGCTCGATACCTCCAAGGAAAAGTTGCCGTGCCCGTCTCGAGTTTTCACTGGGCTGGAAGTCGTCGAAGGCTAACTCTATTGGATAGGCTCTGACCGAGACTAATGCATGAATCTCTTCCTCGATCAAGGCTCGCCAGTGCAGCTTACGATCAGGGTCGTAATTGGCCTGCCGTTCGGATACCTCTCTAATGAGATCCGGGCAGCGCCAAGCCACCCAGGCACACGCCAGCACATATGCAAGGCCAGAGAAGTAGAGGAAACCTAGCTGGAGGGGAAAGGCTCGCGCAAAGACCGAGTTGCTGTGTAGCACAATCCACGCAGCTAGCGGCGCTATCACAATGCCGCCAAGGCCAAGCTGATATATCCGCTCACTGCGCTTGCGAAGCAACACGAACCACGAAAATCGTCGCATGAAGCGAGCACGGGCTGCTTCCAACTTGGTCGGTAGTGACAAAGTTTGATGATACGTGTCGAATGGATCTGGGTGCACAAGCCACCCCAGACGGCTCTCCTCCATAAAGCGGCGCAGCCGCTCTCGACGCTGTCGTTGTCGACGCTCCCGCTCGAGCTTCAGAAGCAGCTCTGTAGAAGATCGGGAGAACTTTGTATCGTGATCAGCCATATCCGAACGCAAACCGCTCTCTTCGCCCGTGGGTACTTCGTCGGAAGCACCACCGCCTCGTTGTTGTTCTCGGTTTGTCCCATGTTGTGTGTCGAATGACTTCCCTTGCTGTTTAGAGCTATCTGATCGGCAGAAAGATGAAGCGCTGGAGAGATCGTCAAGGCACCTATCCCTGCAGCGATTCGAATAGCAGTTCCTGGCCGAATACGGCCTTTCTACAAGCGTTAGTTTCAATACTAAGAGAACCTAATGTGAAGGCTAATCGCCCTTAGCACAGCTCCCCAACATCAACCATGCTCGCCCCACACGCCTCCACCAATTCATGGTCATGGCAGGCAAACAGCACGACGCGGTCTTGCCCCCAAACCTTGAACTGTTCGGCAAGCACCGCGCAGGCCGGCGTATCCAGACCATTGCTTGGGCCATCGGCAACGATGACAGCCGGGTTGCCCAAAGCGGCGGCTGTTAGATACACCTTGCGGCGCGTGCCTTTTGACATTTGTTCGAAGCGCTTGTTCAGGTGCGGTTCTAGGCCCATTCGGTAGCCGAAGTCGAGCGCGGCATCGTCGACAGTTGTGTTCTTTTCCGCTGCGACTTGGTCAAGCAGGGCGCGGCCCGTCATCATGGGAAACGCCAGGCAATCGTCGGGAATGTAGGCTACGCGGGTTTTGGCTTGCGGGGGTGTTTTTGTTAGCGAATGCCCATCAATCCAGATGTCGCCCTCGGAGGGGGCGGTAACGCCGGCGATGATGTCCAGCAGAGTGGATTTCCCGGTGCTATGTTCTTCGCATAGCGCGAAGCAGCCAGGCTGGAAGGTGTGAGTCAGCCCCTGGAATACGATATGGTCGCCGTAGCGTTTGGTGAGGTTTTGGATGCGTAGCATGCCGGAAGTTTACGCTTGATTCCCTCTTTCTTGCTTATTGGCGATCAGCCGCCAAACACTTCATCCAATGAGCAGGCCTCGAGCAAGGCCAGTGACCACTTTTGCAGGTCTTCCGGCGTGGCGGTTTCTAGCCGCTGTCGAACAGATTCGGGCAGCGGGCCGAATTTTCGAATGAGTTGGTTGTGCACGATGGAGGTTTGGCCTTCCATCTTCCATTGATGTGTCCAAGACCGAGAATGTTCAGCGAGCATGTTCTTGATCTCCAGTAAATCATCGATCTGCGGCATATCGACATCGGGCAGTGAGCGCGGAAGCAGAACGTACCGCGTCCAGCTGGCGAAGGCGCGCCGTACGAAAGGGTCAGCCTCACTATAGTTATACACTTTTTGAATCAGGTCTTCCACGTCGTGAAGACCGCGATTATGTTCCAGCCGAAACAGCAGCGCTGCAAGATTGTTCTGGGGCAGCTTCCCCGATGCGACCAACGCGCCTTCATCCACCAGCAGGTACTGCAGCTGAGGTAGAAACCGCCGCAGACCCTGGGGAATGGCCCTGATTAGATCAGAGACATTAAGAGTGGCATTCCAGCGTGGCACGCCACTGTAGATCACGATAGGCAGCACCATGGGTAGCGGCTCGCCAGGCTTGATCAGCTTGCGTGCCAGCAACGCCTCGTACAGCAGCCCCAGATACGTGAGGATGCGCAGCGCCATGTAGAAGTCGATGGTGGACTGATGCTCGATCATCAGCAATAGAAATACATCGGGTCCATCCAGCCTGGGCAGGCGCCAGACGATGTCTCCCTGCCGCTGACGCAGTTTGTCGCTGATGTAATCTGCGGGCAGGGGTTCGAGCTGATCCCAATTGACCAGATCCTGCCAGGGCGCTCTAACAATACCTTGGAACAACCCGCGCACGATGGCGGGATTGCTGAACAGCAGGCGGTAGCTGGCGTCGTACTTGTTCACGCATGCGCTCCGAAGGGGATTAGCAATACGTGAACTGTATGGGGCTATGGACTTATGTGGGTTGCTCGGTGAATGGATTTAGCACATGGGGAAGTACGGAGACTGACGGAGTCTGTGATAGATCTTGCGGCCGTTTACTTGCCAACAGAAAGTCTCGCCGAGCTTCCCGTCACATAACCCACCATCAACACATACAACTCATCGCCAAAGCTGCTGTCATCAAGCAATTGAGCGTCTGTCTGCACGGCGCGGTGGACTGCCGACTCTAGTGCGCTCTCGATAAGCAGCGCTGCCAGGGCGGGCGAGCGGTCCGGGGAGAGCCGTTGGGAGTGCCGTTTGAGAAAAGCCTCGATCTGTGTGGTGAGGCAGCGGTGCGTATCGATCACTTCGGCCCGCCGGCCCACTTGCGGAATCTGTTCGACCAGTATCTTGTGAAGAGACGGATCAATGCGTTGGGTATCCAGTGCCGCATGGATTAGATTCCGCAATCCGGTTTCCAGGTCAGGGGCCTGCTCAAGGGCTGCACCCACGCATTCAACGATACGGTTACTGTGCTGCTCTACCAGCGCAGCGATGAGCGCATCGCGGTGGGGGAAATACTGATACAGCGAGCCGATGCTGATGCCGGCGCGCTCGGCGATGCGGCCTGTAGTGGCGTTCTTGTAATCGTGTTTGACCAAAACCTGAGCGGTGGCTTCGAGCAGTGCCTCTACAGTGGCGCGGGAACGCTGCTGGCGCGGCCATTTACGGCGTCTTGTGCGGGTATCCATAGACGAATCCGAATGCGAGTGGGCAGTACAAGGAAATGGTCGCATAATTTTTGTACCTGAACAAACACTTGTACAGAGGTTCTGATGATTGCTACGTCCATAAACCTGAACAGCGCCGTCCGGTCCATTCCCGACAATAAGCCATTCTCGCTGCTCGGCGGCCTAAGTGGCGAAATCGGTGCAATGGTCGGTGTGATCCGCATCCATAACAATCGCCCAGCGGGCTCATGGGAGCGCCACCCCAAGGGAGACGAACTGCTGGTGGTGCTGGATGGCTGCTTTACCATGACTGTCCGCGGCAACGATGGCACGCTGGAAGATCACTGTCTATCCGCAGGCGACGCCCTGCTGATTCCACACGGCCATTCCCATTCGGCGCAACTGCACACGCCCCATATCGACATTCTGTTTGTCACGCCGCGTGAAGGCAATGAAGAGTGGACGGAGCTGCATGCCTGAGCTCCGGCTATATGGGCATTGGCAATGCCTATGGATTCACTGTTGCCAATTCAGCATTCTCAACTGAAATACCATGCGGGAGGTTGGCTGCTTCGACCCGATTGCGTCCAGCCGCTTTACCTCTGTAGAGCGCGGAATCGGCCTGGCGAAGAGCCTCTTCCAGGCCATGTGCGCCATAGAAATGCGGTGAAATCCCGATGGTGACGGTACAGCGCAGCACATGACCGGAACCAGCAAGCTTGATCGCCTGGCTTTCAACGTCGGCACGCAGGCGTTCTGCCAGTTGCCTTATGTCCTCACTGTCCGTTTCCAGGCAGATGGCCACGAACTCTTCGCCGCCAATACGGCCTGTCAGGTCGCCATGGCGCACGGTAGAGCGAAGCAGGTGGGCAACCTGGCATATCACTTCGTCCCCGGCTTGGTGGCCGTAGGTGTCGTTGATCTGCTTGAAGTGGTCGACATCCATCAGCAGCAAGTAGGCGGGCGCGGCTTTTCGAGCCTTGAAGTACCGCTGCAGGGCTTCCGAGATGCCTCTGCGATTGAGCAGGTCTGTCATGGGGTCGCGTGCGGCCCTGTTGCGCAGATCGTCGGTCAGCCGTCGCAGTACCAGCCACACGATGGAGGGCGGCACGATGGTAGCCAGGCTGGACATATAGATGTAGAAGATCATTTGAAAGCGGCTGTCCATCTGCAGCGCGTCCAGGCCGTCATCCACAATTTTCATGAATTTCAGCGCGTTCAAGATACAGATTCCACTAATCAGAAGCGCAAAGAAAATCATCTCTCCATGCAAGTCTTTTGCAAACGTGCGCACGCCGTAGATTACGGTTAGGGTCATTGCAAAGAAAAGCACGGTTGCCATCGCTGCAAGCATGGCGTAGCGCGCGGCGGGCCCAGCGCTCCACTGTACCAGCAACTGCGCAATGCCATAGGCCACTGAAAATACGATCAATGGACGCCACAATCGAACCTGACGCCCGAAGAAACGCATGGCGCCAAGCCAGTATGCGATCGGGGCGGCCAGCGTAAGGATGTGGTTCACTACGCTCATCGCGCTCCAGGCGGGGCGGCCTTCAACCAGCTGCAGGATATAGGCCGACGCCAGCAAGAGGTTGCCGACGGCAAAGAAATCCATTCCCATCCTGTTGCCGGGCAGGCGTCGGCTAATCAGCAAGAACATGGCTGAAAAGCACAGCAGGTGTGCGCACAGCATGGCGACGAGGGTGGATGCAACCATAAATATGGACGTTGAGGGTGTTTTGTAACGTTTGCTTGTTTTTCGAGAGTTTAAATCGTGGAAAACTTGTTTTCGCCCTCGTGCCCCGATCGCGGTTCTCGCTCTTCGTAATACTTGTCTCTCCCGTGTAAAATCATCCGTTTTCGACGCAGCCAGCATGGTTACAAAACTGCCGCGGCGTACGAGCTTTAGTGGTCCGGCGCTCGTGCGCCTGCTTTCTCGTCTGGGGCAGGTCGAGGTGACGGAGCCTCGGCAGTCGCCTGCGGTCCGGCTGGATGAATGGCTGGGGTGGACGGAGTCGATCGTGTTGTCGACGGTGCTAAATGCCGCCACGCCGGATTCGGCGGCGCGCGCGGGCGCTCATACTGGTACGGCATCGGATGCGGATTCCAATACAGCGGATCCTGCGGGTGATCGTGCCGGTAAGGGCATGGCTGGGCGCACGAGTTCGGTTTCTGTCAAGAATCTGGAGGTTCGTGCCGATACGAACGACGATGCGAGCGACGGCGTGGTCGATGACGTGGAGTTTGCCAACGCGGAGTACACGAAGGTGCGTGATTCGCTGGAGCAGGCGGTAGCGGCGGCCATGGCGCCGCCGGCGCCCGCTTCGGCTCAGCAGCGCCGGCAGTTTCGCGGCGCGCCCAAGTCGCTGGTGGATTTGGATTTTCCATCGTATCGCCGGCGCTATTCGATGCTTCAGCAGAAGATGGAAAGCAGTATTGCGGCCCTGCGAGGCCGTTTGCGCGCTTTGCTTTCTGCCAGAATGCCGGAGATGGCGCAGTTGGCGGCGGTGGATGCGGCGATGGAGCAGGCGATGGTGGAGCACGAGCTGCGTCTGCTGGCCGGCATTCCGAACTTGCTCGAGCGGCGGTTCCAGCGACTGGCCCAGGAGGGGCTGGCGAAACAGCCTGAGCTGGGCGGTATCGTGCAACAGCCGGCTTCGGCATCGGGTGCGCCTGTCCCGGAGACGTCAAGCGAAACCAGTATGGCGGGGCAAGGGGGGGCGAAGCCGCGGGACTCGCTGGAGGCGAGGGCGGCACCGCCGAGACCGGAGCAGGAGACGAAAGCGGCTCCCGCCAATACGGTGCAGGCGCGGTTGCGGCGGGCCGCTTCGAAACCCGAGCTCGAACCCGGCCCCTGGCTCGACACGTTTCGCGAGGACATGCGCAGCGTGCTGCTGGCGGAGCTGGATCTCCGTCTGCAGCCCATTGAAGGGCTGTTGTCCGCGTTGAAAGCCAAATAAAGAAGCGAAAGTGAAAATCGACCTACACTTTCAGCCAACCTATATATTCGATAGAAGTAATGCTCTTTTGGCAGGCGCCTTGAAAAGCATCACTTCCAATAGAAAAACGACCTTATGAACCGAGTTTTATATTTCCTGGTATTCGCAGTGGGCCTGGCGGTCGCTTGCTGGGTGGGAGTGGGCTATGTGGGCCTGAATACGCTGGCGCTGTCGGTCACTGCGATCATTGCGCTGGTCTACATTGCGGGGGCGCTGGAGCTGTATCGCTATCAGCAGGCCACGGGCACGCTGGAGCGGGCGCTGGCAGGGTTGTCGGAAGCGCCGGCGAGCCTTGCGGAATGGGCCTCGAACCTGGACGTGAGCCTGCGCGATGCGGTGCGGCTGCGGGTGGAGGGCGAACGGGTCGGGCTGCCCGGGCCTTCGCTGACGCCTTATCTGGTGGGGCTGCTGGTATTGCTCGGCATGCTGGGTACGTTCCTGGGCATGGTGGCGACGCTGCGCGGCACGGGGTTGGCGCTTGAAAACGCGACGGACCTGCAGGCGATCCGCGCTTCGCTGGCGGCGCCGGTGAAGGGGCTGGGGTTCGCCTTCGGCACGTCGGTGGCGGGTGTGGCGACGTCGGCGATGCTGGGTCTGTTGTCGGCCCTGTGCCGGCGCGATCGGGCGCGGGTGGTGCGGAAGCTGGACACCCACGCGGCGACGACGCTGCGTGTTTATTCGCAGGCGCATCAACGCGAGGAAGGTTTCAAGCTGATGCAGCAGCAGGCGCAGGCGCTGCCGGTGGTGGCCGATCGCCTGCAGGCATTGATGACTGCGATGGAGCAGCACAGCCAGGTGCTGACCGAGAAGCTGGTGGCAAGTCAGAGTGAATTGCATGCCAAGAACGAGGCGAGCCAATCGGCCTTGGAGCGGCAGGGCCAAATGCTGAGTGAACGCCTGGCCGAAGGCCAGGAGGCCTTCCATGCCAAGACGGAGCTTGCGTACTCGAAGCTGCTGGCGTCGGCGGAGCAGGTGCATTCGAACCTGGCGACGTCGACCGAGGCGGTATATGCGCGCCTGGCTTCTTCGGTGGAAGAATCCTTGAAGAACAGCCTGGCGGAAGGCGCGCGGGCGACGGGCCTGGCGATTCAGCCTGCGGTGGAATCGACGTTTGCGAACCTGGCGCGCGAAAACGCGGCTTTGCAGGACAGCATTCGACAGTCGGTGCAGCAGCAGCTCGATGCGCTGTCGAGCCAGTTCGAGCAGTCTGCCGCCCGGAATGAACAGGCTATGGTCAATGTGGCAAGCCTTTGGACCGAGGCGCTGGCCGAGCATAAGCAGGTTAGCGAGTCGCTTGTAAACGAGCAGCGCCGCATCAGCGAATCGCTTATTCAAGAGACGCAGCGCGCCAACGAAGCCATGCTGAAGACGCAGCAGGAGGCGGGCACGTCACTGATTCAAGAGCACCGGCTTGCCGGGGAGTCTCTTGTGAAGGAGCAGAGGCTGGCGGGAGAGTCGCTGATCAATGAGCAGCGGCTTGTCGGCGAAACCCTGATCAAAGAGCACAAGCTGGCCGGCGAATCACTCGTGAACGAACACCGCGCTGCGGGCGAGTCCTTAGTGCAAGAGCAGCGGCAAGCGGCGCAATCGCTTATCAAAGAGCAGCAGCAGGCGGGCGAAGCGCTTGTTCAGGCTCAGCGGAGCGAAAACGAGTCGTTCATCAAGACTCAACGGGAAGCCAGCGAGTCTCTCATCAGAACTCAGAGGGAAGCCAACGAATCCCTCATCAAAGCCCAGCAAGAGGCGGGCAGTTCGATCACAAAGTCCCAACAAGAAATGGGCGAGTCAATCACGAAAGCCCAGCAGCTCATGGGCGAGTCCTTCATCAAGGAACAACAGGGTGCGCGCGAATCGCTCATCAGCGAACTGTGCAGCTCGCTCGAGGCCTTTACGCAGAACTTCGAGCAACGCTCCGCCTCCCTGGTCGATGCCGTCTCGGCCCGTCTGGGCGAGGTGGCCGCCGGCGTGACCGAGGGCTGGAATGCAGCCCTTTCGCGCCAGCAAAGTACAGGCGAGAAACTGGCGCAGGACAACCAGCAGGCACTTGCGTCGGCCGTCGCTGCGCTGGAGCAGCAAGCTTCGTCACTGTTGAGCACGATGGGCGACTCGAACACCGAGTTGAAAACGGCATTGGCTTCGCAAGACAGCGAACGACTGGCCGCATGGTCGGATGCTTTCGGCACACTCACCAACACGCTGCGCGAAGCGTGGCAAAAAACCTCCGACGCCACGGCGGTGCGCCAGAAGGAGATCTGCGACACGCTGGCCCGCACGGCGGACGACATCGCCAAGCAGTCGCGCGAGCACTCGGCGGGCACTATCGCGGAAATCGAGCGGCTGGTGCAGGCGGCTTCGGAAGCGCCCCGGGTGGCGGCCGAAGTGGTGGCCGAGGTGCGCGACAAGCTGTCGGACAGCATGGCTCGCGACAACGCCATGCTGGAAGAGCGCGGCCGCATGCTGGAAACCCTGTCCACGCTGCTGGACGCGGTCAACCATGCCTCCAATGAGCAGCGCACGGCGGTGGATGCTTTGCTTTCCAGTTCATCCGATCTGCTCGACCGTATCGGCACGCAAGTGGCGGACAAGGTCGAAGCCGAAGCCGGCAAGCTGGGGCAGGCGGCTACGCAGGTGGGCGACAGCGCGATTGAAATCGCCGGCCTGGGCGAGGTCTTTGGCCAGGCGGTGCAGCAGTTCAGCGAGTCGAACGCCTCGCTGGTGGAGCACCTGCAGCGCGTCGAAGAAACCCTGGACAAGTCCATTGCGCGCAGCGACGAGCAGCTTGCCTACTATGTGGCGCAGGCCCGCGAGGTGATCGACCTGAGCATGCTGTCGCAGCGGCAGATCATTGAAGAACTTCAGCAGCTGGCCGGCTCGCGGCCCGGCAGCGCCAAGGCGACGGCATGAGGGACGACATCGACGCCAGCGTTGAGCCGAACGTGCCGATCTGGCCCGTCTTCGGCGACCTGATGTCGGTGCTGCTGGGCGCTTTCGTGCTGGTGTTGGTGGGCGTCATCGCGATGCAGCTGCAGTTGTCCAACCGGCTCGAGGAAGAGATTCAGCAGCGCCAGGAGGAAACCGAGCGCCGCCAGACGCTGGAGCAAGCGCTGGCCCGGCCGCTGGCGGAAGGGCGGGTCACGCTGGTGGACGGCCGCATCGGCATCAGCGGCAGCGTGCTGTTCGCACTGAACTCAGCCCAGCTGCAGGACGAAGGGCGCGAGGTGCTGCAATCGCTGGTCGACCCGCTGTCGGACTATCTGCATGCCAACGACCAGGCCTTGATGGTCAGCGGCTTCACCGACGACCAGGCCATCCATGGCGACAACCGGCGTTTTGCCGACAATTGGGAGCTCTCGGCCCAGCGGGCGCTGACGGTGACGCGCGCCCTTATCGACGCGGGCATTCCCGCTTCCAAGGTGTTCGCCGCCGCCTTCGGTTCCGAGCAGCCCATCAGTTCGAATGCCGACGAGCCGGGGCGTGCCCGCAATCGGCGCGTCGAGATCTCGGCTGTTCCCCGGCCTTCGCTGACCGCCCAAGCTTCGTCCGATGAGCAGCCGCCGGCCGGAGCAGAATCGCCGCAGGGTCGAACCGAGGCGGAGCAGCCTCCCGCAACGCCACCCGCAGCCGGACTACCTGCACAGCAAACGCCGCAAGGCTCTCCAGGCAATCAGGGCCTAGCTCAAGGAGCACGGCAAGGACAGGAAAATTCGCATGGCCAGCGATAAGGACCCCAGCGCAAAGGCCGCCAGTCCCCTGGCCAGCTTGCTGGCCTACCTCGCCGAGCAGGCGCCGCACAAGTATGCGGGCAAGCCGCCCGGCAGCGCGCTAAATGAAGAGCTGCCCGAGGTCGACTACTTCCAGAAGACCTGGTCGCGGCTGAGCACCGGCCTTCGGCTGCAGCAGTCGCAGCGGCAAGTGCCCGAGAATGCCGGCCCGCTGAACTCCAGCCATCTCATCCACCGCTCGCTGCTGCTCATGCAGGAGCGCTCGCCCGGCTACCTGCAGCATTTTCTTTCCTACATCGACACGCTGTCGTGGATGGAGCAGTTGACCGCCGACACCACATTGCCGCCCGCCAGGCCCTTAGTCAAAAGTCCCGCCAGGCCGCCGGCCAAGTCACCAGCCAAGACGCCGGCTCGGGCCGCAGCAAAGAAGCCTCCCCGCAAGGCGCGCTAATTCGCCAAACCGCTCACACCCCAATATAAAAAACGCGAGTCTCTTTCGCGCAGGCGAGCCCTATGGCCGATGCTCGCCCCGCCGCAACTAAGGGAAATCCCCACACAATTCCCCATTGCAAGCCGCCCCCTGTTTCCTTTAGTGTATGTAGGTATATGCAAGTGCATAGATAAATACAACGACGCATCGAGCGGTTGTTTGGGTTTTATCGACGCGTCGTTGCAGGGCCGATTCATAGGCCTTTCAACGGAGGCAGGGCATGGAGATTGCAGTATTGGGGGGCGGCCACGGTTGTTATGCGGCGGCGGCCGACTTGAGCGAGCAGGGCCACAGCATACGCCTATGGCGGCGCGACGCGGCGGCCCTGAAGCCGGTGCTCGATTCGTCGACCATCTACCTGAAGGACGATCACGGCGAAAGTGCGGTCATCATCGACCAGGTCACCACCGACATCGGCGAAGCGGTCAAGGGCGCGCAGCTTATCCTGATCCCTTCTCCGGCTACGGCCCAGATGGACATTGCCCGCGCGCTGGCCCCCCATCTGCAGGACGGCCAGGTGGTGTTCCTGCCGCCGGGCACCTTCGGCAGCTACATCATGAGCGAAGCCGTGCGCCGGCGGGGCTGCACGGCGGACGTCGCCTGGGCCGAAACCGGCACCTTGCCCTGGCTCGCGCGCAAGCACGGCTCCAACACGGTGGCCATCACCATGCGCGCCACGCGCCTGCCGACGGGCGTGTATCCGGCCCGCCGCGCCGACCACGCCATGCAGGTCATCGCTGAAGCCTTTCCCTGCATCGAGCCCTGCGAAGATGCGCTGTCCGGCGCGCTGATGAACGCCGGGCCCATCATCCACCCGCCGCTCATCATGATGAATGCCGCACCGCTGCAGCATTTTCCCGAATGGGACATCCACAACGAGGGCACGCAGCCGGCCGTGCGCGCTGTCACCACCAAGCTGGACAACGAGCGCATCGCCATCCGCGAGGCCATCGGCTACCAGGCGCCGCATTTCCCGCTGTCCGACCATTACGAGAACGATCAATGGATGTACGGCGACTCGCACAAGAAGCTGGTCGACAGCGGCGACTGGCGCGAGCACATCGACCTCTACACACACCGCTACATGGTCGAGGACACCGTCATGGGGCTGGCGCTGCTGGCCTCGGTGGCCGACTGGGTGGGCTGCGACGCGCCGGTGGCCAAGGGCCTGCTGGCCATTGCGGGCGGCATCCTGGGCAAAGACCTGCGCCAGGGTGAGCGCACCCTGGGCGCGCTGGGCCTGGACAAGCTCTCGGTCGAAGAAATGCGCCAGATGCTTTTGCAGGGCCAATCGGCATGACCACGCCCGCCATCGTCGCCCTGGGCGCGGGCCGCATGGGCCGCGGCATTGCGCTGGCCTACGCCATGCGCGGACACAGGGTGGCCATCGTCGATTTCAAGCAGCGCGAGCCGCAGGCCTTTGAAGCGTTGCGGCAAAGCGTCTTCCATGAGCTGCGCCTGACCCTGGATCAACTGGCCGATCTGGGTTTGTTCCCCGCCGGCGAAGTAGAAGGCCATCTTCAAAACATATCGCTGCATGCGCTGGACGAAGCTCCTGCCGTGCTGGCCGGGGCCGACATCATCTTCGAAGGCGTGCCCGAAACGCCCGAGGCCAAGCGCGATGCGCTGACACGCCTGGGCGAACTGGCCAACCCGCAGGCGCTGATCGCCTCCACCACCTCCACCATGCTGGCCTCCGACCTGGCGCCCTTGGTCAGCAGCCCGCAGCGCTTCATGAACGCGCACTGGCTCAACCCGGCCTACATCATTCCACTGGTCGAGGTCAGCCCGCACGAGGGCAGCGACCCGGCAGCGGTGGACCATCTGGTGCAGAGCCTGGAAAGCATCGGCAAGGTGCCGGTGCGCTGCGCGTGCAGCCCGGGCTACATCGTGCCGCGCCTGCAGACTCTGGTCATGAACGAAGCCGCGCGCATGGTCGAAGAGGGCGTGGCCACGCCCGAGCAGCTCGACCTGGCCACGCGCCACGGCCTGGGCTTCCGCTTTGCCGCCATCGGAGTGCTGGAGTTCATCGATTACGGCGGCAACGACATCCTTTATCACGCCAACAACTATCTTGCCAAAAACCTCGACGCAAACCGCTATGCCATGCCGGACATCGTTCGCCGATACATGGATGAAGGCAAAGTGGGCTTGCGGTCGGCAAGCGGATTCCATTCGTACGAGGGGCTGGACCTTGAAGCGTACCGGCGCGATGTGCTGGCCCGAACCCTGGGCATGCTCAGGCATTTCGGCCTCGACAAAAGCGCTACTTCCAACGACGAGAAAGGAAACTAGACAATGAACAAGATCATGCAGGCGTTGTTGATATCGGTGGGCGCGGCGGCGGTCATGGCCCCGGCCCTGGCGCAGGATGTTCCCACGATCCGCGTGGGCTGGACGATTCCGGCCGAAGAGGCCAAGTACCTCATGATGAAGCGTCCCGAGCTCTTCCCCGACCTGGGCAAGAAGTACAAGATCGAGTGGTCGCAGTTCCAGGGCACGTCGCCGATGGTGCAGGCGATGCGCGCGGGCGTGCTCGACTGCTCGACCATGGCGCCGCTTTCCATGGCGCAGGGCTATATCGAAAGCGGCCTCGAAAGCTACATCGTCGCCCAGCACGTGCATGAAGAGAAAGGCTATTTCTCGCCCTACTGGGCGGTGAAGAAGGACGGCCCCATCAAAAGCGCCGAAGACCTCAAGGGCAAGGTCATCGGCACCAACGCCTACGGCTCGGGCGTTTACTTCCAGATGGTGCTGTGGCTGAAGCAGCACGGCATCGACCCCGAGAAGGACGTCAAGATCGTTGAAACAGGCTTCCCCGCCTCGGCCGACGCCATCCGTTCGGGCCGCGTCGACGCCGGCCCGCTGGTGCAGCCCTTTGCGCTGCTGGCCGAAGAAAAAGGCGACATCCGCAAGCTGTTCGCGCTGTCCGAAGTGCAGTCGCCCACGGTGCAGATCTTCGAGGGCTGCAGCAAGGCCTACGCCGACAAGAACCCCGAGGTGGTCAAGGACTATGTCAGAGACCTGCAACTGGCCATGAGCAAGCTGCTCGAAGACCGCAGCCTGGCGGTGGACGTGGCCTCCGAGGTCACGCGCGCGCCCAAGGAGCTGCTGGACAAATACCTGTTCACCGAGAAGGACTTCGCCCACGCGCCGGACATGAAGCCCAATCTGCAGTCCATCCAGGAGACCATCGACCTGCAGCATAAAGGCGGCTTCCTGGCCAAGCCTGTGGACGTATCGAAGTTCGTGCGGGAAGACATCATGGCGCCCATCAAGTAATGCAGGCAACCCAATGATCACTATCGAGCAACTGGGAAAGACGTTTCAAACCGCCCGGGGCGCCGAACATACGGCCATCCGGGACATCTCGCTGCAGGTGCCCGACGGCCAGTTCCTGTCCATCCTGGGGCCCAGCGGGTGTGGCAAGAGCACGCTGCTGTACATCGTGGGCGGCTTCGAGCAGGCCACGACGGGCAGCGTCAAGGTCGACGGCCGGGTCGTCGACGCACCGGGCCCCGACCGGGGGCCGGTGTTCCAGGAGTACGCCTTATTCCCCTGGAAAAGCGTGCTCAGCAATGTGGCCTACGGCCTGCGCGAGCAGGGCGTGCCCAAGGCGCAGGCCGAAGAGAAGGCCATGCTGTGGCTCGACAAGGTCAAGCTCAAGGACTACGCCCACTTCTATCCGCGCGAGCTCTCGGGCGGCATGCGCCAACGCGCCGCCATCGCCCGCACCCTGGCCTACGAGCCGGCCATCCTGCTCATGGACGAGCCCTTCGGCGCCTTGGACGCCCACACCCGGCTCAAGCTGCAGACGGGCCTGCTGGGACTGTGGGAGCAGTTGAAGAACACCGTGCTGTTCGTCACCCACGGCGTCGAGGAGGCCGTTTACCTCTCGGACCGCGTCGTGGTGCTCAGCGGCACCCCGGGCACGGTGCGCGAGATCGTCGACATCGACCTGCCGCGCCCCCGCGTGCGTTCCGAACTGCTGCGCAACCCGCGGTATCAAGAATACGTGATCCACCTCGAAAGTCTGTTGGTGGCGGAGGCCGCGGCATGAGCCAGGCTTCGCGGTCCTTGCGCTGGTATCACAGCCCCGCGCTGGCCTTGCTGGCGGCGGTGCTGCTGGTAGGCGTGCTGTGGGCGGCGCTGTCCAGCGTGATGGACTTCAGCTCGTTTCCGGGCCCCATCGCCGCCTTGAAAGAACTGCCCACCATCGTGTTCGACCCCAACGCCGTCTGGGCCATCGCCCAATCGGTGGGGCGCATGTTCGCCGGCTACGCCTGGGCGCTGCTGTTCGCCATTCCGCTCGGCCTGGCCATGGGCCGCAGCCAGGCTGTGTACGATATTTTCTATCCCCTGGTGTCGCTGGCCTATCCCATGCCCAAGGCCGCGCTCATGCCTATATTGATGCTGTGGTTCGGCCTGGGCAGTTTCTCCAAGATACTGGTCATCGCCATGGGCGTCAGCCTGCCCGTGCTGTTCCACAGCTACCAGGGCGCCTGCCGCATCGAGAAAAAACTGGTCTGGACGGCCCAGGCCATGGGCATGGGCTCCGTCAAGCGCCTGTTCCGCATCGTGCTGCCCGCCGCGCTGCCCGAGATTCTCATCGGCTGCCGGGTGGGCGTCGTCATGGCGCTGATCGTCATGGTGTCATCCGAAATGATCGCGCGCCAAGAGGGCGTGGGCAACCTGCTCTTCACCTCCATGGACATGGCGCAGTACGCCACCGTCTATGCGGTCATCCTCATCCTGGCGGTACTGGGCTTTGTGCTGGACTGGCTGTTCGAACGCGTGCGGCGCTACCTGACGCACTGGGCTGAATCCTCCGGCAGCGGCTCTTCGCTGCATTGACGCCGGTGACATTGTTGACGCCGGTGACATTGAAGAGTCGCCGCATGAACCTGATTGGTCGCTGAAGATTATGTTATGAACGAAACGCGCAAAATATTGAACGTCAGGGGACGTCGATCCAGGCCCTGCATGCGAAATAGAGACGGCCGCGTCGACACCCAAGCATCTTTAATGCGTGGCTGGCCTGCCGCAAAGAAGCAAGGGCATTCATGAACAGGCAATCCTCCCTCGCGCGCAGCATCATGCCGGCCGGGCCTCGCGCCATGGTGCAGTGGCGCCGCCTGTCCGTCTTCAAGCGTTTGCTCTCGCCTCTTGCCGCGCTGCTGATCTGGGAACTGGTCTGCCGCCTGGGCTGGGTCGAGCCCCAATTGCTGCCGGCCCCCACGGCCATCGTTGCGCGCCTGGTCGAACAGGCTTCGGCGGCCGAGTTCTGGCAGCACTTCGGCATCACCTTGTACCGCCTGGTCGTGGGCCTGGCGGTCGCCATCGTGCTGGGCCTGGTACTGGGCCTGGCGGCGCAGCTCTCGCGGCTTAGCGCCGCGGTGCTCGACGCCCTGGTGCGCCTGCTGGCGCCCATACCCAAGATCGCGCTGTATCCCGCCTTCATCCTGATACTGGGCTTCGAGAACACGTCCAAGATCGCCCTGATCGTGGCCGATGCCCTGTTTCCCGTGCTGATGGCCACCTGGGCCGCCGCGCGCAGCGTGGACCAGAAACTGATCTGGTCGGCGCGCGCCGCCGGCACCAGCCGGGCCGCTTGCCTGTGGAAAGTGACCCTGCCCGCCATCGTGCCCACCGTGCTGGCGGGCGTGCGGGTGGCCGGCGTCATCGCCTGCGTCGTCGTGTTCCTGGCCGAGATGATCGCCTCGACCGACGGCCTGGGCCATATGCTGACGGTCGCTGCGCGCGCCTACCGCACCCTGGACATGTTCGTGCCCCTGGTATGGATCTGTGCGCTGGGCCTGGCGCTGAACAGCCTCATCGGCTTCGTCCAGCGCACGGTCGATCATTCAGGATAAGGTAGCATCCGCATTAGAAAGCAAGATACGAACGAACCACGGATACAAGGCAGGACATGGACGCGGCCAAGATCAAACCCCTAAGCAGGCGCGAACCGGAAGCCGACGGCGCACCCCCCTACCTGGGCCATGACACTTTCATGCCCTATGTATTGAACCAGGCCACGGCGGCCCTCAACGCCGACTTCCAGCAAGTGCTGCGCAGTGAGGGCATGACCCTGCTGCACTGGCGGGTGCTGGCTTTTCTGACAGAAACCGACGGCCTGGGCGTGAGCGCCCTGGGCCGCTTCACCGGCGTCGACCAGGCCACCTTGTCGCGCGCCCTGACCGTGATGGAGAAGGCCGGCTACGTGGCGCGCCTGCCCAATCCCGAAGACAACCGCATGGTTGCCATCAAGATCCTGCCCGCCGGCAAGGCCCAGTTCCGCCACGTGCTGCCCCTGGCCTGGGAAATCTACGTGCGCGCCGTGCGCGGGCTGAGCATGGACGAGCAGGAAACCCTGCATTACCTCTTGAACCGCATACGCGAGAACATGACCGGCTGAAGCGTCGCATCATGGCTCGATAAGGGTTCATCCCTAGTGTACGGATCATCCTGCCTGTTTATAATTTTTTGAAAATGAAATGCTATTTCAACTAATGAAACAACAGAGAAGGGGTTATAGAATGCTTAGAAGATTATTGTTGGCGTCATGCGCGGCATGGGCTTTGGTGGGCGCCGGCGTGGCCTGTGCGGAAACCGTCCTTACCGTGTCCACCTACCTGCCCAGCAGCCATCCCCTGGTGTCCGTGGGCCTGACCAAATGGGCCAAGCAGGTCGAAGAGGCCACCAAGGGCGAAGTAAAGCTGCGCATTCTGGCCACTTCTCTCGGCAAGCCCGAGGCGCATTTCGACATGGCCCGCGACGGCATCGCCGACGTCACCATGGGCATACCGGGCTACACGCCCGGCCGCTTCAAGCTGATCGAGGTGGGCGGCCTGCCCAATATGGCTGACACCGGCACCGGCCTCAGCGTGGGGCTGTGGCGCACGTTCGAGAGCAGCCCCGCCATGCAGAAGGAGTTCGACGGTGTCAAGCCGCTGGCCGTGTTCACCACCTCGCCCATGCATTTCTTTTCGACAGGCGGCGAAATCAATTCGGTGCAGGACTTCCAGGGCTTGAAGGCGCGGTCGGCCGGCGGAACCATGACCGACGTCGAGCGGCTGCTGGGCATGACGCCCTTGCTGCAGCCCGTGGGCAAATCCTATGAACTGCTGTCGGGCGGTGTGGCCGATGCCGTCATCAACCCGCTTGAAACCGTCAAAAGCCTGAAGTTCGACAAGCTGATCAAGAATGCGCTGGTAGTGCCGGGCGGCCTGACCGCGGCGACCATATTCGTGGTCATGAACCCGCAGCGCTTTGCCGCGCTGAGCGCCGAGAATCAGCAGGCGCTCGTCAAGGCCTCCGGCGAGAACATCGCCCGTATCATGGGCGAGATCTGGGACACTCGCGACAGCGACGGCCTGAAGTCTCTGGAAGAGGCCGGCGCCAAGGTGAAGACGGCCGACGCCGCCCTGCGGGAACAGATATTCGCGGCCGCCCAACCCGTGGTGGACAACTGGATCAAGGTCGCGCAGGACGAGCGCGGCACGGACGGCAAGGCCATTCTGGAATCCATGCGCGCCAACATTGCGGCGGTGGAAGGCAAGTAAAAGACAACGGAGCCGCGGAGCGCGTCCGTCCCGGGCGCGCAATCCGCCGCGCGGCAAATCATGAACAATCGAACAGAAACCGGCTTGCCGGACGCCCTGGCGTCCGGCGCCATCCGAGTGCTGGCCTTCATTGCCGGCGCCGTGCTTTTCCTGCTGATGCTGGCGACGTTTGCCGACGTAGTGGGACGCTATTTCTTCAATCATCCCCTGCTGGGCACGTACGAGCTGACCCAGCTTGCGCTGGCGCTGACTATTTTCTCGGCCATGCCTTGGGTGACGCTGAAAAGCGAGCACGTCGAAATCGACTTCGTCTACACACGTCTTTCGCCCCGATGGCAGAAGGTGAACCGCGTCTGCGTGGACTTGCTGGTCATCGCGATTTTCTTTCTGGTGGGCTATGCCGTCACCCTGCAGGGCATCAAGGCGCGGGCCAGCGGCCTGGTCACCGAGGACCTGGGCATAGAGCTGTACGGAGCGATTTTCTACATGGCCTTGTGCTGTCTGATAAGCGGCCTGATGGTGGTGAAAAAAATGATAAAGGAGGCCGCGCATGATTGACGCACTCATTGCATTCGCAGTGCTGCTGGGCTTGATCATGCTGCGCGTGCCGGTCGGCCTGGGCATGATAGCGGTGGGCTTCGCCGGTTTCGGCCTGATGGTGGGCTGGCCGCAGGCCATGGCCATGGTCGGGCAGGTCACCTACGACACAGGCCTGAGCTACGAGCTCGTCATATTGCCCCTGTTCATTCTCATGGGCAATTTCATCGCCAAATCGGGCTATGCCGACGGCCTGTATTCAGCGTCGTATGCCTTCCTGGGACATCACCGCGGCGGTCTGGCCATGGCGACGGTGGTCGCCTGCGGGGGCTTCAGCGCCATCTGCGGGTCCAGCTTCGCCACCGCGGCCACCATGGCCAAGGTGGCCATGCCTTCGATGCGCAAGTACGGCTATGCCGACTCCCTGGCCATGGGCTCCATTGCGGGCGGCGGCACGCTGGGCATCATGATCCCCCCAAGCGTCATCATGGTGATATTCGGCCTGATCACCGAAACCAATATCGGCGAAATCTTCATCGCCGGCGTGCTGCCGGGACTGCTGGGGGTGCTGGGTTATATGACCGCGGTCTACCTGACCGTGAAAATCCGGCCGGAGTATGGCCCGCGCGGCGAGCGTACGCCGTGGCGAGGACGCCTGGAGGCCCTGAAGCAGGTATGGGGCATCGTCGCCATCTTCCTGCTGGTGATAGGCGGCATCTACGGTGGCGTGTTCACCACGGTGGAGGCCGCGGGCATAGGCGCGACGGGCGCTTTCGTGCTGGCCTTGTCCAGCCGCAGGCTGAGCTGGAAGACACTGTACGACATCCTGCGGGAAAGCGCCCAGACGACGGCCATGCTGTTCGTGGTGGTCATCGGCGCCATGATCTTCTCCAACGTCATCAACCTGACAGGCGTCACCATGGAGCTGACGGCATGGGTGCAGGATGCTGGCCTGAGCCCCTGGATGGTCATCCTGTTCATCATAGTCTGCTATCTGGCGCTGGGCTGTCTGCTGGAAAGCATCTCCATGATCCTGCTGACCGTGCCGACTTT
>Ga0180220_1000801_pt1 | contig 28385 bp, 27 predicted proteins | sample eDN5th37CBELigBY_FD_151335 | JGI IMG/M metagenome (GOLD analysis project Ga0180220, IMG submission 151335) | Enriched backyard soil microbial communities from Emeryville, California, USA - eDNA 5th pass 37_C BE-Lig BY (version 2) (version 2) | ecosystem: Environmental > Terrestrial > Soil >... | reverse complement strand
CAACTCTTCCGTCGTCAGATGGTCGGCCAGCTGGATTCGCGCAGGCATATGCGCCTCCAGGAGAGAAGTGGCTCAACCTCAGGGGGGCGCCGCCCAGACGCAAAAACCGTTCAATCGCATTCGGTATCAGAAATCTGCTCGAAGATCAGGAAGGCACGGAATGGAGGAGAATCGCGAGGCAGAGGCGGTCGTACGGGTTCTCGTGGTCGACGACGAGGAGCTGCTGGTCCGGAGCTGTGCGCGGATCCTGGAGCACGAGGGGTTCGAAGTCCGGACCGTGTCCCGGGGGCGTGATGCCTTGGAGCTGGCTGCTCGGTATCGTCCCGAGATCGTCCTGACCGACCTGATGCTCCCTGACCTGGACGGGCTGGAGATCCTGCGGGAGCTGCGGCGTCTGGACCCGGAAGTATTGGTGATCATGATCACCGGCTTCGCGACGGTCGAATCGAGCGTGGCGGCGATCAAGGCCGGTGCCTACGACTACATACCGAAGCCGTTCACGGCGACGCAGCTCCAGATCCTGGTGGGGCGCGCGGCGCGTCAGATCAAACTCCAGCGTGACAATCGGCGGCTGCGCGATCAGCTGCGTGAGCGGAACCTCCTCCACGGTGTCATCGGGTCGAGCGAGCCGATGCGTCGGCTTTCGGAGCTGGTGCAGCGGGTCGCGCCGACGGATGCGAGTGTCTTCATCACCGGTGAGAGCGGGACTGGGAAGGAGCTGATCGCGCGGGCGTTGCACGATCAGAGTCGGCGGAGCAAGGGGCCGTTCGTGGCGGTGAACTGCGCGGCTTTCCCGGATTCGCTGTTGGAGTCGGAGCTTTTCGGCCATGAGAAGGGCGCGTTCACCGGGGCGGAGGAGACGCGCCGGGGGCTGATGGAGATCGCGTCGGGCGGCACCTTCTTCCTGGACGAGATCAGCGAGATGCCGCTCGACCTGCAGGCGAAGCTCCTGCGCGTACTGCAGGAGCGCAAGATCCGGCGGGTCGGGGGGAAGGACGAGATCCCGATCGACATCCGGGTGATCGCGGCGACCAACCGCGATCCGGAGGAGCTGGTCGGGGGCGGGATCTTGCGGCAGGATCTCTTCTTCAGGTTGAACGTTATCCCGTTACGGGTCCCGCCGCTGCGGGAGCGCCGGGACGACATCCCGCGCCTCGCGCTGCACTTCCTGCGCATGTTTGCGGAGCAGTACGACCGTGACGGGGAGTTGCCGTTGCGTCTCTCCCCGGAATCGATGGCCGCGCTCATGGCTTATGATTGGCCGGGCAACGTGCGTGAGCTGCGGAACCTGATGGAGCGCGCGGTATCGCTGGCGGTGCCCGGGGAGGAGATTCGGCTGGGGGATCTGGCCTCGGAGTACGGCGAGCTGGCGGTCGGGCCCGGAGTCGCCACGCCGACGGTCGACATTCGCAAGCCGTTCCACGAAGCTAAGGAAGAGGCGATCGAGAGCTTCGAGCGGGCGTATCTGACCGCGCTCCTCGAGGCGCACGGCGGGAATATCTCCCTGGCGGCGCGGGAGGCCGGTATAGATCGAAAGACGATTCATCGTCTGCTGAACAAGTACGGCCTCCGGGTGCGTGTCGAAGGGGTCGTGGCGCTGCAGGGTAGCTGAGGGCTCAGCGGCGCGCCGGGCTTCGCTCGAAGGCTTCGAGGAGACGTCGCGTGGCGGAGTGAGGGTCGGGTGCGCGCATGACCGCGCCGATCACGGCCACCCCCGCCGCGCCGGTATCAGTCAGCTCGGAGACGTTCTCCGTATTTATCCCACCTATCCCTACCACCGGGATCGCGACCGCGCTCGCGACCGCGGCGAGCCCGGCCGGTCCGATCTGCTCGTCTTTCACCTCCGGCTTGCTCGTGGTCGCGAAGACGGCGCCGCAGCCGATGTAGTTCGCGCCGTCGCGTTCCGCCTGCCGTGCGGTGTCGGGGTCGTCGGTCGAGATCCCGAGGAGGAACCCCGGTGGCACGATCCTGCGTGCGGCGGGGAGTGGAAGGTCCGCGGGGCCGATGTGGGCGCCGTCGGCGTCGGCGGCAAGGGCGATGTCGATCCGATCGTTGACGAAGAGGAGAGCCCCGTATTCCCGGGTGAGGCGGCGCAGCTGGACGGCCAGGTCGAAGAGCTCGCGCGCGGTGGCCGTTTTGTCGCGGAGCTGGACGGCAGGCGCGCCGGCCTCTAGGGAGAGCCGGACGACCTCCAACAGGTCGCGGGGCGCGGCGAGGAGCCGGTCGGTGATCACGATGAGGCGGAGATCGGGGTGGCCGGTCCCTGCCCGGTGAGTCTGCTGCACTGCGTCGACTTTCATCTGCTTTCCTGCACTGGGGGTTGCTTCGTCGGTGCGGCCGGCGCGGTCCCTCGCGGAGCTTGCAGCCCCTGGCGGACGGTGGCGCGGGCGCGGTTGTGTTCGGCCAGGCTGCGGGTGAAGATGTGGCTGCCGTCGGGGCGGGCCACGAAGTAGAGGAACGGCACGTCGGCCGGGTAGAGCGTAGCCTCGATCGCGGCGGTGCTGGGCGAAGCGATCGGCCCGGGGGGTAGGCCACGGTGCCGGTAGGTGTTGTACGGGTTGTCGGCCACCTGGTCGATGTGGGCGTAGAGGAGCCGGGACTGGTGCTCGCCCAGCGCGTACTGCACCGTCGGGTCCGCCTGGAGTGGGTAGCCGATGCGCAGGCGGTTGTGGTAGACCGCGGAGATGAGGGGCATCTCGTCGCGTACCTTGGCCTCCTTTTCGACGATGGAGGCGAGGGTGACCACCTCGCGCTCGCTGAGCTTCAGGGAGTCGGCGCGCGCGCGGCGTTCGGGGGTCCAGACCTTACGGTACTGGCCGATCATCAGTTCGATGATGGTGTCGAGGGGGGTGCCGAGCGGGATCGTGTAGGTCGCCGGGTAGAGGTATCCCTCGAGTGTCGGGCCAGGGACGCCGAACCGGGCGGCGAGCTCGGGGTCGCTCAGGTAGAGGAGGGTCGAGTCCGGGTCGAGGCCGTTGGCGGCGGCGATGCGTGCGGCGATGCGTCGCAGCTCCCACCCCTCGGGGATCGTGATCCGCACGGTGAGGAAGTTCCCCTCGTGCAGGTCGGTCAGGATCCGGTCCCATCCGGTCCCACGGCGGAAGCCGTACGTCCCTGGCTTGACGGAGCGGTCGGCGTCGCTGAAGCGGGCGTAGAGCCGGAAGAGCCAGGGGCGCTCGATGATCCCGCGGTCGGCGAGGGAATCCGCGATCGCGCTGAAGCTGGCGCCGCGCGGGACACGTACCTGGATCACCTCGCCTACGCCTTCGTCGTGGCCGAAGTCGCAGCCGGCGGCGAGGAGGAGGAATGCGCACCCCGCGGTGGCGAGGGCGGCGCGTACGGCGCGGCGGATCGGGCCACCTCCGGTCTGACGACGGGCGCGGGAGCGTGGGGCCGCGACGTCGCCGTTCGGGGCTGCTCGGTGCCGGCGGCCGCGGGGGCTGGTCGCGGGGGAGGGCGCCGGGGACTCAGTCGTGTACATCTGCTCTCCTGTCGAGGAACGCCTGCAGTATCAGGATCGCGGCGGCCGCATCGACGCGGGCCTTCTCCTCGCGCTGCGATCGCTTGAGACCGGAAGCGCGCACGGCCTGTTCCGCGCGGACGGAGGTGAAGCGTTCGTCGATGTAGGTGACCGGCACCCCGGCGCGTTCGGCGAGCGCGTTGCCGAACGCACGGACCTCGGCGGTCCATTCGTTCTCGTCGCCGGCGAGGGTGAGCGGGAGACCGATCACCACGTGGGCGACGTCGTTCGTGCGGACGATCTCGGCGATGGCCTGCACCGGCGGGCGCTTCCCCCTGCGCCGCGTGAGGGTGGGGAGCGGCTGCGCGATGGTGGCGGTCGGGTCGCTGAGGGCGAGACCGATCCGCCTCTCGCCGTAGTCGATCCCGAGGATACGAGGCACTACACCAGTTCCGCGATCAGGTCGTCGAGCGTCGCGCCGTCCCGGAGCCCGGAGTAGATCTTACCGAGCGCGTGCCGGCCACCGAAGATGAAGCGGCATTCGAGGTCGCCGCGCGAGCGGCAGGCGACTTCGAGCACCCCGACCTCCCCGTTCGCGACTCGCCCCAGGAGGTTGGCCAGCATCCCGGTGGTGCAGTGGCAGGAGGGGCGGAGCGCGGCGGATGCCGGGTCGGCCTCGGCCCAGTCGTGGCTCACGAGGCTGCCCACGCCGGGGTGCAGCTCGGAGAAGGTCAGCTCCCCCCAGCCGAGTTCGGCGAAGATCGTGCCGAGGCGGCGCCAGAAGTCGGCTTCGTCGAGTTCGGCGGGCTCGGTCGTGGCGGTGGTCGGGTCGTCGCGCAGGGTAGCGGCGAGGCGGTCGTAGACCCGGGCGCCGAGCTCCTGGCCGGCGTCCTGTAGCGCCTTGGCGGCCTCGTCGGGGCCGAGCGAGCCCTCGAGGGCGAGGCGCAGCGATGCCGCGGGGAGGCTGGCCGGTTTCAGGGTGTCGTTGCCACTCATGCTTCTGCTCCTGTCAGTGGATCTCGCGCGGCTGCCAGCGCGAGGAGTTGGGCTTCGTCGAGAACGGTGACGTTCAGTTCGCGGGCGCGGTCGAGCTTGGAGCCCGGGCTCTCGCCCGCGACGAGGTAGTTGGTGGCGCGGGAGACGCTACCGGAGACCCGGCCGCCGCGCCGTTCGATGAACTCGGTCACCTCCTTGCGGCTCATCGTGGGGAGGGTGCCGGTCACGACGAAGGTCAGCCCGGCGAAGGGGCGCTCGGTCTCCTGCTCGACCGGCTCGATCATATTGACGCCGGCGGCGGCGAGGCGCGCGATCAGCTCACGGTTGCGCGGCTCGGCGAGGTAGGCCGCGAGGGCGGCCGCGGTGATGTCGCCTATCCCGTGGATGGCGGCGAAGTCCGCCTCACTGGCCGCGAGGAGCGCGTCCATCGAGCCGAAGTGCCGCGCCAGGATCTGCGCCGCCGTCTCGCCGACGTGCCTGATCCCGAGCGCGAAGATGAGGCGAGAGAGCGGAAGGGCGCGGCTGTTGGCGATCGCCTCGACGAGGTTGCGGGCCGAGAGCTCGGCGAAGCCCTCGAGCTCGAGGAGGTCCGACTCCCTGAGGTGGTAGAGGTCGGCGACGTCGCGGACGAGCCCGACGTCGAGGAGCTGCTGGATCGTCTTCTCGCCGAGCCCGCGGATGTCCATGGCGTTGCGGGAGGCGAAGTGGACGATCCCCCAGTAGATCCGTGCGGGGCAGGAGCCGTTGGGGCAGTAGAGCATCACCTCGTCCTCCGGCCGCTCGACCGGGGTGCCGCAGACCGGGCAGTGGGTGGGGGGCGTGTAGGGGGCCTCGGCGCCGGTACGCGCGTCCGTCAGCGGAGCCACCACCTGAGGGATCACCTCGCCCGCGCGCTTGACCAGGACCTGGTCGCCGATGCGGAGGTCCTTGCGCGCGATGTCCTCGAAGTTGTGGAGGGTGGCGAGCCGGACGGTGGCGCCGGCGACCTCGACGGGTTCGAGGACGGCGTAGGGGTTGAGGGAGCCGGTCCGGCCGACGTTGATCTCGATGGCGAGGAGTTTGGTCGTGGCCAGGTCGGGGGCGAACTTGTAGGCTATCGCCCAGCGCGGATCGCGGCCGCCGACGACGCCGAGCTCGGGCCAGAGCCCGAGCTGCGCGACCTTGACGACGACGCCGTCGATAGCGAAGTCGAGGTCGCCCCGGATGCGCTCGATCTCGCGGGTGTACTCGATCACCGCGTCGAGGTCGGCGCAGTAGCGGTGGTGCGGCGCGACCGGGAGCCCCCAGGCCCGCAGGAGCTCGAGGACGTCGGCTTGCGTCTCGACCGGGAGCCGGTCGGACAAACCCGGGTCGAGTTGGATCTGGTAGCCGAAGAAGCGGAGCGGCCGCGACGCGGTGATCCGCGGGTCGAGCTGGCGCAACGAGCCCGCCGCCGCGTTGCGGGGGTTGGCAAAGGTCGGTTCGCCGGCGCGCGCGCGGCGTTCGTTGAGCTCGGCGAACCCCGAGAAGGGCATGTAGACCTCGCCTCTGATCTCGAAGCGCCGGGGGATCGGCGCGTCGTCGCGGAGGCGGAGCGGGATGTCGCGCAGCGTCCGGAGGTTGTGCGTGATCGCCTCGCCGATGGTGCCGTTCCCGCGGGTCGCGCCACGGATCAGGACCCCGTCTTCGTAGAGGAGGGAGACGGCGGCGCCGTCGATCTTGAGCTCGGCGACGTACCCCGCGGCGCGGACCTCGCTGGCGATCCGCGCGTTGCGATCCTCCCAGGCCCGGAGCTCCCCCGGGTCGAAGGCGTTGTCGAGGGAGAGCATCGGCTCGAGGTGCCGGACCTTGGCGAACTGGGTGGCCGGCTCGGCGCCGACGCGGTGCGTGGGCGAATCTGGGGTGACCAGCTCGGGGTGCTCCGCCTCGAGCTCCTTGAGCTCGCGCAGGAGCCGGTCGTACTCCGCGTCGGAGATGGTCGGGGCGTCGAGGACGTAATACTCGTGGTTCGCGCGTTCGATGATGCGCCGCAGCTCGGCAGCCCGGGCGGCGAGATCGGCGAGGTCGCCAGTGGTCACGTCGTCGTTCTCCATCGATCTGCAGGGTACGGTGGTGCGCCCGCTCAGGCGGCGAGTTGGCTATAGCGGACGACGCAGTTGCGGCCCGCTCTCTTGGCGGCGTAGAGCGCCTGGTCGGCGCGCTGAATCAGCGTTCTGGGGTTATACACCCCCGGGTACGGGTAGGTCGCCGTCCCGGCGGAGATGGTCAGCTGGAGCGGTTCGGCGCGCCCCACGGCGAAGGGGTGGCGCTCGACGCGCTCCCGGACCCGTTCCGCGAAGGTCGTGGCGGACTCCGCGTCGGTCTCGGGGAGGACGGCGATGAACTCCTCGCCTCCGTACCGACCGAGCTTGTCTATCTCGCGCGCGGTCTTGCGGAGTATCTCGGCCATCTCCTGCAGGACGCGGTCGCCGACCTGGTGGCCGTAGAGGTCGTTGACACGTTTGAAGTGGTCGAAGTCCAACATGACGACGGAGAGGGGTTCGCCGGTACGGCGCGCGCGCTCGTACTCCTCGTGGACGACCTCCTGGATATGGCGATGGTTGTAGAGCCCCGTCAACCCGTCGCTGATACTGAGCTGTTCGAGCTCTTTGTTCTTCTCTTCCAGCTCGTGCTGCAGCTCCTTGATCCGCAGCATCGAGCGGACGCGGGCCTCGAGCTCGGGGAAGTTGAGGGGCTTGGTCAGGTAGTCGTCGGCGCCGGCGTCGAGCCCGGCCACCTTGTCCTGGGTGGAATCTCGCGCCGTGACGAGGATCACCGGGATGAAGGGGAGCTCGGGGTCGGACTTGATGTGACGCGTGACTTCGTAGCCGTCGATGTCGGGCATCATGACGTCGAGCAGCACCAGGTCGGGTGGCGCCTGGTAGACCTTTTCGATGGCTTCCCTACCGCTGCTGGCGGTCTCGACCTCGTAGCCGCGGAAGCGGAGCCGCGTGGCAAGTACCTCCAGGTTGTCAGGGCTGTCGTCCACGACCAGGATCGAGCCGCGCGACGGGCGTACCGTGTCGTGCGACATCATCACGATCGGCTCGCTGGCACGGTCGAGGTCGCGCGGAGCAGCTCCGATCCGGCGACGACCTGGGCGTGCTGGCGCGGTCGTGTGAGGGTGGTAGCGCGCCCCAGGTACTCCGCCCCTCCCCGTTCGTGCTCGCGGGCGCGGTTGCGCCTGGTCTCCACCTTGTCTCCGACGAGTAGAACGAGCGTATCCATACACCATCATCCCGGCGGGCCACAGAGGCGTGGATCGGGCCACTGGTCCGACCAGCGAATGTTGCAGGACGGGTGCCAGGACCCTGGCCGGATGGGAACATGCCATCCCCGGTTGGGGTTCGTTTGACATGTCTGAACCGGCTAATCTATGATTCGCGCGGGTGAGGTCGCAAGTCGCAGCGTTGGACGATCGCAAGAGGGAGAGGAGCGAGGGATGATAGGACGCGTGGTGGCACCGGTCATGGCCGTGGTAGTGGCGCTGGTGGGGGTGGCCCCCCCGGCGAGTGGGCAGGTGGGGTCGCCGGCGGGTCCGGTCCCGGTGGAGCGGCTGGTGGAGCGGCGGGCGGGGCTGGCGAAGCGGTTGGGGGACGGGGTGGCGCTGCTCCGGTCGGCCGATTCGCGGGACATCGAGGGCGATTACCCGCAGGACAGCGATTACCGGGAGGACAACGATTTCTTCTACCTCACCGGTTTGGAGGCTCCGGGTGGGTGGTTGGTCCTGGTGGCGCGGGGTGGTGAGTTGGCGGAGGCGGTGCTCTACCTCCCGCCGCGCGACCCGGCGCAGGAGCGGTGGACGGGGCCGCAGCTCGGGCCGGGGCCGGAGGCGGCCGCGCTGACGGGGGTGAGGGAGGTGCGGGGGGTGGACCAGCTGGCCGCCGACCTGCGCGCGCGTTTCTCCCAGGGGGGCGGCACGCTCTTCGTCAAGGGGTCGGATCGTAGGTTCTGCGCCCGGCTCGAGGCGGTGAAGGGGGACTGCCGTGGGTTGCCCGGGGGAGGGCAGGTAGGTGGGGCGGACGGCGTCGTCCAGGATCTCAGACCGTATCTCGCGGCGCAGCGGCTGGTCAAGGACGCAGAGGAGCTGCGGCGGTTGCGGCGTGCGATCGAGATCACGACGGAGGCGCAGAGGGCGGCGATGGCGGCGGTGGCTCCGGGGCTCTGGGAGTACGAGCTGGAGGCGTTGATCGAGTACACCTTCCGGCGTCGAGGCGCGGAGCGGGTCGGTTTCCCGAGCATAGTCGGGTCGGGCCCGAACGCGACGATCCTACACTACGACAAGAATCGTCGTCAGACTCAGGATGGCGATCTGGTAGTGGTGGACATCGGCGCGGAGTACGGCTATCTGACCGCGGATGTGACCCGTACGATCCCGGTCTCGGGGAAGTTCACCCCGCGCCAGCGCGCGCTCTACGACCTGGTGCTAGGGGCGCAGGAGGCGGCGATAGCCGCTGTCCGGCCAGGGGTGACGATCGCAGAGCTGACGCGGATAGCGCGGGCGTACATGCGGGACAACTCCGGCGATCTCTGTGGCCCGGAGAGCTGCGAGCGGTACTTCGTGCACGGCCTCTCCCACTGGCTCGGGATGGATGTGCACGATGTAGGCGACTACGCCACCCCGCTGGCACCGGGGATGGTGATCACGATCGAGCCGGGGATCTACATCCCGGAAGAGGCGATCGGGATCAGGATCGAGGACGACATCTTGGTGACTGCCTCGGGGGGTGAAATCCTCTCCGCGGGGGCGCCGCGGCGGGCGGCAGATATCGAGAAGTTGATGGCCGAGGGGAGGCGTCCGTTGCCGTGATGGAACGGGTGGCCGCGGTGCCGGGGGAACAGCTCCCCGGCACGCAGCTTGCACTTCCCGCGGCACCCCGCAAAACGGATTCGATTCGAGGGAGCTGCATGTACTACGAGAAGAACTCGCGTACATTCAACCTGTTGGTGGGGTTGGTGTTGGGCGCGGTGGTCGGGGCGGGGCTCGTCTTTCTGAGGGCGCCGCGGGAGGTGAAGGGAGCGCGGCGGTTGCTCGGTCGCTGAGGGGAGGTCCCAATGGAGGGTGGGTCGGAAGATGGTCGGAGGGTCAGGCACGATCTCGGCACACTCTTCAGGGAGGAGTTCCCCGGTGAACGGTTCGTCGTCGTAAGCAATCGCGAGCCGTACGAGCACCGTTGGGGTGACGAGGTCGGCGAGATCGAGGCGAGGCAGCCGGCGGGGGGGCTGACGGCCGCGCTCGATCCCTTGATGCAGGCGGTGGGCGGGGTCTGGATCGCCTGGGGGAGTGGTGACGCGGACGCCTCGGTGGTCGACGAGCGGGATCGGGTGCGGGTCCCGCCGGACTCGCCGAGTTACACGCTGCGTCGACTCTGGCTAGACCAACGCGACATCGCCGGCTACTATCTCGGTTACGCCAATCAGTTCCTCTGGCCGCTCTGTCACCTGCGGCCGGCGCTGACGCGGGTGCGCGCGCGGCACTGGGAGCGGTACCGCAGGGTCAACCGTCGCTTCGCGGATGCGGTGCTGGACGAGGTGAGGGGTGGGGGGGCGGCGGTCTGGTTCCACGATTATCACCTGGCGTTGGCGCCCGGGTTCGTGCGGGCGCTGCGCCCGGATCTGACGCTGGCGCACTTCTGGCACATCCCCTGGCCTCCGCTCGAGATCTTCCTGGTGACCCCGCAGGCGAGCGCCCTTCTCGAGGGGTTGCTGGCGAACGACCTGCTCGGTTTCCACCTCCAGTCGTACTGCGACCGTTTCCTCGATTGCGTGGAGTCGATCTTGGGGGCGGAGGTGGACCGGGAGCAGGGGCGCGCGACCTACCGCGGGCATACCTGTACGGTGCGACCGTTCCCCATCTCGATCGACGTGGAAGCGCTGGAGTCGGTGGCGCGGCGCCCCGGGATCGAGACGCAGATCGCGCGGCTGCGCGAGCGCTACGTAGGCCCGGGGGGGCTGCTGGCGGTCGGCGTCGATCGGATGGATTATTCGAAGGGGCTCCCGGAGAAGTTGAAGGCGCTGGACTTTCTCTGGGAGCGCTACCCGGAGTTCCGCGAGCGAGTGACCTTCGTGCAGGTCGCGGTCCCGAGCCGGACCGACATCGCCGCGTACGATGAGTTGACGCACAAGGTCGAGCGGCTGGTCTGGGAGCTCAACGACCGCTACGGCACCTCGCGTTGGCGCCCCGTTCACCTGGTCAAGCGTTCGCTCTCGGCGGAGCGGTTGACGGTCCTCTACCGGGCGGCCGACCTCTGTATCGTGAGTTCGCTGCAAGATGGGATGAACCTGGTGGCCAAGGAGTTCGTGGCCTGCCAGGGGGCGGACGGGCACGGGGTGCTCCTCCTCTCGCGCTTCGCCGGCGCGGCCGAAGACCTGGACGGGATGGTGGTGGTCAACCCCTTCGACCCCGAGGACTTCGCGCAGCGGATCCGGGACGCGTTGGAGATGCCGCTCGCGGAGCGGCGCGCGCGGATGCGGCGGCTGCGGGCGTCGCTACGTCCGATCCACGACTGGATGGCGGATATCTTCCGCTGCTGGGGGGCGCTCCGGCGGGGAGGGGCGTTGCAGCCGGCCGAGGGACACGAGGTCAGGTAATCATCGGGAAAGTTGCGGCGGGCGACGTCGTCCTGTGGCTCGCTTCTCCATGTATCGCAATCCGGGCGAGGGGGGATAGTGATCGCCTACCAATCGATCCAGCGCAAGCGTGATGGCGGGGTGCTGACGCCGGAGGAGGTGACCGAGCTCTTCACGTCGTACGCGGAGGGCCGGCTCCCCGACTACCAGATGTCGGCGTTCCTGATGGCCGTCTACTTCCAGGGGCTCGCGCCGACCGAGCTGGCGACGCTGGTCGATGTGATGGTACGGTCTGGGGAGGTCCTGGACCTTAGCGATCTCCCCGGGATCAAGGTGGACAAGCATTCCACCGGCGGCGTCGGCGACAAGGTTTCGCTGGTCCTGGCGCCGCTCGTGGCGGCGCTCGGGGTGCCGGTCCCGATGATGTGCGGCCGCGGGCTCGGCCATACGGGTGGGACGGTGGACAAGCTCGAGGCGATACCGGGGTTCAGGACCGACCTGTCGCTGACCGAGTTCCGATCACTTCTCGAGCGGAACGGAGCGGTGCTGATGAGCCAGACGGAGGAGATCGCGCCGCTCGATCGCCGTCTCTATGCGCTGCGCGACGTCACCGCGACGGTCGAGTCGATCCCGCTGATCGCCTCCAGTATCATGAGCAAGAAGGTGGCGGAGGGGGTCGATGCGCTGGTGCTGGACATCAAGGTCGGGGGTGGCGCCTTCATCCCGGAGCTCGATCGGGGGCTGGAGCTGGCGCGGACGATGATCGGGATCGGGGAGGCGTATGGCCGGGAGGTGGTCGCGTTGGTGACGGCGATGGACAGGCCGCTCGGGTACGCGGTGGGGAACGCTCTCGAGGTCGAGGAGGCGGTCTTCACGTTACAGGGTGAGGGGCCGGCGGATCTGCGGGAGGTCACGCTCGCGCTGGCCGCAGAGATGCTGGTCCTGGGCGGGGTTGCACGGGACCGGGCCGAGGCGCGTGTCGCCGCCGCGGCCGCGTTGGGCGATGGGCGGGCGCTGGAGAAGATGCGGGCGATCATCGAAGCGCAGGGTGGGAACCCCGCGGTGCTGGACGACCCGGCGATCCTCCCGCATGCGCCGGTCTGGCACGTCGTCGAGGCCGGCAGGTCGGGGTACATAACCAGGATAGACACTCGCCGTGTGGGCGAGATCGCGGTGGAGCTGGGGGCGGGGAGGGCTGTGCTCGGCGCGGCGATCGATCACGCGGTAGGGTTGCAGATCACCGTAAAGCCGGGGGACGAGGTGGTGGCAGGCGACGCGCTGGCGACCGTTTACGCGCGGACGAAAGGAGCCGCTCTCCGCGCGGCGGCTGCGCTGTCGGATGCGATCGCGATCGAGGCCGAGCCCGGTCCGGTCTTCCCGTTGATCGGCCGGCGGGTGACGAGCGCCGGGGTGGAGGTCTACCACCACCCCGGCTGATCGGCGTCAGGGGCGTTGCGGGGAGATCCCTCGGCCGCTCGTCGAGTCGGTCGGGACGGGCTCCGGGGTGGACGAGGTCGGTTGTGGCGTCGAGGCACGGACCCCGCGCAGCGGTACGCCGAAGAGCCCCGGCGTCTCCGCATCACACCCCTCGGTCGGCTCGGTGCCGGGGATGTAGTACTCGGTGTAGGCCCGATCCTGCGGACACCACTCGGTGGCCAGCTTCCCGGTCGACTTGTCGACGCGCCGCGCGATCAGCTCCGGCGGCATCGTCCAAGGCTCCGGGATCGGGCGGAGCGCGTTCTCGCCGACGTACACCCCCCGCATGAACTCGGCCCATACCGGGGCGGCGTACAGCCCCCCCTGCGCATTCGCGATGATCTCGCGCGGCATGTCGAAGCCGAACCAGACCGCCGCGAGGAGGTTGGGGGTGAAACCGACGAACCAGACGTCCGTCCCGTCGTTGGTGGTCCCCGTCTTCCCGCCGGCGGGGATGGTGTAAGGGAGGTTCCCGACGGCGGGGTTGCGCGCGGCATAGCCGGTGCCGTGGTCGAGCGCGGTGCGGAGCATGTCGGTCGCTATCGCCGCGGGGAGCGGATCGAGGACGCGTTCCTGCTCGGGTTTGGTCTCCCAGAGGACGCGCCCATCGGCATCTTCGACCCTGAGGATCGAGCGGGGGGAACTCCGGACGCCGTGGTTGGCGAAGGTCGTGTACGCGACAGCGACCTGGAGCGGGATCACATCCGCGGCGCCGATCGCGATCGAGGGGTAACGGGGGATCGGCGTCTCGATCCCCATCCGCCGCGCGTATTGGACGACGGTTTCGAGTCCGACCTCTTCGGCGAGCTTGATCGTGACTATGTTGATCGAGCGGCGCAGCGCCTCCCTGAGGGTCATGGGGCCGTTGAACTCGGGGGTGAAGTTCCGGGGTGCCCAGACGGTGCCATCCGCCTGCTCGATCATGAGCGGGGAGTCGTAGATGATATGCGAGGCCGGGATCCCGCTGGCCAGCGCGGCGGTGTAGACGAAGGGCTTGAACACCGAGCCGGGCTGGCGCAGCGCCTGGGTGGCGCGGTTGAACTTGGAGTCCTTGAAGTCGCGTCCGCCGACGAGGGCGCGGATCTCGCCGGTCGCGGGCTCGATCGCCACGAACATCCCCTGGAGGTACGGGGTCCTCCCCTCGTGCTGGCTCCCTCCCTTGGCGATCACATCGGCGTACTTCGGGTGCCGGTATCCCTTCTGCCCCTCGATTCGGTTCCAGCCGTTCTCCATCGCCTTCTGCGCGAGGCGCTGCATGTCGATGTCGAGGGTCGTGTAGACGCGGTACCCCTTACGGTAGAGGTCGGCGCCGTACCTGTTGTCCAGTTCGCGCCGGACCATCTCGACGAAGTAGGGGGCGAGCCCGCTCGTCCCGTCGTCGAAGGGCTCGACGGGGAGGGGTTCCTGCTTCCAGCGCTCGGCCTCCTCGGCGCTCATATACCCCTCGCGCACCATCAGCGAGAGGACGAGGTTGCGTCTTGCCAGGGCCTGGTCCGGGTTACGGAAGGGGGAGTAGTACTCGGGGCGGTTGATGATCGCCGCGAGGAGGGCCGCCTCGGCCGGGTTGATCTCGGTGGCGGCCTTGCCGAAGAGCCAGCGCGAGGCCGACTCGATCCCGTGGTGCCCGCGCCCGTAGTTCACCTGATTGACGTACGCCTCGAGGATGGCGTCCTTGGAGTGGACCTTCTCGAGCTCGATCGCCACGCGCAATTCCTTGAGCTTGCGGCGGAACTTCTTCTCGAAGCCGAGCTCGGTCTGGAACATGTGCCGGGCGAGCTGCTGGGTGATGGTGCTGCCGCCGCTGGAGATGCGACGTCTGACGATCAGCTCGGCCACCGCCCGTGCGATCCCCCGGGGATCGTAGCCGCCGTGCTGGTAGAAGCGGCGGTCTTCGATGGCGATGAACGCTTTGGTCACGTAATCCGGGAGGGCTTCGATCGAGACCGGGGTCCGGCGCTCCTGGAAGAGCTCGGCGATCAGGCGGCCGTCGTGGGAGAGGATCTTGGTCGACTGCTGCGGCTCCCAGACGTAGATCTGAGCGCTGGAAGGACATTGGTCGCAGACGTTCCTCCAGCTGCCGATGGCCAGTCCCGCGGCGAGCGAGGCCAACGTGAGGAAGGTGAGGGCGGCGGCCGCGTAGAGGCCGGGGTGCGACCTGGGGGAGAGGAGTTCGGCGAACTTTTTCTTGCGGGGCATGACGTCTATACGGTCCGAGCGAATCGTAGCTGCAAATCGCGTGTTACACCGGAATATTGGGAAGGGTCGCCGCGAGAGGAAAGGGGAGCCTGGAATGGAACCTGCCCCGCTGGCCTGTGTCGTGGTCAGTCGTATTCCCTTGGCCCGGCCGGGGCCGAGTGGCCGGTGGTGCCGGGAGGTCAGGTCGAACGATGCGTGAAAGAAGAACTCCGTCCCACGCGAGCTATGGCACGGACTACACCCATAACCTACGTTGGGGCTACCGGCCCGGCCGTGGGGAGGGGACCGCGGACGATCCGTACATGTCCGGCGGTTCGTTCGGGGTCGGCTACGGCCGGGCTAACACCCCTGGCCCGCATGGCCCTCCTACGCCGCATGGTAGGGGTGGGCCGGGGCGGTCGCGTCCGCGGCGGAGCCCCGGGACCGCGGCGCGGGACTATGGCCAGGCGTTCCCCTACTTCGGGAGCGCGGCGGCGCCGGAGGCGGCGCAGGGGTATCCGCCGGGGGACTCGCTCGTCCCCGAGAGCCACGAGAGGCCGGGACGGTCGACACGCAACTGGTACGATGCCGACTACGACGCGCCTGGCGAGAGTGGCCGACGCCGCGCGCGGGGGCGGCGGCGCCGGTGGTGAGTCGGTAGCCAGGCGCGGTGCTGGGGGGCGGAGCGCCCGGTCGGCGGTCAGCCTATCGCGGTCAGTAGCTTGCCGAGCGCTGCGTGTATCGCCGGGTTTCCGGCGAGCACGGCGCCGCCCTTCAGGATATCGAGGGGGCCAGCGAGGGAGGTGACGATAGCACCCGCCTCCCGCGCGATCAGGGTCCCGGCCGCGATGTCCCAGGGGGCGAGGACGAGTTCCCAAAAGCCGTCGAAGTAGCCGGTGGCGAGGTGGCAGAGGTCGAGGGCCGCGGAGCCGGCCCGACGGATCCCCGAGGTATGGCGCAGCACCGCGTCGAACTGGCGGAGGTAGAGGGGGAGCCGGTCTCGGGCCTTGAAGGGGAACCCGGTCCCGATCAGGGCGTGATCGAGCCGCTCGACGGTGGATGCCCGGATCGGCTCTCCGTTCAGGGTCGCCCCGCCGCCGCGATACGCACGCCATTCCTCACCTGTCGCGCCCGAGACGACCGCGCCGGCGACCGGTTCGCCCCGGTGGAGTACCGCTACCGAGGCCGCGTACATCGGGTAGCGGTGCAGGTAGTTCGTGGTGCCGTCGAGGGGGTCGATGACCCAGGTCCAGTCATCGGATGTGGTGGAGCCGCCGCCGGTGCCCTCTTCGGCCAAGATAGTGTGGTGGGGGAGGTGGTCCCGGATGATGGCGACGATCTCCTCCTCGGCTTCGCGGTCGACGAAGGTGACGAAGTCGGCCGCCCCCTTCTCGGCCCAGGCCGCGGGGTCGACCTTCCCCAGGTGTTCACGGTGTACGGCGACGGCGGCGCGCGCCGCGGTGACGGCGATCTCCGCGAGCCAGCGCGGATCGGGCATCTCGGTCATATGCTCAATAGAAATTTCACGGTTCCCAACTCCACTCGTGCGTGGTAATTTAGGGAAGGACCACCGAACGTACAGGACTCGAGATGTCGAAGAAGCGAGTATTCAGTGGGATGCAGCCCTCTGGCGAGGCGCACCTGGGCAACTATCTCGGTGCGCTGCGGCAGTGGGTGAAGTTGCAGGACGAGGCGGAGTGTATCTTTTGCGTGGTCGACTACCACGCGATCACGGTAGGGTACGATCCGGCGCTGCTGCCGCAGCGAGTCTTCGATATGGCGGTCAGCTATCTGGCCGCGGGGCTCGATCCGGACCGGTGCACGATCTTCGTGCAGTCGGACGTGCCGGAACACACCGAGTTGGCCTGGTTGCTGAACACCGTCACCCCGCTCGGCGAGTTGGAGCGGATGACGCAGTTCAAGGACAAGGCGGATGGGGTCGAGACGGTCCCGGCCGGGCTCCTCAACTATCCGGTATTGATGGCCGCCGACATCCTGATATACCGTGCCGAGCTGGTCCCGGTCGGGGAAGACCAGCTGCAGCATCTCGAGTTGACGCGTGAGATCGCCCGGCGCTGGAACCGTCAGTTCGGCGAATACTTCCCGGAGCCGCAGGGGGTGCTGGGGGATGCCCGGCGGATCCGCGGGCTCGACGGCTCGGCGAAGATGAGCAAGTCGCGGGGGAATACGGTCGGGATGCTGGACGAGCCGGAGGCGATCGCGGCGCGGGTGCGCACGGCGGTGACCGATCCGCAGCGGGTGCGGCGACAGGACCCCGGGCGGCCGGAGGTTTGCAATGTCTATACATTGCATGGGTTCTTCACGTCGCCCGAGCAGCGTGCGGAGATCGATGCCGGGTGCCGGGCGGCGACGCTGGGGTGCGTGGAATGCAAGCGGCAGCTGGCGGCCGGGATCGCGGATCATTTCGCGCCGATGCGGGAGCGGGCGGCGGAGCTGAAGGCGCGGCCGGAGTTGGTCCACGAGATCCTGGGTGACGGCGCGGCGCGTTGTCGTCGTCTGGCCCAGGAGACGCTGCGCGAGGTCCGCGAGCGGATGGGGTTCGGGGAGCGGACCGGGAAGGTCGTGGCTGGCGTTTGAGCCGTGCGCCCCGAGTCGGGGCCGGGCCGGGGAGATCACCGCGGCGGGCCCCTCGTACTGGAGGAGGCGCAATGAGCAGGGAACGTCCCGCGCCGGGGTCGCACCGGCTACCGAACGAGTTGGAGGGCGAGGAGCGTAGTCTGGAGGCTTTGCGGGCGCGTCGTCTCGCCCAGGAGCCCGGGTTGGAGGCGGCCGGCCCCACCCAACCGCTGGCCGATGGCGTACTCGTGCAGGTTTGCTTACAATGCGGCAAGGAGTACCTTTTCGACGAGTCGCAGCCGCCGGCCGACCTCCGCTGCGAGAAGTGCGGGAACCAGGTGTTCCGGTCGTTCTTCACGGTCCGTGGGCACGACGAGGTGGAAGCCGACTTCCGCGCCGCCACTGAGCGTGACCTGGCGCCCGACGATACCGAGGCCGACGTCACGCGAGCCGACGTGATGGATCTCAACAACTTATAGATAACGAGACAATGGCAGAACCACGGTTTACGGGGGCCGGCGTCGCGCTGGTCACGCCTTTCGATGGGCGGGGAATCAACGAGTCAGCGTTGCGAGCACTGGTGGCGTTCCATCACCGGGAGGGGACGGACGCCTTGGTCGTCTGTGGCTCGACGGGGGAGGCGGCCACGATGTCGCCCGCGGAGCAGAGACAGGCCCTCGAGATCGTGCTGGATGCCAACGCCGGGAAGCTTCCGGTGATCGCCGGGTGCGGGGGTAGCAACACGGCGGAGGTGGTGAAGCTCGCGGTCCAGGCCCGGGAGGCGGGTGCGGACGCTCTCCTGGTCAGCGCGCCGCCTTACAACAAGCCGACGCAGCGCGGGTTGATCGCACATTACCGGGCGGTAATGGATGCCGCCGACCTACCCGTCGTCGTCTACAACGTGCCGAGTCGTACGGCGGTCAACATCCTCCCCGCGACGATCGCGGAGCTGGCGGAGGACAGCCGGGTGATCGCGGTCAAGGAGGCGTGCGGGGACATCGTGCAGGTGGCGGAGCTAGCGCGGTTGGTGGGCGATCGGGTAGCGATCTGGAGTGGGAACGACGATCAGATCGTCCCGATCCTGGCGCTCGGCGGGACCGGGACGATCAGTGTGCTGGCGAACGTGGCGCCGCGCGACACGAGCCGGATGGTGCACGAGTTCCTGGCCGGTAGGGTCGCGGAGGCGCGGGCGCTGCAGCTCAAGTATCTGCCGGTGGTCAAGGCGCTCTTCGCGGAGCCGAACCCGATCCCGGTGAAGGCGGCGGTCGAGTGGCTCGGCTTCGAGGTCGGGGAGGTGCGGCTCCCGCTCACCCCGGTCTCCCCGGCGGTCCGCGAGCGGCTGGTCGCCGCGCTGGAAGAGGTCGGTCTGCGGCCGGAGCGTCACTGATGGCGACCAAGATCGTGGTGTGCGGCGCCGATGGCCGGATGGGCCAGGCGGTGGCGGCGGTGGCCGCGGGGGAGGCGGAGCTGGAGCTGATCGGCGGGTTGGTGCGCGAGGTTGGGGATGGACGGGGTATCGCGGGTTATAGCCGGGTGACGACCCCGGAGGCGGCCGGCCCTCTCATCGAGGGGGCCGACCTGGTGCTGGACTTCTCGGCGCCGGCGCTCCTCGCGCGGTTGTTGGACGCGCAGTCCGGGGCGCTGGAGGGTCGCGCGCTGGTGGTCGGGACGACCGGGTTGGATGAGGCGCTACAGCGTCGCCTGAGGGAACTCTCGCAGCGGGCGGCGGTCCTGGTGGCCGCGAACTTCAGCCTGGGGGTGAACCTCCTGCTGCAGTTGGTGGAGGAGGCGGCGCAGGCGTTGCCGGCGGATCGCTTCGATGTGGAGATCATGGAGGCGCACCATCGCCACAAGGTGGATGCGCCGAGTGGCACGGCGCTGGCGCTGGGGGAGGCGGTCGCGCGGGGGCGGGGTGAGAAGTTGGAGGAGGTGCGGCGGGATGGCCGGAGCGGCGAGACCGGTGCGCGGCCTCGCGGCGAGATCGGGTTCCACGCTCTGCGTGGTGGTACGGTGGCGGGCGAGCACAGGGTCTTCTTCCTGGGTGGCCGGGAGCGGCTCGAATTCGCGCACAGCGCCGCCGATCGCGCGCTCTTCGCGGAGGGCGCGCTGGTGGCGGCGCGATGGTTGGCCGGCCGTGCGCCGGGGTGGTACACGATGCGGGACGTGTTGCGGGGGTGAGGATGGATTTTCAACAGATACGTGATATCATCGCGAACTCCAAGAAGAAGACGCCGGTTCGTGCGTTCCTGCGCCACGACGGAGAGTTGTCGGTGGAGCCGTCGGAGGATCTCCTCGTCTTCCCGACCGGCGCCGGTACGACGATCCTGATCGGCGATTGGCGGGAGGTGGCGGAGGTACTGCGCCGCGAGGGGGCGCGGATCAGGTACCATTACGTAGAGAACGACCGGCGCAACTCCGCCGTTCCGCTCCTCGACCTCAAGGGGTTGAACGCCCGCATCGAGCCGGGTGCGGTGATCCGGGAGGGGGTGGAGATCGGCGACAACGTCATCGTCATGATGGGCGCCGTGCTCAATATCGGGGCGGTGATCGGCGCCCGGACGATGATCGACATGAACGTGGTGGTCGGCGCCCGCGTGCTGGTGGGAGAGGATTGCCACATCGGCGCGGGGGCGGTCCTCGCCGGGGTCCTGGAGCCCCCGAGCGCCACGCCGGTGGTGATCGAGGACAAGGTCCTGGTCGGCGCGAACGCCGTGGTCCTCGAGGGGTGCCGCGTGGGGGCGGGGAGCGTGGTCGCCGCGGGGGCGGTGGTGGTGAACGACGTCCCCCCTGGGGTGGTCGTCGCGGGGCAGCCCGCGCGGATCCTGAAGCAGGTCGACGACCGCACTCTGAGCAAGACCGGTCTGGTCGAAGAGCTCCGGCGGCTGGGGGAGTAGGACGCGGCCATGGGCGGGTCGGCTCCCGATACCGCTACGTGGCTGACGATCTCCGGCGCTTCGAGTCTCGACCTGCTGTTGCGCCTACTCCTCGCGATCGTGCTCGGTGGTGCGATCGGGCTGGAGCGGGAGCTGAGCGACAAGCCTGCGGGGTTCAGAACCAACATCCTGATCTGCCTGGGCGCGGCGCTCTTCACCGAGATGTCGGTCCTGGTCGCGACGGTCGGATTGGTGCCGGCGGGGGCTGGTGACCCGACCCGCATCGCCGCGCAGATCGTGAGCGGGATGGGGTTCCTGGGGGCGGGGACGATCCTGCAGGCGCGCGGGAGTGTGCGCGGCTTGACGACCGCGGCCACGATCTGGACGGTCGCGGCGATCGGTGTGGCCGCCGGCGCCGGCGCGTACTGGTTGGCGATCGGGGCGACGTTGCTCGTCATCCTCGTCCTGGTCATCCTCGCCAGGGTCGAGAGGTTGGTCCTGCGGCGCAGATCCGAGCGGCTCGTGCAGGTCGTCTTCGGTCCGGATCCCGGGCAACTCGAGCGGCTCGGGGAGTTGCTCGGCGAGGCCGGGTACCGGTCCGAGCTCCTGGCGGTGGAGAAGGGGGAGGTGGGGCTCGTGGCGACCCTACGGGCGACGGGGCCGCGCAGTCGCTGGGAGGAGATGATCCGGCTGCTCCTCGAGTATCCCGGTGTGACGAAGGTGACGCCGATCTGAGCCAGGGGCGAGTCGGCGGGTCGGGAGCGGGGACGCGAGCGATCGACCGGATGGCGGCACGGCCCGCTCGGGTACGGCGGGACCGGTTTGGAGAATCAGATAGCTTCGATAGTAGAGCGATGATCGAGGTGATCCTCAAGGCGGCGATCCAGCAAGGCGCCTCTGACGTTCATATCAAGGCGGGCGACGTCGTTCGGGCCCGGATCCGGGGCGAGCTCCTCCCGCTCACGAAGCAGCAGCTCTCCCCGGTGCAGACGAAGCAGCTCGTCTTGCAGCTCCTACCGGAGTGGGACCGCGACAAGATCGACCAGATCCGTGACTACGACTGCTCCTGGGGGCTCCCCGGCCTAGGCCGTTTCCGGGTCAACATCCTGCGCCAGCGCGGCACCTTCTCGATAGTCCTGCGCGTGATCCCGATCCAGATCCCGACCTTGGAGGAGTTGAAGCTCCCGCCGGTCTTGGCACGGATCTGCACCTCTGACCGCGGGCTCGTCCTGGTGACGGGGATCACCGGCTCCGGGAAGAGCACGACGCTGGCGGCGATGATCGGCCACATCAACCAGCACCGGCGCCGGCACATCATCACGCTGGAGGACCCGATCGAGTTCCTGCACCGCGATCTGAACAGCTCGATCACGCAGCGGGAGATCGGGACGGACACCGACAGCTTCGCGTCGGGGCTACGGGCGGCGCTTCGTGAGGACCCGGACGTCATCCTGGTCGGTGAGATGCGTGATCCCGAGACGATCGACATCGCGTTGAAGGCCGCGGAGACCGGGCACCTGGTCTTCTCGACGCTGCACACGCAGAACGCGGTGCAGACGATCTCGCGTACGATCGCCGTGTTCCCGCCGGAGGAGCAGGCGATGGTCCGGGCGCGGCTCGCCGAGACGCTGGTCGCCGTGATCAGCCAGCGGCTCCTCCCGCGGCAGCCGACCGGTCGGGTGGCCGCGGTCGAGGTGATGGTGGTCACGCCGACGATCCGGGACGCGATCGCCGATCCGAGCCTCGGGACCGAGATCAACGACCTGATCGCCGAGGGGCGCGAAACGTACGGTTCGCAGACCTTCGACCAGCACCTCATGGAGCTGGTGGCGGATGGGACGGTGGACTACGAGGTCGCGAAGGCGGCGGCGAACAACCCGTCGGACTTCGAGTTGAAGCTGCGTACCTTGGCCTGACCCGGAGGGCCGGGCCGGCCGCTGGGCGGCGTGGTCCGGCGGCGGGCGATTGCGCCCCGGGCGGCGCCGGGCTAATGTAATGTACTCTGGAGTTTCTGCCCCGTCGCGGCCGTGCTCGCCACGTTGCCGGCGGCGGGGTAGCGTGCGAAAAGAGAAAGTGTGCGATGAGTAGATATCGGTGCCTGGTCGTCGTCGGTACCCAGTGGGGGGACGAGGGGAAGGGCAAGATAGTAGACATGCTGGCCGAGGACGCCGGCGTGATCGCGCGGTACCAGGGCGGCGCCAACGCCGGCCATACGGTGCACGTCGGCGATGATGAGTTCATCCTCCACCAGATCCCGTCGGGGATCCTGCACCCCGGGAAGCGCTGCCTCCTCGGTAACGGGGTGGTGTTGGATGTGGAGCAGTTCTTCGAGGAGCTGGACGGTCTGATCGCCCGGGGGATAGACGCCGAGCCGCGGGTCGGGATCAGCGGCCGGGCGCACCTCCTGCTCGAATACCACAAGCGTCTCGATCTGGCGAGCGAGGCGGCGCGCGGATCGGCGCGGATCGGGACGACCGGGAAGGGGATCGGGCCCGCCTACGAGGACAAGATCGCGCGGCGCGGGATCCGGGTCGGCGACCTGCGCAACCCGGAACGCGCGCGGACGGCGATCATCGACGCGGCGAACGCCGCCAACGTCCGGCTCGAGCGTAGTGGTGTCGCCCCCGTCTCCCCCGAAGGGGTAGCGGATCGGATCTTGGAGCTGCGCGACCGGATCCTCCCCCTCGTGACCGACGTCGGGTACGAGATCCACAAGGCGATCAAGGGCGGTGTCCCGGTGCTCCTCGAGGGGGCGCAGGGCGCGCTCCTCGACGTCGACCACGGGACCTACCCCTTCGTGACCGCCTCCACGACCACCGCCGCCGGCGCGGCGACCGGGACGGGGATCGGGCCGACGATGATCGACAGCGTCCTCGGCGTGATCAAGGCCTACACGACCAGGGTCGGGAGCGGGCCACTGCCGAGCGAGATAGAGGGTGAGCTCGGCAACCGGCTCCGCGAGCTCGGAGGCGAGTTCGGGGCGACGACGGGGCGGCCGCGCCGCTGCGGGTGGTTCGACGCCGTCGTCGCACGCTACTCGGCGCGCATCAACGGGCTGACCGCGCTCGCGCTCACCAAGCTCGACGTGTTGGACACCCTCCCGGAGATCCAGATCGTCACCGGTTACCGTGTAGGCGACGTCGTCCTCGACGACTTCCCGGAGGAGCTCGCCGTCCTCGAGGAGGTCACCCCGATCCTCGAGACGATGCCCGGGTGGGAGTGCTCGACCAGCGAGGCCCGTTCGCTCGCGGACCTGCCGCAGCGCGCCCGCGACTATATCGACCGGATCGCAGAGCTGACCGGCGTCCCGATCCACTACGTCGGGGTGGGGACGAAGCGGGAGCAGATCATCAAGGTCGGGTGAGGTGTACCACCGGAGAGCCCGGCCGCGCCCCGTGTGGGCGGCCGGGATCCCGGACCTTGAGGTTGCGGCCCGGATGCGCTATGATTAAGGGCTTTAGTAAGTGTAGGTAGGTAAAGCGAAGGGATGTTCGAAGAGCTTTCCGATAAGCTGAGCGGCGTACTCGACCGCTTCCGGCAGCGTGGCGTACTGACCGAGCCCATGATCCGAGAGGGGCTGCGGGAGGTTCGCCGTGTCCTGCTGGAGGCGGATGTGCACTTCCAGGTGACGCGCGATTTCTTGACGAAGGTCGAGCAGCGCGCGCTGGGGGAGAAGGTGCTCAAGTCGGTCGCGCCAGGCCAGCAGATCGTCAAGATCGTGCACGACGAGCTGGTCGCGTTGCTCGGCGAGAAGCGGGAGGGGCTCAAGGTCGCATCCGTCGGGCCGACGATCGTCTTGCTGGTCGGGCTGCAGGGCTCCGGTAAGACGACGACGGCGGGGAAGCTGGCGAAGCGGCTGGCGCGCGAGGGGAAGAATCCGCTCCTGGCGGCGCTGGACATCTATCGTCCCGCGGCGATCGACCAGTTGGAGGCGCTGGGGCGCCAGGTCGGGGTCCCGGTCTTCGCGGACCGGAACGAGCGGGACGTGGCCGTGCTGGCCAAGCGGGCGGTGGAGCAGGCGAACGCCGGGCGCCATCGGGTGGTGATCCTCGACAGCGCGGGGCGTCTGCAGATCGACGCCGAGATGATGGACGAGTTGAAGCGGGTGCAGGCGGCGGTGAAGCCGACGGAGACGCTCCTCGTCGTCGACGGTATGATCGGTCAGGATGCGGTCCGTATCGCGCAGGGGTTCAACGAGGCGTTGAGCCTGACCGGGGTGATCCTGACCAAGCTGGACGGTGATGCGCGAGGCGGCGCGGCCCTTTCGGTGCGCGGCGCGACGGGGGTGCCGATCAAGTTCGTGGGGATCGGGGAGCGTCCGGATGGGCTGGATGTCTTCGATCCGTACCGGATGGCCGATCGGATCCTGCAGCGCGGCGACGTGGTGGGGCTGGTCGAGCGGGCGCAGCAGGCGTTCGACGCGGAGGAGGCGCGGCGGCTCGAGAAGAAGGTCGCGAAGGAGGGGAAGTTCGATCTGGACGACTTCCTGGTCGCGATGCGGCAGTTGCAGAAGCTCGGGCCGCTGGAGGGTCTGCTGAAGATGCTGCCGGGTGTGAACAGCAAGGTCTTGAAGCAGGCCAACGTGGACCCGCGAAAGCTCAAGCATATCGAGGCGATCGTACTCTCGATGACGCCCGAGGAGCGGCGGCGTCCGGAGTTGTTGAACGGGTCGCGCCGCGCGCGGATCGCGCGGGGGTCCGGCCGCCCGGTCCAGGAGATCAACCGTCTCATGGACCAGTTCAAGCAGATGCAGAAGATGATGAAGCAGATGCGCAACATGGGGCTGGGGATGGGCGGCAAGATGCCGCGGCTGCCGCGGTTCCATTGATGTGCATGCCAACCTGAACAACCGAACCGAGACGCCATGTCTGTAAGAATTCGTCTCCGGCGCATTGGCCGGAAGAAGCAGCCGAGCTACCGGATCGTGGTGGCGCATTCGCAGGCGCCGCGCGGTGGCGCTTATCTGGACAACGTCGGCTTCTACAATCCTCGCCGTGATCCGGTCGAGCTGCGTGTGGATCTGGCCCGGGTGGATGCCTGGGTGGCGAAGGGTGCGCAGATGACGCCGACGGTGGCGTCGCTGGTGCGCCGTGCGCGCCGGGCCGAGGGCGAGGCTGCCGAGGCCGCGTCGGCGGAGTGAGAAGGTGGCGGCCCGCGCTCGGGGATCCGATGCGGCGGGCGACGCCGTGCCTCCCTCGGCCGGTGAGCGGCGGGGGATGCCGGAGCATCTGGTCGTAGGCCAGATCACGAAGCCGCACGGGACGAAGGGTGAGGTATTCGTCTGGCCGCTGACGGACGATCCCGATTATGTCTTCGCGGCCGGACGGGAGCTCCTGCTGGGCGATACGGATGGTACGCTCGGCGAGGAGCCGCTGGTGGTGAGGGTCGTTTCGACCCGGCCGTTCAAGCGGGGACTCCTGGTCCGCCTGGAGGGATACGGGGACCGGACGTCGGTGGAGCCGATGAGTGGCCGGTATCTGCTGGTCCCGGCCGGCGAACTCGCGCCGTTGGAGGAGGATGAGGTCTACTATCATCAGCTCCTCGGCCTCGAGGTGGTGACGGTGGACGGGGAGGTGGTCGGGCGGGTTCGGGAGGTCTACGAGACCGAGCCGGCGCACCTGCTCGAGGTGAAGGGTGCGGAGCGGGTGCATCTGATTCCGTTCGTGAAACGGATCATCAAGAAGTTGGATCTGGATGAGGGCCGGCTGGTGATCAAGCCGCCGCCTGGGCTGTTGGATATCTGAGGGGCCGGTGTAGCTGGGCGAGAGATGCGGATCAATATTCTCAGCATCTTCCCTGAGTTCTTCACCGTTCCTCTCTCACTGAGCATCCCGGGCAGGGCGGCGGCGGCAGGGCTGGTGGAGTACCGGATCGTCGATCTGCGGGATTTCACGCACGACCGGCACCGGACGGTGGATGACCTGCCGTATGGGGGCGGCACCGGGATGGTGATGAAGCCGGAGCCGTTCTTCGAGGGGGTGGAGGCGCTGGCGCCGAAGGGGCCGATCCTGTTGATGTCGGCGCGCGGCAAGCGCTTCGAGCATCGTGATGCGGTGCGCCTCTCGTTGGAGTCGGAGTTGACGTTCCTCTGTGGCCATTACAAGGATGTGGACCAGCGGGTCGCGGACGAGCTGGCCACGGAGGAGCTGTCGCTGGGAGATTTCGTGTTGAGTGGCGGCGAGTACGCCGCCCTGGCGATGACGGACGCCATCGTGCGGCTCTTGCCGGGTGCGTTGGGGGCGCACGAGTCGGCGGCGACGGACTCGTTCTACGACGAGGCGTTGCTCAGTCCTCCGTCATACACCAGGCCTCCGGTCTATCGGGGAATGGAGGTGCCGGAGGTGTTGCGCTCGGGCGATCATGCGCGGATCGCGGCCTGGCGCCGGATGGAAGCCGAGCGGCTGACGCGGGAGCGCCGCCCGGATCTGTGGGAGAGATACGTTCGTTCGAACGAAGAGGCTGCGGATGGTTGAGCGCTGGTGCTCACTCCCGCAGATACGCTCAGGAGGGTACGATGGATATTTTGAGGGCAGTGGTGAAAGATCAGCTCCGGGACGACATCCCGGACTTCGCCCCCGGCGATACGCTCCGGGTCAACGTGCGGGTACGCGAGGGTGACAAGGAGCGGATCCAGGTATTCGAGGGGATCTGCATCGCGCGCAAGCATGGTGGTGTGAACGAGACCTTCACGGTGCGGAAGATCTCGAACGGTGTGGGGGTGGAGCGTATCTTCCCGCTGCACTCGCCGACGGTCGAGTCGATCCGGGTGGTGCGCCGCGGTGTGGTGCGTCGCGCGAAGCTCTACTATCTGCGTAACCTGCGGGGCAAGGCGGCTCGTATCCGCGAGCGTCATCAGTGATCTGACGTGGCCTCGAGAGAGGGACGCAAAGCGGGCGGAAGCCCGACAGTGCGGCGACGTCCCCGCTCCGGGGGTGTCGCCGACTGTTTTGAGGTGGAGGAGTCGCTGCGGGCGCGAGGTATCGAGCGGATCGCGGGGATCGACGAGGTCGGCCGGGGCCCGCTGGCCGGTCCCGTCGTCGCGGTGGCTTTGATACTCCCGCCGGGGTGCCGGATCGAGGGGGCTACCGATTCGAAGCGGCTGACGGCGGGGGTGCGGGAGCGGCTCGCGGCCGAGATCGAGCGGTGTGCGCTCGCGCTGGGGATCGGTGCCGCGAGTGCGCGGGAGGTGGACCGGCTCAATATCCGGCGGGCGACGGAGCTGGCGATGCAGCGCGCGGTCGCCCGGTTGGCGATCCCCCCGGAACACGTGATCGTGGATGGGTTGCCGGTCCCGGCGTTGGGGGAGGCGCAGACGGCGGTCGTGGAGGGCGACCGGCTGGTGCATCTGGTCTCGTGCGCCTCGATCGTGGCGAAGGTGACCAGGGACCGGCTGATGCGGCGGTTGGCGCAGCGGTACCCCGGGTATGGGTGGGAGCGGAACGCGGGTTACGGGACGCAGGCGCATCTCGAGGCGCTCGCGCGCCTGGGGGCGACGCCCCACCACCGGCGCAGCTTCGCGCCGATCCAATACTCGCTGGAGTTCTCGTAGCGGGGAGTTCGGACGGAATGACCCATTCGGTTGATGGTGTTCGAGATATATGTTAGATTTGCCGATGGGTCGGTAGCTCAGTTGGTAGAGCACCGGACTTTTAATCCGAGGGCCCTGGGTTCGAGTCCCAGCCGACCCACTGGTGCGCCGCAATCACTTACGGGGTTGCGGCGCATCTTCGTGTCCGGCGCTGTGCCACCTATTTTGCCACTTGTTGGGCAGAGTAATACCAAATCCGGTAGCTCGGGCATCGCTCCGGCGGGGAGTACCCCCTGGAGCAGAATTGCGCGGGAGGGAGCGGAGATCCCGCAGGGGCGGCACGCGCCGCCCCGAGGAGGCTCCGCGTCCGGGCGCCTGGAGCGGAAGGGGAGTACTCCCCGCCTACGCTACAGGTCTTGAGCAGCCGTATTCGGTATAACACTCCGCTAGAGGTCAGAGAAACGCCCGCGAGAAACTCGGGGCAGGGAAGGCGTTACGGCTGTGTGGTCGCGCAGTTCTTGTGGACTATGGCCGGGAGCGCTGCGGCTCGAGTGGTCGTGCTAGCGGGGTGGACTATGGCAGCAGCGCAACGACGGGGGTGGATCGCTTGCGCGAGCGAGAGAAACTCGCTCCCCCTACCGCCGCCACCCTTCCCCGCCACCCCGCAGCCCCTCCTCCCACCCGCCCAACCACCGCCTACCACCTCCAGCCC
>Ga0180220_1000799_pt1 | contig 28496 bp, 18 predicted proteins | sample eDN5th37CBELigBY_FD_151335 | JGI IMG/M metagenome (GOLD analysis project Ga0180220, IMG submission 151335) | Enriched backyard soil microbial communities from Emeryville, California, USA - eDNA 5th pass 37_C BE-Lig BY (version 2) (version 2) | ecosystem: Environmental > Terrestrial > Soil >... | reverse complement strand
CGCGAGACCACGCCAGCGCCTGCCACGGGAACCTGAGGGTACCGTACCGTCGCGCAGCGCGTCAAGGGTAGCCGCCGCATGCCCTTGACCCCGACGAGTGGCCTGTTGCATGTTAGCGAATCTCGCCCGTGTCCGATGTTCCCGGTCACCGGTCGCAGCGGGCATTCCGAGCTTCGCAGTCGTCTTCCCATTCGGAGAGCGGAGTCGCCGAGACCGCGTGCCTGTACTGGCGGGGCCCGCCCTGTGGCGCCGGCAGCACGTGCACTTACCCAAGCGGCCCGGACGACCGGGTGTGAACCGCCGACTTCGTGTCAACGCCTCATGAGCGTGCAGCGCGACTCGCGCTGCACGCCCGACGCGTCCATGCAGTCGGTGACGAACGTTTCGCCGGTGTCATCCGTTGCAGAAACCGAGGCGATGCCCGACGCAGGGCACATCTACTGGCGCGGCTGCCGCCGACTCCCGTCACGATCGCGCGTGATCCCGTCATCCGGTGGTGCGGTTGAGCCGGTGGTCTGGCCCTTGCCTCGGCTCATGGGGCAAGGCTCTGCCGCCGCGCCGTGCGGCATTGCCGCCCGATGGTGACGCGGGGCGGGAGACGTCCAGAGCGCCCGGCGCTGCCGGGCATACGCTAACCTCAACGCAGACAATAACGTGTCGAAGGACGAGAACCTCGGCGTACTCGAAGTCGTGAACAGCGGCGCCGGATTCATCCGGCGGCGGGAGAGCAGCTACCTCCCGGATGCCAACGATATTTTCGTTGCTCAGAAGCTGATCGCGACATACGGACTGCGCACGGGCGATGAGATCGCGGGCGAGGTGGGAAGCGCCCCTGGAAAAGGGAAGAGTCCACCGCTCACGCGTATCGAGGCGGTCAATGGTCGCCCACCCGCGCAACTGGCGGGCCGGCCGCAGTTCAGCCGACTGAGCGCGATGCACCCGCGGGAGCGTCTCGTGCTCGAATGCGGGAGCGAACGGAGGGGGCAGCCGGACGTGACGAACCGAGTGATCGACCTGGTCTGCCCACTGGGCAAAGGGCAGCGGGCGATGATCGTCGCACCGGCCAAGGCCGGGAAGACCACAGTGCTCCAGTCCGTCGCCGAAGGAATCGTCAGGAACTACCCCGCCACTTCCCTCTACATCCTCCTCATCGACGAACGACCCGAAGAGATCACCGACATGGAGATGTGCGGCTTCGGGGAGGTCATTGCCTCGAGCTTCGACCACCCCCCGGACCGGCACGTCTCCGTGGCAGAGATCACGCTGGAGCGCGCGCGGCGACGGGTGGAGCTGGGCGAGGACGTGGTGATCATCCTGGACTCGATCACCCGGCTCGCCCGCGCCTACAATGCCATCGAGTCGGGGACAGGGCGCACGCTCTCGGGCGGGCTGGACGCGTCGTCTCTCGAGAAGCCGAAGCGGTTCCTGGGGAGCGCGCGGGCGATCGATCCGGCCATTGGCGGCGGGTCACTCACCATCGTCGCGACGGCGCTGGTGGACACCGGGTCGCGCATGGACCAGGTCATCTTCGAGGAGTTCAAGGGCACGGGCAACGCGGAGCTCGTATTGAGCCGCGAGCTGGCCGACCGCCGCATATTTCCGGCGATCGACCTCGCCGCCAGCTCGACCCGCCGCGAGGAACTGCTCCTCAGCGAGGACGAGCTGGCGGCGTCCCACGCGCTCCGGCGTCAGCTCGGCGGGATGCAGCCGGCCGACGCGATGTCGGAGTTGATCCGGCTGATGAAGCGCACCCGCACCAACGAGGAGCTGGTGTCGTCGATCATGGCTCAGGCGAGGTAGGCACCGCGTCCTCGGCGGAGTCGGGTTCGACGATCGCAGAATCGGCTGCGGCGCCAGCGTCGCCCGCATCGACGGGCGGTGCCACGCTATCCTGCCGCGGCTGCTGTTGCGTGCCGCCGGGCGCTCCAAAAATGCCGCGCAGCCTGTCGGTGACCGCATCGCGTACGCGCTCCCTCCCTTCCTCGAGCGCCTCCTCGACACTGCGGGTTCCTGGCGCCGGCAGGAGGTCGCCGACGCCTTCGGGTGCCCGTTCCGCCAATTCTTCGGCCAGCCGCCTCGCGACCTCGCGCGCTTCGGCCTCTGCCTCTTCGCGTACGCGATCGGCGATGCGCGCCCCGGCGGCCGAGAGGTCGAGGCGCACCGTGGGTCGCAGCAGCTCGCCGGAGAGCACCGCGCCCACGGGAACGCGCCCGTCTTCATCCGCTACTGCAGAGACGAGGGCGGCCGCGACGTCGCCACGCAGTCGCTGCGTCCATTCCGGCCCGAGCAGCAGCGTCGCGCCGACCTCGAGCTCACCGCCGAGAGAGAACCATCCGGCCGCACGCGCCAGCAACTCGCCGGCGTCGAGCGCCGTCTCCTGGAGGAGAACCCGCGCGCCATCGATGGCGAAGGTACCGCTCCAGTCCCGGAACGTGATCGTATCGAGTTGCGGCAGCCCCAGCTCCCGCCCGAGCGCGCTGATCAGCGGCCACTGCACGAGGCGTCCCCCGGCGAACGCGATCGAGCCGGACCCGCCGAAGGACGAAGCGAGCGGTAGCGCCGTCCGGTCCAGGCGCATGTCGAGGGTGCCGTGGAGGAGCATCTCGCCGTCGATGCGGCCGCGGAACGGCGTGTAGCGCTGGAGGAACGCTTCGGCCGCGGACCGTTCCACGCGGTATTCGACGTGGAGCGGCACGGTACCGTCGCTTGCCGGGCGATCCAGCCGCCCCGCGACGTGGACGAGTCCGCCGAACAACCTGAAGTCCGCGACACGCAGCTCGAGTGCGCCGCCCTCGCCGCTGATCGCGACGTCCAGATCCTGGAAGCTGGCGCCTTTGCGCCGCAGTTCGCCGACCTGGACGTACCCATCGAGCGCGAGGTCCGGCAGATCTGGGAGCCTGAGACCGGCCGCCTCCGCGGCCTCGCCGGCGGAACGCCCGCCCACCTCCCTCCCCGTCAGCCGCGCGAACAGCAGCTCGGTGTACGTCGGCTTCGACGGGTCGCCCGGCATGACCGCATCCGCGTCGAATCGTGAGGAGCGGAGATCGAAAGCGAGATGCGGGGTGGCGAGCGTGTCGCCGAGCGCAAAGCCGAGCCAGTCGGACATCGAGAAGTCGACAGCGACGTCGCTCTCACCAATGGTGGCACCGAGTCCCTGCCCGCTGATGTCGCGACCGCCCAGGGCGACGCTGCCGGACCGTATCGTCAGCGGGGCTGTCCAGTCCGGCGCGCGCACCGATGCGCCAGCCGGTTCGATGATCCCGCTGACCACCATGGAACGGGGTTCGAGCGGCTTCCCGTCGATTGCCAGCTCCACGGGCACGCGCCCGGTGGCGGACCACCCGGCCGGAAGGAAGCCGAGCGCTGCCACATCGTCCAGACTCAGCCGGGTCGAGAGCGTGGCGCCGACTTCGGGATCGGCCAGGTCCCGTGCGACGAACGTCGCGCGAAGCGGCTCGTTGAAGAGCCGGCCTTCCAGCCCCGGTGTGGAAGCCGAGTCCAGCGAGAAATCGAGGCGCCCGCGCAGGTCGTCGAGGACCGTGCGCCCGTCCAGCGCCACCGCAATCGCGTCGAGCTCGACAGCGCCGTTCACGTCCGGGACCTCGCCGTTACCCAGCCGGCCCGTCGCGTCGGCGCGGACGCGGAATGTGCCACCCGGCGCGCTCAGTACCCGCGGCGACGCCTCGCCTTCGCGCTGAAGACTTCGCCACTTCTCCGGGAGTGAGGCGACGAGTGTTGCGGCGTCGACGTCGCCCGACTCGAGCCGGAGCGCGACCCGCCTTGCCTCCGGGTCGGACCAGGCGGTGACGGTGCCCGAGCCCTGGAGCGTGAGCTCCTGGAAAGTGACCGCGAGGCGGGCGATCTCGGCGTTCCGGCCGGCGATGTCGAGCGTGGCATCGTGTTCCACGACGAGTCTCGCGTCGCGGACCGGCGTGGCGAGGTGCGCCGGGATCGAGGCGTCGAACGCCGCCGCGTCGAAATGGCCCGTGAGGCGCAGTCGGGCGAGCTCACCCGCTTCGAGCTCGCCTTCCAGCCGCAATTCCTGGTTCAGACCTTCGAGGCGCAGCTCGGTTCCGGTCCGGCTGTCGTGATACGTGACCACGCCATCGCGGACGCGGATGCTCCGGATCTGGAAGTCGGCGTCCTCCCAGAAGCCAGGCGCACCCTGACGCGCCTCCTCGAGGTCCGGCGACGCCTCGCCCTCGATCTCGACCGCGACGCGAGGCCGATCGATCACCACCGCGTGGATCACGATGTTGCCGGTGAGGAGCGGGAGCAGCCTGGGGCGCACGTCCACGCGTTCCACCTGCACGAGCGGGAGCGAATTCCCCGGTTCGGCGGTGACGCCCGGGTTCCTCGCCGCTTCCGACTGGCGCCAGCGTGAGACGGTCACGCCTTCGAGGGCGACGGCGGGTAGCGGGAAGATCCGGAGCCGGATGGCGTCGACCGTGACTTCCCGATCCAGCGCAGCGCTGGCGCGCTCTGCGGCCATGGCGCCGATGCGCCCGGCGGGGAAGAGCAGCGCGACGGCCAGCGCCGCGGCGAGCACGACGGCCAGCGCGCCGCCGCCGGCCCAGGCGATGATGCGGAGTGTGCGTGTGCGACCCGAATCCTTCATGGCGGCAACTTCCTGCGGAGTGATGGCCCCGAAGGGTTGATAACCGCGTTCACCGCGCGAGGTCCCGTGACAGCTCCGGCCTCGCTGCTTCCAGGCCCAATGAGGTGTCGACTCAGGCGGAGCCGCCCGACGCGCTGCGTTCGGTGCCGGCCCGGAGGCGCCGGGTGATGGGAGCGTGGTCGTGGGGGTCGAGCCGGACGTGGATGAGGTATGGGCCGTTCACGCGTTCCGCGCGGGCGAGTGCCGTTTCGAGCGCGCGGCGAGTCTCGACCATCTCGCCGGGGACGCCGAGCGCGCCGGCGTATCCCACGTAGTCCCACGGCCGCAGCTCGTAATACGGGCGCGACCTGTCGAACACCTCGAGCATCTTGTAGTTGGCGTTGTCGAGGACGACGATCGTCGCGGGCGCGCCGATCCCCGCCATCGTCGCGATCTCGGCGCCGGTCATCTGGAACGCGCCATCGCCGACGAGCACCAGCGGCCGACGGTCGGGATCGGCCACGGCGGCACCGAGCGCGCCGGGGACGGCGAACCCCATTGTCGCGTAGAAGCCTAAGGCGAGATAGCGCTCCGCGCGCGTCTCGAGGGCGGTGAACCAGGCGTCGCCAATGTCGGCGACCAGCGTGTATCGCGAGCTGTCGAGCGTGCGGAGCGACGCGATCACACCTTCCATCGTGACGTGCGATTCGGGCGACGGCCCGGGTGTGGGCGACTCCGGCGTCGACGGTGAGGGCGTCCAGAACGGGCGAGGTGAGGCGGGTGCGCGCGCGAGGAGTGCACGAACCATGTCGCCGAGCGGCGCGCGTTCGTAATGGTGGTGGAGCACCCGGACCCGCGTGTCGTCCAGTGCAATGAGTTTCGACCGGGGCGGCGGATAGGTCCGGAAGCCGGCGTTCACGTCGGTGTCCAGGACGCCGACGGCCAGGATCAGATCGGCTTCGTCGAAGGCGAGGCGGGGCGCGTCGTCGCCCACAGTCCCGACGAATACCCCCACGTAGTTCGGGTGCGACTCGGGGAACACCGACTTACCGAGCACGGAGCTGACGACCGGGAGCCCCCAGCGCTCCGCGAGATGAATCGTCTCGGTTTCCAGACGTCTGCGGGCGATACCGATGCCCGTGAAGAGAACGCATCGCCGGGCACGGGCGAGGAGCTCGGCGATCTCCGCAGCGGCTTCCGCTATGGCGGCCGCATCCGTGGCGGCGCCTGCCGGACCCGGCGAGTACATCGAGGGCGCGGCGGGCGCGTCAGTCAGGTCGCGCGGGATTTCGACGTAGCCCGGCCGTTGCTCGCGGAGGATGGTATCGAGCACTCGATCCAGCTCGGTCAGTGCGGTCGCGGGGTCGTTCAGCGCCGCGGTGGCGGCCGTGATCTCGGCGTAGATGCGACGCTGCCCGTCGAAGTCCTTTACCGTGTGGTGCAGCACGAAGCCGGCCTTACGGGCCTCGAGCGCTGGCGCGCCGCTGATGACGAGAACGGGCGAGTGCTCGGCGTACGCCGCAGCGATCGGGTTGACCATGTTGAGCGCGCCGGCGCCGTACGTGGTCATGACGACGCCGAGACCACGGATCCGGGCGTACGCGTCCGCCGCGAACGCCGCCGAGGGCTCGTGGGTGCACACGATCGTGCGCAGCCCGGCGGCTTCCTGGGCCGCGTAGAGCGGGAGCGCGAAATCGCCGGGGATCCCGAACGTGCAATCCACACCGGATTCCATGATTCGGGCGAAGAGTCGCTGCGCGAGAGATTCCATGGGTGCTGGAGCGAGGGTGTGCGTAGAGTTGACAACCGGGCGGCCTGCTCGGGCGGCGCGACGCTCGAGGAGTTCGTCGCTTCGGATGCAAGCACCCGGCCTGTAGCCTCGGCGTCGTCAGGCGCCGCTCCGGTCCTGGCGATCCATGGCCCACCAGGGGAGGCCGAAACCGCCATCCATGACCACCGTGCTGCCGGTCATGTAGGCGCAGTCGTCGCTCAGCATGAACCGGATCAGGCGACCGATCTCTTCGGGGCGCGCCAGGCGACCGAGCGGGATATTCCGCGCGCCGGCCTCGAGCGACTGCTCGGTGAAGAATTTGCGCTCGCCCGGCGTATCGGTCCAGCCGGGGTGCACCACGTTCACACGGATGCCGAATTGCGCCAGCTCGATGGCCGCGGTCCGCGCCATGTGGTCGACCGCGGCCTTGGCCATGTTGTATGCCATTGCGGACGGTACCGCGACGACGGCGTGGGGTGAGCTGACGATGACAATGGCACCACCGGTGCCCTGCTCCACGAGCCGGGCGGCGACGGCGCGCAGCGCGTTGAACGTGCCCCACATCGTGACGTCTATCGTGCGCCGGAACCCGGCCATGTCCGCCGTGAGCATCGGTTCGCGGTCGCTGTAGACGGCGCAGGTGACGAGGCCGTCCACCCCGCCGAACTCCTCGACGGCGCGGTCGACCATCGCCTGGACTTCGGCTTCGTCGGAGACGTCGGCGCCGATGACGAGCGCGCGCTGGCCGAGAGCCCGGACCTCGCCGGCGACCTCCTCCGCCTCCGCCGGCGCGCCGTAGTGGTTGATCACCACGTCGGCACCGCTGCGGGCCAGCTCGATGGCGCACGCCCGCCCGATTCCCCTGGAGGAACCGGTCACCAGGAACCTGCGTCGCTCGAGTGGCCGTTTGGAGGGTTCAGTATTCAGAGTTCAGAGTTCGGTCTTCAGGGGTAACGTCCCGCGTTCGGTTCAGCGTTGAGTATACGACGTCAGATTCACGTCCGCTCCTCTTCGTGCCCCACCGTGTACGCTGCGCGCCGATCACCGTTCCCTGAGCACAACGACCCTACCGGCATGCGCCGGTGCGCGTCGTGGCGGAGTGAGAGGCTCGTTCCGGGTTCCCCCGGCCGTTCACTCAGCACGGAAAAATTGAATACCGCGCCTGGCACGCGCCATTCGACGTCGTCGCTGCCATCCTGCCAGACACCCCTGCGCCGTTCACTCCACACTGAAAACTGAAAGCTGAACACGCTCCCACACGGGTAGCCTGAGTCGGAATCCGGCGAGCGCTCCGATGGCGGCGCCGGCGGCGGTAGTGGCCACGTAGAGTCCCTTGCCGTAGCAGTGAGACCTGCCGCAGGTGGGGTCGATCCGGTCGTCAGCTTCGGCGATGCCGATGACGGCGACACCGGTGAGGAGGCCGGCGAGTGCGCCGAGGAGCGTGCCATCGAGCGTCGCCCGGCGGTTCCCGGTCCGCTTCTCGATTCGGGTGATGAACCCGGAAGAGAGGAACCGTGGTTCTACGGCGCCGGACGGGCGGAGCAGGATGCCGTCCGGACGCACGTCCACGATGTCGCCGCGGATGCGGAAGTGTACGATTTCTTCCGAGTGGACCCGGATATGATCACCGGGTTGAAGCGGGTCAGGCTGCTGCGCCAGCGCTGTCAACGGGGCCACGACCACCGCGACCGTAGCGAGTAACATCGTACGGCTGAAGCACTTCGACCGCGGGTGGACTTGTGCGCGGAGTTTCCCGGTCATCGCGGCATGCCTACTGTCGCGCGGGCGGACACCGAGGCCGCGTGTTCCCAGCCGAACTCGGGGCCGTGGCTCGAGACGGCGGAGCCGGCGAGGCGCAGCCATGGGGCGACCTCCCACTCCACCTCAACCCCACCTCCCCTCCGCTTTCCCGGCCACCTGTCGAAAAGCAGGTTTCCCTCTTCCCTGACCTGGAAAAAGGTCCATGCGGAGCCGCGGACCGGAATTGCCGCTGGAAAGAAGGTGATCTTTGCCGTGTGGCCCGCGCCGTACCCGCCGAGCGGGTCGCCGGCCGGAACGCCATCGCGGAGATACTCGCCCTGCCGCGTGTGGTCGAACCACTCTCCCTGAACACGGTGCTCGCCTCGCCCCCGCGCGTCGGGGCAGAATGGGCACCACCTGGCCCGGGGCCCGTACGCGGTGTACTCGTACCGCACCCCGAGCACCCCGCCTGACCAGATGAACGGCAGGTGCAGCCCCACGATGAGGCCTGCGTCCGTCCAGATCGGCGCGTCTTCCTGCGCAATCACCGCGTACCCTGCCATTGGCCGCCCCAGCAGCCGCCACCTCGCCCGAAGCATCAGCTCGAGCTTCTGGTCGTCCCAGTTCATGGGGCGGTTCTGGACCATGATCAGCATGCGCACCAGCCGCTCCGGCGTGACGCCCGGCGCGCCCTCACCGGCAAAACGGATTACGCGGGAGAAACCAAACTCGAGGGCCGGGAGAGGGCTCATGATCCCCGATGCAATCGCTACCCAGCCGTCACGCAGGTCACCGGCGTGCTGCCACGGCGCGACCGCGAGCTGCCAGTAGGTGGGACCGGTCAGCCAGCCGAGTACCGGCGGGACAACCGGGCGAGTGGAGGTCAGGTGGAGAGCGTCGAGGGAATGGTCTGCGTTGAATTGCACCGAGACGAGTCCCGGTCCGGCGGCCCGCAGGCGCTGCCGTCCCAGTTGCACCGCGAACGGGCCCAGGACAGTACCGAGACCCAGACCATGCACCCCGTCCAGACGCCTCGGCCCCCCGGCCCGATACGAGCCCCAGACGGCGAGCAGAGGGTGTGCGTCGGCGGCTGCCCGGAGACCGAGATACGCGCTTCCGCCCGGGTCGGGAAATGCGGAGACGGAGCCGACACCGGCTTCGATTTCCGCCGCCGGCAGACGCGACGCGCGCGAGCGGTCAGCCCCCGGGAACTCTCTGTCGAATCGATCGAGCCAGTAGGAAACCGGCGCGTCCGCAAAACCATGCCGCCAGACGCGCTCGAGCTCCTGGCGCACCGTCGACGCCGGAACGGCCTGGATCCGCGCCATCCATCCCGCCGACGCGCCAGCGGCATCCAGGATCTCCAGCAGCTCGTAGGACCAGTGGCCGGGCGGCACGGGGGCGCCCGCGCTCTGGGCGTACAGCGTCGAACTCGAGATTGCCACGGAGGCAACCGCGAGCGCCAGCACGAGACGTGGCACAGGGCATGCGTACTGCATCGAAATGCACCATCCCTGTCACATTCCGTGCCACATGGGCGTTACCTGAATGTGACGGTCTCATCGGGGCAGCATGCCCCCGCGTTCACGCAAATGTAGGGAACCGTCAGCGTCGAGTCGAGCGCGCGAGTCTCGCGTTGGGATGTTGCATTCGCGGGCGGGCTCGGAGCGGTTCCGCGGCCCGGTGCGTGTCCGGGTCGTCCCGGCAACTACGCCACGATGGAGTGAAACGGCGCGACGTAGCGTCGGGAAATCGCGAGGGTTTCGATGACGGACGAACGTGAGGCAACGGCCGGCCGACCCGGGGAACACGAGCGAGCCGTGCCGGACATCGCCGGTAGCATGCAGGGATCACCCTTGCCTTCCCGGGTCCGGCGGGTCCGGAGTCCGGGGCGGGTGGAGTCGTGAGATCGGCGGCGCCCGCGCGGGTCGCGTCGGCCGATGCGACCGCGAGCAGTACGCCGACGGCCGAGGCGGCGAGAGACACGGCAGGGCGTGGCTCGATATGGACGGAGCTGCAGCGGCAGGCCCCTGTTGTCATTCGCCGGCATGGTCTCCGGAGTCTCGGCCGCGTCGGAATACTCCTGGGCGCGGACCTGGGCACATACCTCACACTTCGTACTCTCAGCCGGGTCGTGCGGCGGATGGCCGAGCCGGGAAGTGCGCTGCAGGCCATGCTCTCGGCGGAGCTGCCGCAGGGCTTCCTCAGCGGCTGGAACTTCGCGGGCGCGCTGCTCATCGCGCTGGCCGCGACCGGAAGCTACTCACTGGAGGACAACCGCCCGAGCGCGGGCAAGATCCTGGCCGCCAGCATGCTGGCGACGGCGCTCGTCCTGTGGACACCCTTCTGGACGCAGAATCCCGGTGTCGTCGCGTTCCAGTTCGTGATCACCGTTCCGGCGATCTGGGCGGCGTTCTACGCACAGCGCTGGCTGCTGTACCACCATATCGAGCCGCTCTGGCTGAAGCGGAACTCCGCGGATCGGCGCATCCTCCTGGTCGGTCGGGCAGAGGAGATCGAGCAGGTGCTGAACCGACCGGCGAGATTCGGCATGGCGGCGCCGGCGGTGCGCGGCGAGGTGCTGACGCTGGCCGCGGAGGGGCCGGGCCGCTGCCCGCTCGACGGGATCGCGGAGGTGATCCACCGCAGCGAAGCGGACACGGTACTGGTCTGCGGGCCCCTGACGCACGAGCAATTCCTGAAGCTCGCCGACGCCAGTGTGGCGGCGGGGTGCGAGCTGATCGCGTTTTCGCGATCCATGACGGTGGCCGGCATCACGCCCCAGGTGATCTGGCACGACGGCCACCCCCTGATCCGCTTCACCGCGCCGGCGCTCAAGTGGCGGCAGCACTTCATGAAGCGCGCGCTCGACCTGGTGGCGGCCGGGGTCGGGCTCATCCTCCTGGCGCCCGTTTTCGCGCTCATTGCGGTGTTGATCAAGCTGGACTCGCCGGGGCCCGTCTTCTTCGGTCAGGAGCGGGTCGGGCTGGGTGGCCGGCCGTTCAGGATGTACAAGTTCCGGACGATGCGGAACGGCGCGGACGCGGAGAAGTCGAGGGTAGCGCATCTCAACCGGACGGGTGACGTCCGGCTCTTCAAGATTCCCGACGACCCCCGCATCACCCGGCTCGGTCGAGTCCTGCGGCGCTGGAGTCTCGACGAGCTGCCGCAGCTCTGGAACGTCTTCCGCGGCGAGATGTCGCTGGTCGGGCCTCGCCCGTTCTTCGCGGAAGACCTCGGTGCATACGAAGAGCACCACTTCCGCCGTCTGGGTGCGAAGCCGGGGATGACCGGGATCTGGCAAATCCAGGGGCGGAGCGAGGTCACCGACTTCGAGACGGTGGTGCGGATGGACCGGGAGTACATCGAGCGCTGGTCCATGCTCATGGACCTGAAGATCCTGCTGCTCACGGTGCCGGCCGTGCTGAAGCGGAGCGGAGCGTATTGAGCGTTCGGTCTGCGACGGCGGAAGGCGCGCCGGCGCGGCGCCTGGGTGCCGGGGCGGTGCGCGGGCTCGTGCACATTGGGCTGCTCGGCGCGAGCCAGGCGGGAGTGACCGTCACGGCGTTCGCCACCCAGGTGATTCTCGCCCGGGGGTTGGCGCAAGCCGACTTCGGTCGGTTCATGGCCACCGTGTCGCTGACGACGCTCGTCGTGCCGCTCGCTCTGGTGGGGACCGGCGAGTTCTGGCTCCAGCGCTTCGGGCGGGAGGGCGCCCGGGCATATCGCTGGGTGCGCGTGTCAGGGCGGGTCGTGATGGCGGCGACGCTCGCGGCCATGGCCGGGCTGGCGTGCTGGGGGCTGCTCGACCGTTCGGACCCGATCGGCGGAACGCTCAGGGTGGTTCTCGCGCCACTGGTCGCCGGCCAGGTCGCCATTGCGCTGGCGGTCGCGGTGCTGCAGCTCCGGGGCGCCTATTCCCGGATCGCAGCGCTGCAGCTCCTCCCGCAATTGGGGCGGCTTTCCGTCGCGGCGGCGACGTGGGTCCTCGGCCTGTCTGTCATCGCCGCTGCCATCGGCTACGCAGCGGTCGCGGTCGGATGCGTGGGCGTAGCGCTGGTGCTGCTCAGGCCGCTGTGGGCCGAACGGCTCCCGCTCGCGGGCCATGCCGGGCGGGCCGATGGCGCCCGCCGGCGGGTGCCATCGACCAGGAACACGATCGGCGGGTCGACCCCGTTCATGCTGGGGAGCGTCTTCTACCTGGTTGGGCTGCACCTCGGCGTCGTAGTCACGGCGGCGAGCCTGAGCGCGGAGTCCGCAGCGCTGCTGGCTGTGCCGATGGCCATCCTGACCGCTGTCTTCCTGATCCCGCGCGTCGTGTACCAGCAGTACTTCCTGCCGAAGCTGCACCGCTGGTCGCGGCATGACCGGACGGCGATCCTCGCCGCGTACCGGCTGGGCACCGCCGGGATGACGGCGCTCGGTGCGCTCTGCGCGGCGGTCGTCGCCGCCACCGGTTGGGTGATGGTCCCGCTGCTCTTCGGCGAGGAGTACGCCGCCGCGGTGCCGATCCTCGCGCTACTCGCGCTCGCGATTCCGCTCCGCTTCGGGAGCGCCAGCGTCGCATCGCTCCTGACGAGTGGCGGCCAGGTGCGGCAGAAGGTGTTCTACCAGGGAATCGGTGCGGCCGTCTATGTCATTGCCCTCGTGGTCGGGATCCGGAGCTGGGGGCTGCCCGGCGCGGCGGTCGCGACGGTCGCTACGGAGGGGATCCAGTTCTACCTGTTCTGGCGGTGCGTGCAACGGAACGTGATACGCGGCGAGGAGCTCCCGCGCTGGACGGCCATCCGCGCGCGGCTGGCGAACGGCTGATCATGGCCAGTGGGGGCGGCGGTGCGGCCGCGGCGAGGAGTCCGCTCATCGTCGGTTATTACGGGATGCGGAACGCCGGCGACAACGCGTTCTGCCTGGTCCTCGACCACGCGCTGCGGCGCTACTGGGGCACGGAGTCGCCGCTCTTCGCGGCACCGACGCTGCCCGGGCTGGCGCCGGAGGCGTGTACCCTTTCCGGGCGCTGGTTCACGGCCGAGCGAACGACGCTCCGGGCCGGTCGCGTGCTGGGGAAGCTCGCGGGGCTCCGCCACGCGTCGATGCTCCTTTTCGGCGGCGGCTCGGTGTTCCGGGACATGGGTCCGCTTTCAGAGAAACGGGCGTTCTCGTGGTGGTCGCGGATGACGGGGAAACCCATGGCGGCCGTGGGCGTTTCCGTCGGGCCATTCGTCTCCGTCGCGGCGGAGCGCCGGCTGGGCCGGGTGCTGCGGCGGATCGAGTACCTGGCCGTCCGGGACGCCGCGTCTTACGACCGCGCGCTGGCCGCCGGTTGCAGGGGCCGGCTCGTCCTGGCAGCGGACCTGGCCGGACTCCTTCCCGAGGCGATCGACGTTTCCGCCCTCCGGCGGGTTGCCGATGGCGAGACTCCCTCACTCCGGCCGCGGCTAGGCGTGACCGTCGTCGGACGCGACCCGGAGCTCGACGACGCCGCGCGCAGGCGGCGGGAGGACGGGATCATCGAAGCCGTCCGGGCGGTCGCGGATCACGACGGCGTCGACGTCACGGTGCTGGTGTTCAACGACCACCCGGAGCGGGGCGACAACGCCGTGAGCCGACGTCTGGCGGAACGGCTTCCCCGCACCGGGACGCACCGGGTCGTCACGGCGGCGGAAGGTGTGGGGGCGCTGATCGCGGCGCTGGCACAGTGCGACGCGTGTCTCCACGTGCGGCTGCACGGCGCAATCTTTTCATACGTGCTCGGGATACCGTTCGCGCTGGTGCCGTACCAGCCCAAGTGCGACGACTTCCTCGAAGAGATCGGACAGCCTTACGAGCTGCGGCTGCCGCGAGTACCCGCGACAGCGGAGGTGCGCGCGGTGATCCACCGCCTGCTTTCGCACCCCTCGCCGCCATCCCTCGACCGCGAGGCCTTTGCAGAGCGGGCCAGACGGAACTTCACCGAGGCACCGTGGCAGGTGGCGAGGGCGGCGGCGTGATTGCGGCTGGAGAGGCGCTGGTTGGGGGGCGGGCGGCGACGCCCGGCCTCGCGCGGATCGCGGCCCATGCGGCGCTCGCCATCATCGCCATCAAACCGATCCTCGACTTCCAGGGCGAGAAAACGCCTTACGACGCGGTGGATCTCGGCACGCTGGCGTCAGGCGTGGGTGCGGTGTTGATGGTGGTGTCGTTCTGCGCCGTGTTGCTGGCCTCCCGGCGGATCACCGCCGAGGCGCTGGCGGCGCCGGCTCTCGTCGCAGCTCTGCTCCTGCTCTCGATCACGAACCTGATGGCCGCCCCCTGGCGCGGGGCGCTGTTCCACACGTTTTCAATGCCGCAGCCGGAGCTATTCGGCCCGCCCGTGGACCCGGCGAGCGGAATCGTGGTGGACGCGGCGAAGCTGGCGCTCGGCTTCGCGCCGGTCGCACTGTTCTCGGTCGTCCTCCTCAGGGAGCACTGGTTCTCGGCGCCGCGGATGTCGTGGGTGGCGCACGGAATCCTGATCGGCGCCGCCGCGCACGCGCTGGTCGCCTGGCTGCAGCTCCTCGGCGTCGTCGAGTACACCTTCTTTTTCCGGCTCCCGGGCGGCTCGATCGGCCGCGCGTCCGGCGGATACTACCACCCGACCAGCCTGGGCGGGCTCCTCATCGTCGCCGTCTTCCTCTGCTACGCCGTGTACCCGCGGCTGGGGTGGTCAGGCCGGCGGCGCTACGCCTTCGTCGCGTTTCTCCTCGCGACGGCGGCGATCACGCTCCACCGCATGACGATCCTGTGCGTGCTCCTCCTCATCGCCGGCTTCGAGCTCATTCGCGTACATGAAGCGTTGCGCAGTGGTCGGATCCGCCGACGCACGCTCCGCGATGCGGCGGCCATCCTGGCCGCCGCCGGCGCTGCGACCCTCGTGGTGGCCCGGCGCTGGGGCGGCGAAATCGCGGAGGCGGCGACGTTCCTGACCAGTCAGGCGGTGGGAGCGCTCCAGCTCGGGACCGACGCGTTCCTGCGTGGGCGAGGAATGATCTGGTCCGAGTATGCGAGGGTTTGGAGCGACGCACCGGTGGACGTGTGGTTGACCGGCATCGGGTTCGAGCCATGGAACACGCACAACGATGCGCTGCGCGTCGGGGTGGTGTGGGGGGTGGTGGGACTGCTCCTCATGGGGCTGGTCCTGATGAAACTGGTGGTTGCCGCGTGGCGGCGGGTGGACCGCCGCGGACGCTGGGCGCTCGTGTGTCTGTACGCGACGTTCGCGGCATTCGGCTCGACCCAGAAGCCCACGGCGTATCCGTATTTCATCTGGATGTTCGTGATCACCCATGTTTTGCTGATCGTACTGGCGCGGCGGGTGGAGCGCGGAGCTGGAGCGGTACCGGCCGAGGTCGCGCTACCGAGGCTGGCAGGGAGATGACGGAGGTGAGGCACGCGGCCGTGGCCGACCGGCGATACCTGGTGTGGAAAGGGTACCAGCGGCGGGCAGAGGTCCTCGCGCCGCGGCTCGGCGCAACGCCGATCTTTCTCGGGCACCGGTTCCGGCGCCGTGCGCTCCGGCCGTTCGACTACGCCGAGAAGCTGGCGGTATCGCTCGGGCGGCTCCGGCGTCCCCTTCCCGCCTGCGTCTTCGTCCAGGCGCCACCGGCGTTCACGGCGCTCCCCGCTGCGCTCCTCGGTGTGCCGTACATCGTCGACGCGCACAACGCGCTGATCCAGGGGTGGTGGAACCGCGTGCCGGGTACCCGCCGTTTCGTCGAGGGGGCCGTCGCCGTCGTCGTCCACAACGACGAGGTGGCAGGGCTGGCCCGGTCACGATTCCCCGGCGTGGACCCGGTCGTGGTCATGGACCCCATCGAGCCGATCCCCGGCGCGGCGGAGCGCACGCCCGGTCAGGTGCTCGTCATCGCGTCGTTCAATGCCGACGAGCCGGTGCCACTCATGATCGACGTCTTCCGGCAGCTCCCGGATCACACCTTCGTCGTGACGGCGGAACCGGCGAAGCTCGATGGGCGTACGCGGCGGGATCTCCTTGCCCTCGGCAACGTCCGCCTCACCGGGTTCCTCCCCTCGCCGGAGTACCACGCACTCCTCGCGTCGAGCGCGGCTGCGCTGGTGCTGACCACACGGCCCGCCACGCAGCCCAGCGGCGCGTGCGAGGCGCTCTCGTCGGACACGCCGCTCATCGTCAGCCACACGTCGCTCACGGAGCGGCTTTTCGGGGAGTGGGCGACGCTGGTCCGGCACGACGCCGCCACGATCGAGGCGGCGATCCGCGCGCTGGATGGCCGCGCCCGCGACCTGTCGGCGTACCGCCGGGAGTGGAACGCACGGGTCGAGTCGCAGATCCAGGCGCTGGAGGAGCGGATCGGTGATGCAATGCGGAGGCGGCGCCCATGAGTCGGAGATCGGAGGCGCCGCGCGTCACGATCCTGCTCGCAGCGCGCGACCGGCTCGCACTGCTCCGGCGCGCGGTCGCCAGCGCGCTGCAACAGGAGTTCGATGACTTCGACGTTCTCGTCGTCGACGACGGTTCGGGTGACGCCACTCGCCGGTGGCTGGATGCGCGGGCGGACCGGGAGCCGCGACTCCGGGTGCTCCACCAGCCGCCGCGCGGGATCGCGGCCGCGCGGCAGGCAGGGCTCCTCGCCGCCCGTGGCGAGCTGGTCTGCATCCTGGACTCGGATGACGAGCTGGCGTCCGATGCGCTCCGGCGGATCGTCACCTTCTTCGACGGGGAACCGCCGCCGGATCTCGTGTACACCGACTACTGGGTGGTACGCGAGGACGGTAGCCGCGAGCGCGTGAGGCTCCCGGATTTCACCGACAACGACCACATGATCCGGGCGACGCTCGTGCGGCCGCGCGTGCCGTTCAAGCACTCGGGGACGACGTTCCGCCGCGACGCGGCGCTCGCCGTGGGCGGCTACGACGAATCGCTCGCGCTCAAGGTCGACGTCGACCTGTACCTGCGCTTCCTGAGCGCCGGGCTGCGCGTGAAGCACGTCGACCAGCCGGTCGTTTCGTTCCTCATGCACCGGGCGTCCGTGAGCCGGCGACGGCTCGCCGGGATCCGCGTCTGGAGTAGGCTGATCGACCGCTACGCACCGCCGAATCCGCTGGCGAGGGCGTGGTACAGGGCGGCGCGCTTCACGGCGGAAGGGCTCAAAGCCGTGTACGAGCGCGCGGCGCTGTGACACCAGAACCGATTCGGGAAGTTCGAATGGATGGTCGAAAATCAGGCGAGGTGGGCAGTGGGTGAGGCGAGGCGCGTGTCCGGCGGGAACGCGCGGGGCAATGGCCGGGCGCCAGAGCAGGACGATCTCTCCTTTGCCGAGCTCGCGACGATGCTGCTGCGGGAACGAAGGCTGCTCGTTGCCCTGCCCCTCGCCGCAGCCTTCCTCGTCGCTGTCATTACGGTCATCACGCCGCGGACGTACACATCCACCGGATCGTTCGTCCCGTACGCGGGCGAGAGCGCCGCCTCCCGCGCCATGGGTCTGGCCGCGCAGCTCGGGTTCATTCTGCCAACTGCCGGAAACGCGTACTCACCCGACTTCTACGTCGAGCTGCTGCGATCGAGGGAGATCCTCGGCCGCGTCGTCGATTCCGAGTTCGAGGTCACGATCCCCGGACTGTTCCCCGGACGCGAGGCCGTGCGCCGCGGCAACCTCGTCGAAGTCCTCGAGCTGGAAAGCGGTTCACCCGGCCGCGACAGGGAAAAGGCGATGGAGGCGCTCGCCGAAATGACGTCGCTGTCGACCGGTCGGCTCTCCGGCACCGTCACGCTGTCGGTGAGCACGCGCTGGCCGGAGCTATCGCAGCAGATCGCCGAGCGGATGCTCACGCTCGTCGACGAGTTCAACCGCGTGCAGCGGCAGTCGCAGGCCGCAGCCGAACGCCTCTTCATAGAGGAGCGACTGGCCACTGTCCGTCAGGAGCTGAGCGACGCGGAGGCCGAACTGCAGACGTTCCTCCAGCGGAACCGCGCCTTCGAGAGCTCGCCGGAGCTGCGCTTCGAACACGACAGGCTCCAGCGCGAGGTCGTCATGCGGCAGCAGTTGTACAGCTCACTGGCGCAGGGTTACGAGCAGGCCAGGATCGACGAGGTGAGGAACACGCCGGTGATCACCGTCGTACAGGCGCCCGAGACGCCGGTGCTCCCGGACCGTCGCGGCCTGGTCCTGAAGGTCGCGTCCGCGCTGATCGCTGGTGGGATGCTGGCCATAGTCCTTGCCGTCGCCAAACAGTTGTTCTGGAGCCATGGCCAGGCGGAGCGCGTGCGTTCCGACGAGCTCGCGCGGCTGACCCGCGAGACGCTGCATGATCTTCGCCGCCCCTGGCGGCTACTCCGTCCACCCACGGTTACCGCCCGATCCGGTCAAAGCCAATGAGATGGTTTACGATACTCGTCCTCGCGGCGGGACTGTTCGCGGTCCCCGCAGAGCTGGCGGGACGCCAGTCGCCCGATGAGCTGCTGCGACGGCTCGAGCAACAGCTCGGCCGCCCGATCACCGAGCAGGAGATACTGCAGCAGCTCCGGGCGTCCGGCCTCACGATCGACGAGGTCCGCCGCCGGCTCGTGGAGCGCGGCTATGATCCTGCCGCCGCCGACCCGTTCTTCGGCGTGCTGGAAGGCCGGGCCGCTCGCGTCCCGGCCGGGACCGACCCCGTCCCGATCCTCGACATCCTCTGGGGTGCGGAGCGGGCGACGGGTCCCGCGATCCCGACACCGGGAGTCACGCCGTCGACTGTCCTTTCCGCACAGGTGGCCGACACGGTGCCGGCCGAGCCAGGGCCGCCGATCTTCGGCCGGGACCTCTTCCGCCGCGCGACAACGGAGTTCATGCCGCTGGCGTCCGGCCCGGTGCCGCCTGACTACCGGATCGGCCCGGGCGACGAGCTGATCCTGGTCATCACCGGCGATGTGGAGCTGGCGTACGAGCTGACGGTCTCGCCAGAGGGGTGGGTCGTGATCCCCGGCGTCGGCCAGGTCTTCGTCGCCGACCGCACGGTAGACGGCATCCGCGGCGTCCTCTTCGACCGCCTTTCGCAGGTCTACTCGGGGATCCGGGAAGGCGCAGACGCAACGACGTTCTTCCACGTGTCGCTCGGGCGGCTGCGGACCAACCAGGTGTTCGTCATTGGCGAGGTGGAACGGCCAGCGGCGTATGAGCTGAGCGCCATGGCGACCGGGTTGACGGCGCTCTACTACGCCGGCGGGCCGTCAAGGGCGGGGAGCTTCCGTCGCGTGCACATCAACCGCGGCGGGTCGACGGTCCGCACGCTCGACCTGTACGACTATCTGGTGCGCGGGATCGCCTCTGGCGACGACCGCCTCGAGCACGGCGACATCGTCTTCGTCCCGGTCGCGGAGCGCCGCGTCGAGATCGACGGCGCCGTCGTGCGGCCAGGGCTGTACGAAATGCTCCCCGACGAGGACCTGCGTGACCTGCTCCGTTTCGCGGGCGGCGTACAGCCGAACGCGGAGCTCAGGAGCGTGCAGATCGAGCGGATCCTGCCGCTGGAGGCCAGGGCACCCGGGCGTGACCGCGTGGTGCTGGACGTGCCGCTCGGATCGCTGGATGGCGAGGAGCTGGAGCCGGTCCCGCTCCGGGACGGTGACCGTATCCGCGTCTTCGCCGTCCTCGATGAAGTGCAGAATGAGGTGGTCGTGACCGGCGGCGTCTGGCGGCCGGGACGCTACGCCGTCGACGAGAACACGCGGCTGTGGGACATCATCGAGCGAGCCGGGGGGCTGCTCCCGGACGCGGTCGAGGTCCGCGCACAGGTGCAGCGCCTCCAGCCGGACTGGACCCGCCGGCTGATCCCCGTCTCGCTCGCCCGGACGGCAAGCGGCGAGCCGGTCGAGAACCCGCTCCTCCAGGGGCACGACGAGATCTACATCCACGCGGCCCGCGAGCTGCGTGACGACCGGACAGTGTCCATTGGCGGGTGGGTCCGCAACCCCGGCGAGTACCCGTACCTGGACGGGATGACTGTAGCCGACCTCGTACTCCTCGCCGGCGGGCTCCGCACCGGCGCGTATCTCGCCGCCGCCGAAGTCTCCCGCGTCGTCATCTCTCAGGAGCGGAGCGAGGCGTTGACCCAGGTGTTCAACGTGGCGCTCGACAGCGCCCTGATTTTCGACCGGATCGACTTCGGCTCGGGGGCGCCCGACCTCGAAGGGCTGGAGGCCGCGGATTTCGAGCTGCAGAACCTCGACGCCGTGTACATCCGCAAGGCCCCCGGTTTCGACGCCCAGGCGATGGTCCAGGTCACCGGTGAGGTGCACTTTCCTGGGCCGTACTCGATTGCGACGCGGACGGAGCGGATCCGGGACCTGGTGCTGCGGGCCGGTGGCCCGACCGACGAGGCGTATCTGCGTGGCGTACAGCTCTGGCGGGTGCGCGACGAGGCCGACCCGTCGCTCCGGGTCATTGACACGCTGCCATTCGGTGACACGCTCCGCGCTGACAGCTCAGCCCGGGCGACACGAAGCCTTGAACGTGTCCGCGTCGGGATCGCCTTCGAGGAGGCGCTGCGAAACCCGGCCAGCTCCCACAACATCCTCGTGCAGCCGGGCGATTCCATCTACATCCCTCCGTTCATCCCGACCGTCGAGGTGCGCGGCGCCGTTGCCTCCCCCACGAAGGTGCTGCATCGACCCGACGCCGGCTTCGACTACTACATCCGCCAGGCCGGTGGCTTCCTCGAGAACGCCGACCGCGAGCGGGTACGCGTACAGTTTGCCAACGGCGAGACGGCGATCCGCGGCCGGAAATTCCTCTTCCTCGGCGGTGGCATGCCGGACCCGGACCCGGGGAGCGTCATCACCGTCCCCTACGAACCGGAGCGCACCGGTGATGGGGTGAGGGTATCGGACATCGTCACGATCGCGACATCGATCCTCACCGCGGCCGCATCGCTGATCGTCGCGGTGGGACGGTAGTCCGGTTTTCGGAGGGGCTAGTCTGCGGCTTCGCGGGTCTCGGGCGTTTCCGGCGGGGCCGTCGGCTGATCCTGGTGTGACGCCTCCTCGCCGGATTCCGTCGGCGTCGCGACGGGGATCGTGAAGCTGAAGGTCGTACCGACGCCGAGCTCTGTGTCGACCTGGAGGTCGCCGCCGTGCGCCTGTACGATCGCCTGGGAGATGGCCAGGCCGAGACCGGCGCCGGCGCGCTCGGCCCGCTGCGCCTGCCAGAACGGGTCGAAGAGGTGTGGAAGCTGATCGTCGGGGATCCCCGGTCCCGTGTCGCTCACGCTGAACCGCACCATGTCGCCGGCGGGCTCGGCGCTCACGGAGATCTCTCCTTCGTCCGTGAACTTGATCGCGTTGCCGATAATGTTGCCGAAGAGCTGGAGGAGCCGGTTGGCATCCCCGGCAATGGGCGGGAGCCCGGGCGCCACGTTTCCGATGAGGCGCAGCCCCTTCGCTTCCGCCTGAGGTCGGTGCAGCTCGATGGATTCCTCGACCAGCCACGCCGGGTCCACGGGATCGTGGGCGATGGCCAGGGTGCCGGCCTGCGATTTGGCCACGTCCAGGAGGTCCTGGATCAGCGTATTCGCGCGCCACACGGCGCGCTGGATGGTTTCCAGATGGCGCCGCTCCAGCTCCCGGTCCTCCGGCACGACTTCCAGGAGAAGCCCCGCGCTCAGCGCAACCGTGTTCAGCGGGTTCCTGAGGTCGTGCGCGACGATGCGGAGCACCTGGTCGCGGATGGTCGTCGCCCGCTGCGACTGCTGGTAGAGGCGGGCGTTGTCGACCGCCAGTGCGGCGCGACGGGCCAGCTCCTCCGCGAGCACGAGGTCGTCGGCGTCGTAGCGGCGGTTCGGCTCCGTCGATGCCAGCGTCATCGCGCCCAGGGTATGGCCATGGGCGACGAGCGGGACGATCATGACCGAGCGGGGGTTCAGCTCCTTCACCAGCTGGAAATGTTCGTCATTGCGGGTGGCCGCGCGCATCCACGCGACCGTAACCTCTTCCACCAGCTCGGATTCGCCAGTCTCGATGGCCGCCCACGCGCCTACCGACTGCCCCGGCGCCGGCGCGTACCGACGCAGCCGAGACATCGACTCTTCCAGCTCGGGGTCGCGGTGCGCCACGGCCACCCGGTGCACCTGAGATTCCTCGAGGACATCGATCATGCAGAAGTCCGCGAGCTGCGGCACGGCGAGCTTCGCGAGCTGCTGGAGGGCGGGCTCGTATTCGAGCGTCGCCGTCAGGAGCTCGCTCGCGTCGGCCAGGAAGCCGAGCGCCTGCTCCCGCTGTTTCGGTGCCGTGATGTCCCGGGCGATCGTCGAAAAGAACTCGATCTCGGCCGAGTTCTCCGTCCCGCCGTGGGCGACGATCACGACCGAGATCGGGACGCGGCGGCCGTCGCGGTGCTGCAGCTCCGATTCGCCGCTCCAGCTTCCGTCCCGGATCGCGGCCGGGATCGCCTCCGTGAGGATCCGGCGCGCCGCTCGCCGCGGGTGTATCGCCGCCACGTTGATCTCCGCCAGCTCCTCCCCGGGATCGAGCCCCAGCATCCGCCGGGCGGCAAGGTTCAGGTAGACGAAATTTCCCTCGACATCCAGAGTCCCCACGAAATCCGGCGTGGCTTCCAGCACCGAGCTCAGCGTGCGCTGCCGGACCGCCGCCTCCTTCCGCTCGCTGATGTCCTCGATAAGCGAGGTCATCCCGCGCACCTCGCCCGCGCGGTCGCGGAGCGGCGCGGTCGAGAGCCGCACGGCGATTCGCCGGCCATCCTTCGCCACGCGCTCCGTTTCGAACCCGACGATCGGCTCGCCTCGCCGGGTGGCTTCCAGCTCACGCTCCAGCTCGTCGCGTCGGTCTTCCGGGACCACCGGCGTGATGCGGCCCCTCGCCTCCGCCTCCGTCCACCCGAAGATTCGCTCCGCCGCCGGGTTCCAGAACTGGACCCGACCCTCGAGGTCCAGGCTCGTGACCGCGATGGGCACCGCTCGAAGCACCGCTTCCAGCCGCTCTGTCGTCTCGTGCAGCGCGGTCTCCGCTCGCTTCCGCTCGGAAATGTCCTCGAGAATGATGATGGTTCCCCGGACCCGGCCGGTGGCATCCCGGAGCGGTGCCGCGGCCAGCTCGACCTCTACCGGGACACCGTCCTTGCGAGTCCGGTACGTTTCCAGCCCCGTGACGACTTCACCACGTAGCGTGGCTTCCCGGATCCACTGGTGCTCCTCCACCTTCTCCGGGGGGATCGCAGGGAGTGGCTGACCCCGGACCTCCTCCTCACTCCAACCGAAGATCCGCTCCGCTGCCGGGTTCCAGATCTCAACCCGACCCTCATCGTCCAGGACCTTCAGCGCCAGCGGCGAGGCGCGAATGATGGCGTTGAGCGTGTCATCGCTTTCCTCGAGCGCCTTCGTCGCGGCGTCCGATTCCGGAGTGGGGATTGTCGCTTCGGGTCCGGCACCGGCGGCGCTCCCGGCAACACCACCACCGCGCTCCCCCGCAACCTCGTGCTGCACGCTCGCCCAGTGGGTGATGCGCCCCTCGGCATCCCGTACAGGGACGATGCTCAGCGCCACACGGTACGGCTCACCACTCTTGCGGTAGTTCACCAGCTCCGCCTGGACCGGTTCACCACGCGCCAGCGCCTCACGGATCCTCGACCGTGCTGCGGGATCGGTCTCGGGGCCCTGGAGAAAACGCGGCGACCGACCCACCACTTCCTCGGGCGAGTAACCGGTCATGCGCGTGAACGCGGGGTTCACGTGCGTGATCCGGGGACCAGGCTCGTCCAACGGCGCGGCCTCCGTGATCACCATCGCGTCGCTCGCGCCCTCCGCCAGCGCTTCGAGCAGTCGAAGTCGATCGTCCATGGGCTCCCCGGGCCGGCTCGTGCGTACCGCCACTTCGCCGGCCGAAACAGGCCGCTCGTCGCTCCCCGCACCCTCCCTGCGGCAAGGTTCGTACAGCGGCGGCGCAACGCGTCAGGTCGCAGGCTATCGCGGTGCCGGCCGATGCCGTGAAACGGCCGTGGCAGGCGACGGGATCAGGCGAATGCGCCGGGCGGGGGATCACCGAGGTAAGTGAGGCGCCAGTCGGTTCTTGCGCCGTTGCACGGGATCCGGGTCTGCCCGGCGCGCCGGCATCCGCCTGGCCCCGCCAAACCGGTCGCCCACTCCGACTGCTCCTGCCACCCCCATGCTCCTCCGACTGGACCTCACCACCGCGTCCCGCTCCCGTCGCTGCGGAACAGATGTTCCCTCCCCGGAACGACGGCGATGTGGTGGGGCCAGGGGATGGGCCGATGACGGCGGGTGGACAGTTCGGGTATCGGGTAATGGAGGTGGGGGATGGGTGGTGTGGAGCACCGCGCGGCGGAGCCGTGCGCCAGCGCGACTTGGGCAGGCGCCAGTACTCGCGACGCGACCGATGCTGAACCGGGCTCCGGCGATGCCCGGGCTCGGGCAGCGCGTCCAGTCGAGGCGGGACGATTCGATCCCGGCGGCGGTGGGCTCGAACGCGCGACCAGCGGCGGCCGGTGGCGGGGCACGCTGGTGATCTGGATCGTGATCGGTTGCGTCACGTTGTCGAGTCTGCTTGCCCCGGTGCCGGCAACGGCACAGGTATCCGGGCGGGATGAGCTGACGGTACTGGGCACGAACGTCGCGATCGGCGGGGCAACGGCGGGGATCGTGGCGGCGATCCGGGGGAAGCCCATCATCAGCGCGGTGGCGAAGGGCGCGGGCGGCGGCCTCCTGATCTACGGCGGGAAGCACCTGGCGAGCATCTACGCGTTCCCGACGCTTGGGATCCCGGCGCGCATCATGGCCGCGCTCGGCGCTTCCATGATCCGGAACGGCGCGGCCGGCCGGGGCGCTTTCGAAATGGTGGTCGTGCCGGTTGGTCCACTCACCTTCTATCACGCGCCGGACTCGGCCGGTCACGCGCCCGTCAAGATCAACCTCCTTCGCACCATCGTGATCGCGGCGCTCATCGTTCACGACCGGACCGAGTTCGACCTCGAGGAGACGATGTTCCTCGGAGCGCCGGTGTTCCGCACGCCGGACGACCTGGTGAGCGTGAGCGGCTCGGAGGCGGTGATCGGGCTGGCGTTCGCCGGGTCCATGATCCTGAGCGACAGGGCCGTGCTCAACGCGGTCATGGGGCACGACCATTTTCCGTTCCTCGTTGCCCACGAACGCGTTCACGTCCTTCAGGACATCTTCGCCGAAGTCGCGGTCACGGGGCCGATCGAACACTGGCTGATCGGGCTGCTCCCGAGGGGGGACCAGATCGCGCGGTACGTCGAGCTGGGATTCGTGCACGCTGCTGCCGCGGTGCCGCTCCTGAGCACGGTCATTCCGCACGACAGGCGCCCGTGGGAGCTCGAAGCTGACCATTTCGCGACGCGCTATGAGGAGATCAATGCCCGCTGGGCGTTCTGACGGGCGCCAGTCGGAGTAGCGCCGGCCGGGTCAGCGCCGTGACCGGTGGAGGGTCTCGCGGACCCGGTCGGTAAGCTTCCGCCGCGGGCTGCGGCCGACCGGAACCGGGGACTCCGCCGGGTCGACGCACCGGTCGCACTTCCCGCAGCTCCGCATGGCCGCGGGGTCACCGAAGTAGCCGAGGAGGAATCCGCGGCGGCATCCCTTCGTGTACGCGTACCGCTGCATGAATTCGAGCTTGCCGTACTCGCGTTCGCGTGCGCGCCGCAGCTTGCGCCAGTCCACGGCCGCCGCGTTCAGCACCGCCTCGACCGACAGCAGTCGTACGTCGGGCTCCGTGTCGCTCCGGGTACGGAGGATCCGCCAGGCGCTGCCACGTTCGAGCGCCTGGATCGCCGCCTCGGCGGCGCCGCTCCCACCGACGCCCGCCGCGCGAGCGATCCGGCTGAGTGAGACTCTGAGCGGTCCGCCGGCGGGAGGTGAGGGCAGCTCCGCGACGGCTGCGAGCACCGCGCGGATCGACTTCTCCGGCGGGTGCCGCTGGTCGATCAGGAACTCGTGGGTGAAGCGGTCCGCGTACGTGTGCAGGAGCACGCACACCGCCTCCTTCCCGTCCCGTCCGCCACGCCCGGCCTCCTGGTAATACGCTTCGAGCGTTGCAGGCATGGCGTGGTGTATGACTATGCGCACGTCGGGCTTGTCGATCCCCATGCCGAAGGCGCTCGTCGCGACGATCACGGGGCGAGTTCCGCGCATGAACTCGTCCTGCAGCCGCGAGCGGTCCGCCGCCGTCGCACCCGCGTGGTAGCCGGCGGCCTTCAAACCCGCCCGGTTGAGCATGTCCGCCAGCGCGTCGACCTTGCGTCTGGCGGGCGCATACACCACCGCCGACCCCTCTCGCTGCTGGCGCAGAAGCTGGAGGAGCAGGCGGTCCTTTTCCGCCTCGTCCTTCGCAGCGACGACGTTCCACGACAGATTCGTGCGGTCGAAACCGCCGGCGATGACGACCGGCCGTCTCAGCTCCAGGAACGAGATGATGTCCTCCCGCACCGCGGGCGTTGCCGTTGCCGTCAGCGCGATCGCCGGACACGACATCTCCCGCCGCACCTCGCCGAGACGCAGGTAACTGGGCCTGAAATCGTGGCCCCATTCCGAAATGCAGTGCGACTCGTCCACAGCGAAGAGCGACACCGGCGTCGCCGCGATGAAGCGACGGAAGTCGGCGGTGTCGAAGCGCTCCGGCGCCACGTACAGCAGCCTCGCCCGGCCGCTGGCGCAGTCGCGGAGCCGCTCGTCCACCTCGGTCGACGCGAGCGTCGAGTTGACGAATGTGGCAGGGATACCCCGCCTGCACAGCGCATCGACCTGGTCCTTCATGAGCGAGATGAGCGGGCTCACAACCACGGTCAGACCCGGCAGCACCAGGGCGGGGATCTGGTAGCACAGGCTCTTCCCGCCGCCCGTCGGCATGAGGACGAGGACATCCCGTCCCGCCAGCACGGATCGGATCGCTCGCGGCTGCACGCCCCGGAAATCGGGGTAGCCGAAGTACCGCTCCAGCGCGGCTCTCGCCCTGGCGTACGCTTCCTCCACATCCGGCACCGCCGGACCAGCATGTTCTTCCATGCGGGTATCCTGGCGGCGTGATCCGGGCAGGGACATATCAGTTTGGGCAAATACACCGGCGCCGGCACCGTCCGACTTCGCGGCGTTGACGCTGCCCGACGTCGCTGGTATCGTCGAACGTGCGCGGCGGTGCCGGACACGCAGGCGTGGCAACGACTTCCGCGCCCCGACCGCCGCACGGCACCAATTCCCCGACACTCAACTACGCAATGCAATTCGACAATGACGCCATTGCCCGCGCCCGCGAGCTGGTCGACGCCGCTCATGACGCCGATCCCGTGAGAACCGCCGACGGAAAGGCGGCGGAGCGTGTTTACGCCGATCGGATGGAGGCCTGGGTCACGCGGCTCGTGCCCGACGCCTCGCCGCTGCTCCGGCTGGCCGCGCGCTGCCAGCACCTCGAGCGCTGGTCAGTGCCCCGGTCCGAGTATCCGATGGACCGGCAGGGATACAACGCTTGGCGGCGGACGCTCTACCGCAAGCAGGCCGACCGCGCGCGTGAGCTCTTGCTAAGCGCCGGAGTCAAGGAAGCGGACGCCGACGAGGTCGCGACGTGGGTATCGAAGACCGGGCTGCGCCGGAACCCTGGAACGCAGGCGCTGGAGGACGCGGCGTGCCTCGTCTTCTTCGAAAACGAGATCGAGTCCTTCGCGGCGGACCACCCGGAGTACTCGAAGGAGAAGTGGGTCGACATCATCCGGCGCATATGGCGGAAGATGAGCGAACCCGCCCGGGAGCACGCGCTCCGGCTGGAGATGCCGCCTGCGCTCGCCGCGCTGCTGCGGGAAGCGATTGGCGACATCGACTGAGGGCGAGGCACGCTCGTGGCGCCGCCCGGCTTGGGCGCGGGTGAGCGTCGCTGCGATCGGCCGCGCCGGCGTGTCGGACGGGGTTGCTACTTCAGCGCGTCTTCCAGCGCGCGCCAGGTGATCGGACCGACAATGCCGTCGTCGAGGAGCCCTGCCTGGCGCTGAAACCTCATGACCGCCGATTCGGTGCGTGCGCCGAAGTCGCCATCGGTGGGGCCGATGTCGAAACCGAGAGATTTCAGCATTTCCTGCAGCTTCCGGACGTGCTCGCCGGTGGAGCCGCGCGTGAGGACCGGCCGCTCTGCAGGTGGCGGAGTGTCGGGCGGGGTCGGCGCGGCCGACGCCCGCGCGTTTCCCAGGGCGACCTTGCGAACGGCCGTCAGGCGCAGAATCCACCCGGGGAGGAACGCGCGCTGGCTCGGCACTCGCCGGGCGAGGTCCGCGAAGAACTCGCCGCGGAGCCAGAGGAAGTCTTCCGTCAGCTCGCGGGGATCACGGGCGGCGACGGCGGCCAGGGTTACCGGTCCGAGTACGCCATCGGGAGTCACGCCCGCCGCCTGCT